>Ga0247738_10000521_pt1 | contig 14680 bp, 7 predicted proteins | sample UWRJL013104B2_FD_180936 | JGI IMG/M metagenome (GOLD analysis project Ga0247738, IMG submission 180936) | Plant litter microbial communities from Arlington Agricultural Research Station in Wisconsin, United States - UWRJ-L013-104B-2 | ecosystem: Environmental > Terrestrial > Plant litter >...
AGAATGCCAAAATCTACTGAAGAAGAGCAACAGATCCGAATGGAAGCCATGGTGGCAGCCACACAATACGCTATTGAAATACCTTACGAGGTGATGAAGGCAGCAGCTTCCGCTATACCGGTCATAGAAGCAATGGTAGATAAGGGGAATCCGAATTCACTATCTGATGCAGCAGTAGGTGGATTGTGTCTTCAGACTGCGATCACAGGCGCTTATTACAATGTAAAGATTAATTTGCTTGGTTTGGATGATGGTGACTATACAGTATTTATGGGAGCACAGGCAACCGCACTGTACAAAGAATCGATGGAAGCGCTGCATGAGATACAGCGTAAAGTTGAAAGAGAATTATAATTGAAGAACAGGAGGAACATCTTCGCCATCGTCGGCAGTACGCGCAGTGATTCTGCTAATTTACGACTTGTCAGATACATTGAAAGACTGGTTTCAAATGTTTGTGAGTTGACTATTTATAATGAAATAGACACCTTGCCTCATTTTAATCCTGATCTGGACAATGATGCTCTTCCGATAGAAATTTCAAAATTCAGAAATCATATATCAGCAGCGGATGGCATCCTCATATGTACACCGGAATATGTTTTTTCACTTCCGGGAAGTTTAAAAAACGCTTTGGAATGGTGCGTTTCCACTACAATTTTATCTGAAAAACCAGCCGGATTGATTACCGCCTCTGCTAATGGAAAGATGGCACATGAATCATTGCAACTGATTATGGAAACTCTGGGAGCGGAATTCAATAGTGAAAGTACATTGCTGATATCCGGAATCAGTGGTAAGATAGATTCAAATCATATAATTACTGATGAAAAAACTGAAATTCAGGTAAAAAATTTTGTACAGGCATTTATCCGGATGGTTAATAATGGCAGGTCAGAATTTAATTTAGCCTGAGAGTAGGATGTCATAAGAGTTTTAGTCGAGGCAAATACTGCATTGGGCGAATTCGCAGAATAAAAAGAGTATATTTTGTAAATTGCGCATCTTTTTTCAATTTAACCAATATTGTTTTATGAATAAAATATTTATTAAAAAGCAGCTGAAAGCTTCGCTTATGGTGGGAGTTTTTGCCAGCGCATTTCCTTTCATGATGCAGGCTCAGGTCGAAGGCATCAAAAAAGGCGTATCCGTAGAAGGTATCACCGAATACACTATTGAGAAAAATGGTTTGAAAGTGTTACTTTTTCCTGAACCGTCCAAACCGACGATCACAGTCAATATTACCTATCTCGTAGGTAGCCGTCATGAGGGATATGGAGAGACAGGTATGGCGCATCTTTTGGAGCACCTGGTATTCAAAGGAACACCGACCCACAAAGACATACCTGCTGAATTAACTTCCCATGGAGCCCGTCCGAATGGTACTACATGGTTGGATAGAACCAATTATTTCGAGACATTCTCTGCAAAAGATGAAAATCTGGAGTGGGCATTAAGTCTTGAATCTGATCGTATGGTCAATTCATTTATCGCTAAAAAAGATCTTGACAGCGAGATGACCGTAGTTAGAAATGAATTCGAAAGTGGAGAGAACGATCCTACAAGTATCCTCATGGAAAGAGTGATCTCTACTGCATTCTTATGGCAGAACTATGGTAAATCTACCATCGGAGCCAGAGCAGATATCGAAAATGTTCCGATCGAAAGATTGCAGGCATTCTACAAAAAATATTACCAGCCGGACAATGCAGTCCTGGTAGTGGCAGGTCAGATCGATGTGGAAAAAACATTGAAAATGATCAAAAAATACTTTGAGCCAATTCCTAAACCTGATAGAACTCAAAATCTTCTATACCCGACTTATACTGCTGAACCAACTCAGGATGGTGAAAGAAGTGTGGTGTTGAGAAGGACCGGAGATGTTCAGGCTGTAATGGCTGCATATCACATCTGTCCGGGTGCACACCCTGACTTTGCTGCTCTTGAAATGTTGACTTCTATCCTTACGGACAATCCGGGTGGTGTGATGTACAAAGAGTTGGTAGAAAGCAAAAAAGCAACAGACGTATTTGGTTTCAGCTTCGAATTGAAAGAGCCGGGTATCATGATGTTTGGTACTACGGTGCCTGTGGATAAATCATTGGCTGATGCAAAGGCTATTTTTCTGGGCAGATTAGATAAGATCAGTGGTATGACCTTTACTCAGGAGGAATTGGACCGTCAGAAGCAAAAATCTGCTAAAGCCTGGGAAATGGCTTTCAACAACGTGGAAAGAGTGGGTACTAACCTGAGTGAATACATCGCTCAAGGTGACTGGAGATTGACTTTCATCGGTCGCGATAATATTAAGAAAGTAACTCTGGATGATCTGAAAAGAGTGGCAAGTACTTATTTCAAGGTGAGCAACCGTACATACGGAGAATTCATTCCTGACAAAAACCCTGACAGAGTTGAAGTGCCGGGTCCGGTGGACGTGGCTGCTCTTGTAAAAGATTACAAAGGGAATGCGGCGATCTCTGAAGGCGAGATGTTTGATCCTTCTCCTGCTAATATCGATAAAAGAACGACTGTTGCTAAAACAAAAGAAGGAAACCTGGAGGTAGCTATGTTACCAAAAGAAACCAGAGGAGATGTAGTAGTGGCGAATATTACTTTCAGAATGGGAGATGTGAATTCACTTAAAGGCAAAGCGATCACAGGTGAAATGGCAGCCTCTATGTTGAATAAAGGTACCAAAACAATGACCAAACAGCAGATCACTGATGCTTTTGATAAACTAAAATCAAGAGTTTCTATAGGTGGTGGAGCTACTAACTGTAACGTCAGAATCGAGACTACAAAAGAAAATCTTAAGCCTACATTGGCGATCATAGCGGACATCCTAAAGAATCCATCTTTCCCGCAAAATGAGTTTGACATCCTGGTCAATCAGGAAGTGAGCAGCATCGAAGAGCAAAAAAGTGATCCACAGGGTCTTGCAAGTATTGAATACTCCAGAGCATTAAATACTTATCCTAAAGATGACGTGAGATATACACCGACTATGGATGAGAACATCGCTATGGTCAAGGCTGTAAAGCTGGAAGACGTTAAAAAATTCCATGCTGAATTCTATGGTGCGAATGAAGCAACTGCAGCGGTAGTTGGTGATTTCTCTAAAGCTGAGATCGAAAAAATGATGTTGGAGACTTTCGGTAGCTGGAAGGCCAAAATGCCTTATAAGAGAATTGAAAACCCTTACCAGGCGGTAACTCCGGGTGAGAAAAATATCAACACTCCTGATAAATCCAACTCATTGTACCTTGCAGGTTTCAACGTGGAGGTGAAAGATTCTGATCCTGATTATCCGGCATTAGTACTTGCTAACTACATGATGGGTGGCGGATTTCTAAACTCAAGACTTGCTACCAGAATTCGTCAGAAAGAAGGTTTAAGTTACGGTGTTGGATCTCAATTCAGCGGAAGCGCATTAGACAAATCGGGTAACTTCACTATATACGCCATCAGCGCTCCTGAAAACACTGAGAGAGTGAATGCGTGCGTAAAAGAAGAGATCGCACGAGTGAATAAAGAAGGTTTCACCGCTGAAGAGCTGGAAGCTGCTAAGTCAGGTCTTTTGCAGACAAGACAGGTAAGCCGTGCACAGGATGCATCATTGTCTTCTACTTTGAACAACAACCTGTTCATCGGACGAACCATGGAATTTGATGATAAAATGGACAAAGCGATCCAGTCATTGACTCCTGCACAGGTCAACGCTGCATTCAACAAGTTTATCAAACCGGAGAAACTTGTCGTGATCAAAGCGGGTGACTTTGAGAAAAATGTGGAAAAGAAACCATAACCAGGTTTTTAAATTAATAGAAAGGGAAGCCGACCAAATGTTAGCTTCCCTTTTTTTGTGTTCACAATTAATTTTTGATGACAACAGATCGCAGCTTAAGCTTTGCTCTACTTCATTAAACTTATATTTTAGTAAAATTAAAGATGATTATTCTCCTTAGCTCTATCCAGGGTAGCCAACAGACAAAGTTGTCTTTAACAAATCCGGCATTCAATAATTTTGCCTAAAAACTTAGCCACCTTAATAGTGGTATTTTTGCTCCCTTTTATTTTAATTAAAGATATTTGTCATTATAACAGGATCAAATGTCAAAGTTCAGAAAGAACATCACCACATTATTGAGTTGCGGATCGTCATTGATTCCATTTAGTATATGGAAGAAGGCGAGCGATTTCATAACGATCCTACCATTTTATCACGTAATATCAGACGAGTACCTGCCTCACATTCAACATCTGTATCCCGTCAAAAATGTAAATAGTTTTATTGAAGATCTTGATTTCCTGCTGAAGCATTTTGAAGCGATAGATCTCCAAACCTTTAGAAAACATCAGAAAGAAGGCACTCAACCTGTGAAACATTCCTTTTTGTTGACTTTTGATGACGGCTTAAGGGAATTTTATGAGGTGATCGCTCCGATTTTATTAAAAAAAGGAATTCCTTCCGTCTGTTTTCTGAACTCAGCCTTTGTGGATAATAAAGACCTTTTTTTCAGATATAAAGTAAGTCTGCTCATCGAAGAAGTGAGTAATGATTCAGATAAATCAGGGGTTTTACAAGATCGGTTGAGAATTCAGAATGTAAAGAATGAATTATTAAGGCTTACATATGACGACATCGGGAAGATCGATGAAATGGCCTTAGCAATAAACCTGGATTTTAAAAAATTCCTGAAAGAGAAGTCACCTTACCTTACTTCTGAACAGATAAAATCATTGATCGGGCAGGGCTTTAGTTTCGGAGGACATAGTGTTGATCATCCGGAGTATAGATTTGTTGGAATTGAAGAGCAGATCCGTCAAACGAAAGATAGTGTGGATTTTGTCCAGAATAACTTTAAAACCACAGAGCGGGTATTTTCGTTTCCGTTTACAGACTATCAGGTGCACGAAACTTTTTACAAAAGGATTATGGATGAAAAAATAGCTGAGTTTACTTTTGGCAGCGCAGGATTAAAGCATGATCCTACAGAGATCAATTTTCAGAGGATTCCGATGGAAGTTGAAGATTTGGCTGCAAGACGTATATTGAGTGCGGAATATTTGTATTATCTTTTGAAAAAACCATTGGGTAAAAATTCAATTTCGAGAAATGGTTGAGATCAGGCAATTTAATGGTCGTGCACTGAAAGAATTTATTCATTCGGTAGAATATGACCGGCTCACAGATGTTCCGATCACCAGACACAGAGCGATCTCCCAACTGAACAATCCGGCAATGGATAAGGAAGATGTCCTGTTATTGATCGCTTATTCAGAAGGTCAATTGATGGGATATGTGGGCATATTACCGGATAAAATATATCGAAATCAGGATTCTGAGTTAAAATTTGGCTGGTTGACCGCATTATGGGTATCTCCTGACGGTAGAGGGCAGGGCATAGGACTTCAGTTGATGAACAAAGCCCTGGAATTTTGGAATGATCGCATTTTATCCGCGGACTATGTGACATTTACTAAAAAACTATATGACAAGACCGGCAAATTTCATCCTGAGCCAATGATAAAAAATGGCATCAGATGGTATGTCAGAGCCGACCTTTCAGAAATTCTAAGTGTAAAAAGGGGGATTTTTCGCAAAACAAAAGGGCTGTTGACACTGATAGATCGAACAGCAAATGTATTGATAGATTTAAGATTGAGATTATCAAAAAGGCCAACTTCTTCATATATTTATGAATATGTTACCTCCGCAGACGATGAAGCAATGCAGTTCATATTTGAATGTAACAAAAAAGAGTTGTATCGACGGGATGGAGCGGACATCAACTGGATCCTGCAATATCCCTGGGTCTTGTCAAGGGATTGTAAAAATGAAGAGGACAATAAGTATTATTTTTCTTCCTCTTCAAAAAAATTCGAATTCAAGTTGGTAAAAATTAAAGATCACCATGGAGCTTTGATCGCTTTGTTATTGTTTTCATTGAGAAATGGTTCATTAAAACTGCCTTATTACTGGCATATCGACCATCTGAAAGAAGTTGCGTTTGCTGTAAAATACCACATTTTAAAGTGGAAAGTGAATACTTTTACCTCATATGAAGACCTTTTGTATGATGCTCTTACGAAAGAGAATATTCCTGCTGTCTTGTCCAGAAACATCCACAGGAATTATATGGTCTCAAAAGTTTTATCGGAAGCATTTCTTCTTAAGCCGGATAATATAAGAGATGGCGATGGGGATTGTGTTTTCACCTGACTTTAATGGAACAGTGATCTGATAGCAGCAGATCATTGCACTTTACCGTTTAATAATATCTGAAAAAATGAAAATTGTATAGGACTGCAACTTCGTTTGTAAAACAATTTTCAAGGACGTTCTTCGTTTGTAAACATCAGGTATTTAAGCATTAACACGGTAGTTGAGAGGTTTTAATACATTTAATTATTAAACTACTCAAATTAAATCTAAATTTGCGCCTCAAAAAATTGATTTTCAATACGTTGAAAGTCTGAATATTTATGAAGCGGAAATGCTTTACCCTTTTATAATAATATGATTAAGATGCATTTAAATATAAAATATTTATTTACTACATTCCTTTTTTTGACTTTTACAATGTCCTTTCAAAACGCCCTCTCTGCTCAGGAAGACAAGGATAAGATGTTTGAGATCGGTGCACTTAACGTAATTGGAGCAAAATTCAGCGACGAAAACGCTATTAAAACTATTTCCGGACTTAGAGTAGGGGACAATATTCAGGTCCCGGGGCCTAAGATCACCAAAGCGATCAGGTCACTTCTGAATCTAAAATTGTTTTCCAACGTAGAGATCATTAAAGAAAAAACAATCGGACAGGTAATTTTCCTTCAAATTAAAGTAGAAGAAAGACCCAGATTATTAGGTTGGTCATTTACAGGTATCAAAAAATCTTACCACGAAGATCTGAATAAAAAGATCGAAGGTTATATGCTAAAGGGTGGTATTGTGACTGAAAATAACAAGATCAATTCTGTCAATGCGATCAAAAGCTTTTTTATAGAAAAAGGTTATCTGGATGCTACAGCAACTGTACGTGAGATCAGCCAGGATACTGCTCTCAACCAGGTAAGACTTGTTTTCAATGTGAAACGAAACAGCAGGATCAAGATCCAGGACGTCACTTTCTCCGGAAACAACACGACCACAGATGGCAAAATCCTGTTCGTGAAGACCAACAACAAAATGGTCAAGGCAAGCAAACTTAGAAAAAAGATGGGTGATACCAAGGTCAAGAGAAAATTATTCTCTTCCTCAAAATTCATCAAATCTAAATACGAAGCTGACAAGACCAATGTCATCACTTATTACAATACACTTGGATTCAGAGATGCCAAGATCGTTTCTGATTCTGTCTGGCGTGAGAAAGACGGAGACATCCGGGTGCACATCGTAGTGGATGAAGGCAGCAGGTACTATTATAGAAATATAAGTTTTAAAGGAAATACACTTTATACGGATGAGCAATTAAATAACCGTCTGGGTGTCAAAATGGGCGACGTTTACAATCAGGAAAAACTTGATGGCAGACTTCGTTTCAGTATGGATGGTACAGATGTAAGTTCACTTTATTTGGATGACGGATACCTTGCTTTCAATGTGGAGCCAACAGAAACTGCGGTGAGCAACGATTCAATAGATCTGGAGATGAGGATCTTCGAAGGGCCACAGTTTACCATCGATAAGGTGATCATCAAAGGCAACGACAGAACGAATGAATATGTGATCAGACGAGAACTGTATACGCGTCCGGGTGAAAAATTCAGCCGTCAGAACCTGATCCGTTCTCAGAGAGAGATCATCAATCTTGGTTATTTTAATCAGGAAGCAGTAGGTATCAATACACCTGTTAATCAAAAAAATGGAACAGTGGACATTGAATACACTGTCGAAGAGAAACCAAATGATCAGCTGGAACTTTCGGCAGGTTATGGAGGATTCCAGGGATTAATAGGTACTTTGGGGGTGACGTTCAATAACTTTTCACTTAAAAATATAGGTAAAAAAGAAACCTGGAGACCTTTGCCTCAGGGTGACGGTCAGAAATTGTCGCTTCGTGCTCAGACGAACGGTCGCTTTTTCCAGTCATATAATGCCTCATTCACAGAACCATGGCTGGGAGGTAAAAAACCGACATCTATGACTGTAGGAGGATTCTATACAAGATATGCTAATGTGAATGGGCTTGGCCAGAGCATTGGATATTATTCCATTATCTCAGGAACAGTCGGTGTAGGTACCAGACTTAAATGGCCTGATGATAATTTCCTGGTCAATGCCACAGTCAATCTTCAGCAGAATCAGTTGAAAGACTATCCGGGATTGTTTACTGTGTCCAGCGGTACTTTCAATAACTTTAACTTAAGACTTACACTGGCGAGAACAACCATCGCAGATCCTATATTCCCAAGAGACGGTTCCAAGATCTCTCTCACTGGTCAGTTCACACCTCCGTACTCTTTGATTAACGGAAAAACTGAACCTGAATATCGGGACCTTACTTTAGATCAGCGTTTCAAATTTCTGGAATATCACAAGTGGAGACTTGACATGGAATTTTATAAATCTATCCTGGGTAAACTTGTGTTAAAAGTTTCCAGCAAAACGGGTATGATCGGTTACTACAACTCGTACGTAGGCCTGTCTCCTTTTGAGCGGTTTGAGCTTGGTGGTGACGGACTTTCCAATCAGAATACCGGTATCGTGGGTAAAGACATCATCGCATTGCGTGGTTATGCGGTGGAAGATGTGCGTGCTGACAATAAAGTTACAAGCGATGGAGCTGCAGTATTTACTAAAGTTTCTATGGAGTTGAGATATCCGATTTCCCTGAATCCGGGTTCATCTATTTTTGTACTTGGATTCCTCGACGGGGGTAATGCCTGGAACAAGATTAAAGACTTCCGCCCTTTCGACTTGAAACGTTCTACCGGAATGGGTCTTAGAGTATTCCTGCCTATGTTTGGTATATTGGGATTTGATTATGGATTTGGATTTGATAAAACAAGTCTGATCAATGACAATGCCAAATGGACTCAATACGGAAAGTTCAGCTTTATCCTTGGATTTGAGCCGGATTAAGAGTTTTCGAGTAAATTTTATCAGAGATGGGGGTTGTAAGTAATCCTGGAAAGAGGGAAAATTTGTATAATATCCTATAAAATTGCGAACAATAATTAGCAATTTCAACTTCCCCTAAAGCCTAAAGCCTAAAGCCTAAAGCCTAAAAAACCATATAAATGAGGTCAGATCTTTCGGTGGTAATCATTGCTAATAATGCTTCTCTGAGGATAGGTGAGGTGATCGGAGCAGCCAGACAGGTCAGCGAAGACATTATCGTTCTGGATTCCGGCAGTGATGATGATACAGTGGACATCGCAACAGATCTTGGTGCAAGAATTTTTCATCAGGAATGGCAAGGTTACAGTGCTACTAAAAATATCGGAAACGGATTTGCCTTACATGATATGATATTGTCTGTGGACTCTGATGAAGTTCTTTCTCAGGAACTGATCGATACGATCAACCATCTTTCGTTTGCACCCAAAACAATTTACGAACTGGACAGGTCTAATTATTTTTCCGGTAAGAGAATCCGTTTCAGTCACTGGAGTCCGGACCATATCCCCAGATTATTCAATAGGAAGGAAGCTTCCTGGAAGGGTGACTTTGTCCATGAAAAATTATCCTTCGATCCAGATTTTAGAATAGTTTTATTGCAAGGCAAACTGATCCATTACTCCTATGAGAATTATCAGCAAAGGATCAACAAAGTGCGCAATTATGCACGTCTATCCGCCCACGAACGTTTTCAAAATGGGAAAAGAACCAATATCCTTTGGGCCTTAATTTCTTCCATTACAAAATTTTTTATCACTTACTTTATCCATCTCGGTGTATTAGACGGTATACAAGGCTTTCAGATCGCTTATACGGATGCCTACCAATCCTGGCGCCGCAGTTACATCATGCTCCAGCTTCAGAAAGGGTTGGAGGAGGAATGTTGTAAATGAGACCAGATGCTAGATGCTAGATGCTAGATACTAGAAACTAGATGCTAGATACTAGATACTAGATACTAGATACTAGAAACTAGATGGTAGAGTATAGATGATAGAGATTAGAAACCTGAAGTCAGAAGCCAGAAATTAAATAATTAGCTTTAATACACATCCTTTACTTCAAACGAGATATGTATTAGCCGGAAATATTACACACATTACACATTACCCATTACCAATCCAGAAGTCAGAAGTCAGAAATTTGAATGTGGGTGCTAAAGATATTTCCCGATTACACCCAAAATAAGATTCTACTACATAACCGATCACACATTACACATCACACATTACCCATTACCCATATTATGGCTGCGAAGTATCTACCCAGCTCCGCCGGCCACCCTCTCGCCATCACTCATTACACATCACACATCACTCATCACACATCACACATCACCTGATCACCTGATCACCGATTTTTTGTCTGAATCACGCTTGCCTGCCGTCTAAGGCAGGGATTAATAGGATTTATGGATTACACTGAACCGTGAAGTAAACAACTCTGCGAAGTAATCTCAAATCTCGGCCTGTCGCCATCTCGCCATTACCGATCACCCGATCACCCGATCACCAATTTAGAAGTCAGAAATTTGAATGTGGGTGCTAAAGATATTTCCCGATTACACCCAAAATAAGATTCCACCGCAACCATCACCGATCACAAATCACCAATCACCCGATATTTTTCTGAATCACGGATTAACCTGATTTGAGGATTACACTGAAGCGTTGAAACGAACAATATTGCGAAATACTCTGAGATCAGCACCTGCCGTCCCCTCGCCATTACTTATTACCCATTACCCATTACCAATTCAGAAGTCAGAAGTCAGAAGTCAGAATTTGGGTGCTAAAGATATTTCCCGATTACACCCAAAATAAGATTCTACCACATAACCGATCACACTTTACACATCACACATTACCTGATCACCCGATCACCAATATTTTGTCTGAATCACGGATTAAACTGATTTGAGGATTACACTGAAGAGTTGAAACGAACCATATTGCGAAGTACTCTGAGATCAGCACCTGCCGTCCCCTCGCCATTACTTATTACCCATTACCCATTACCAATTCAGAAGTCAGAAATTAGAATGTGGGTGCTAAAGATATTTCCCGATTACACCCAAAATAAGGTTCCACTGCAATCATCACTGATCATCAAATCACTCATCACCCATCACACATCACTCATCACATCACTCATCACACATTACCCATTATCCATTACCCATATTCGGGCTGCGAAGTATCTACCCGGCTCCGCCTGCCACCCTCTCGCCATCACCCATCACACATCGCACATCACTCATCACACATTACCCATCACCCGATCACCTGATAACCAGATCACCCGATATCCCGATCACCCATCCCACCTTTACCAAATTAATGTTAAACAAGGCGCCTTTAAACGTTAAGGAAATTCTAAAATCATTTAATTTGACCGAATTAATTTTTGCTAATTTTTCGCAATGTGATGGGCTTATGTATATTTGTGCCCAATTAAATCAATTTGGAGTTATTGTTGTTATCTCATGAATGTTTTCTTTATCTACCCGCTTTTAAATTTTAAATTATTTTAATTTTCACATAATTAGGCATGAATAAGTTATCCTTTATATTGGCATTTTATGTACTTGCTTTTGTCACGCAACTCAATGCCCAGATTTACAATCCGGTCAAGTGGTCTTCTGCATCCAAACAAATAAGTGATGATGAATACGAACTGACCTGGTCGGCTAAGATCGATGCAGGATGGTACATGTACAGTCAGTATATCGAAGGAGAGGACGGACCTTCTCCGACGGTGATTACCTTTGAAAATGCTAAAGCCATCAAATTGATAGGTAAAAATATTGAGGGTGGTCATATTAAAAAGATGTACGATGAGATCTTTGCAATGAACATTACTAAATTCACTGAATTGGCTACTTTCAAGCAAAAGATCAAGGTACTTGATGATTCAAAACCAATCACAGGTTATGTAAATTTTCAAACGTGTGATAACTCAAAATGCCTTCCTCCTACTGATTACGAATTCAGCTTCAATCTTAAAAATAAAAAAAGCAGCGGGATGGTGGATCCCAATAAACTATCTGATATCAAGATAGCCGGTGCGACTATTGACAAAGCCAATCCTGAAGACTTCGGAGAGAGAGCACCTGAGACAGAAAACAATCCCGGCATCTCTCAGCCGGTCAGTTGGAAAGCTGAGATATCTAAAGGCAACGACGGCAGTTCAGTAGTTTCGCTTATTGCAAGCATTGATAAAGGGTGGCACATTTATTCCCAGGACATCAAAGGAGATGGTCCGATCCCTACGACTTTCTCCATCGACAAGGGATTTAAAGGAGAGATCGATAAAAATGTTGTTGAAACTGCTAAAAATAAGAAAAAAGCTTTTGATAAATTCTTTAAGATTGATGTAACCGAACTTTCCGGAGAAGTAAAATATGTGTTCACGATCAGGAATACTGAAGAGGGCAGGATGGTCTATGGGACTGCTGATTATATGGCATGCAACCAGGAGAAATGTGTTCCCCTGAATGCTTACTTTAAGATCTCTGCAGACAAAAATACGATAGAGATCATGAATAGTCCTTATCCGGAAGATGGTAAAAAGGTGCCGATCCTGGGTGATGAGGCCGGATTGTTTCCTATCAATAATATTCAACTTGACAAACCACTTTCTCAATGTTCTGCCACTGCAGAATCTGATGTCAGTAAGTCAAGCATGTTGAATATCATACTATTGGGTTTTGTAGGTGGTCTCATTGCTTTGCTCACACCATGCGTATTCCCAATGATCCCACTGACGGTAAGTTTTTTTACTAAAGGTAGCAAAGACAAAAAGAAAGGTTTGACCAATGCCTTTATGTATGGTTTCTTTATTTTTCTCATATATCTGTTGCTGAGCCTTCCTTTCCATCTATTGGACAGCATCAATCCTAACATTCTCAATGATATCTCTACCAATGTGTGGCTGAATGTAGGATTCTTTGTCATCTTCATGATTTTTGCATTTTCATTCTTCGGATACTACGAAATATCATTGCCAAGCAGTTTTTCCAACAAAGTTTCTTCCGCTGAAGGAATTGGTGGTGTGTTAGGTACATTTTTCATGGCGTTGACACTTGCTCTGGTGTCATTTTCCTGTACCGGACCGATATTGGGTTCATTACTGGCAGGAGCGTTGAGTTCTGATGGAGGAGCGTGGCAGTTGACCGCAGGAATGGGTGGATTCGGACTTGCATTGGCCTTGCCTTTTGCGTTATTTGCAGCATTTCCCGGCTGGATGAATTCTATACCGAAATCAGGCGGCTGGCTTACCTCCGTAAAAGTGATCCTGGGATTTCTGGAAATTGCTTTGGCATTTAAATTTTTATCAAATGCGGACCTGGTCAAACACTGGGGTTTATTGAAGATTGAACCTTTTCTGATCATCTGGATCCTTGTTGCAGCGGGGATGGCAGCATACCTTTTCGGCTGGATAAGATTTCCGCATGATACAAAATTGAAAAAATTATCCCCGATCCGTGGAGGTCTGGGCGTACTTTCCTTAATAGCCGGAGTCTATCTGCTTTCAGGATTCAGATACAATGATGATACGAAGACATTTACATCACTTTCCCTTCTGAGCGGACTTGCACCACCGGTGGGTTACAGTTTTATCCACCCAAAAGAATGTCCAAGTAATTTGAATTGTTTCCATGATCTGGAAGAAGGTTTGTCCTATGCAAAATCACGTAATCTTCCGGTATTTATCGATTTTACGGGTTATGCATGCGTGAATTGTCGCAAAATGGAAGAACATGTCTGGGTGAAAGATGAGGTGTTCAGTATACTTTCAAAAGAATATGTAGTCATCAGTTTGTATGTGGATGATAAGACACCACTGGCACCTGAAGACCAAAAAACACTGACATTCAAAACAGGTGGAACTAAGAAAATTCGTACGGTAGGTGATAAGTGGGCATTTTTCCAGACAGACAATTTTAACAACAATTCTCAGCCATGGTATGCATTGGTGACACATACCGGAACGCTTCTCAATTCTCCGGTAGGTTATACTCCTGAGGTCAAAGATTATGTCAATTTCCTTCAGTGTGGACTAGATGCTTACAAAGCTGCAGAAGGTAAAGAATTGATCGGGAATAAATAATTTATTTTTGGTGGCTGTGAATACTATTGATGATCAATAATATTTCATTCTACGGACACAAACATTTAATTATCACTGTATTCGCTGTGCTTTGTCAGGCAAGCGTCTTATATCTGATTTCTAACTTTTAAATTAGCGGATCTTCATAAGACCGTAATGCCTCGTATCAGGATTGAATGCTTTGTAAAAATTGGATATGGACGGGATTTCTGATCCTTCAAAGTCCAGTTCCAGAGGCTGACCGGCATACATTTTTACTGCTTCGTCAATAAGCAGGGAAGGGCCTGAAAGATTTCGGTACTCAGGATCTGCAAATTGTAAAGAATTGATGATCCTTTCCTTTGTTTTCAGATATAAGATCCCTGCGATCACTCTACCGTTTTGATCCTTAGCAATCAGCGTATTTACCATGCCTAATTTGGAAAATTGCCTGAAACATTCCTG
>Ga0247738_10000522_pt1 | contig 14665 bp, 11 predicted proteins | sample UWRJL013104B2_FD_180936 | JGI IMG/M metagenome (GOLD analysis project Ga0247738, IMG submission 180936) | Plant litter microbial communities from Arlington Agricultural Research Station in Wisconsin, United States - UWRJ-L013-104B-2 | ecosystem: Environmental > Terrestrial > Plant litter >...
CCGACGACTATGCCGCCCTCATCCTCCGGCTCGGTCTCGGGCCGAGCAGGATCGTCGGCATCTCGCTCGGCGGGGCCATCGCGCAGCAACTCGCATTGCGGCATCCCGACCTCGTGCACAGCCTCGTGCTCGTGGCCAGCTGGGCGCGGGGCGACGCGTACACCGAGGCCGTGCTGGACACCATCGCCGCGGTGCGACTGGCGGGCAGCGACGAGCTCTTCGGTGAATACCTCCAGACCCTGGTGTGGACCCCGAGCTGGTTCGGGTCGCACGCGGAAGAACTCGCCGGCGGTCGGCGGGCCGCACTCGCCGTCGGTCGAGATGCCCTCGTCGCGCAGGTGGCGGCCTGCCGCAGCCACGACGCGCTCGATCGCCTGGGCTCACTCGCCGTGCCCGTTCTCGTCACCGCCGGGGAGCACGACCGCTTCATCCCGCACGCGGTAAGCCGCGCGCTCGCCGACGCGATCCCGGGGTCGCGGTTCGTCACGTTCGAGGGACAGGGCCACGTGCACCACTGGGAAGAGCTGGAGCGCTTCAACCAGCTCGTCTCGGACTGGCTCGCGGCATGAGCGCGCTCGCCCGCCTGCGGTACGCGTGCCAGACCTACAGCTGGCAGATGAGCATCGAGACCTACCGCGGCAGAGTCGACCACATGACCTCGGTGGCCGCGCGCGCCGGGTTCGACGCCTTCGAGGCCGAGCTCGTGATGCTCGGCGACGACTGGTCGGACGCCGGGCTCAGCGCGTCGCTCGAGCGGAGTTCGATCGAGCTCGCCGCGCTCGTGCTGGTCGAGCGCTGGACCGCCGCCGTCGAGACGCCGGAGGAGCGGGCCGACGCGGATCGGCTCATCGCCGCCGTCGCCGCCCATCCGGGCGCGAAGCTCGTGCTGGTGCCGTATCCCGGTGCCGACCGCTCCGATCTCGCCGATCGGCAGCGCGACACGATGGCCTGCATGGCCGCCGTCGCCGAGCGGGCGGCCGACGCCGGCGTCTCGAGCACCTTCCACCCGAATTCGCCGGCCGGCTCCCTGTTCCGCACGGCCGACGACTACGCGGTCATGGCCGACCTGCTCCCGCCGGGCATCGGCTACACCCCCGACCTCGGGCACATCGCGAAGGGCGGGATGGACCCGCTCAGCGTCGTGCGCGAGTGGCGGGACCGCGTCGACCACCTCCACATCAAAGACGTCGCCGCCGACGGGACGTGGGCGCGCACGGGCGAGGGAATCGTCGACGTCCGCGGTGTGCTCGAATACCTCGAATCGACCGGATACGACGGCTGGGTGGTATTCGAAGACGAATCCCCCGACGCCGAGCGCGATCCGGATGCCGCCACCCTCGCCAACGGCGACTACATCAAGGGACTCACCGCATGACCGACCTCGCCGCCCGCCTTCCGCTCGGGATCAACACCTTCGTGTGGCAGTCACCGTTGACGGACGCCAACATCGAATCGACGCTGCGGACCATCGCGGCACTGGGCTACGACGCGGTCGAACTCGCCTTCGAGAATCCGGGTGATTGGGATGCCGCCCGAGCCGCCGACCTGCTGCAGGAGCTCGGCCTGCGCTCCGTCGTGGGAGCCGTGTTCGGCCCGGGTCGCGATCTGGCGGTGGCTTCGGACGCGACCATCCAGTCGACGGCGGCGTACGTGCGGTCGGCCATCGACGCGGCGTCCCGCCAGGGGTCGAGCATGGTCATCGGGCCGATGAGCACCTCGGTAGGACGCACCTGGCGGATGTCCGAGGACGAGCGAGCGGCGGCGGTCATCGAGCTGCGCCTCGCCCTCTCGGGGCTGGGCGAGTACGCCGGCGATCGCGGCGTTCGCCTCGCGCTCGAGCCGCTCAACCGGTACGAGACGAGCTTTCTCACCACCGCGGCGCAGGTGATGGAGGTCATCGAGCCGCTGCCTGCCGAACTCGTGGGCGTCAACCTCGACACGTACCACATGAACATCGAAGAGAAGACGTTCGACGACGCGTTCGCGACCGTCGGCGACCGCCTCATCCACCTGCAGGTGTGTGGCAACGATCGGGGCGCGCCCGGCGCCGACCATATCGACTGGGTCGCCGTGCGGTCCAGCCTCGAGCGGCACGGCTACGAGGGGATGCTCGGGTTCGAGTCGTTCACCGCCGACAACGAGACCATCGCCACCGCCGCGTCGATCTGGAGGCCGTTCGCGGAGAGCCAGGACGAACTCGCGCGGCTGTCTCTCGCGATGCTCACCGAGTGGCGCGCGGGGTGGCGCTCCTAGCCCGTGATCTTCGCATTCTGCTCGCGGTGCCACTCGGCGTCGGCCCACATGCCCACGTGGTGCGGCTGGGAGAAGTTGCTCGTGCAGATTCCGCGCCAGCCGTACTCGATGGCGAGGTCGACGGCCGCTGCTCCGACATCCTTGATGTAGTCCCAGCCGTCCCATCCGGGCACGAGCGTGGGGTTCCAGCCGACTGTCGCCCAACCCTCGGTTGTCCACAGGTCGAGGTCACGGTCGGCGGCCCAGTCGCGCCACTGGCGCATCAGGGCGGCGAGCTCCGCCAGGTAGGCCTCGCGCTCGGCGGGGTAGCGCTCGCGCACCCGCTCCTCGTGATTGCGCAACCGGTCGATGTCGTAGTCGGGGGAGTACTCGGTGCGCTCGGCGAAGAGCGGGCACCCGCCCGAGAGCCAGAGGTGGGTCTCCGCGAAGTCGTACTCGGTGGTATCGAGCCGCATGATGTTGGTGCTCATGGGCGGCACGTTGCCGGTCATGGTGAGCGAGAAGGTGAGGGGCAGGCCGGGGAAGGCCGCCCTGACGTCGACGATCGACTGCTGGTACGAGTCGATCGCGGCAAGCTCCTCGGTGTTGAACGGCCGGGGCGGACCACCATTGCGCCCGTCGAACCCGTAGATGTGCCGCCCGATCCCCGGCGCCCACAGCGGCCACTCGTTGCACAGGTCGACGTAGGCGACAGCCTCGAGCAGGCCGGCCTCCCGCACGACCTCGAGGGTCTCGATCCAGATCCTGGAGAGGTCGCCAGGAGTGACCACGCGGTCGGCGCGGCCGGTGCTGTCCGGCGTGAACCAGGTGGAGAGCGCGGCTCGCGCGCCGCGATCCCGCAGCGCACCGAGGAACTCCAGGAGCGCCTGCCGTGGACGCACCGTCACCTCGCCGTGGTTGCCCCACATGAAGTCGGCGGGCTGCGGGAGTGCGATGAACTCCTCGGCCCGGCTGCCGTCCGAGTCGGCGGCGATCCAGTGGGGGAAGGCATCAATGCGCACCGTGTCATAGCCGCGCTCCACGAGCTCGCCGCAGACGCGTGCGAGATCGGCGTACTCGGCCTGGTCTCCCTCGCGGCGCAGCAGCCAGGAGAAGTCCCACATGGTGATCGCGTGTCGTTGCATGGTGTCTTCCGTCGTGGCGGGCAGGTACGCGCCGTGGTACTGGTTCACAGGTGGTCGGGCCGCAGCGCGGCCCAGTGGGGGGCCCGGTCGAGCCGCTGCTCGATGTCGCGGACCGCGGCGATGGACTGGCGGAAATGAGAGTACGAGTCCCCGCCGATGCCGTAGGACTGGATGCCGAGGAACCCCTCGTAACCGATGGCCCGCAGCAGTCCCAGGAAGGCGAAATTGTCGAAGTCGCCGGTGCCGACGGGCTCGATGGTCACGGGAAAGTACTGCCCGTTCAGCCGGCGGCTGCCGTTCGTGTTCACGAGGCGCAGGTAAGGCGCAGCGGCTGCGAGACGCCCGGGCAGGTCGACTCCGTCGACGGCGTACCAGTGGAAGAGGGGGAACACCATCCCGAGCCGCGGGCTGCTGTACCGCGCGCAGAGGCGCACGGCGTCGGCGACCCGCTGCATCCAGAAGAAGGTGTGCGGGTAGAGAAGGATCGTGACATCGCTGCGCTCGGCCCGTTCGAGGGCGAGGTCGAGGATGCGCGCGGCGGCGTCGTCACCCGAGGGGTCGGAGAGTGCGGGGGAGTCCCCGTCGAACCGCATCGACAACTCGACGGTGGCGCCTGCGGGGAGGCCGTCGATCATGCCCAGGATGCGCCCGTTCTCGCCGGAGTCGTGGGGCGCCGCGAGGTCGACTGTCGCGTACACGGCAGCCACGGCGAGCCCGCTCGCGGCGGCCGCCGTCCAGAGTCTCGGGAGGTCGGCCCAGGCCGGCTCGCTCCAGACGCTCAGGTCGACAGCGGCGTAGCCGAGCTCGGCCAGCATCTCGCAGCGGGTCTCCAGGGGGTAGGCGCCGATGTGGCTGTAGAAGCCCACATCCATCCCCAGTAGCGGCAGGCTCATGCGAGCAGCCGTTCCACTCGCTGCGGCTGCCCGCTGGCGGCGGCATCAACGATGGCACGAAGCCACAGGAAGCTGAACAGGGACTGGTCGGTGATCTCACGGGGGGATGCTCCGCGGCGCAGTGCCGCAGCCATCTCCTTGAGCGGCCGGGCGTGGAACCCGGGCTCGGTGGGCGCGAAGTGCACCACCTCGGTGGCCGGCTCGCCCGCGACATCCCTGCTGATCGTGACGTCGCCATCACCCACCCAGTCGAGCCAGTCCCAACGGACAGCCCCGTGCGTGCCCTCGATCTCGACAAGCGACGTCTCGGACCCATGGGTCGCCGCGGCGCGCTCGTACGTGACGTCGATCGTGCGGCCGTCGTCGAGGGTCACGACCATCTGGGCCGTGACGTGCTGGTCGACTGCCGCCGACTCTGCGCCGAACGGGCCGCCCGTGAGGGGCGCGTTCAGCCACGCGTGGACAACCTCGACGCTGCGCGGCTGGAGCACCTCATCGAGGACCGCGACGTCGTAGGGCCCCCAGTCCATCGAGACCCCGCCCCCGCTCAGGGACGGGTTGCGGAACCATCCGGACTCGGTCTGGAAGTCGATCCCCGTGCGCGCCCGGTGCGCCTTGTTCACGAATGTCACGTGGTAGAGATCCCCGAGTTCGCCCGTCATCACGAGGCCGCGGACGGCGTGCGTGGTGGCGAGCCCGCGGAACCGCGAGTCGCACGACCACAGCGCCAGGCCCAGGGCATCGGCGTGCGCGGCCATTTCCCGGCCCTGCTCCGAACCCAGGGCGAGCGGCTTCTCGCACAGCACGTGACGCCCGGAATCGAGTGCTTGCAGCACGAGTTCGCGGTGCGTGAACGGCGGTGTCGCCACGATCGCGATATCGGTCGGCCTCGACGGCAGGGCGAGCATCGCTGCGACGCTGCCGTGCGCGACCGCCGACGGGAACTCGGCGAGGAAACCGGCAAGGGCGGCGTCGTTCGGATCGGCCACATGGATCTCGGCTCCATCGGGCAGCACTGCCCCATCCAGAGCCGATGCAGCATGATGGCGCGCGATGACGCCCGCACCGATCAGCAAAATTCTTATCATTGAGGTCCTATTTTCGCGAAACTTTCTTATGGGAGAATAGGGGCTGTCGCAACAACGCGTCAATGTCGTCTGTGACCGGGTTGACCGGCCAGCGAGGGGAAAGGACATCGAAGCGTGGTTTCGATCTCTTCATCGCGAGTCACGATCGCGGATATCGCCCGCATAGCCGGGGTCTCGACTCCCACCGTGTCGAAGGTGCTCAACGGCAAGCCCGGCGTCTCCGAATCGACAAGGGAGCGCGTGTCGGGCCTGCTGCGCGAGCATGAGTACGAGCCGAGGCGCTCCACGCCCAATGGGGTGATCGAGCTCGTGCTCGGTGAACTCGACAGCCCCTGGTCCTCGAGCCTCGTCAAGGCCGTCGAGGAGGCGGCTTTCAACGCTGACATGGGAGTCGTGCTGTCGCGCCAGCGTGCCGGCACCGACGAGAAGTGGCTCGACATGATCGCGAGCCGCGACTCCGACGGGGTCGTGTTCGGCGCCGTCGAGTCGACGCCGTCGCAGCGGGCGCGGCTCGCCGAGATCGGCCTGCCGTTCGTGATGGTCGACCCTCACTCCAGCCAATCATTGGATATCGCTACCGTCGGCATCACCCACTGGCGCGGCGCGCACTCGGCCACCGAGTACCTGATCTCGCTGGGGCACACCCAGCTGGCGATGGTCGGCGGCCCGCTCGTGATGCTCTACAGCCAGGCCAGGGCCGACGGTTTCCGCGCGGCTGCGGCATCCGCGTCCATCGCGGTGTCGGCGACCAGCATCGTGCACACCGAGTTCGGCTACGCCGAGGGCAGGGACGCCGCGCTCGAGTTGCTCTCCGCCGACTCTGCACCCACCGCGATCTTCGCGGCCTCCGACGAGCAGGCGCTGGGAGTGTACGAGGCTGCCAGGCGTCTGGGTCTCCGGATTCCGGAGGACCTCAGCGTGGTCGGCTTCAACGACGCGCCCATCGCGAGCTGGGCATCCCCGCCGCTGACCACCGTGCGTGAGCCGCTGCAGGAGATGGCGAATCAAGCGGTGAGCCTGCTGCGCCGGCTCATCGACGGCGGATCGGTCGGTGCCGCCATCGAGCTGGCGACGGAACTCGTCATTCGCGAAAGTACCGCAGCGCCGAGGTCTTCACGTTGAGTAACAAGTAGAAGCAACTTTCGCGAAACTCTTGACACGAAAGAAAGCCTCTGGGAATCTTGCGGCGAGGAGAGAATGGCCTCTCCCTAAACGAAGGTTGACACCATGAAGGCACCTAAGAAAGCTGTCTTGCTGGCGATCGCAGCGCTGAGTATCCCCGTTCTCGCAGGCTGCACGCCCGGAACCGCGTCCCCGTCCGATGAGAAGATCACACTCAACGTATGGGGATTCGCCGCGCTCTCCGAGCCGCTTGTCGAGCAGTACGAGGCAGAGAACCCGAACATCACGATCGATGTGAAGATCAGCGACTACGACGCATCGCACCAGGCCCTCCTGACCGCGCTGGCCGCCGGGCAGGGCCCGGACATCGGACAGATCGCAATTGACTACATGGGCGAGTTCGTCGCCACACCTGCTGCTTTTACAGACCTGCGCCCGTTTGGCGCCGAAGACATCGAGGGCGACTACCTCGACTGGCGCTGGGCGGGTGGCGTCGCCGACGACGGCTCCGTGGTGGGAATCCCCACCGATGTCGGCGGCATGGCGATCGCCTATCGCACCGACCTCTTCGAGCAGGCCGGCCTGCCGACGGACCCGGCCGAGGTCAGCGCACTGTGGCCCACCTGGGACGACTACATCGCCACGGGCGCCGAGTACGTCGCCGCTACCGGCGGAACGTTCGTCGACAGTGGCAAGTCGGTGTTCCGCGCGGTGTCCAACCAGGGCGACCTGAAGTACGTCGACGCCGATGGGGAGCCGATCTTCGAGACGAACCCCGTGATCCGCGACGCGTGGGACTACGGCGTTGCCGCAATCGACGCCGGCCTGTCGGCGAACGTCGGTACCTTCTCGGCCGAGTGGAACGCGGCACTGGCCAGTGGGGCGATTGCGACCCTCCCCGCCCCGGCATGGATGCTCGGCTACATGCAGGGCCAGGCGCCCGACACCGAGGGACTGTGGAACATCGCCACCCTGCCGGGCACGGCGGGCAACGACGGCGGCTCATTCCTCACCATCCCGAAGGCGGCCAAGCACGCGCAGGAGGCCTACGACTTCATCACGTGGCTCGAGGCGCCGGAGCAGCAGCTGGCCCTCTTCCAGGAGAACAACACGTTCCCCTCGACACCGGTGCTGTACGAAGACCCGGACGTGCTGAGCCTGACGAACCCGTTCTTCCAGGACGCGCCGGTCGGGCAGATCTACGTCGAGAGCGTCAAGGCGGTCGACGGGCACCCCGTGGGTCCGAAGGACCGCATCATCGAGGGCCAGTTCCAGAACGGCCTGGGGCGCGTCGACGGCGGTCAGCAGTCAGGTGAGGACTCCTGGAAGCAGACCATCGAAGACGCCAACCGCGAGCTCGGCAACTAACTACTCACTACAGTTCCGGGGCGCCCCACAGGGCGCCCCGGAACCCATGAAAGGGGTCATCGGTGACCGCTGCATCGGGCCTGTCCACTCCCCGTACTATCGGGCGCAAAGTCGGCATCGGGGGCAGATTCTCTCCTTACCTCTACGTGGCGCCGTTCTTCCTCCTCTTCCTCGCGTTCGGCGCAGGGCCCCTACTCTTCACCGGCTGGGTATCGCTGCACAGTTGGGCGCCGCTGGAGACCGAGCATCCGTTCATCGGTCTCGACAACTACGTCGCGATGTTCTCCGACGCGCGATTCTGGAAAGCACTCGGCAACACCTTCACGATCTTCCTGCTGTCGACGATTCCGGGCCTCCTCCTGAGCCTGGTGATCGCGTCGGCGTTGAACAACCGCAGCCTCAAGGTCAAGACGTTCTGGCGTATGGCCCTGCTCGTACCGAACATCACCCCGCTCGTGACCGTGACGCTCGTCTTCGCGTCGATCTTCGGTCGCGACTACGGCCCCATCGCCTGGGTTCTGCAGACCTTCGGCCTGCCCAAGATCGACTTCGAGGGCAACGCGCTGCTCACCCAAGGTGTCATCGCCCTCATGGTGATCTGGCGCTGGACGGGCTTCAACGCGCTCATCTTCCTCGCCGCGATGCAGGCCGTGCCGGCCTCGCTCTACGAGTCGGCGGAGATCGACGGCGCGAGCCGGTGGACCACGTTCACCCAGGTCACGCTGCCCATGATTCGGCCCACCATCCTCTTCAGCGTCGTCACGTCGACCGTCGGCGGCCTGCAGATCTTCACCGAGCCGCTCATCTTCACCGATCCCTTCGGAGGCAACAACGGCCAGGGGCTGACGATGACCCTTCTCGTCTATGGCCAAGCCTTCAGCTCGTTCAAGTTCGGCTACGCCTCGGCCATCGCCGTCGCGCTGCTCTTCATCGTGCTCGCCATCGCGGGGATCAACTTCCTCATCGCCCGACTCATCCGGAGTGCCTGATGTCCACCCTTACCTCCTCCCGCCGCGCGCCCTCCCGCAGCGCGCTCAAGTCGAATCGTCAGTCGCGGGACAGCAACAATCCCCGGCGCACGGAGAACCGCAAGCCGTCGTGGCGCCGCACCTCCCGCTTCACCTACATCGTGCTGGGAGTGGCGGTGCTGGGTGCGCTCGCGCCCCTGTACTGGATGTTCGTCGTGGGCTCGAACGACACGTCGGCGATCGCGAAGTTCCCGCCGGTCTTCGCGCCGGGCGGCAACTTCTTCAACAACCTCGACGACATCAACTCCCGAGTGCCGTTCGGGCGGTCGTTGCTCAACAGCGCCGTGGTCGCCACGAGCGTCGCCGTCCTCCAGGTGTTCTTCTGCAGCTTGGCCGGGTACGCCTTCGCGAAGCTCAGGTTCCGGGGCCGCAACGGGCTCCTCGTCGCCGTCATCGCCACCATGGCGATCCCCGGCCAGTTGGGCCTCGTGCCCATGTACATGATCATGGCCAACCTCGGCTGGGTCGACTCGCTCCAGGCGCTCATCGTGCCGAGCGCGGTCTCGGCGTTCGGTGTGTTCTGGATGCGCCAGGTCATCGTCGGGGCGATCCCTGATGAGCTCATCGAGGCCGCGAAGATCGACGGCTGCTCGACCTTCCGCACCTACTGGTCGATCGTGCTGCCCAACATCCGCGGTGCCGCCGCGGTGTTCGGACTCTTCGCCGCGATGGGGGCATGGAACGACTTCCTCTGGCCCCTTGTCATTCTCAACACCCCGGAGAACTTCACGTCGCAGGTTGCGATCCAGCAACTGCGCACCGCCTACACGGTCGACTACTCGATAGTCATGACCGGATCCGTTCTTGCGACCCTGCCCCTGCTGATCCTGTTCATCCTCGCGGGTCGCCAGCTCGTCGCCGGGATCATGGAGGGCGCGGTCAAGGGCTGACCCCTTCCGGCCCGGCCCCTCGCACCACCGCACCACCACACGTTCTAGGAGAAGCATGTCCCTGCCCACTTTGCGTACCGTTGCCGACATCCCCGACGTGCTGAACGCTATGACCCTCGAGGAGAAGCTCGCCCAGATCGTGGGCCTGTGGCTGCAGCTGGGTGCCGACGAGGATGCGGCGGCCGTCGCGCCCATGCAGCACGAGATGCTCTCCAAGGTCGCCGAATTCGACGACTTCGTGGAGAACGGCCTCGGGCAGCTCACCCGTCCGCTCGGCAGCCGCGTCGGTGAGATCACCGACATGCTGCGCGCCGTGAACCGTGTGCAGCGCCGCATCGTCGAGCGCAGCAGGTTCGGTATCCCGGCCGTCGTGCACGAGGAGATTCTCACCGGCCTGCAGCTGTACGGCGCGACAACCTATCCGGCGCCGCTCGCTTGGGGCTCGGCGTGGAACCCCGAGCTCGTCGAGCGGATGGGCGAGGAGATCGGCACCATGATGAAGGCGCTCGACATCCACCTCGGCCTCGCCCCGGTGCTCGATGTCGTGCGCGACCCGCGCTGGGGCCGGGTGGAGGAGTGCATTTCGGAAGAGCCGTACGCGGTGGGCCTCATCGCGTCCGCCTATGTGTCCGGGGTGCAGTCGGCCGGAGTCGGCGCGACCCTGAAGCACTTCCTCGCCTACTCCAACTCGCAGGCCGGCCGCAATCTCGCCCCCGTGCACTCGGGCATGAGAGAACTGCTGGAGATCTTCGCCGTGCCGTTCGAGATGGCGGTCAAGCTCGCCCACCCGCAGGCGGTCATGCACTCCTACGCCGAGATCGACGGGGTTCCGGTCGCCTCCGACCGAACGCTGCTCACCGAGCTACTGCGCGATCGCTGGGGATTCGACGGCACCGTCGTCGCCGACTACTTCGGGGTGGCGTTCCTGCACACCCTCCACGACATCGCCGCCGACCTGAGCGAGGCGGCGCGGCTCGGGCTGCACGCCGGCATCGACGTCGAGCTGCCCACGGGCAACGCCTACCTCGCGCCCCTGGCCGAGCGGGTGCGGGCGGGCGACGTTCCCGTCGAGTGGGTCGACACCGCTGTTGAGCGTGTGCTCCGACAGAAGGTGCAGCTGGGCGCGCTCTCTGCGCCCGAAGACCCGACCGGCAGCATCGACCTCGACCCCGACTCCTCCCGCGAGATCGCGCGCGAACTGGGTGAGCAGTCGATCATCCTCCTCCAGAACGACAGCGGAATCCTGCCCCTGCGCGGCGTCACGAAACTCGCCCTCGTGGGGGCCAATGCCGACTCCCCGCACGCGATGATGGGTAACTACAGCTTCAGCAACCACATCGAGGTTCCGGATGGCACGCCGCTGGGCATCTCCGTGAGCACCGTGCGCTCCGCACTGGCCGCCGACCTGCCGGGCGTCGAGATCGTGCACGAGCTCGGCTGCGAGGTCAGGAGTGACCACGAGTCGCCAGAGCAGGCGGCAGCGTCGATAGCGGCAGCCGTGGCCGCGGCTCGCGGAGCCGACGTGTGTGTGGCCGTGATCGGGGACCGCGCCGGCCTGTTCGGCCGCGGCACGGTGGGAGAGGGGAGCGATACCGACGACCTGCGTCTGCCCGGTCGGCAGGGCGAGCTTCTCGACGCCCTCCTGGAGACGGGGACCCCCGTCGTTATCGTGCTCGTCACCGGCCGGCCGTACCCGGTCTCCGCGTACGCGGACCGCGCCGCCGCCATCATCCAGGCGTTCTTCCCGGGAGAGGAAGGCGGGGCCGCGATCGCCGGCGTGCTGGGCGGCAGGCTGAACCCGTCGGGCCGACTGCCCGTGACCATGCCGCGCGGCTCGGGCGGCCAGCCCTACGCCTACCGTCACCCGCGGCTCGGCGGCCTCAACCCGGTCTCGAACATCGACCCGGCACCGCTCTACGCCTTCGGTCACGGTCTGTCGTACACGACTTTCGAGCACGGCGATCTCGAGGTCGCCAGTTCGAGCGCCGACACCTCCGGCACCGTCACGGTCACCTGCGCGGTCACGAACACCGGCGATCGCGCGGGAGTCGATGTCGTGCAGCTCTACGTGCGTGATGTCGTGGCCTCCGTGACCAGGCCCCTGCGGCAGCTGGTGGGCTGGGCCCGCGTCGACCTGGCTGCTGGCGCCTCGGCCCGGGTGGAGTTCGAGGTGCATTCCGACCGGCTCGGCTTCGTGGGCCGCGACCTGAACTGGAGGGTCGAACCCGGCGAGTTCCAGTTCACCGTCGCCCCGTCGTCGGCCGCTCAGGGCGTCAGCGCGAGCATCGTGCTAGACGGGCCGGTGCGCACCCTCGGGGAGGACCGCCAGCTGGTGACTCCCGTGACCGTGGGCGAGGTGGGCTGACCATGCTGTTCGGAGCGAGCTACTACCACGAGTACCAGCCATACGAGCGGCTGGATGCCGACCTCGACCTGATGGTCGCGGCGGGCTTCACGATGATCCGCGTGGGGGAGTCGACGTGGGCCAGCTATGAGCCGGAAGACGGCGTCATCAGCTTCGACGCTCTCGCGCGGGTCGTGGATGCCGCGCACGCGCGCGGCCTCAAGGTCGTGGTCGGTACGCCGACCTACGCGATTCCGCCCTGGCTGGCGCGCGCGCATCCGGAGGTCATGGCGCAGACATCGGCCGCGGGCCGCCTGCCGTACGGCGCGAGACAAGACGTCGATTTCACGAATCCGACCTTCCGGCGCTACGCCGAGCGCATCGTCCGCGCCGTCGCGCAGCGGTTCGGCGGTCACCCGGGCGTCATCGGCTTCCAGGTCGACAACGAGATCGGCGTGCACGGACTGCGCAGCGACGAGCTCGTCGAGCGGTTCCGAGCGCACGCCGCAGACCGCCTCGGCGGCGTCGAGGGCATCAATGAGAAGTGGGGACTGACCTACTGGAGCCACCGTCTGACGACCCTGGACGACCTGTGGGCCCCCGACGGCAACACCAACCCCGGCTACGCGCTGGAGTGGAGCCGGTTCCAGGCCTCGCTCACGGTCGAGTTCCTGGAGTGGCAGCGCGATATCGTGCGCGAGTACATCGCCGCCGACCAATTCGTCTTCCACGACCAGATCGGCGGCGACAGCGCGGGCAACACCGCGATGCGCGAGATCGCGAACGCCCTCGATCAGGTGGCCGTCAACATCTACCTGCCGATGCAGCGGGCGCTTCAGCTGCCCGAGGGCGAGCGGGCCGAAACCATCGGTCTCGCGCCGTGGTGGCTCGTCGACGCGGGCACGTCGACGGCGCTGTGGCGCTCGGACATGGCCTACGGCCTGCGCGGGCCCCGCGGCGAGAGCTTCGCGGTGGCCGAGGCGCAGGCGTCCTCGATCGGCGACCAGGCGACCTCGGTGCCGCCGTTCCCCGGCCAGCTCCGGCTCATGGCGCACCTGTTCGCGAGCCGTGGTGCAGACCTGCTCGCCTACTGGCACTGGCACACCCTGCACTACGGCAACGAGACCTACTGGGGCGGCGTGCTCGGCCACGACCTCGAGCCGAACCGCGTGTACGCAGAGGTGGCGTCGATCGGCGCCGAACTGCGTCGGGTGAGCCCCGAGCTCGAGGGCCTCGTGCCCGACGCCGACGTCGCCTTCCTGTACTCCCGCGACAGCCTGCGTGCGCTCGACTTCATGCCGGCCCTGCTCACTCCGGGCACCGATCGCCCAGACCCGCACGGCTACCACCGGGCGTTCATGGGGCTCTACCAGGGCGCCCTCGACAGCGGGATGCAGGCGCGCATCCTGCACCCGGACTCCGACTGGAGCGCACAGGCGGTGCTCGTCGTGCCCACCCTGTACATCGCCGATGATGCGCTGCTCGACAAGCTGATCGCGCACGCCGAGAGCGGCGCGCACGTCGTGCTCACCTTCCGCGCCGGCTACGCCGACGAGTGGGCGCGGGTGCGCTGGACGCGCGCTCCCGGGGTGCTCCGCGAGCCGTCCGGCATCTCGTACCAGGAGTACACGACCCTCATCTCGCCCGTGCCTCTTGTCGCGCACGCCGTCGAGGGCCTGCCGGCGCTCGACCTCGGCACCACTCCGATCGCGACCGCGTGGGCCGATCTGCTCGTGCCCGAGGGCGCCGAGGTGCTGGCGGGCTACGACGACCCCTTCCTCGGCGACTATGCCGCGGTGACGACGAAGGCGGTCGGGCGGGGCCGGATCACCTGGATCGGCACCAAGCCGGGGCGGGATGCCTCGGCCGCCCTCATCCGCTGGGCACTCGCCGAGCGCGACCAGGCGCCGGTGGCCGACGCCTGGACCGTGCCGCCCCAGGTGCGCGTCTCCAGCGGGCAGCGGCCCGACGGAGTCCGCGTGTGGGCGGTAGCGAACCACAGCTGGGAGCCCGTCACGATCCCCTGCCCGGCTTCGCTCATCGACGTGACCGAGGGCGGTCCGGCCGGGTCGGAGCTCGTGCTCGCCGCCTGGGACTCCCGCCTGCTGCTCGAGTCGCGGCGATGAGAATAGTCGCGCTCGAGACGGTGCGCGCGGCCGTGCAGCCCAACCTGCTTTTTGTGCAGCTGCACACCGACGAGGGGCTGGTCGGTCTCGGTGAGGCGTTTTTCGGCGCGCGGACCGTTGAGGAGTACCTCCACGAGACCGTCGCCGATGTGCTGTTCTCGATCCCGGATGCCCGCCCCGAGCTCGTGGCGTCCAAGCTGCGCCCCTACCTCGGCTACCAGGGTGCGGGGGCCGAGCTGCGAGGGAACGCCGCTGTCGACCTCGCCCTGTGGGACCTACTCGGCCAGCAGGCCGGCCTACCGTTGGTCACCCTGCTCGGCGGGCGCGTGCGGGACTCGATCCGCGTGTACAACACCTGCGCGGGCCCGGGCTACGTCAGCACCTCGACCCGGCAGGAGTCGGGCAACTGGGGAATGCCGGCCACCACCG
>Ga0247738_10000523_pt1 | contig 14653 bp, 10 predicted proteins | sample UWRJL013104B2_FD_180936 | JGI IMG/M metagenome (GOLD analysis project Ga0247738, IMG submission 180936) | Plant litter microbial communities from Arlington Agricultural Research Station in Wisconsin, United States - UWRJ-L013-104B-2 | ecosystem: Environmental > Terrestrial > Plant litter >...
CATCGTCCGCGCGCATGGTGGCGAGCTCGGCCTGCACAGCTCTCCCGGCGTCGGATCGACCTTCATCGTCAAACTCCCTGCCACCGAACCATTGGGGAACCCGTCATGATCCTCGACCTCGACCTCTACAGCGTCCTGGTGATGACCGCGGTGGTCGTCAACGTCAGCGGCGTGCTCTTCATCGTCGAAACCCTGCTGCGCCGTGACGAGGGAGCGGGGCGCATCTGGGCGCTCGCCTTCCTCGCGGCAATGCTGACGACGCTCGCGTACGTCATCTGGGTGCAGTCGCCCGAGGCCTGGTGGGCCATCGCGGTGGGCAACGCCGCGTTCGTCGCGGGGACGGGCTGCATGTGGCTCGGATGCCGGCGATTCAACAGTCGCCGGATGGCATGGTCGTCCGTCGTCGTGGCGGCCGCAGTGGCGGGGGCGGCGACCTCGGTCTTCCTGGCGGGTCCGGACGGAGGCGACTGGGCGGGTGCGCTGTGGATGTTCATCCCCCTGTTGGCATTCGCCGGCCTCGGCGCGGTCGAGTGCCTGCGCGGGGAGCTCCGTGAATCGCGCACGGCGTGGGTGCTCAGCGCCGTGTTGCTGTTCCAGTCGCTGTACTACCTGTCGCGCACGACCGCGTTCCTCACATCCGGCCCCGACAGCTCACTGTTCCAGAACGCGTTCGGCACGATCCCCACGAGCTTCGTCACAGTCACGCTCACGATCGTCGCGGTCGTGGTCACGTCCGTGCTGCGGGCGTCGCGGGCGCCGATGCGCGGGCATCTCAGGCCCGCGGGCTACGGCACGGCGCGCGACGGAATCCTCTCGCAGGACGTCTTCGACGGCGCGATGTCCGACCTCTGCGAGCGCGCGCAGTGGCGCTCGGAGCTGGTCGGCGTGATCGCGGTGCGCATCGACGACCTCGAGCAGATCTCGACCGCGTTCGGCAGCGAGGTCGCCCGTGCCGTGACCGAGACCTGGCGCACCGGCGTCCGCCGGCACGCGCCGTCGAACGCGTTCGTCGCCGAGGACGGACCCACAGGGCTGCTGGTCGGGGTGTTCGTCGAGTCACCCCGGGAGGCGCGGCGGCACGCGGCGGTGATCTACCGCGGCCTCTTCGACGACCTCGGCATGGTGGGCGGAACCGGCGCCGGCACGAGCGGCGGCGTCGTCGGCGGGGTCATCCCGGTCGTGGGGGTCGGCGTGGCGCTGAGCGACACGATCGGCTACGACGCCGAACTTCTCGCCGGGGCCGCCCGGGAGGCGGCCACCCGCGCCGCGATCGATGTCGACGCCTCCGTGCTCATCGGGGAGGCCGAGTAGCATCATCCGCGATCGTCAGGCGGTGAGACGGTAGCCGACTCCGCGCACGGTCTCGATCCACCGAGGACTCGCGGGAGACTCGCCGAGCTTCCGGCGCAGATTGGCGACGTGCACCTCGATCGCGCGGGCGTCGCTGTCGCTGACGAACTCCACGCCGGTGTACTGCTCGCCGCGCAGCATCATCGCGAGGTCGGACTTCGCGCGCACCCGCCGGCCCGACCCCAGCAGGTCCGCCAGGATGTCGAACTCGCTGCGGGTCAGATCCAGATCGGCGCCGTCGACGGTGACGATGCGGGTCTCGGGGTTCAGCCGCACGCCCTGGTGCTCGAGCCACCCCACGGCTGCGGTATCGGGGCCGAAGGCCTCGGCGGGAGGGGCGGTGGCGATGTGATGCCGCGGCCGGCGCAGCATGGCGTCGATCCGGGCGCGCAGCTCGCGCGGCCGGAAGGGCTTCGCGACGTAGTCGTCGGCGCCGGCCTCGAGTCCCTGCAGCGCATCGATCTCCTCGGTGCGGGCGCTGAGCATCACGATGTAGGTCGCGCTCACGGCGCGGATGCGCTTGGCGGTCTCGAAGCCGTCCATGCCGGGCATGTTGACGTCGAGGGTCGTGATGAGCGGCTGGTGCTCATGCACGAGCTCGAGTCCCGATTCTCCCGTGCCCGCGCCGTACACCGTGAACCCGGCCTGCGCGAGGACGGCAGACAGGAGCGATCGGATGTCTTCCTCATCCTCGATCACGACCGCGACGCGCGCTTCTTCCACCGTTGCACCTTCCGGCGCTGACGAGTCGATCGCCGGCGCCCGGACGTCGGTAAGGATATCCCAGAACGCGGTCTGGAATCTGCGGTCGGGATCGCTCATGCGATCGGCAGCGGGATGTGGGATGGCGATCGCCCCCACGATCGCCATCCCTCCGCACCGCGAGCAGATCGTTCGATTCGCGCTGCACGTGTCAGGCACGAGCGCGAGGTCATGCGGGTCGGTGGCGCTACACAGTCGCGTCCACCTGCCATCGCACGTCCTCCCTCAGACGCTGTCCGAGGATCCGCTTTCATCGGGTTGCAACTGACGATACGTCGGCGGACTCAAGGGCGGCTCAGGTCGCGCTCAGGACTGACTGAAGTTCTTCCGACTCGCCCGGAGCCGGAAGAGCGCCGAGCCGCGCGCGCCCGCGCATGGCATCCTCGATGCATGCCACTCGTCGCCCTCACCGGAGGCATCGCCTCCGGCAAGTCCACGATCGCCCGACGCCTCGCCGAGCACGGTGCCGTGGTCGTCGACGCCGATCAGGTCGTCCGCGACGTCCAGCGGCCGGGCTCGCCCGTGCTCGCCGCGATCGCGGCCGAATTCGGGGACCGGATGCTGGGCGAGGACGGTTCGCTCGACCGCGCGGCCCTCGGCAGCCGCGTCTTCGGTGACCCGGACGCCGTCGCACGACTCAACGCGATCGTGCATCCGGCGGTGCGCGCGGAATCGAAACGGCAGTTCGACGAGGCCCTCGCCCGCGATCCCGACGCGGTGGTCCTCTACGACGTGCCCCTCCTGGCCGAGGCGCGTCTGGGTGACCCCTGGGACCTGATCGTCGTCGCGCACGCCCCCGCGGCGGTGCGCACGCAGCGACTCGTCGCCCTGCGCGGGCTGAGCGAGAAGGAAGCCGCGGCCCGTATCGCCTCGCAGGTCACCGACGAGGAGCGCCTGCGGATCGCCGACGTGGTGATCGACACGTCCGGCGCGCTCGAGCACACGCTCGCGCGGGCCGATGAGCTGTGGGCGGCGCTGCCGCAGCACATCGAGGACAGACGCAACGGGCTCCGCGTAAACTGACGCCATCAGCGATGGAGGTGTGCCATGGGATTCCTCACGAAGTTCCGCCGCCGCAAGAACCCGTACGCGGCTGTCAGCGAAGAAGAGCAGATCGCGCGCTACGTCTACCTGCTCAACACCCTTCCCGCGAGCGTGATCGAAAGCGCCCACGCCGCCGCGTTCAAGGATCTCTCGGCCGCCCAGCGCCGCGAGATGTTCGAGCAGCTGCGGCCGTTCATGTCGGATGCCGAGCGCTCCGCATCCGCCGACGACCCGCATCTTCTCGCGAAGCTCGTCCGCCGCGCTGAAGAGCGCCGCACGGCGCGCGCCGCCACCGAGGGCGAACCGGATGCCCGGGCCGAAGCGTCCGTTCGCACGGCGACCGCGACCGCGGACCCGAACCTCGTGGACCCGCGGTCGATGATGATGCAGACCGGCGTGATGAGCGTCGTCGCCTACCAGTTCCTGCTGACGAGCTCCGTCTCGGCCTACTTCACCGTCGGAGCGGGGTCGCTCATGATCGGCGACCAGCCGGGCTGGGTGGGGGACACGTTCGACCCCGGTTCGGCGGGCGGAATCGACGCCGCCGGTGCCGGCGGCTACGACGGCGGCGGCTTCGACGGCGGCGGGTTCGGAGGAGGCTTCGACGGCGGCGGTTTCGGGGGCGGCTTCGACGGCGGGGGCGGCTTCGGCTGAGCGCGAACGCCGCCCTCGATGTCGGAGCCCGCGCCTAACCTGGACTGATGCAGACGACACGATCCGTGCGGCCGTTCGAGGTCGTCAGCGAGTACGTCCCCTCGGGAGACCAGCCCCAGGCGATCGCCGAACTGGCCGGTCGCATCAACGCGGGTGAGACCGACGTGGTGCTGCTGGGCGCCACCGGAACGGGCAAGTCCGCGACCACCGCGTGGCTCATCGAGCAGGTGCAGCGGCCGACCCTGGTGCTCGCGCACAACAAGACGCTCGCCGCGCAGCTGGCGAACGAGTTCCGCGACCTCATGCCGAACAACGCCGTCGAGTACTTCGTCTCGTACTACGACTACTACCAGCCCGAGGCGTACGTCCCGCAGACCGACACCTTCATCGAGAAGGACTCCTCGGTCAACGCCGAGGTCGAACGGCTGCGTCACTCCACGACGAACTCGCTGCTCAGCCGCCGCGACGTGATCGTCGTCTCGACCGTCTCGTGCATCTACGGGCTCGGTGCGCCGGAGGAGTACATGCGGGCGATGGTGGCGTTGCAGGTGGGGGAGCAGTACGACCGCGACGCGCTCATCCGCAAGTTCATCGCGATGCAGTACAACCGCAACGACGTCGACTTCTCGCGCGGCAACTTCCGGGTGCGCGGCGACACGATCGAGATCATCCCGGTGTACGAGGAGTATGCGATCCGCATCGAGCTGTTCGGCGACGAGATCGAGGCGCTGTACATGCTGCATCCGCTCACCGGCGATGTGGTGCAGAGGCTCGAATCGGTGCCGATCTTCCCTGCGTCGCACTACGTCGCCGGCACCGACACCGTTCAGCGCGCGATCGGGACGATCGAGGCCGAGCTGGAGATCCGGCTGAAGGAGCTCGAGTCCCAGGGCAAGCTGCTCGAGGCCCAGCGACTGCGCATGCGCACCTCGTTCGACCTCGAGATGCTCCAGCAGCTCGGATTCTGCTCGGGCATCGAGAACTACTCCCGTCACCTCGACGGTCGCGCACCGGGCGAGGCGCCGCACTGCCTGCTCGACTTCTTTCCCGACGACTTCCTGGTCGTGATCGACGAGTCGCACGCGACGGTGCCGCAGATCGGCGCCATGTACGAGGGCGATGCGTCACGCAAGCGAACGCTCGTCGAGCACGGATTCCGGCTGCCGAGTGCCATGGACAACCGACCGCTTCGCTGGGACGAGTTCAAGGACCGCGTCGGTCAGACCGTGTACCTCTCGGCCACCCCGGGCCGCTACGAGATGGGCATCGCCGATGGCGTCGTCGAGCAGATCATCCGCCCGACGGGGCTCGTCGATCCACAGATCGTCGTGAAGCCCTCGAAGGGACAGATCGACGATCTGCTCGAGGAGATCCGGGTGCGCGCCGAGCGGAACGAGCGCGTGCTGGTGACGACTCTGACCAAGAAGATGGCCGAAGAGCTCACCGACTTCCTCGGCGAGCACGGCGTGCGTGTGCGCTACCTGCACTCCGACGTCGACACGCTGCGTCGCGTGGAGCTTCTGACCGAGCTCCGGGCCGGGGTGTACGACGTGCTGGTCGGCATCAACCTGCTGCGTGAGGGTCTCGACCTTCCGGAAGTGTCACTGGTCGCGATCCTCGATGCCGACAAGGAGGGTTTCCTGCGCTCGGGGACTTCGCTCATCCAGACGATCGGCCGCGCCGCGCGCAACGTGTCGGGTGAGGTGCACATGTACGCCGACACGGTGACCGACTCGATGAGAGCGGCCATCGGCGAGACCGATCGGCGTCGCGAGAAGCAGGTCGCCTACAACCTCGAGAACGGCATCGATCCGACGCCGCTGCGAAAGAAGATCGCCGACATCACCGATGTGCTCGCACGCGAGGGCGCCGACACAGCCGCGATGATGTCCAAGCGCGACGCCGCCAAGCTCAAATCGGGCAAGGGCAAATCGCCGACCCCACGACTGCGGCGCGAGGGCATCGCCGCCGAGGGTGCCGAGCAGCTCGAGTCCACCATTCTGGATCTGTCGAACCAGATGCTCGCGGCGGCCGGTGAACTCAAGTTCGAGCTCGCAGCGCGGCTTCGCGATGAAGTGCAGGACATGAAGAAGGAGCTGCGCGCCATGGAGCGCGCGGGTCACGCGTAGGCCGACTCAGGGACAGTGCATCAGAGGCTTGGGCCCTGACCTGTCGAACGTGTGCGCCGTCATCGGCGCACCGCACAGCGGACAGGCCCGCTCGGCGCGCTCCTCCACAGTCGGCGGGGGAGTCGTCTCGTACGGGCCGACGGCCGCCGGGCCCGCCACCCGGATCAGCTTCGCGTTGATCCACGCGTACCAGCCGCCGGCCTCTCGGACTCGCGTGCGCAGCGGCATCCTGTTCTCCGTCATCTAATTAGTGTACTAACTATTCGTGGACGATATGCTTTTTCCATGACCGACGACATCCTGGCGCTCGAGAACCAGCTCTGCTTCGCGGTGGTGACCGCAGCGCGGAACGTCGTCGCCGTGTACAGACCCGTGCTCGAGCCGCTCGGGCTGACGCACCCGCAATACCTCGTGATGCTGGCCCTCTGGGAGCGCTCGCCGCGATCGCTCGGCGAGCTCGCGGGCGAGCTGGCGATGGAACCGGCGACCCTCTCACCCCTCGTCAAGCGTCTCGAAGCGCAGGGGAGGGTGTCGCGAACGCGCAGAGTCGAGGACGAGCGCGTGCTCGACATCGCGCTCAGCGAGGTGGGCCGTGCGCTTCGGCAGGACGCCCTGGACGTTCCTCGCCAGATCATGCAGCGGGTCGGCATGGATGCCGGCGAGATCGCCGAGCTGCGCGCCGCGCTCGTGCGATTCGCGGGTCGGACGACCGACCCGGTGTCACGGTGACGCAAACTCGGTATCAGTTTCGTTGCAGACGCGTGAACTCTGTGCCACCCCCTTGGCATACTCTCCGGAGGCTCTTAGGCTCGGCTGAGGTGCGACGCAGCCCGATGCGGTAGCCGACCCCGGATCCGCGAAGTCCGCGATGCACCGCCGTCCCCCCATCGGTCCGATCACAGAGGATGCTTCATGCGATCTCGGTCATTCACGCGGTCACACCCCGACCGCTCGACAAACTCCATTCGTCGACGGCTCGCGCTCGGCGCTTCGGCCGGCGTGGCAACCCTGGCTCTGGCACTCGGTGGCCTCGTGCCCGCTCAGGCCGCGCCGCCCAGCGACCCGTCGGGCGGAAACGCCAAGGGCAACACGGTCGACATCAACCTCGTGACCGTCAACGACTTCCACGGGCGCATCGAGCAGTCCGGCACAGCCGCCGGCATCGCCCGGCTGTCGACCGCGGTCAATCAGTTCCGCGCCCAGAACCCCAACACGATCTTCGCCGCCGCCGGCGACATGATCGGCGCCTCGACGTTCACCTCGTTCATCCAGCAGGACGTGCCGACGATCGAGACGCTGAACGCGGCGGGTCTGGACGTGAGCGCAGTCGGAAACCACGAGTTCGACGCTGGCTTCGCCGACCTGACCGACCGGGTGATGCCGCTCGCGTCGTGGGAGTACCTCGGCGCCAACATCTACGACAAGGCCACCGGAGACCCCGCTCTTCCGGAGTACTGGATCAAGAAGTTCAACGGCATCCGCGTCGGATTCGTCGGCGCCGTCACCGACGAGCTCCCCTCGCTGGTCAGCCCGGCCGGCATCGAGGACATCACCGTCGGAAGTCCCGTCGAAGCCGCCAACCGCGTGGCCGACCAGCTCAGTGACGGAAGGTCGAACAACGGCGAGGCGGACATCGTCATCCTTCTCGTCCACGAGGGCGCGGCGACCACCGACATCTCGTCGGCGACCGACCCGAACTCACGCTTCGGCCAGATCGTGCTGAACGCCGACGACAACATCGATGCGATCGTGTCGGGTCACACGCACCTGGCATACAACCACGTCATCGACGGTCGTCCGGTCATCTCGAGCGGGCAGTACGGCGAGCGCTTCTCGAACATGGAGATCTCCTACGACCGCAAGTCGAAGTCGATCACCTCGATGAAGAACACGCTCTACACGATGGCGACCGCGTTCGACGCGTCCGGCAACGTCACCGCGTGGTACGCGGAGCCCGACCCGGCGATCGTCCCGATCGTTTCGGAGGCGACGGCGCTGGCTGCCGAGCTCGGCAGCGTGGTGCTGGGCACCGCGACGGCCAACTTCGGCCGTGCCGTGCGTGCGAACCCGGTGGGCGCGCCTTCCTTCCCCGAGAATCGAGGTGGCGAGTCCACACTCGGCAACTTCGTGGCCGACGTGCAGAAGTGGTCGCTGAACTCCGATCAGGATCGCGGCGTGCAGATCGCCTTCATGAACCCGGGTGGACTGCGCGCCGACCTGGCTTCGGGAGAGGTCACGTACGCGGAGGCGGCAGCGGTGCAGCCGTTCGCCAACACCCTCGTGTCGATGCAGCTCACCGGCGCTCAGATCAAGGGCGTCCTCGAGGAGCAGTGGCAGCCGTCCGGCGCGACCCGACCGTTCTTGAAGCTGGGAATCAGCGACGGGTTCACCTACACGTACGACCCCCTCGCGGCCACCGGCGCACACATCACCCAGATGTGGCTCGACGGCGCCCCGATCGAGCTCGGCGCAACGTACACCGTCGGCATGAACTCGTTCCTCGCGTCGGGCGGCGACAACTTCGTCTCCTTCCGGCTGGGCACGGGCAAGGCCGACAGCGGCAAGGTCGACCTCGAGTCGATGGTCGACTACTTCGAGGAGTACGACAGCGCGGCGCCCGACATCACCCAGCGCGCGGTGGGCGTGAACCTGCCCGGCGGCACCACGGTCGCCGCCGGCGCCTCGGTAACGGTCAACCTCTCGTCGCTGGATTTCACCCGCGATGAGATCGACGCCGACCTGGCCGTCGTCTCGTCGGGCGGCGTGGACCTCGGCAGCGCAACGGTCAACACGGCCTACACCCCCAACACCGACGAGGTGGGGACCGCGAGCGTCAAATTCACCGTTCCGGCCACCGCCAGCGGGGCGACGACGTTCGATGTCAGAGTGCCGTCCACGGGTACGACGAGTTCGTTCGTCCTGAACGTCACGCCCTGACGAGCAGCTGAACGACGGATGCCGCGGGGACTCGTTCCCGCGGCATCCGTCGTTCCCGCACTATCACGGGGTGCGCTCCCGGCGAACCCCGCGACCCGTGTCGGAGGGCCCGCCTAGACTTGACCGGTGCCCATCGTCCCTGTCGCCGCGCCCGGAAACACCAGTGGAAAACTCAGTGTCCGCGGTGCCCGCGTCCACAATCTGAAGAACGTCGACCTCGACATTCCGCGTGATTCCCTCGTCGTCTTCACGGGTCTGAGCGGCTCCGGAAAGTCCAGTCTCGCGTTCGACACGATCTTCGCCGAGGGCCAGCGGCGTTACGTCGAATCGCTCAGCGCGTACGCACGCCAGTTCCTCGGTCAGGTCGACCGACCCGACGTCGACTTCATCGAGGGCCTGAGCCCCGCGGTCAGCATCGACCAGAAGTCGACCAACCGCAACCCTCGCTCGACGGTCGGCACGATCACCGAGATCCACGACTACATGCGCCTGCTCTGGGCCCGCATCGGCGTCCCCCACTGCCCGCAGTGCGGCGAAGTCATCCAGCGCCAGACCGTGCAGCAGATCGCGGATCAGCTCATGGAGCTCCCCGAGAAGACGCGCTACCAGATCGTCGCCCCGGTCGTCACGCAGAAGAAGGGCGAATTCGTCGACCTCTTCAAGGAGCTCTCGGCCAAGGGCTACGCCCGCGCCGTGGTCGACGGCGACCTGATCCAGCTCGCCGAGCCGCCCGCGCTCAAGAAGAGCTACAAGCACGACATCGCCGTGGTCGTCGACCGCCTCGTCGCGAGCCCCGAGATCCTGAGCCGCGTCACCGACTCCGTCGAGACCGCGATCGGCCTCGCGGGCGGCATCGTGCAGGTCAACTTCGTCGACGAGGAGGGGGATGCCGCGTGGCAGTCCTTCTCCGAGAAGCTCGCCTGCCCGAACGGCCACCCGCTGCAGCTGACCGAGATCGAGCCCCGCACCTTCTCGTTCAACGCCCCGTTCGGCGCGTGTCCTACGTGTTCGGGTCTGGGCACCCGGATGTCCGTGGACGTCGACCTCATGCTGGGCGACGAGGAGGCCTCGATCCGCGAGGGCGTGCTGATCCCGTGGACGACGCAGGGCAAGGGGCTCTTCCAGTACTACGAACGGCTCCTGGAGGGCCTGGCCGCCGACCTCAACTTCTCGCTCGACACCCCCTGGCGCGACCTCCGGCTCGACGTGCAGGAGGCCGTGCTGCGCGGCGAGAACTACAAGGTCACCGTCAAGTGGAAGAACCGCTACGGCCGCGAGATGCGCTACTCGTCCGGCTTCGAGGGCGTCGTTCCGTACATCGAACGGCAGTACATCCAGGCAGACTCCGATTCGCAGCGCCAGCGCTGGTCGGAGTATCTCCGCGAGGTGCCGTGCCTCGCGTGCAACGGCGACCGGCTCAAGCCGGAAGTGCTCGCCGTCCTCGTGCACGGGCACTCGATCGCGGACGCGTCGCGCCTGAGCCTCGCCGATGCGCAGGAGTACTTCGCCAAGCTCCAGCTGACCGACCGCGAGGCGAAGATCGCCGCGCAGGTTCTGCGCGAGATCCGAGCTCGGCTGAACTTCCTCCTCCAGGTCGGCCTGAACTACCTCAGCCTCAGCCGATCGGCCGGCTCCCTTTCGGGCGGCGAAGCGCAGCGCATCAGGCTCGCGACGCAGATCGGCTCGGGGCTGACCGGCGTGCTCTACGTGCTCGACGAGCCCTCGATCGGTCTGCACCAGCGCGACAACCGCCGCCTGATCGAGACCCTGCTCACCCTGCGCGACCTCGGCAACACCCTCATCGTCGTCGAGCACGACGAAGAGACGATCCACGCCGCCGACTGGGTGGTCGACATCGGCCCGCGCGCGGGCGTCGACGGAGGGCACGTGGTCCACTCCGGGCCGCTGTCCGAGCTGCTCAACGACACCCGGTCGATCACGGGCGACTATCTGGCCGGGCGTCGGTCGATTCCGACGCCGACCAAGCGCAGGCGCATCGACAAGAAGCGGATGCTGACCGTCGTCGGCGCGCGCGAGAACAACCTCCGCAACGTCACGGTCGAATTCCCGCTCGGCGTGATGACGGCGGTCACGGGCGTGAGCGGCTCGGGCAAGTCGTCGCTGGTGAACGGCATCCTCTACGAAGTGCTCGCGACCCGGCTCAACGGCGCACGCCGCATTGCGGGAAAGCACACCCGCGTGACCGGGCTGGACAACCTCGACAAGGTCGTGCACGTCGATCAGGCGCCCATCGGCCGCACGCCGCGCTCGAACCCGGCGACCTACACCGGCGTGTTCGACCGCGTGCGCACTCTCTTCAGCGAGACGCCCGAGGCGAAGGTCCGCGGATACCAACCCGGCCGCTTCAGCTTCAACGTCAAGGGCGGTCGGTGCGAGGCCTGCTCGGGTGACGGCACGATCAAGATCGAGATGAACTTCCTGCCCGACGTGTACGTGGACTGCGAGGTGTGCCACGGCAAGCGGTACAACCGCGACACCCTGGCCGTGCACTACAAGGGCAAGAACATCGCCGAGGTGCTCGAGATGCCGATCGCCGAGGCGGCTGACTTCTTCGAGCCGATCCAGGCGATCCACCGCTACCTCAAGACGCTGGTCGACGTCGGCCTGGGCTATGTCCGCCTCGGACAGTCCGCGACGACCCTGAGCGGCGGCGAAGCGCAGCGCGTCAAGCTCGCGACCGAGCTCCAGCGTCGCAGCAACGGCCGCAGCATCTATGTGCTCGACGAGCCCACGACAGGACTGCACTTCGAAGACGTCGCCCGTCTGCTCGAGGTGCTCAACAGCCTCGTCGAGAAGGGCAACACGGTGATCGTGATCGAGCACAATCTCGACGTGATCAAGTCCTCCGACTGGATCATCGACCTCGGTCCCGAGGGCGGCTCCGGCGGCGGCGAGATCGTGGCGACCGGCACGCCCGAGCAGGTGGCGCGCGTGGACGGCAGCTTCACCGGCGCATTCCTCGCGGAGGTGCTCGGCCTCTCCGCGGTGCGCAAGGCCGGCTGACCGCCGGATGGTCAAGGTCAGCTCACGCCCCACCGTGGCCTACAAGCCGCGGCCGGGGGAGATCCCCACGAACCCTGGCGTCTACCGGTTCCGGGACGCAGCGGGGCGCGTGCTCTACGTCGGCAAGGCGAAGAACCTGCGTGCGCGGCTGTCGAACTACTTCGCGCCGCTGCACACCCTGCACGAACGCACCCGGCGGATGGTCACGAGCGCGGCATCGGTCGAGTGGACGGTCGTGGCCAGCGACGTCGACTCGCTGCAGCTGGAGTACATGTGGATCAAGGAGTTCGATCCGCCGTTCAACGTCCGTTACAAGGATGACAAGTCCTACCCGTTCATGGCGATCACCCTCGCCGACGAGGCCCCGCGCGTTCTCGTGACGCGCAATCGCCGCATCCCCGGTGCGAAGTACTTCGGGCCGTACCCGAAGGTGTGGGCGGTGCACGACACGATCGACCTGATGATCAAGGTCTTCCCGATCCGCACGTGCAGCGACGCGTCCTACAAGAAGGCGATGGCCACCGGCCGGCCGTGCTTCCCCGGCCAGATCGGCCGGTGCGGCGGACCCTGCTCGATGAAGGTCACGATCGAGGAGCACCGGGCGATCGTCGAAGACTTCATCGCGTTCATGGCCGGCGGCGACCAGCGATTCGCCAAGGAGCTCAGCTCCCGGATGCGCGAGGCATCGGCCGCGATGGACTACGAAGCCGCCGCCGTGTACCGCGACCGTCTGGTCTCCATCGACGCCGTGCTGTCAAAGAGCGCGCTGGTGCTCTCGCCCGACACGGATGCCGACCTCTTCGGCATCGCCGAGGACGAGCTCAGCGCCGCGGTGCAGCAGTTCGTGATCCGTGGCGGACGCGTGAGGGGCGTGCGCGCCACGACGATCGAGAAGGAGCTCGACATCTCGGGCGGCGAACTGGTCGACCAGGTGCTGCAGCGCGCCTACGGCGATGCCGCGCCCGTCGACATCCCGCGCCAGGTGCTGGTCCCGTCGCTTCCCGACGACGCCGTCGACCTCGAGGAGTGGCTGCGCGAGCGGCGCGGGAAGCTCGTCTCGATCCAGGTCGCGCAGCGCGGACGCAAGGCCGAGCTGCTCAAGACGGCGACGCTGAACGCCCAGCAGGCTCTGATGATCCACAAGACGCGACGTACGAGCGACTACGTGGCCCGCACGCAGGCATTGACCGATCTGCAGGAGGCCCTCGGGCTCGCCGAGGCGCCCCTGCGCATCGAGTGCTACGACGTGTCGCACCTCAGCGGAACGAATGTGGTCGCATCGATGGTGGTCTTCGAAGACGGTCTGCCGCGCAAGGACCAGTACCGCAACTTCGGCGTGCCCGAGACGACCGACGACACCGACTCGCTCTACCAGGTGCTCACCCGGCGCCTCGCGTATCTCGACCGGCCCGAAGAGCAGGACGAGCCGCAGCCCGAGCCCACGCAGGACGGCGAGGTCACCACGACGCGCAAACGGCCGCGCTTCGCCTACCCGCCCCAGCTTCTCGTCGTGGACGGCGGAAAGCCGCAGGTGGAGGCGGCGGCGCGCGCACTCGCCGACGCCGGGCACGAAGAGATCGCCCTGTGCGGCATCGCGAAGCGACTCGAAGAGGTGTGGATGCCGGGGGAGGAGTACCCGGTGATCCTGCCGCGCACGAGCGAGGCGCTGTACCTCCTGCAGCGCCTGCGCGACGAGGCGCACCGGTTCGCGATCACCCATCAGCGTCGTCGGCGTCGCCGTGACATCCAGAGCGTGCTCGCCGAGATCCCCGGGCTGGGCGATGCCCGGATCAGGGCGCTGCTGCGGCATTTCGGCTCCGTCACCGCACTCAAGCGGGCGACCCCCGAAGAGATCACGGAACTGCCCGGAGTGGGGCCGAAGCTCGCCGCCGCGATTCATGCGCACCTGTCGAATGGGTAGGCTGAAACCGACGACGGGGGCGGTCATGACGGACACTGAGGACAGCACCTCGGTGCGCCGCGACGCGGGCGAGGTCCTGATCGTCACGGGGATGTCGGGCGCCGGCCGATCGACGGCGGCGGACGCGCTCGAAGATCTCGGCTGGTACGTGGTCGACAACCTGCCGCCGCAGATGCTGCGTCCCCTTCTCGAGCTGACCGAGCTGGCCGGAGGCGCGCTTCCCCGGGTCGCGGTGGTCGTCGATGTGCGCGGGCGCGACCTGTTCGTCGAGCTCCCCGAGGTCACGCGGGCACTGCGTCACGGCCGGCCCGTGCGCGTGATGTTCCTCGACGCCTCCGACGAAGTGCTCGTCCGGCGGTTCGAAGCAGTCCGCCGCCCGCACCCGCTCCAAGGCGAAGGCACGGTCCTGGACGGCATCCATCTCGAACGGGGCATCCTCGCGCCGGTGCGCGAGAGCGCGGACGTCATCATCGACACCTCCGCGTACAACATCCATCAGCTCGCGACGCAGGTCATCGAGCTGTTCTCGGCCGAAGGCGCAGCGCGCCACTCCGTCACGATCATGAGCTTCGGATTCAAATACGGGCTGCCGCCCGACGCCGATCTGGTCGCCGACATGCGATTCCTGCCGAATCCGTTCTGGAACGACGATCTGCGAGCCCTCACCGGCGAAGACGACGCCGTCCGCGAGTTCGTGCTGGCGCAGCAGGGCGCGGCGGAGTTCCTGGACTCGTATGCCGCCGCCCTCGAGCCCGTGCTCGACGGCTACCAGCGCGAGAACAAGGGGCATTCGGTGGTCGCGATCGGCTGCACCGGCGGAAAGCATCGATCC
>Ga0247738_10000524_pt1 | contig 14650 bp, 13 predicted proteins | sample UWRJL013104B2_FD_180936 | JGI IMG/M metagenome (GOLD analysis project Ga0247738, IMG submission 180936) | Plant litter microbial communities from Arlington Agricultural Research Station in Wisconsin, United States - UWRJ-L013-104B-2 | ecosystem: Environmental > Terrestrial > Plant litter >...
GCTGCCCGAGGTGCTCCCGCGCATCGGCGATGTCCTCGTGGCCGCCCGCAAGGCGGTCGCCTACTACGACGGCAGGGTAGCGGGGCCGAACGGCCGCTCGATGGTGGGCCAGCACGGCTCGTGGTCACCCGCGGAGCTGCGCGTGCCGCTGCTGCGGTTCGGCGCCTTCACCAGGTAGCGCGGTCGGTAGGGATCAGGCCAGGTCGTCGTCGGGCCGGGCGCCGAACACGATCTCGTCCCAGCTCGGCATGGCGGCGCGGCCCTTCTTCGAGCCCAGTCTCGGCTGCGGCGCAGTCTGCCGCGGCTCCGACGGTTGCTCGTGCTTCTGGTCGCCCACGGGCTCGAGCGGCACATCCACGATGCGGATCTGACCGGTCGACGGGTGGGCCGCACGCGCGTCGGCCTCGTAGTCCTCGAAGTTGGCGGCCTCGCGCTCACCGCGCCGGCGGCGCAGCGCCTCGAGCAGGTCGGCCGTCTGGTTGCCGTGGTTGGCCTCGCGCTCCTCGGCGCGCGGACGGCCGATGTTCACGGGGCTCGGGGACGACGGCAGCTGCTGCGAGTCGCTGAGGGCGAATGCACCGCTGTCGAACCGGCTCGCATCGGGGTCAGCTTCGGTGACGGCGCGCAGGCGGGGCATGAGCGAGCCCGCGGCCTCGCCCTGCTGGGAGAGGGTGATCGCCTCGGTGTTGAGGGGGGAGAGCGCCTGCTTCTTGGGGTCGAACTGCCAGCGGGCGTCGTGCTCGATCTGGTTGGCGGTGAAGGCGAGCTTGACCACCCACCCCGTCTCCTCTTTCCAACTCGCCCAGCGCTCATTGATGGCGCCGAGCTCGTGGAGGCGTTCGCGGATGGCCGTGCCGAACGTGCGCGGCTCCGTCATCGGGTTGGTGTCGCCGGCCGTGCGCACGGGCACTCCGAGGGCGGAGGTCACGACGAACTCGCGCTCGGCCATCACGGGTCCCTCGAAGCGCTGGATGTACTCGAGCGGCGCGCCGGTGATCGCGGCAACGTCCTGGCCGGACATTCCCGACCGGATGTGCGCCTGGATCTCGCGCGGCGAGAGCTTGGGTCCGTTGCCCGGGTCGGGCACGCTCTGACGCAGCTTCGACTGAAGCACCTCGTCAATGGGTATACGGAAACGCGTTCCGTCATCCGCGGCGACGAGCAGTGCGCCGTTCTCGACTCCGATTACTCGCAGGTCCTGCATGCTGAAAAGCCCTCCAGGGGTCACGATTCCGCTCAAGGATGACACGGACCGGTGCCGAATCCGGGGAATAGAACGGGCGTGCCGCAAGTTGGACGGAATGCACGGAGGCGAGTGGGCATTTCGCGGTTTGCTATTCCGAAGGGGATCATGCAAACTGTGCCCGCCGATTTCGTTACCGAAGTTGAAAATTGATGTTTACAGAAGTGGATGGGCATGGCAACCGACTACGACGCACCCCGCAAGACCGACGACGACTCAGAGTCGATCGAGGCCCTGAAGGAGCGCGTTCCGGACAAGACGTCGGGCTCAATCGACAATGACGACGCGGATAACCCCGGCAGTTTCGAACTCGCGGGAGCAGACCTCTCCGACCTCGATCTTGACGTTGTTGTGCTCCCGCCCCAGGCCGATGAGTTCACGTGCGTCGAGTGCTTCCTCGTGAAGCACCGCTCACAGATCGATCACGACACCAAGCTCGGACCTATCTGCCTGGAGTGCGCTGCGTAGCAGCCTGCAGAGCAGCGGTCACAGCCGACGGGTTTCTCGTCGACACGAGCCAGTAGGGAGTGGGGTCGGCGGCGTCGTCGACCCCCACTCTCACCACGGGATCGATCCAGCCCCTGATCAGCAGGTAGGCGCGGGCATCCAGCAGCGGCCCGCGCTGCAAGCGCGCGTCCTCGCCCGCGCTGCCCGTCACGGGGCCGACGAGCCCGAGCGGCAGGCGGGCCTTCCCGGCCACGAAATGCGTGTCGGTGACCTCGACGACGGGTGAACCGAGAAGCAGCAGGCCGACGCAGCCCAGGTACAGCACGATGGCGACGATGATGCCCACCGTCGTGTCGATCGGCAGGAACACGAGCAGACTCGCGGGGATGACGAGGGCCGTGGCCAGGAACAGCCACGGAGCGGGCCAGAGTCGTTCGCGGTAGTGATTCACCCCTCAATTAGACACCGTGTAGCGGGAGTTCACGGCGGGTACAGGGTTCTGCACTACCCTCGTCACGTGGTCGAGAACGTCGAGGTGCTCATCGCCTCCGGAGAGGTGCCGGTCTACGCGCACCCCGGAGACGCGGGCGCCGACCTGCATTCCGCGCAATCCCTCGTGATCCCGGCCGGCGCGCGCGCCACTGTGGGCACGGGGGTGTCGATAGCGCTGCCCGACGGTTACGTCGCATTCGTGGTGCCGAGATCGGGGCTCGCGTCGAAGCACGGCATCACCATCGTCAACAGCCCGGGAACGGTGGATGCCGGCTACCGCGGCGAGATCCGCATCACGCTGCTGAACACGGATGCCGAGCATCCGTTCCCCGTCGAGGTCGGCGACCGCATCGCCCAACTCATCGTCATGCCCGTGTCTCGGGCGAAGTTCATCCCGGTGGAGACTCTGCCGGGCAGTCATCGCGGCGGGTCGGGCTTCGGCTCCACCGGCGTCGCGAAGGGCACCGGCCCTGCACGAGAAGGAGTCACCCCGTGAGCGACATCGCACCAGCGTCCAGCGCATCCGACCTGCCGCAGATCGAGGGCGGGGTCAGCGAGCAGCCGAAGTCGGCCCCCGAGGACCGCGCGACCGCGGGGCCGCTCGACGAGAGCGAGGCGAACGCCGTTCGCCCCTACGTCGACCTCGGCGGCGTCAAGATCCTCCCGCGCCCCGACCTGCAACTGCGGCTCGAGGTGGAGGAGGGCAGCAAGCGCGTCGTCGCCGTCGGCCTCGACTACGCGGGCTCCACCCTGCAGATCCAGCCGTTCGCGGCCCCCCGCAATAGCGGCCTGTGGCACGAGATCCGCCAGCAGATCGTCGAGCAGATCCAGAAGCAGGGCGGCACCACCCAGGTTGTCGAGGGCACGTTCGGCCCCGAGGTTCTCGCCGAGATCCCCGTTGCGGCCGGCCAGCCGGGCGGCAGCCGTCTCGCCCGTTTCGTGGGTGTCGATGGCCCGCGCTGGTTCCTGCGCGGTGTGATCGCCGGTGAGGGCGCCCGCAACCCCGAGGGGGCGGCCAAGATCGAGGATCTGTTCCGGTCGATCGTGGTCGTGCGCGGCACGACCCCCATGCCCCCGCGCGACCTCATCCCGCTGCACATGCCCGCAACGGGGGCGCCGGCGGCGCAGCCATGAGCGACGACCCGGACCAGCGCCCGCTGGAGGAGAGCCTCGCGGCCGCGGCCAAGAAGTCGGGATTCGGCGCGGTGCAACCCGGCGAGGCGCCGAGCGGCTCGGCGCTGCTGACCGCCATGGGCGGCGTGCGCGGGCTCATCGAGTCGATCGTGCCCGGGCTGGCCTTCCTCGTGCTGTACACGGTCACCAAGAACGTGCAACTCTCGGTCATCGCCCCCGTCGTGCTGGCCGTGCTCTTCGTACTCGTGCGCGTGGTCACCCGGAGCCCGTGGACGTCCGCCGCGGCGGGCGTAGTGGGTGTGGCCCTCTCGGCGGGGCTCGCGCTCATCACGGGCGACGCGAAGGACAACTTCGTCCTGGGCTTCCTGATCAACGGCGCCTTCCTCATCGCGCTGCTCGTGAGCATCGCGGTGCGCTGGCCGCTCATCGGCATCATCGTGTCGCTCATCCGCGGTGAGGGCTCTGTCTGGCGGGCCGACCGCGCCAAGTTCCGCGTCGCGCTCATCGCGACCGTGCTGTGGTGCGGGCTGTTCGCGCTGCGCCTCGGGGTCGAACTGCCGCTCTACTTCGCCGACAACACCGAGGCCCTCGCGACCCTCAAGCTCATCCTCGGTGTGCCGCTCTACGCGGCGATGCTGTGGGTGACCTGGCTGCTCGTGCGCACCGTCTATGCGCGGCCTCAGCAAGACTGAGGTCGCCGACCGCGTAGCCCGCGGTGAGACCAACGCGACCAGGCGCACGACGTCGCGCCCGCTCTGGCACATCATCCGGGACAACGTCCTCACCCTCTTCAACGGCATCCTCACCGGGTGCTTCCTGATCATCCTGCTCTTCGGCGACCTGCGTGACGGGCTGTTCTACGCGATCGTCGTGGCCAACTCGCTCATCGGCATCGTGCAGGAGGTGCGCGCGAAGGTGGCCCTCGACCGCCTGGCGCTACTCGCGTCACCCGTGGTGGCCGTGCTGCGCGATGGGCAGGTCGTGACACTGCACCCCACCGAGGTCGTGCTGGGGGACACGGTCGTGCTGCGCTCCGGCGACCAGATCGTGGCGGACTGCACGGTGCTCGACGCGGTCGACCTCACGGTCGACGAGTCGCTGCTCACGGGGGAGTCGGAGCCCGTGGCCAAGCGCGAGGGCGACACCGCGCTCTCGGGTGCCCTCGTCGCGACGGGCGCGGGCCACGCGCTCGTGACCGCGGTGGGCGACCACTCCTACGCGAACAAGCTCACCGCCGAGATCCGCCGTCACTCGCTCGCGCACTCGGAGCTGCGCGCGGCGACCAACCGCATCCTCGTCTACATCTCGTGGCTGCTCGGCCCGATCATCCTCGTCGTCGTGGGCAGCCAGTTCCTCGCCGGGCGGTTCGACGTCGAGTCGTTCGTGGACGGACGCTGGCGGGACGCGCTCGTGGGCGTCGTCGCGAGCGTCGTGGGCATGATCCCGGAGGGGCTCGTGCTGCTCATCAGCCTCGCGTTCGGGGTCGCGGCGATCCGCCTCGCCCGCCAGCGGGTGCTCATCCAGGAGCTCGCGGCGGTGGAGATCCTCGCGCGCGTCGACGTGCTGTGCCTGGACAAGACCGGCACCCTCACGAGCGGCGATGTCACGTTCCTGCGCGCGGATCCGCTTGCCGCCGACCCGAACATGGCCGCGGCCCTCGCGCTGTTCGCGCGCGTCGACGAGGCGAACGCGACCGCCCAGTCGCTCGCGCAGGCCTTTCCGGATGCGGGCGCGACGCCGGGCCGGCGGCTCCCGTTCGCGAGCAGGCGCGCCTTCAGCGCCCTGGAGTGCGTCAGCGGGGGTGTGGTGAGCACGTGGGTGCTGGGCGCCCCCGAGCGGGTTCTGGTCGGTCATCCGGAGGCCGCCGCCCGTGCCGCCGACCACGCCGCCCTCGGTCACCGCACCCTCGCGCTCGCGCGCGTCGAGACCCTGCCAGGGCCCGACGACCTCGAGCTGGCCGGGGTCACGCCCGTGGCCGTGCTGCTGTTCGGCGAGACGGTGCGGGCGGATGCCGCGGCGACGCTCGCCTATTTCGCGGAGCAGGGCGTGCGCTGCGTCGTGATCTCGGGCGACAACCCCGTGACCGTGGCCGCGCTCGCGTCGGGGCTCGGGGTGGGGGAGACGTCGGTGGACGCCGGCACCCTGCACGGCGACGACGATCTGCGCGCGGCCCTGCGCCAGCACAGCATCTTCGGCAGGGTCACGCCGGAGCAGAAGCGCGCGATGGTGCGCGTGCTGCAGGAGGACGGGCACACGGTCGCGATGACGGGCGACGGGGTCAACGACGCCATGGCGATCAAGGATGCCGATCTCGGCATCGCGATGGGCTCTGGCACGAGCGCCTCGAAGGCCGTGGCGAGGCTCGTGCTGCTGCACAACGAGTTCTCCGCGCTGCCGAATGTGCTCGCCTACGGGCGCCAGGTGATCGCGAATGTGGAGCGCGTGGCCAACCTGTTCCTCGCCAAGACGGTGTACGGCATCGCCTTCGCGGTGGTGTTCGCGCTGCTGCTGTGGGAGTTCCCGTTCCTGCCGCGACAGCTCACCCTCGTCTCGACGCTCACGATCGGCATCCCCTCTTTCTTCCTGGCCCTCGCGCCCAACCGCAGGATCTACCACCCGGGCATCCTGCAGCGCCTGCTGCGCTACGCCGTGCCCACGGGCCTCATCGCCGCGGTCGTGACGATCGCGGCGAACGCCGTGCTGCGGGGGATGACCGACGGCGACCAGGTGCGGGCGATCACGACCGTGGGGCTGTGGATCACGGCGTTCTGGATCCTGTGCGTGCTCACGAGGCCGCTCGACCGCTGGCGCGCCCTGCTGCTGGGCGCCATGGTCGCGGCATTCCTACTCGCGATCACGGTGCCGTTCGGGCGCGAGTTCTTCGCGATGCCGCTGCGGTTCGAGCCGCCGCTGCTCGTGGGGGTGGCGGCGGGGGTGCTCGGCGCCGTCGCGGTGGAGTTCTTCTACCGTTTCGCGCGGCGTCGCTCCCTCATCTACGACAGGGTGTAGTGCTAAAGTATCTTGATATCAAGATACTTTTCGTCGGAACGGTCTTAGGCTTGCCTTGCTAGCCGTAGGCACGACGGGCCGAAAGAATTGCACGTAGGTCAGCAAGGGAGACGACATGTCAGCAGTGAACAGCTTCGGGTCGAAAGACACCCTCACGGTCGGGTCGACCGACTACGAGGTGTTCCGCATCGACACGGTGCCCGGATACGACAAGCTCCCGTTCAGCCTCAAGGTGCTGCTCGAGAACCTGCTCCGCACCGAGGACGGCGCCAACGTCACCAAGGCGCAGATCGAGGCCCTCGGTGCGTGGAATCCCGGCGCCGAGCCGGACACTGAAATCCAGTTCACGCCCGCGCGCGTGGTCATGCAGGACTTCACGGGCGTGCCGTGCATCGTCGACCTCGCCACGATGCGCGAGGCCATGGCGGATCTCGGCGGCGACCCCACCAAGATCAACCCGCTCTCGCCCGCCGAGATGGTCATCGACCACTCGGTGATCGCCGACCTTTTCGGCACCGAGAACGCCCTCGAGCGCAATGTCGAGCTCGAGTACGAGCGCAACGGCGAGCGCTACCAGTTCCTGCGCTGGGGCCAGACCGCGTTCGACGACTTCAAGGTCGTGCCCCCGGGCACCGGCATCGTGCACCAGGTCAACATCGAGCACCTCGCGAAGGTGATCTTCCCGCGTACCGTGGACGGCGTGCTGCGCGCCTACCCCGACACGTGCGTCGGCACCGACTCGCACACCACCATGGTCAACGGCCTCGGGGTGCTGGGCTGGGGCGTCGGCGGCATCGAGGCCGAGGCCGCGATGCTCGGCCAGCCCGTCTCCATGCTCATTCCCAAGGTCGTCGGCTTCAAGCTCTCCGGCGCCATCCCGGCCGGTGTGACCGCCACGGACGTCGTGCTCACGATCACCCAGATGCTGCGCAAGCAGGGCGTGGTGGGCAAGTTCGTCGAGTTCTACGGCGAGGGCGTCGCGCAGGTGCCGCTGGCCAACCGCGCCACCATCGGCAACATGAGCCCCGAGTTCGGCTCGACGGCCGCGATGTTCCCCATCGACGACGTCACACTCGACTACCTGCGCCTCACCGGCCGCAGCGAGGACCAGGTCGCCCTCGTCGAGCAGTACAGCAAGCTCCAGTCGCTCTGGCACGACGCCTCGCAGGAGGCCAGCTACAGCGAGTACATGGAACTCGACCTCGCCACGGTCGTGCCGTCGATCGCAGGTCCCAAGCGCCCGCAGGACCGCATCGAGCTCAGCCACGCGAAGAGCCAGTTCGAGCTCGACCTCGTCAACTACACCGACGGCCGGATGTCGAAGGTCGACGCGGCGATCGAGGGCACCTTCCCGGCGTCCGACCCCATCGGGTTCACTGCGGAGGACGAGGACTCGGCCCACGAGCACTCGCACAGCCACACGAGCCACGCGCCGTCGCACGCGACCAAGCCCACCAAGGTCGCCCTCGCCGATGGCACCAACTTCACCCTCGACCACGGCGCCGTGGCGATCGCGGCCATCACGTCGTGCACGAACACGTCGAACCCGTCCGTCATGCTCGCGGCCGGCCTTCTGGCGCGCAACGCGGCCAAGAAGGGCCTCAAGGCCAAGCCGTGGGTCAAGACCACGCTCGCGCCCGGCTCGAAGGTCGTCACGGACTACTACGCGAAGGCCGGCCTCACCGACGACCTCGAGGCCCTCGGCTTCTACACCGTCGGTTACGGCTGCACCACGTGCATCGGCAACTCGGGCCCGCTGCTCGACGAGATCTCGGCCGCGGTCAACGACAGCGACCTCGCCGTCACCGCGGTGCTCTCGGGCAACCGCAACTTCGAGGGCCGCATCAACCCCGACGTGAAGATGAACTACCTGGCCTCCCCGCCGCTCGTCATCGCGTACGCGCTGGCCGGGTCGATGAACTTCGACTTCGAGACGGACGCCCTGGGCAAGGACCTCGAGGGCAACGACGTCTTCCTCAAGGACATCTGGCCCGACTCCGCCGAGGTGCAGCGCACCATCGACTCCTCGATCGACACGGGGATGTTCGACACCCAGTACGCCTCCGTGTTCGACGGCGACGAGCGCTGGCGCTCGCTGCCCACCCCCGAGGGTTCGACCTTCGAGTGGGACGCGGAGTCGACCTACGTGCGCAAGCCCCCGTACTTCGACGGCATGACGATCGAGACCTCGCCGGTCACCGACATCCACGCGGCGCGCGCGCTCGCCAAGCTCGGCGACTCGGTGACGACCGACCACATCAGCCCCGCGGGCTCGATCAAGGCCGACACTCCCGCCGGTCGCTACCTCGACGAGCACGGCATTCAGCGCAAGGACTACAACTCCTACGGCTCGCGCCGCGGCAACCACGAGGTGATGATCCGCGGCACGTTCGGCAACATCCGCCTGCGCAACCAGCTCCTGGACAACGTGGAGGGCAGCTACACGCGCGACTTCACGACCGCCGAGGGCGAGAAGTCGTTCATCTACGACGCCAGCCAGAACTACCAGGCGGCGGGCATCCCGCTCGTGGTGCTCGGCGGCAAGGAGTACGGTTCCGGCTCGTCGCGCGACTGGGCGGCCAAGGGCACGTCGCTGCTCGGCGTCAAGGCCGTCATCACGGAGAGCTTCGAGCGCATCCACCGCTCTAACCTCATCGGCATGGGCGTCATCCCGCTGCAGTTCCCGGTCGGGGAGTCGGCGGACAGCCTGGGGCTGGACGGCACGGAGGTCTTCGAGATCACCGGCATCGAGCAGCTCAACGAGGGCACCACGCCCAAGACCGTGCACGTGACCGCGGCCCCGAGCGAGCACTCGCCCGCGGGCAAGGGCACGATCGAGTTCGACGCCGTCGTGCGCATCGACACCCCCGGTGAGGCGGACTACTACCGCAACGGCGGCATCCTCCAGTACGTGCTGCGCAGCCTCGTCTAGTCGCTCGTTCGACGACGGCCCGTCGCGCCCCCTCGGGGATCGCGGCGGGCCGTCGTCGTCCTGCGCTCTGCGCCCTGGCCACTCACCGAGGTCGCCGACAAGCCAGTTGTTGCCCCGTCGTACGGCATCTCCGTCGACACTGGCTTTTCGGACGCCGCTCGACGGGTCCAGGTCGCCCCGGGGAGCCGGATGCTCGCGGCGCGGGCTGCTCGAAGTGCTTGTTGAGGCGGCGGAAGCTAGGCTCGGAGTATGTCGTTGCTCGAGGGAATAACCGGTCCGCGTGACCTCGACAAGCTCTCCTCGGAGCAGCTCGTCGAACTCGCCGCAGAAGTTCGGGAGTTCCTCGTGCGCGAGGTCTCGAAGACGGGCGGCCACCTCGGCCCGAACCTCGGGGTCGTCGAGCTCACCATCGCCATGCACCGCGTGTTCGACTCGCCGCGGGACGCCATCGTGTTCGACACCGGCCACCAGAGCTATGTGCACAAGCTGCTGACGGGCCGCCAGGACTTCAGCAAGCTGCGCGAGGAGGACGGCCTCGCCGGCTACCCGCAGCGCTCCGAGAGCCCGCACGACATTGTGGAGAGCTCCCACGCGTCGAGCTCCCTCAGCTGGGCCGACGGCATCTCGCGCGCCTTCACGATGACGGGCCACGCCGACCGGCACGTCGTCGCGGTGGTCGGCGACGGCGCCCTCACGGGCGGCATGACGTGGGAGGCGCTCAACAACATCAGCGACGACAACAGCCGCAACCTCGTCATCATCGTGAACGACAACGGCCGCTCATACGCTCCCACCATCGGCGGTATGGCGCACTTCCTCAACGACATGCGCACGCGCCGCTCGTACCGCAACCTGTACTCCACGAGCCGGAAGGTGTTCGAGAAGTTCGGGGGCCCTGGCCGAGCACTGTACCGCGGCATCCGCGGCGGCACCCACGGGTTCCTCTCCCGGTTCACCAACAACGAGGCGCTGTACTCCAACCTCGACATCAAGTACCTGGGGCCCATCCACGGCCACGACCTCAAGGCGCTCACCGAGGCGCTCACGCAGGCAAAGAACTACGGCGCGCCCGTCATCGTGCACGCGATCACCGAGAAGGGCCGCGGCTACCAGCCCGCCCTGCTCGACACGGCAGACCAGTTCCACGCGGTCGGGCAGATCGACCCGGAGACGGGGGAGCCGATCGAGGTCGCCAGCAAGCCGTCGTGGACGAGCGTCTTCGCCGACGAGATCCTGCACCTCGCCGAGGGCAACGAGAAGCTCGTCGGCATCACCGCGGCGATGCTGCGCCCCACCGGTCTGCACAAGTTCGCCGAGCGCTTCCCGACCCGCGTGCTCGACGTGGGCATCGCCGAGCAGCACGCGGTCGCCTCGGCGGCCGGGCTGGCCTACGGCGGCCTGCACCCCGTGGTCGCCATGTACGCGACCTTCGTCAACCGCGCGTTCGACCAGGTGCTCATGGATGTGGCCCTGCACAAGGCCGGCGTGACTTTCGTGCTCGACCGCGCCGGTGTCACCGGACCGGACGGGCCCAGCCACCACGGCATGTGGGACCTCGCGATCCTGCAGGTGGTGCCGAACATCCGCATCGCCGCGCCGCGCGACTCCACCCGTCTTCGCGAGGAGCTCGGCGAGGCCGTGCTCGTGGAAGACGGCCCGACCGTGCTGCGCTTCTCCAAGGGGAGCGTGGGCACCGAGTACGAGGCCGTGCGCCGCACCGACGACGGCGTCGATGTACTGCGCGAGGCGCCCCACAAGGACGTGCTGCTCGTCACCGTGGGCCCGATGGCCAAGCTCGGGCTCGAGGTCGCCGAGCGGCTCGCGGCCCAGGGCATCGGAGCGACAGTGATCGACCCGCGCTGGGTCGTGCCGGTGGCCCGGAGTGTCATCGACATCGCCGCGGAGCACCGACTGGTGGTGACGATCGAGGATGGCGTTCGGGTGGGCGGCATCGGCACGCGCATCCGGCAGGACCTTCGCGCGGCGGGCGTCGACACCGCGGTCACCGAGCTCGGGCTGCCCGACCAGTTCCTCCCGCACGGCAGTCGCGCGTTCATCATGGAGCAGGTGGGCCTCACCGCCCAGACCATCGCGCGCGACGTGGTCGCCCAGGTGCTCGGCAGCAAGATCCCCGTCGCGAGGCCGCTGCCCGCGGAGGGCGTGACGGAGCCGGCGCGCGACGAGCGCTAGGCCGGACTGCCGGCGCGGCCTGCCCGGTGGGTCGACCGGCGCCAGGTCAGCACCCAGCCGGCGGCCGCGGATGCCCCCGCGATGGCCGTGAAGCCGCCGGCGACGGGCCAGAACCACTCGGGGAAGGTCGCGCCCGTGCCGAGGAGCGGCACGAGGAACCCCGTGACCGCCCCCAGGCCGAACTGGGCCGCGGCGACGACGCGCCAGTCTGCGACGCGCGCGAGGGCTTTCGCCACGAGCATCCCGAGCGGCAGTCCCCACAGGAGGGCGACGAACGCCCCGGCACACCCGCTGAACAGAAGCGCGAAGGCGGCAACGACCAGGGCCGAGGGGAGCGTCATCACCGTGGGCGCCATCACGACCGTGACGATGCCGGACACGACCGCCGTGCTCACCGAGAAGAGGAACCACGCCCATCCGACACCGATCATCGCGTCCGTCCAGGTCGGCCGCCGGAGCAGGTCGCCGGCAACGACCGCGCTCATGCGCGCGCCTCGCGCACGATGTCGAGTGCCTCGGTGAGCGGCCCCCGCAGGAAGGGCAGCCGGGACAGCGGCAGAAGGGTGCCGAAGAGCGCCACGCTCCGCGACACCAGTCGGCGCGTCTTCACCTGCCCGGGTGAGGCGTCGTAGACCCAGAACAGGGCGAGACCGAGGTAGGCGAGCCACAGCAGCTCCGGCAGACGCTCCCGCAGGAACGGGGGGATGCTCGTCGTCGAGCCCGTGACGAGGTCGGAGAACAGGCCGACGACGATGTCGCGCGCGGCGCCCGACTCCGACGAGAGCGGGTTCACCGGCGACACGGGACTGATCGCGGCACCGAGGAAGCCCGGCGCGGTCTCGTGGTACGGGGCCAGCGCCTCCAGGCCGGCCAGGAGCACGATCTCCAGGCGCTCGGCCAGGTCGGTGACCCCGCGCATCCGCCCTTCCGCCAGCTCGCGGTGCCGTTGCTGCACGCGCACGTAGAGCTCCTGCACCATGTGGTTCTTGGTGGGGAAGTAGTAGTACGCGTTGCCCACCGAGATGCCTGCCTCGGCCGCGATGAGTCGGATCGTGGTGGCGTCGTAGCCGCGGTCGGCGAAAGACCGCAACGCGATGTCGGTGATGGCCTGCTTGGTTGCCTCGCTCTTACCCATAACAGCAGTATTGAACATGTTCGAAAAGAATGCAAGCGGGCGTTTGACTTAGAGCGCGCTCTAAGTTCTAGCCTGAGGCTATGACGATCATCGATGCCCGGCTCGCGATCTCCGAGGTCGCCGAGGCCACCGGGCTCTCGACCCACACCCTGCGGTACTACGAGCGGGCGGGGCTCATGCTCACACCCGTCGACCGCGCGTCGTCGACGCACCGGCGATACAGCCAGGCCGACGTCACGTGGGTCGGTTTCCTCACCAAACTGCGCGCGACGGGGATGCCCATCGCCGTGGTGAGGGAGTACGCCGACCTGGTGCGCCGGGGTGAGGTGACCACGGCCGACCGACTCGAGCTCTTGCAGAGGCACCGCATCGCGGTGGTCGCACAGCTCGAGGAGATCACCCAGAGCCTGAGGGCCATCGACACCAAGATCGCCATCTACGAGGAGAAGGTACAGGAATGAGAACCACCACACTGGGCGCCGACGGCCCCACCGTCGGCCGCATCGGGCTCGGCCTCATGGGCATGAGCGCGTTCTACACCGGCAAGGGCCAGAACGACGCCGAGTCGATCCGCACCATCCACCGCGCGCTCGAGCTCGGTGTCACGCTGCTCGACACCGCGGAGATGTACGGGCCGTACCTGAACGAGGAGCTGCTCGGGCGCGCCATCGCCGACCGTCGCGACGAGGTCGTGATCGCCACCAAGTGGGGCACCCTGCTTCACCGCGGCGACGGCAGCTACGGCCGCGACGGAAGCCCCGAGAACATGCGGCTCGCCGTCGAGGGCTCCCTCGCGCGCCTCGGCACCGACCACATCGACGTCTACTACCAGCACCGCATGGACCCGAATGTTGCTATCGAGGAGACCGTGGGCGGTTTCGCGGAGCTCATCGCCGAGGGCAAGATCCTGGGCTACGGCCTCTCGGAGGCGTCGGCGGAGACCATCCGTCGGGCGCATGCCGTGCATCCGGTCACCGCGGTGCAGAGCGAGTACTCGCTGTGGACGCGCGACGTGGAAGCCTCCGTGCTGCCGGCCGTGCGCGAGCTCGGCATCGGCTTTGTGCCCTATTCGCCGCTCGGGCGCGGGTTCCTCACGGGCACCATCCGCTCGCTGGACGGGTTCGACGAGGCCGACTTCCGTCGCAACAACCCCCGCTTCGAGGGCGAGAACCTCGAGGCGAACATCCGCATCGTCGAGCAGGTGGATGCCGTGGCGGCCTCCGTGGGCGCCACGCCCGGCCAGGTCGCCCTCGCGTGGCTGCTCGCGCAGGGCGACGACATCGTGCCGATCCCCGGCACGAAGCGCGTGAGCTACCTCGAGGAGAACGCGGCGGCGGATGCCGTCACCCTGAGCCCCGAGCACCTCGCGACCCTCGGCGCCCTCGAGGCCCCCGCCGGTGACCGCTACGCCGACATGTCGTCGGTGCAGGGCTAGCACCGGGCCCAGCAACGCAAGAACGCCGCGGCCCGAGGGCCGCGGCGTTCTGTGTTGCGGAACGGGCTAGTGCTCCCCGTGCTGCGACTTCTCGATCTCCGTGCGCGTGACCGGCTGGATGCGGTCTTCGAAGAACCAGTTGGATGCCCGCGCGCGCAGGCGCTCGCCGAGCGAGATGCGGCCGTTCGTGTCTGGGCGGAGCATGAGGGGCTTGTAGTCCTCGAAGCTCACGAGCTTCCACCGCTCGTACTCGTCGAGCTGCTCGTGCACCTCGATGTACTCGCCGCCGGGCAGGCGCACGATGCGGCCCGACTCGTAGCCGTGCAGGGCGATCTCGCGGTCCTTCTTCTGCAGCGCGAGGCACACGCGCTTGGTCACGAGGTAGGCGATGATCGGGCCCAGGAACAGCAGCGCCTGGATGGCGTGCGTGACGTTCTCGATCGACAGCTTGAAGTGCGTGGCGATGAGGTCGGAACTCGCCGCCGCCCACATGACCGCGTAGAACGTGACGCCGGCGGCGCCGATCGCGGTGCGGGTGGGGGCGTTACGAGGCCGGTCGGCGATGTGGTGCTCGCGCTTGTCGCCCGTGATCCACGCCTCGATGAAGGGGTAGATCGCGACGACGACGATGAA
>Ga0247738_10000526_pt1 | contig 14600 bp, 15 predicted proteins | sample UWRJL013104B2_FD_180936 | JGI IMG/M metagenome (GOLD analysis project Ga0247738, IMG submission 180936) | Plant litter microbial communities from Arlington Agricultural Research Station in Wisconsin, United States - UWRJ-L013-104B-2 | ecosystem: Environmental > Terrestrial > Plant litter >...
CCGCCACGATCACCGCCGCCGCGAGGTGCGCCGAAGCCACCGCCGCCGAAATCAGACGGATAGCTCTCAAAACTCTCTTCGCCGAAGCCGTCCCGCTTGTCCCTGCCGCGCCCGCGGCGTCCTCTATCGAAACTCATGCCCTGTTAGTCACTTTCGCTCGCCCATCTACCATCCTCACCCATGCTGGACGACATGCATAGGGACTCGACCGCTCCGTATAAATCGGCCAAGATTCGCTATAGCGCTATTTCAGACCAAGCGCGAATGATTTTGAACGCGTGCTTGACAGCCGGTTTCACCGCGAAAATCGCGTATAAATTCCGCCGCAATGGCGCAAACAGGCGCATATTCTCGGTCGGCCTCGCAACTTGCCGGCGTCCAGCCGGGTGCTGTTCGCGATGATGCGAGATCCCTGTTCGCGGCGATGCGAGACCAACGCGAAAAACCCGTTCCCACTTCCTCCCGCGATGCTCTAAGGGATCGGTCATGACAGTATATTTTCATGAAGAAGATTTGCCCGCCGGCGTGCTGGGCGAAGGCCCGATCGCAATCGACACCGAGACCATGGGGCTCATCACGCCGCGCGACCGGCTGTGTGTGGTCCAGCTCTCGGATGGCAGCGGCGACGAGCATCTCGTCCGATTCGGGCCGAACAGCAGCTATGACGCGCCGAACCTCAAGGCGCTGATGACCGATCCTACGCGGCTCAAGCTGTTCCATTTCGCGCGCTTCGATATTGCCGCGATCCAGCATTATCTGGGCGTACTGACCGCGCCCGTTTATTGCACCAAGATCGCCTCGCGGCTCGTGCGCACTTATACGGACCGTCACGGCCTCAAGGAGCTGGTGCGCGAACTGCTCGGCCAGGAGCTGAGCAAGCAGCAGCAGAGTTCCGACTGGGGTGGCCCGGTGCTGAGTGACGCGCAGCGCGACTATGCCGCGTCCGACGTGCGCTTCCTGCATCAGCTCATGGCGGAGCTCGACAAGCGTCTGGCGCGCGAGGGCCGCACGGATCTGGCCAAGGCCTGCTTCGACTTCCTGCCGCATCGCGCGCTGCTCGATCTTGCCGGCTGGCCGGAGATCGACATCTTCGCACATGTCTGAAGCGGTGACGCCCGTCGCCGACACGGCCATGTCCGCGCAGGCGAGCGAGCATCGCGACATGCTCAGGCACTGGGCCGCGCCCGGTGGCCGTCACGATCGGCTGATCATCCTGCTCAAGCGCGTGCTGCCGATCGTCACGATCGTGCTCGCCGCGATGCTGACGATCGCGCCGTTCCTGCATCAGAGCGAAGTGAGCTTCGTGCTCGACAAGAAGAAGGTCGATATGTCGGCCGAGCGGCTCAAGGTGGTCGAAGCGCTGTATCGCGGCGAGGATGAGCGCGGCCGGCCTTTCTCGCTGCGGGCGGGATCTGCTGTGCAGAAAAGCTCGCGCGAACCGGTTGTGCAGCTCAACGACCTGCAGGCCCGGCTGCAGATGGACAATGGCGGCGCGCTCGTTACCGCGCAGCGTGGCGCTTATGATATGGCCAAGGAACAGGTCCGGGTCGATGGCCCCATCCGCTTCGAGAGCGCGAACGGCTATCGCCTCGTGACGCGCGATGTCGATATTGCGCTCAACCAGCGCACGTTGCGCAGTCGCGGCTCCGTCGAGGGCCGCATCCCGACCGGGACGTTCAGCGCGGACCATCTCAATGCCGATCTGGAGAACCGGACTGTCTCCCTCGAAGGTCGCGCGCGCTTGCGCATCGAGCAATTTGGCCGCAAAGGGCAGTGATGCTGCGCATGACCCGTTCCCTGCCGCTCGCTGCCGCTTTTGTCGGCGCACTGGTTGTCCTGCTGCCTTTGCCGGCGGCCGACGCGCAGATCCTGCGCGGCCATAATACCAGCGCCCCCGTCGAATTCTCCGCCGACCGCATGGAAGTGCAGGACCGCGCCGATCGCGTCGTGGCTGCAGGCAATGTCGTCGTGACGCAGGCGGGGCTCAATCTGACGGCTCAGCGCCTGACCGTCGCTTATCATGACACGAACGGACTGGAGATCGACCGGCTCGATGCGTCCGGCGGCGTTGTGGTGACGCGCGGCAACGAGCGTGCGAGCGGCAATGTCGCGATCTACGATCTCAACCGCAAGATCATCACCCTGATCGGCGGCGTGCAACTCAATCAGGGCACGAACCGGCTGAGCGGCGGGCGGCTGGTGATCGATCTGGCGACGGGGCGCAGCACTGTGGACGGCGCCGGTGCGCCGCGCGGCACATCGACTGACGCCAGTGGCCGCGTCACCGGTACGTTCAAGGTCCGCCAGACCGGCAATAACCAGAGCGGTCAGTAAGGCCCTTTAAGTCTGCGCCTGCATGATTGCCGCCCTGTGAGCACGGTCCGGCGCAATTCATGCAATAATCTTGCCAATCTTCGATTGCGGCGGGCGCTGTAATTTGCGAGCAACCCGATTGTGGCAAAGGGCCGCAATCGAAGCGTGATGACAGGACGGATGAGATGAACGACGTGGCACCGCCCCTTCGCGCCAGAAACGCCGCGCAGGAACCGGGCGAGCATCGTCTGCAGGTCATTTCCATCGCCAAGAGCTATGACAAGCGCGTCGTTCTGGCCGATGTCACGCTGGAAGTGGGCGAGGGCGAAGTGGTTGGCCTGCTCGGCCCCAATGGCGCGGGCAAGACCACGTGCTTCTATTCGATCATGGGGCTGGTGAAGCCCGATTCCGGCCGTGTGGTGCTGGAGGGCGTGGATATTACCGGCATGCCCATGTATCGCCGCGCGATCCTGGGTCTGGGCTATCTCCCGCAGGAAACCAGCATTTTCCGAGGCATGACCGTCGAGGATAATATCCGCTGCGTGCTTGAACTCGCCGAGCCGGACAAGGCCTTGCGCGCCGAAAAGCTGGAGACGCTGCTCAGTGAATTCGGCCTGACGCGGCTGCGCGCCAGTTCGGCCATGGCGCTGTCGGGCGGTGAGCGGCGCCGCTGCGAGATTGCGCGCGCGCTGGCGGCCAATCCCTCGATCATCTTGCTTGATGAGCCCTTCGCAGGCATCGATCCGCTCTCCATCGCCGATATTCGCGATCTCGTGAAAGACCTGAAGAATCGCGGCATCGGCGTGCTCATCACCGATCACAACGTGCGCGAGACGCTCGAGATCGTGGATCGCGCCTGCATCATCTATGACGGCAAGGTGCTGTTCGCCGGCAGCCCTGCCGAGCTGGTCGCCAATGCCGATGTGCGCCGGCTCTATCTCGGCGAGAGCTTCTCGATGTGATGGGGCGCGTCCCGATCCGGCAGACCTGAACCATGGCTCTCGCGCCCCGCCTCGATCTTCGTCAAAGCCAATCGCTGAAGATGACGCCGCAGCTCCAGCAGGCGATCAAGCTGCTGGCGCTTTCCAATATGGAACTGGAGGCTTTTCTCGGCAGCGAACTGGAGCGCAATCCGCTGCTTGAGGCAGGCGATGTGCTGGCCCAGCCGGCGCGCGAAGCTGTCGAGTTGCCCGAGGGCGCGGAACCCGTCGCCGGGCCGGATGCCAGCGCGGACATGCTGATCGGCCGGGGCGCAGGCGAGGCGGATGCGCCGCTTGATGTAGATTACTCCGCCGAGACCTTCATCGACGATGGTCCGAATGACGCGGTCAATGCCGCGCTTTCAGGCGCCGGATCCGCCAGCAGCGCCAGCGACTGGCAGACCTCTGGCAGCGGCGGCGAGGAGGGCGTCGACTTTGACAGCTTCGCCATGCCCGATATCGGCCTGCACGAGCATCTCATGCAACAAGCCGGATCGGCGCTGTCAGGCATGGCGCTGGTCATTGCCGGGCAATTGATCGGGCAGATTGACGATGCGGGCTATCTCGAGGCCAATCTGCTCGAACTGGCTTATCGCATGGGCGTGCCCCTCGCGCAGGTCGAAGCAGTGTTGGCGGTCATTCACGGCTTCGATCCCTCGGGCGTGGGCGCGCGCAGCCTCGCGGAGTGCATCGCGCTCCAGGCGAAGGACGCGGACCGATACGACCCGGCCATGGCCTGCCTCATCGACAATCTCGACCTGCTTGCACGCGGGCAGCTTGCGCATCTGCGGCGCATCTGCGGCGTGGATGAGGAGGACATGGCGGACATGATCCGCGAACTGCGCGGCTATGATCCCAAGCCGGGTCTGCGCTTCGGCGGCGAGCGGCCCGCCGCTGTTACGCCGGACGTGTTCGTGATGCCGAGCGGCAAGGGCTGGGCGATCGAGATCAACAATGCGACGCTGCCGCGGGTGCTGGTCAATCGCCGCTATCACAGCCAGCTGGCTGGTGGCGCGCGCGACAAGACGTCCAAGGCATGGCTGTCAGATTGCCTCGCCAGCGCGAACTGGCTGGTGAAGGCGCTCGACCAGCGCCAGCGCACGATCCTGAAGGTCACAGAGGAGATTGTGCGGCGGCAGGTGGCGTTCTTCCACCATGGCGTCTCTCAACTGCGGCCGCTGACGTTGAAGGCCGTGGCTGACGAAGTGGGCCTGCACGAATCGACGATCAGCCGCGTCACATCGAACAAATATCTCGGCTGCCCGCGCGGCACATTCGAGCTCAAATATTTCTTCACCTCGGCGATCCAGTCGTCGGACGGCGGTGAGGCGGCGTCGGCCGAAGCGGTCAAGAGCCACATCAAGGCGCTGATCGCGGAGGAAAAGCCCAACGCGATCCTGAGCGACGATACGCTGGTCGATCTGCTGCGCGAGCGCGGCTTCGACATCGCCCGGCGCACCGTCGCCAAATATCGCGAGGCGGTCGGGCTCGGCTCGTCCGTTCAGCGTCGCCGCCAGAAGGCGATGATGGGCGGCTGAAAAGTAGAAAGCCGGTCCAGCACAAGTCTGGACCGGCTTTCATTAGCCACACGGGGGGTGGTGGCTAATCGATGGAATTCGCGATGCTCTTGCCCGTCACCAGGCCAGCGATCAGGAAGATCGCGAAGAGCGCCAGTGCGACGAAGAACAGGATCTTGGCGACACCGATGAACGTACCGGCAATGCCGCCAAAGCCGAGAACGGCGGCGATAAGGCCGACAACGAGGCAGATAATAGCCAGGCGGATCATGACGGGTCTCCCGAACAGCTGGTGAATAAGTTCTGGGAGGATAACGAACGGTCCGTCGCTCCGGTTCCCGCGACGAACTGCAATTTGCTCGGTGCCGTTGAAGGTCAGAGATTCAGGGTGAGCCGCACCGAATCGCCATCGGCAATATGTTCAGCGACGCGCACGGCCTTCTTGATCGGCAGGACCCAGCCGCCGCCAGCCTCGTCTGGAAAGACGGACGTGGCCCATGTCGTCTCGCCGATCCGGGCGGTCACGCGAGCCGAGCCGAAGCCAGGTTTTCCGTCCAGCCACTGACCGGTCATCGCGGCGATCCGCAAAGCGTCAGCCGCCGCGCCGGAGATGGTCAGGAAATGCCAGGCCGCCGGCGCTTCCGCGCTCTGCCAGCGCCAGAGCGTCGCTTCGGTCTCGATAATCTCCACGATCAGCCCCCGCTACAGCTCGATCACGACTCGGATATGATCGCCTTCCGAAATGTTCTCGGCCGTCCGCGTGGCCAGATTGACCGGCATGACCCAACCGCCGCTCTCCGGATCGGGAAAGACCGAGTTCTTCCAGCTTGTGCCGCCAATGGTCGAGATGACCCGCGCGGATTTCCGGCTCTTCTTCGTGCCGTCCGACCACTGGCCGGTGAGTGCCGCAATATGGATGGCGTCGGCAGGCTCGCCGATGATCTTGATGATCCCGCCAGCAGGTCCGCCCGGCGTGCTGCGCCAGAGCTGCAGGATCGTGTCGAACTCGATGCGCTCCATAAGGCGGCTTTCTAGGGCTTGCGGCGGACGGGGACGGGAATGTTGCAGATGTCCGCGCCGCCCGCGGGCACAATGAAGAACGGATCGCGGCGATTGGCGCGCGCATCGGCATAGGTCGCGAAGCTGGCGCTTCCGGTCGAGAGATATTGGACATGCGGCTGCTGGGCCGCAGGCAATTCGCTGGCGATGCGCACGGAGACGATCGGCACGCGCATGGCGGCATCGGTATAGACGCCCAGACTGCCCGGGCCGCGCGGCAGGCTGGAGAGATGCGCCATGCCTTCGATCACGCGCCCGGCCAGCGCGATGTTGCGGTCGAGATGGCGCGGCGCATGGCCGATCACCGTATAGAGCTCGGCGCCGGTGCCAGTATTGGGCGACATGTCCCGGGCCACGCCGACCATGCCGTAGCAATGGATCGGCCAGTTGCTGACCGAGTCGGGCGTGCCCGTGCCCGCAAACGGGAAGCCGCCGACAAATCCGGCAAAATGCGAGACAGTGTTTGGCGGCGAGAGCATCGCACCCAGCCGCGTGTCGAGCGGGATCGACCGGTGATACGTATAGTCGCTCTCCGGCATGGTCTTGAGCCCGGCGGGCAGCGCCTTCGCCTTCTTCGCGTCGTCGCCCTCCGCATCGCCCCATTGGGTCACGTAATTGTCCTGCACCCGATAGACGCTGAGCCCATCCCACCAGTGCGCCTTGGCCAGCGCGCGGATGTTGCTCACCCAGCCCTGCGAGAAAGGCGGCGGCATGAGCTGGATCAGCACTGTGCGCGGCTTGCCACTGGCATCGGGCGCGAGCGTCATGACCAGCAGATCGTCCGGCGAAATGTCGGTCCAGTCGCCCGCCGGCGCCGCAGCGACGATCTCGGCAGGAGAGAGCGCAGGCTTGGGTGTCGGGGCAGGAGTCTGCGACCATCCGGGGCTCATAGCAGCGACCGCGAGGACAAGGCCAAGGGCGAAGCGAGCGGGAAGGCGGAGCGCGCGTGTCGACTGTCTGTGCATAGACAGTAACATGCCATGACAGCGAGCCTTGCGAAAGTCGTCTGGCCTCGCTAGGGCGCACGATCTCCAGAGCATGCGGAGCGGTGGCCGAGTGGTCGAAGGCGCTCGCCTGGAAAGTGAGTATGGGTCAAAAGCCCATCCAGGGTTCGAATCCCTGCCGCTCCGCCACTGGCCGTCCTTGTACGGTGGCCATCATTCGCCATTTGGCTGATTTCATTTTATTTTCGTGGACGAGAGTGCGCCGGCATTCATCGCTGTTCGCTCCAATCCGGCTGCCGGACGTCTTTGCGTCGTTCACGATCTCTCCGGGCGAGATGTTTCACGTCGCCGTCGGATCGTTGCACACGATCGAGAATATCGGCGATTGCGATGCTGAGCTGATCACGCTGATCGGCCACGAGCGCCCCGAGGATTTCTCGCTCCATGCCGCTTCGGTGCGATGACCGATGCGGTGCTGGGCAACACCTATACGCTTCCGGCCAGCGATTTTTCCGGAATGACGCGCGGGCGCGGCGGCTACTCGAGAAATTCATCTCCCGAGAGACGGCTAATATCTAAATATGGCCGGGCCTTCGCGCTGAGAATTGACCGTCCCCGTTTCTAGATCACGCCGAGTGCGTCCATCGCTTCGGCCACGCGCACGAAGCCCGCGATATTGGCGCCCAGAACATAGTCGGATGGCGCGCCATATTCCTCCGCCGTCTCCGCGCACCGGTCGTGGATGTCGTGCATGATCGCCGCGAGGCGAGCCTCGGTCTGCTGGAATGACCAGCTGTCGCGGGAGGCGTTTTGCTGCATTTCCAGGGCCGAAGTGGCAACCCCGCCAGCATTGGCCGCCTTGCCCGGCGCGAACAACACGCCCGCTTCCTGAAACAGACGCACGGCGTCCGGGGTCGAAGGCATGTTGGCCCCTTCTCCCACCGCGATGACCCCGTTTTTAATGAGCATCGACGCATCTCTGCCGGTCAACTCGTTCTGGGTGGCAGACGGCATCGCGATGTCGCACGGTACATCCCAGATGGAGCCGCCCTCCACATAGTGGCTGCGTTCGCCCTTCAGGGTGACATATTCGCTGATTCGTTCACGACGGACCTCCTTGATCTCCTTGACGAGATCGAGGTCGATGCCGTCTTCATCAACGACATAGCCATTGGAATCCGAGCAGGCTGCTATGATGCCGCCAAATTCGATGATCTTCTCCATCGCATAGACGGCCACGTTCCCGGAGCCGGAAACGCTGACGCGCTTGCCATCAAAGCTCAAATTGCGCGTCGCCAGCATCCGTTCGACGAAGTAGGTGGCGCCATAGCCGGTCGCCTCGGTCCGTGCGCGCGATCCGCCATGGAACAGGGCCTTGCCTGTGAGCACACCGGCCTCATAGCGATTGGTCAGGCGCTTATACTGGCCGAACATGTAGCCGATCTCGCGTCCGCCCACGCCGATATCGCCCGCAGGAACATCGGTATATTCGCCCAGATGCCGATAAAGCTCCGTCATGAACGACTGGCAGAAGCGCATCACTTCGCCGTTGGAGCGGCCGCGTGGGTTGAAGTCCGTCCCGCCTTTGCCGCCGCCGATCGGCATGCCGGTCAGTGCGTTCTTGAAGGTCTGCTCGAAGCCGAGAAACTTGATGATACCGACATTGACCGAAGGGTGGAAGCGGATGCCGCCCTTATACGGGCCCAAGGCCGAATTGAACTGGACGCGAAAGCCGCGGTTGATCTGCACGTTCCCGCAGTCGTCGACCCAGGGGACGCGGAAGATGATCTGCCGCTCGGGTTCGCACAGGCGCTGGATAAGCGCGTTGTCGATATAATGAGGACGCTTGGCGACGACGCGACCCAGGCTTTCCATAACCTCGGTGACTGCCTGATGGAATTCGGGCTCGCCCGCATTCCGCTTGATGACATCGTGCAGGATGGGCTGCAGCTTTTCGTCGATCCTCAACACGGCGTTCGTCCTCTTTTTAGGTGATTGATCGAAGCTGAGCGCGCGCTTCGCGTGATCGCGCAGCGCCAGTCGATCTCGATGATCAGGTTCGTGGGGAAGGCTTCCTTCGATTGTCCCCGCCTCGCCGACGGGACAGAGGCTCAGCCGTCCTGCGCTTGCTGAGCGATCTTTACGACCCTCAATCGCGGCTGGTTGGTCAGGGCATCTGCCTCTTCAGCGATCAAATGAATGGCCGGTTGTTTCTTTTGGGCGTGCTTTTCCATGATGCTGGCTTTTGGCGATGAGTGGGCGCCAGGCCCGGTCAGCCTCTGCGCATCGATCTAGCGAAGGCGGCCCCGGGCTAGGGGCGTGTCGCACCAGAACCCGGGGCTAAAGGCCCGCGAGAAGCAGAACCCCATGGTGTCAAAACCCGAAGAGGGAAGATGTGCACAAACATGGCCTTAGCATGCGGCCATCGGCACTCTGAGTCAAACATCATCGTGCCTTTCGGCGATCAGCCCAACATCGCCTGTGTCCTCTTCGCCACGCAATTCCGAGGCCGCCAAAAGGGAATCCGACGCTCGCACAGAGGTGCTAATCCAGCCGGCACTGCATCGGCGCGAAAGGCTTTGCCTCGCGGCGGATCCGCTAAAAGCCTTTCCGTTCGATCGTCCAGCCGGGCACTGTGCACAACCGGCAGTTTGCGCCGAGGAAGCTGCGCGACGCGTCTTTGTCGCCGCGCAACTGCCATTCGAGCCAGTCCAGCGCGACCGCAGCGGCCGCGCCGCCATGCGGATCGAAATAGGTGCCGCCATGGCCAACAGGCAGGCCAACCATGGCCACCGGCACCTTCGCGATCCGCTCATAATCGTCGCGGCCATTCGCCCAGGCGATGTCGCTTGGCCCGCCCTGGATATACAGCACCGGCATGCGTAGCTTGGCGAGCGCCGACTTGGGTGTGTCCATGCCGGGAGTCTTTGGACCGCCATCGGGGAACAGGCCGCTATTCTGCACGATCAACGCCTTCACCCGGTTGTCCGATGTCGCAAGATCGATCGCCTGCACGCCCCCGCAGCTGAAGCCCGAAGCGGCGACCGCAGCGGTATCGAGATGATTGCGATATTTGCTCCCCGTGCGGCCATTCTGCGCGATCGCCCAGTCGAGGCCGTTGCGCAGATCGGTGACGGAAGTCGGCACCGACGGCGCATCGCCCTCCTTGCGCGGCGGACGCGACGCCTGCACCTGCTTCAACTCTTCCCCGATATAGCCGGGCGCGAGCACCAGATGGCCGTGCGACGCGATCTCCAGCAGGTGATTGCGCACGCTCGCGCCATCGTCGCTGCAGGCGCCATTGCCCCAGATGTAGATCGGCATCTTCTTCCGCCCAAGCGCCGCCAGATCCTTCGGGCGATAGACGACATGCCGCGGCAGCGAGGGATCGACTTCCATCACCGCCGGATAGGGGCCGCTGCCCATGTCACCGGCAATCTCAGGCGAGGTCGGCGGCGGCGGGGCCTCGAAAGACAGATGCTTGCCGAAGAAAGGCAGGACATGGTCCTGAATGCGAAAGGCAACGCGGTTCGTGTGATTGCCATGATAGAGGTCGAAGCTGTTCGCGATGCCATAGCCGAGCATCATCTTGTGCAGCGTCTCGGTATCGGTCTTAAGCCCGTCCTCGTCGCCCACGTCGAGCGCAATCGCGGCATAGCGCTTCAGGTTCGGCACATATTGGTCGAGCATGGCGAAGGGCGCATTGGCCGTCCAGCGCGCGAACACGTCCGCGATTGGCTTGCCGTCCTTGTCATAGGGAAGATCAATGAAGAACGGCGGCTTTGCAGGGTCCGGTGACCAGGCTGCGGTCATCGCCAGCAGGCCGCGTATGCCGAACGGGATTTTCGACATGTCGTCGTCCGGCTTGAGCGTAGCAATGCTTGCCAGCATGTCCGGCGTCAGCGGTCCGCCTGCCGGTCGCGCGGGCATGCAGCAGGGGCTCATCAGATAGAGCGCGCCGAACGTATCGGCATGCTTGAAGCCGATCCGCGTCGCGCCATAGCCGCCCATCGAATGTCCGACGAGACCGCGGCTCTCACGCCGGGGCAGGGTACGATAATGGCTGTCGACATAGGCGACGAGATCGCGGGCAACGAAGGTCTCGAAATCGCCCGTCGTGACCGATGTCGAATACATGGAGCCATTGTGCAGCGTCTTGCTGTCGGGCAGCACCACGATCATCTCCGGCACGCCGCTGGCAAAGGCACCCTCGGCCACCTGAGGAATGCGGATTTCGTTGATCCACTGTTCCGCGCCGATCGAATAGCCGTGCAGCGCATAAAGCACTGGGTAGCGCCGGCCGGGATTGGCACGATAGCTTGGCGGCAGCACGACGATCACGTCGCGGTCGGGGGAATTCCCCTCGAGATTGCCCTCGATCGCCGGCGAATGGACCTTGATCCGCTCGATGACCACCGGCTTTGCGCCAGCCACGACAGCCGGTCGCTCTGTTTCCACCTGCGTGGCGCCAGGGACGCTGAAAACGAGAGCAGCTGTTGCCGCAATGAATCGCAAGCCAGCTCTCAAAGCCGGATTCCCGGCTGCCGAAATCCAACGCATCCTGCCCCCTCCCGCAATCGACGGCCTTGCCGCCTCGCTGCAAATTGTATCAGTAATCGCGAAAACCATATAATTCATGGCGGCTGGCGCATCGCAACGTGCGGCATCACGAAGCACGGCCGCCGAGGCCAGATGTCGCCGCGCTTTAATCTACCCGGTAAACTGAGAGCCGAACAGTCGAACCCACCTTGCCGCCCGAAGCCAGGAAAAGCGCGCGATTGACCCAGTCGTAATCGGGATGACCTGTCTCGAGGCGAATGGCTGTGCGCATATAATATTCGGACGGCGGCACGGCCTCACCCGCAGCCATGCGGGCGGCGACGTCGGGCGCGGCATGGCGAAGTCCCTGACTGAGCACTTCGATGACGGCGCCATCCTCCGTCTCGATGGCATAGCGGGCATCGAGGTCGGCAACGCCATTGCTCCACACGGTCTGCCAGTCGGCGCCTATGCCGAGCAGGCGGCCGTTGAGCAACGGTCCGCTCACCTTGCCACCGGTAATCGGAATGATCCGTTTTTTCCCGGGCGCGCACTCGCCCATTTCATGCGGGGGCGTCAGTTCGACAACGAAGTCGCAGACATGTTCGAGGTGCGGCATCATGCCGCCGCCCTCCCCAGGGTGGCGCCTTCGGGAATCGTCCGCGACGCCAGGTTCAACCTGTCCTTCGCGAAGCCTGCGGCCTGCTGATAGGCCAGCATGAAGGCCGAGCGCTCTTCGGCGGGGATCACATCGTTGATATTGTCGAACTGCCCGCCGCAGCGTTCCTCCACCATGTTCAGGAGCCCGAACGGCCCGGCGCCGCGATTGCGCATGGCAACGCTGCCGATCGATTGGCAAAGCTGGTCGTCAAAGGCTTGGAGCGCCGCCGGGGAGACCCCATGGTCGAGCATGAGCCGCCCGATCACACGCGCATCGACAATCGCCTGAGACGCGCCGTTGGAACCGGTGGGGTACATCGGATGAGCTGCGTCACCCATCAGCGCCACCGGACCATCCACCCATGTGGGTAGGGGATCGCGGTCGATCATCGGGTTTTCGTAAACAACATCCGACTTGGCCAGCAATGCCGGCAGATCCAGCCAGTCATAGACGAAGCCGTCAAACTGATGCGCGAACTCGGACAGCTCAACAGCGCGGAACCAGCCGGACTTGGTCCAGTCATGATCCGTGTCGTAGGTCTGTTCCGCGATCCAGTTGATATCCGCCAGTCCGTCGGCGTCCGGATGCGAGATCGGGTACATCACGACGCGATGACGGCTCGTGCCCAGACCGATGAAGGAGGACCCTGTGCGGATCGGGACACCGCGCGCGGTGCCGCGCCACATGATCGTCCCGCCCCATTGGATCGGCGGCTGGCTCGGATGCATCTGCGCCCGCACCGCTGAATGAATGCCGTCGGCGCCGAACAGGATCGATCCGGCGAATTCGGCGGTGCCGCCGCTCGCCAGTTCAGCCAGCGCGACGACAGTGCCGTCCTCCTGCTTGCGATAGCCGGTGATGCGATGTCCCAGCTTGACCGCGTCCGGGCCCAGCCGCTCGATCACCTTGCGATAGAGCATCAGATGGAACTGGCCCCGATGGACCGCATATTGGTGCCAGCGATAGCCGGCCAGCTTGCCGCGCGGCTCGGCGTAAATCTCTTTGCCGTTGAGGCCGACCAGCGCCCACTCGCGGGCCGGGATGCCCACCTTGTCGAGCTCTGCTTCCCCGATGCCAAGGTTTTCAAGCTCGCGCACCGCGTTGGGCTGGAGATTGATCCCGACGCCCAGTGGCCTGAGCTCCCTGACGCTCTCGAACACGGTGCAGGGCACGCCAATCTGATGAAGCGTGAGAGCCAGCACCAGACCGCCGATGCCGCCACCGGCGATCAGTATGTTTTCCTGCGACATTCGATTGAAACCCCCTCCATATGACCGCTCGACGTCGGTTTGCCACCCAATCGAACTCTCTCCGCAAGACGCCAGAGTCCGATAATCACGCACATGCTTCCCACCGCAGCGCCCGACGACATTCGCACCTGTAACCGCTAGGCTCCCCGAGGCGTGCGCAATGTCGATCCAGCAGATTCAGAAGAGCGTGGGCGCTTTACTGAGACAAGATTCGCAAAATTGTACCCACAATCCATAGTGAAAAATTAGTTATGCGATATCCCTTTTCCGGGTGCATCCGCGAAAACTTGTGACGTGATAGGAGCGCAGAGGCCCGATGAACGCTGCCGAAGGAGCCAAGGCCAGCGCCGTCCGATTGAAGCCGATATCTTCGCGCAGCGTCAGCCCCAAGTACCCTTTGTGTTCGGCCCTAACCTGATCATGCCGGTGACGCGGCGGCGCTGATCTGACTGGACAAGCCCGGCGCGACGAAGGGCATCAGAAAAGTCGTGATCCCGTTCTTCCATGAGCAGGTCGTTTTGAGCAGCGACACGAGCGCAGCGACGGGCGAAGGGGGCGTTGCCGCGACGACGATCGGTCACGATCTCGCCGCGATAAGCCCCCTTCGCCGATAGGTTATGCGTCGGGCTTGGCGTCCAGATCGACACCCAGTTCGCGCGGCCAGAAGCGGAGGGCGCGGCACGCCTCGATAAAGGCTTTCGCGTCGCCCGCCTTGGCCAGCGGCACGCAAGCCTCATCCAGATCGGCCGCGATGCCCGCCTTCTCGAAGATCGGCAGCACATCGGCATTATGGCCGATATATTTGCAGTGGGCGAAGGCGTCGGTCACGAAGTCCTTGGCGGCGGCATCTTTCGACAGCAGGGCCGCGCCCTCCGCCGAGACGATGATCGCCACAGCGTCGAACAGCACCGACGGCCCACCGTCGATCTTGTGCTTCGCGGCGACGGTGGTCCCATCGGCAAGCGTCACGCCGCCAATCTTGGGTGCGATCACTTCATAGACAGCGCCCTCGGCATCGATGGCGGCAATCAGTGCATTGAACAGCGCAGCGTCCGCACCGTCGCTCAGCAGGATGCCGAGCTTGCGGCCCTTGAAGCTGTCCGGCCCATTCTTGACGATGCTGAGCTTGTCGGACGGCGCAAGGTCGGCAATCGGCTTACGCGCGGCGACGGCAGCATCGGGCAGAGCGAGGCCAAGTCCATCGGCCACGGTTGCCGCGAGCTCCCCGTCAATGTTCAACAGATGCGAGACGACACGCGAGCGAATGTCGGGCCGCTCGACCTTGGACAGCTCGAAGACCAATGCGTCGCCGATATGCTTCTGCTCGATCGGCGTCT
>Ga0247738_10000527_pt1 | contig 14599 bp, 12 predicted proteins | sample UWRJL013104B2_FD_180936 | JGI IMG/M metagenome (GOLD analysis project Ga0247738, IMG submission 180936) | Plant litter microbial communities from Arlington Agricultural Research Station in Wisconsin, United States - UWRJ-L013-104B-2 | ecosystem: Environmental > Terrestrial > Plant litter >...
GCTCAAGCTGCACCAGTGCGGCCTGCCCAAGCTGATGGCGCTCGAACTGTTCAAGCCTTTCATCTTCTCGCGCCTGGAAGCCATGGGCATCGCGACCACCATCAAGGCCGCGAAGAAGGAAGTTGAAGCCGGCACGCCGGTGGTGTGGGACATCCTGGAAGAGGTGATCAAGGAACACCCGGTGATGCTCAACCGCGCACCGACGCTCCACCGCCTCGGCATCCAGGCGTTCGAGCCGATCCTGATCGAAGGCAAGGCGATCCAGCTGCACCCGCTGGTCTGCGCGGCCTTCAACGCCGACTTCGACGGTGACCAGATGGCCGTTCACGTGCCGCTGTCCGTGGAGGCACAGCTCGAAGCTCGCACCCTGATGCTGGCCTCGAACAACATCCTGTTCCCGGCCAACGGCGAACCCTCCATCGTGCCGTCGCAAGACGTGGTGCTGGGTCTGTACTATGCGACCCGCGAGAAGATCAACGCCAAGGGCGAAGGCATGATCTTTGCCGATCTGTCCGAGCTGCAACGCGCGCTGGACAACGGCTCGGTCGAGATCACGGCCAAGATCAGCGTGCGCCTGACCCAGCAATTGCTGGACAAGGCCAGCGGCGAATTCGTGGCCTCCACCTCGCTGGTGGACACCACGGTCGGCCGTGCGCTGCTCTCCGAGATCCTGCCGCGTGGCCTGCCTTTCGACGTGCTGAACAAGGCGCTGAAGAAGAAGGAAATCTCGCGCCTGATCAACACCTCGTTCCGCAAGTGCGGTCTGAAGGAAACCGTGGTGTTCGCCGACAAGCTGCTCCAGAACGGTTTCCGTCTGGCCACGCGCGCCGGCATCTCGATCGCCGTGGACGACATGCTGGTGCCCAAGGAAAAGCCGGCCATCATCGACCGCGCCGAGAACGAAGTGAAGGAAATCGCCCAGCAGTACGCCTCCGGTCTGGTGACCGCGGGCGAGCGCTACAACAAGGTGGTGGACATCTGGGGCAAGGCCGGTGACGAGATCTCCAAGGTCATGATGGCCCAGCTGGCCAAGCAGAAGACCACCGACCGCCATGGCAAGGAAGTGGACCAGGAGTCGTTCAACTCCATCTACATGATGGCCGACTCCGGTGCACGGGGTTCTGCAGCGCAGATTCGCCAGCTGGCCGGCATGCGCGGTCTGATGGCCAAGCCTGACGGCTCCATCATCGAGACCCCCATCACGGCGAACTTCCGTGAAGGCCTCAACGTGTTGCAGTACTTCATCTCCACGCACGGTGCCCGTAAGGGTCTGGCCGATACGGCGCTGAAGACGGCCAACTCCGGTTACCTCACCCGCCGTCTGGTGGACGTGACGCAGGATCTGGTGGTCAACAGCCAGGATTGCGGCACCTCCAACGGTACGCTGATGCGCGCCATCGTCGAAGGCGGTGAAGTGATCGAGTCGTTGCGCGACCGCATCCTGGGCCGCACCACGGCCGAAGAAGTGATCCACCCGGAAACGCGCCAGATGCTCGTGCCCGCCGGTGAGATGCTCGACGAGGACCTGCTCGACGTGCTCGAAGCCGCTGCGGTGGACGAAGTGAAAGTGCGCACCGCACTGACCTGCGAAACCCGCTTCGGCATCTGCGCCAAGTGCTATGGCCGCGACCTGGGTCGCGGTGGCCTGGTCAACATCGGCGAGGCGGTCGGCGTGATCGCCGCCCAGTCGATCGGTGAACCCGGCACGCAGCTGACCATGCGCACCTTCCACATCGGTGGTGCGGCATCGCGAGCAGCGGTTGCCTCCAGCGTGGAAGCCAAGTCCAGCGGTGTGATCGGCTTCAACGCCACCATGCGCTACGTGACCAACACCAAGGGTGAACTGGTCGTGATCGCGCGCTCGGGCGAAATCGTCATCCACGACGAGCACGGCCGTGAGCGCGAACGCCACAAGGTGCCGTACGGTGCGATCCTGTCGGTCAAGGCCGACCAGACCATCAAGGCCGGTGCGATCCTGGCCAACTGGGATCCGCTGACGCGCCCGATCATCACGGAGTTCGCCGGTCAGGTGCGCTTCGAGAACGTCGAGGAAGGTCTCACTGTCGCCAAGCAGGTGGACGATGTCACCGGTCTGTCGACCCTGGTGGTGATCGATCCGAAGCGCCGTGGCGTGGCCAAGGTGGTTCGTCCGCAGGTCAAGCTGATCGACGGTTCGGGCAACGAAGTGAAGATCCCGGGCACCGACCACTCGGTGACCATCGGCTTCCAGATCGGTTCGCTGATCCAGGTGCGCGACGGCATGGACGTGGGCCCCGGCGAAGTGCTGGCCCGCATCCCGGTCGAAGGCCAGAAGACGCGAGACATCACCGGCGGTCTGCCGCGGGTGGCCGAGCTGTTCGAAGCCCGCAGCCCGAAGGACAAGGGCATGCTGGCCGAGATGACCGGTACCGTGTCGTTCGGCAAGGAGACCAAGGGCAAGGTTCGCCTGCAGATCACCGACCCCGACGGCAAGGTGTGGGACGACCTCATCCCCAAGGAAAAGAACATCCTGGTGCACGAAGGCCAGGTGGTCAACAAGGGCGAGAGTGTGGTGGACGGCCCGGCCGATCCGCAAGACATCCTGCGCCTGCTGGGCATGGAAGAGCTGGCCCGCTACATCGTTGATGAAGTGCAGGACGTCTACCGTCTGCAGGGTGTGAAGATCAACGACAAGCACATCGAGGTGATCGTTCGCCAGATGCTGCGCCGTGTGGTCGTTGACAGCGTGGGTGACTCCAGCTACATCGCCGGTGAACAGGTGGAGCGCTCGGAGATCCTCAACACCAACGACGCGCTGCGTGCCGAAGGCAAACTGCCGGCGGTGTACAGCAACATCCTGCTGGGTATCACCAAGGCCTCGCTGTCCACCGACTCGTTCATCTCGGCGGCTTCCTTCCAGGAAACCACCCGGGTGCTGACCGAGGCGGCCATCATGGGCAAGCGCGACGAGCTGCGTGGTCTGAAGGAAAACGTGATCGTGGGTCGTCTGATCCCGGCCGGCACCGGTATGGCCTACCACGAGGCTCGCAAGGTCAAGGAGAAGATGGACGACGAAGAACGCCGTGCCATCGCCGAGGCCGACGCGATCTCGCTGGCTGCCGACCAGGCCGATCAGGCCGACGCGTCGAGCACCCACGAAGCCGAGTAAGCAAGCCCACCCCTGCGGCGCTGTGCGCCGCCCCCTCAAGGGGGCAACACTTGCGGCCCGGCAAAGCCGGCTCTGCGGTGTTTCTGGACAGGGGCTCGTTCACCTTCGAGCCAACAAAAGCCCCCGGTCATCCGACCGGGGGCTTTTTTCATGGGGTGCGTGCAAGCGGCGGTGGTGCCCTGCGGGGTATATTGGCCGCGCCTGCCCAAGGCAGGGTCACACCAACAACAAGGGGTTCCGAACATGTCCGTTTCGCTGTGGGTCTTCCTGGCCGTGGGCTTGGTGGTGTTCTTCTGGGCCGTCGGCGCATACAACCGGCTGGTGCGCCTTAAAAACGCGATCGCCAACGCCTTCGGCCAGATCGACGTGCAGCTCAAGCGCCGCTACGACCTGATCCCCAACCTGGTGGAGGTGGCGCGGCGTTACCTGGCCCACGAAGCCCAGACGCTGGAGGCGGTGATCGCCGCGCGCAACCAGGCGCGCACGGCCGAGCAGACGGCGGCCGGCAGCCCCCTCAATGCCGGGGCGCTCGGCGCCCTGGCCGGGGCGGAACAGGTTCTGGGTGGCGCGCTGGGCAAACTGTTCGCGGTGGTCGAGGACTACCCCGACCTCAAGGCCGACCAGAGCATGCGCGAGCTCAGCGAGGAGCTCACCAGCACGGAGAACCGCGTCGGATTCGCGCGCCAGGCCTACAACGACCACGTGCTCGAATTCAACGACGCGGCTGCCCAGTTCCCCACGCTGCTCATCGCGCGGCTGTTCGGCTTTCAGCCGCAGGCCATGCTGGCCTCCACCACCAGTGAAGCCGAACGTGAGACCTTGCGCATCCAGCTGTAATGCGCTTCTTCGAGTTCCAGCGCGACGCCCGGGGTGAGACCCGGCGTCTGCTGTTTGCGTTCGGCCTCACCGTGCTGTTGCTGCTGGTCGCGGTCAACGCGGCGCTCGCGCTGGCCTGGGGTCTCAGCTGGGGGTTCTGGATGCCCGGCGAGCTGCGGTTCCCCCGCCACTTCTTCGCGGTCAACACCGGCGTCACGCTGCTCTTCGTGCTCGGCGGCTGGTGGGTGGAGACCTCCCGCCTAGCCGACGGCGGTGGGGCGCGCCTGGCCGAACAGATGGGGGCACGGCCCGCACAGCCATCGGGCGACTTCGACGAACAGCGCTTCTGCAACATCGTCGACGAAATGGCGATTTCTTCGGGCATGAAACGGCCGCAGGCCATGGTCCTGGCGCGTGACCAGGGCATCAATGCCTTCGCCGCCGGTTGGGACGAGAACGACGCGGTGGTGGCCGTGACGCAGGGTGCCCTCGATCACCTGACCCGCGAGGAGCTGCAAGGCCTGGTGGCGCACGAGTTCAGCCACATCGGCGAAGGCGACACGCGACTGAACATGCGGCTGGTTGGCATGGTGTTCGGGTTGGAGATGCTGTTCCGCATGGGCCAGGACCTGGCCGAACCCGACAGCCGGGACCGCCGCTGGATCTTGGCGCTGATCGGTGTGGCCATCATGGCTGCGGGCTGGCTGGGCTGGCTCGCCGGTCATGCGCTGCAGGCGGCGGTCTCGCGCCAGCGCGAATACCTGGCCGACGCGCGCGCCGTGCAATGGACACGCAGCCGCGACGGTCTGGGCGGCGTGTTGCGCAAGGTGCTGAGTCAGCAGCGCGAGGGTGTGGTGCCGCGCCAGGCAGGCTCGCTGGTGCAGCACATGCTGCTCGTGGCGAATGCGGGCGGCAGGACCGAGCACTGGCTTGACTCGCACCCCCCGCTGGCCCTGCGCATCCGCCGCATCTATGGCCGTGACATGGGGCCGTTGCCCTTGTTGCGAGACGATGAGCCCGCAGCCCGGCCTCCCCACGAACCGACTCCGGCCGCCGTCGATGGCGGACCCGGCTGGACCCTGAGTTGAGCCAGCCGCCGCGCGCTGTGTGACACTCGCGATCTTCGCTTTGTCTGCGCTTGCCACGGAATCCGCCTTGACCGCTCCGGCCTCCCCGACCTCCACCGCTTCCACCCCCTCGGGCCCGACCCTGGCCACCCAGTTGCGCCACACCGCCGGCTGTGTGCTCGCCGTCGAGCAAGGTCGTTCGCTGAGCGAAGTCTTGCCCGAGTTGGTGCCCTTGCTGCGGCCCGGCGTGCAGGCACTCACTTTCCACGCATTGCGCCATCTGGGGACGGCGCGCGCCCTGGTGAGTCAGTTGGTGGAGCGCAAGCCGGCACCGCCCGTGCAGGCCCTGATGTGCAGCGCGGTGGCCCTGCTGCTCGATGCGAGTGACGAACGTGCACCTCGCTACCCGGCGCACACCGTGGTGAGCCAGGCGGTGGAAGCGGCTCGGCAAGACCGCCGCACCGAGCGCCAGGCGGCTTTCGTCAACGCCTGCCTGCGCCGCTTCCTGCGCGAACGCGAGGCGCTGCTGTTGCAGGTGGCGGCCGACCCGGTGGCGCGCTGGAACCACCCGCTGTGGTGGATCGAGCGCCTTCAACGCGACCACCCCGGGCACTGGGGCGCCATCCTGGACGCCAACAACCAGGCCGGCCCGATGGCGCTGCGCGTGAACCGCCGCCGCGTCGACCGCGCCGCCTACCGGCAGGCGCTGGAGGCCATTGGCCTCACCGCCACCCCGACGGGCAGCGACGGCCTGGTGCTGGCCGCGCCGCAGCCGGTCGAGCGCTTGCCCGGTTTTGCCCAGGGCCATTGTTCGGTGCAGGACGCCGCCGCGCAGATGGCCGCCGACGTGCTGCTCGAAGGCCGTGCCTGGACGCCGGCTGACCGCGTGCTTGACGCCTGCGCGGCCCCCGGCGGCAAAACCGCTCACCTGCTCGAACGGGCTGACGTGGACCTGCTCGCGCTCGATGTGGATCCCCGCCGCTGCGAACGCATCGAAGACACCCTGCAGCGCCTCGGCCTGCGGGCCACGGTGCGCAGCGCCGATGCCGCCAGGCCCGCCGCCTGGTGGGACGGCCAGCCGTTTGACGCCATCCTGCTCGACGCACCTTGCACCGCCTCGGGCATCGTGCGCCGCCACCCGGACGTGCGCTGGTTGCGCCGTGCCAGCGATGTGGACGCCTTGGTGGCCACGCAGCGCGGCCTGCTCGAAGCCCTCTGGCCATTGCTCAAACCGGGTGGCCGGCTGGTCTATGCCACGTGCTCGGTGTTCCATGCTGAAGGTGCCGGCCAGATGAAGGCGTTCCTTGGGCACCACACTGATGCGCTTCTTCGGCCTTCACCAGGGCATTTGCTGCCCGGTTTGGCCGCCCCGTCGGGGGAGTTCAACGACAATCCTCCGGGTGGATACGACGGTTTTTTCTATGCCCGCATCGACAAGGCCCAGCCTTGACCGACCGCCCATCGCCACCCGCTGGACCCGCGCCATGAGCCGCTTGCGTGGGTTTTTCCTGGGGCTGGCGCTGTCGTTGCTGGCGTTCTGGCCTGCACACGCCCAAGCGCCCCTGGTGGAACAGCTTGGCCTGCAGCGCACCCCGGAGGCCCTTTTCCTCTCGGCCCGCATGGAGCTCCAACCCGCTCCGGTGGTCGAAGACGCCCTGTACAAGGCCGTTCCCCTGTATTTCGTGTGGCATGCCGACGTTTACCGCTACCGCTGGTACTGGACCGACAAGCGCGTGGCCAGCGCCACACGCACGCTGCGCCTGGCCTACCAGCCGCTCACCCGGCGCTGGCGCGTGAGCCTGTCCAACGAAACCGCTGCCGCCTCCGGCGGTGCCGGCCTGCAGTACGCCCTGCACCAGAATTTCGACTCTCTCAACGAGGCGCTGGCCGGCGTGGGCCGCGTGGCGCGCTGGAAGCTGGCAGATGCGACGCGGCTCGAAGCCGATGTCGACCACGAGGTCGAATTCTCTTTCCGGCTTGACCTGACCCTGCTGCCCCGGCCGTTCCAGATCGGCATGGCCAACCAGCCCGAGTGGACCGTGGAAGTTCGCCAGACGCTGCCGGTGCCTGAGCGGGCCGAAGCCGACAAGACCCCTGACCACACGGCCGGCGGTGTGCACGCGGTCGAGGTCACCGGCGAAACCAACATGCGCGAGCCCACGCGGTAGCGGCCATGTCCAGCGTGCACGGCCTGCGCGGCCAGGACCCCACCGTGACCCCGGTCCACACCACCGCCCCCAAGACCAAGCCCGCCGCCGTGCGGTGGGCCATTGGTGCCGGGTTGATGTTCATGACCGGCGTGGGCATGGTGCTGCTGTTCCTGCTCACCCTGGCGACCAACAACCGCGCGTTCTACGAGCAGAACTTCAACTGGCTGGTTGGCATCAACGTGGCGGTGGCTGCCTTTCTGCTGCTCGTCATCCTGTGGCTGGCCCTGCGCCTGGGCTTGCGCCTGAAACGCGGCAAGTTCGGCAGCCGGTTGCTGATCAAGCTCGCCGCCATCATCGGCCTGGTCGGCATCCTGCCCGGTCTGCTCATCTACACCGTGTCGTACCAGTTCGTCTCGCGTTCCATCGAGAGCTGGTTCGACGTGCGGGTGGAATCTGCGCTCGTCGCAGGGCTCAACCTTGGGCGCACCACGCTCGACACCTTGACCGCCGACCTCAGCAGCAAGACCCGCGTGGCCGCCGAAGGCCTGTCGCGCGTGCCCAACCCGTCGGCCGTGCTCGCGCTCGAGCGCGTGCGCGAACAGCTCGGCGTGACCGATCTCGTGCTCTGGAGCGCCAGCGGCCAGGCATTGGGCAGCTCCGGCAGCTCGCGCTTCGACATCAATCCCGAACGGCCCACACCGGCCCAGTTGCGCAACGCCCGCAATGCCCGCGTTGTGGCCCAGATCGAAGGGCTGGAGGAAGACGGCAGCGGCGAGATCGAAGCGCTGATCGCGGCCAGCCAACCGCGCATCAAGGTGCTGGCCCTGGTGAGTCCGCCCAACTTCGGCTTCAGCGCCGAGCCGCGCTACCTGCAGGTGATGGTGCCGCTGCCCGGCGCGTTGGTGACCGACGCGCTGGCCGTGCAAGTGGCCAACAGGGAGTACCAGGAGCGCGCGCTCACCCGCGAAGGGTTGCGGCGCATGTACATCGGCACCCTCACGCTCGCGCTGTTCCTGGCCGTGTTCGGCGCCGTGCTGCTGGCCGTGCTGCTGGGCAACCAGCTGGTGCGCCCGCTGCTCGTGCTCGCTGAAGGCATGCGCGAGGTGGCGGCCGGCAACCTCGCGCCCAAGACCGCGCTGACCTCGCGCGACGAGCTCGCCAGCCTCACGCGCACCTTCGCGCACATGACGCAAGACCTCTCGGACGCGCGCGCCGCCGTGCAGCAGAGCATGGAGCAGGTGGACGCTGCGCGCGACAACCTGCAGACCATTCTGGACAACCTCACCGCCGGCGTCGTTGTGCTCGACGAGGAAGGCCGCGTGCGCAGCGTCAACCCCGGCGCGGCGCGCATCCTGCATACGCCGTTGGCGGTGCACATGGGCCAACCGCTGGTGGAGGTGCCGGGACTGGAGACCTTCGGCAGCGGCGTGCTGCAGCAATTCGAGCGCTTCCTGTCTGACCAGGCGCAGCACGAGGGAGGGCACTGGCAGCAGTCCTTCGAGCTCAGTGCGGATGGCACCACGCCCTTCGACGAGGGCATCACCCTCATCGCACGCGGCGCCCTGCTGCCCAACAACGAACGCCTGTTGGTCTTCGATGACGTCTCGGAAATGGTGTCCGCTCAGCGCGCCAAGGCGTGGGGCGAAGTCGCGCGCCGTCTCGCGCACGAAATCAAGAACCCGCTCACGCCCATCCAGCTCTCCGCCGAACGCCTGGCCATGAAGCTCGATGGCAAGGTGCAGCCGCCTGAGCAGGCCATCCTCAACAAATCGGTGAAAACCATCGTCGACCAGGTCGATGCCATGAAGCGCCTGGTCAACGAATTCCGTGACTACGCGCGCCTGCCTGCTGCCCAGCTCGCGCCGGTCGATCTCAACGCGCTGGTGCGCGACATCGTCGTGCTCTACGACAACGCCGCCGTGCCGGTGAGTCTGGAGCTCGCCGACGACCTGCCCAAAGCCATGGCCGATCCGCAGCAGGTGCGGCAGACCTTGCACAACCTGGTGCAGAACGCGCAAGACGCCATGGCCGGCGTGCCGGGTGCCCATGTGCTGCTGCGCACCCGCCGCTCGGACTCGGGCCAGTGGGTGCGGCTCTCCGTGCTCGACGAGGGCCCAGGCTTTGCCGAGCACATCCTCAAACGGGCTTTCGAGCCCTACGTCACCACGAAGGTCAAAGGCACCGGCCTGGGCCTCGCCGTGGTCAAGAAAATCATGGACGAACACGGCGGCCGCGTGGATCTGAGCAACCGCATGACCGAAGGCAAGGTGATCGGCGCGCAAGTGTCGTTATCATTCGCAGTTGCAAATTGACAACACGTTCCGAGGGACACACTCCGCGCCATGGCAACTATTCTGGTCGTAGACGATGAACTGGGGATCCGAGATCTGCTCTCGGAAATCCTCAACGACGAAGGCCACACGGTCGAACTCGCTGAAAACGCCGCACAGGCCCGCGCCGTGCGCGCCCAATTGCGCCCCGACCTCGTGTTGCTCGATATCTGGATGCCCGACACGGATGGTGTGACCTTGTTGAAGGAATGGGCCAGCGGTGGCTTGCTCTCCATGCCGGTGATCATGATGAGCGGCCACGCCACCATCGACACCGCCGTCGAGGCCACGCGCATTGGCGCCACGGCGTTCCTTGAAAAGCCCATCACGATGGCCAAGCTGCTCAAGGCGGTGGACCAGGGTCTCAACAAAGCGCCCGCCAAGTCCGGTGGACCCGTCGTGTCTGCCCTGCGAATGAGTGGCATGCTCTCGACCGATATCGCGGTGGAAACCGCCATCGGCGGCAGCTCGTTGCCTGAGCCGGTGCTGGACCTGGGGCCGCAACCGCTGCAGTCGTTCAACCTGGACGGCCCACTGCGCGAGGCGCGCGACGATTTTGAAAAAGCCTATTTCGAGTACCACCTCGCCAAGGAGTCCGGGTCCATGACCCGCGTGGCCGAAAAGACGGGCCTCGAGCGCACCCACCTGTACCGCAAGCTAAAGCAGCTGGGCGTGGATCTGGCGCGCAGCAAACGCAACGCGCTCTGAGCGCCTGCGGCAGAAAAACGAGGCTTCGGAAGCTGCTACAATCTCGCTTCTTCCAAAGGCCCGGTAGCTCAGTTGGTAGAGCAGCGGATTGAAAATCCGCGTGTCGGTGGTTCGATTCCGCCCCAGGCCACCAAATCTCGAAAAAGCCCATTCCTCGCGATGGGCTTTTTTCATTTTCGGGCTCGGCCATCCCATGCGATTGGCGCGAAGTCGCCCATTCCCCTTCTGGAGATCCCATGCCTGTTGTGACCCCGGTGCTCGTGCGCCATGACGAATTGTTGATGAGCCGGTTTACCCAAGGCCTGGTGACCCGCACGCTGGTGCACGTGGCCGAAGAGGCCCGGATGGATGGTGAGAGCCTGAAGAACGCCGTGGAGCGCTACGAGATCGACTACGCCTGGCACGTGCTCGGCTCAGACCGGATGCAGGAGGCGGTGCTCTCGGCGTTGGCCGCGCGGCTCGGCCGCCCTGTCGATGAAGCGCAGCAGGCGGTGGTGCGCGGTCTGCTGCAAGCCGCTGCCGCCGCGCAGCCGGTCGATGCCCTCATGAGCTTCGACAACGATGTCCCGGAGCACCTGAGCCAGTTGCTGATCAGCGCCATGCCCGATGCGCCGGCCGAGCCGGTCGCTGAAACAACCGCCTGATGGCGGGTTGCAGCGGCCCGGCGGTGGGCCGCTTTGGCATGGCGGCACGAAAATGCGCGGATGCGCTCCATCATGAATGTCTGCCATCGATTCAAGGCCCTGTTGACCGCAGCCACTGCCGTGTGCCTGCTGGCAGCCTGCGGCGTCGAGACCGCCGGCACGGCGGCGACGGCGGGCGCGATCAAGATGAACGAAATCGAGCAGGGCCGCGTGCTGCAGGAACGGGTGCAGCAATCGCTGGAGGCGCCGCAGCAGCAGCGCGCGGACCAGATGGAGCAGGCGACGCGCTGAGGGCGCCAGGCGCTCCTCGCTGCGAGTGACCACTCAGCTTCCCGCTGGCGCAATACCGCACCTCCCGCGTGCGACATTGCTGCGCCACTACCATCCCCGCGTTGACAACAACCAGTCGAGCGGAGCAATTTTTCATGCCGGGTGTGCCGATTCAGACAGGCCTGCGCCATCTTGATGATGGTGCAGGTCTGCGCGTGCACGCTCATGGCCGCTGCCACTGGCCACGCCGCCACACCAGCGGGCTACTGGCCGCACATTCGTTTCGCGTTGACCTGGGCGTGACAGGTCAACGCCATCGGCACATCCGGGCCGGCCGCTGAAAGCGGCCCGAGCCCACCGCCTTCTCCTCCCCACGCACCTGCCGCCAGGCCTTCCGGTGGTCCGCTTGTTCCCAAGCGGACAGCGCCGAGGCCGTTTCACGTCTGCGCTTGTGCGCGGCCGTGCCCGCACGTCTGGAGCTGTCCATGGTTCTCACCCTTTCTTCGCCGCCCATGTCGTTCTCACCACCCGCGTGGTGGCGACGCTGCATGGAGTTGCGCATCGACGTGGAGCGTCCCAACAAGCCGATGGAGGACGCCTTCGGCTCGATCTACGACCGCATCCACCGGCCTGGTGACCGCCTGCATGGCATTCCTTCCATTCCGCTGAACGACCCGGACCTGGTGGTGCGCTATCGCGAGGCCGATGGCGAGTTCTATGTGTATGTGGAGGATGTGCGGCACCGCCGGCTGGCGGGCTACACCGTGTTCAACCGGCTCATTGAAGTGGGTCGCGCCGCCGACCGGGTGGTGCGCGCGCCGCATTCCAGCTACGGCGAGGCTTACCAGCGGCGCGGTCTGGCCAGCGCCATCTACCGCTGGGGCCTGGGCGCTGGCCTGTGCCTGGTCACCGGCGCGCGCCAGTCGCCCGGTGCACACGCGCTGTGGCGGTCGCTGGCGCGCGAGCACGAGCTCGGCTGCGTGCGCCTGCGCGACAAGACCCTGACCTACCTGGGGGCCCAGGTGGAGCCGGAGGTGATGGACGACCTGCACACGCGCATGTTGTTGCTTGGCAGCGGCTGGACGCTGGCGCGCTTCGCCGCCGCCACCGGCATGCAGGGGGGGTGAACTGCGCGTCAGCGTGGCGCGGGTGTGCGCCGCCTCTTCCAGGGGCGGGACGCCTCGGCCGCGATGTCGATGAAGTTCTTCACCGCCGGGTTGCGGTCCTGCGTGCGGTAGAGCAAGCCCATGCGCACGATGGGGCTCGGCTCTTTGGGCACCACGTAAGCCACGCCCGGGCGCTGCAGCTGCGAGAGTGAGGATGGGATGAGCGAGATGCACAGGCCGGTGGACACGATGGAGATGATGGTCTGCATCTGGCGCGCGTACTGCACGATCTCGGGCGTAAAGCCGGCGCGCGCGCAGTAGTCGTGCACCGCGTCGTACAGGCCGGGCGCCATCGGGCGACCGAACAGCACGAAGGGTTGGTGTTTGAAGAGCGCCATGCTGGGGCTCTTCATGTGCGCCTCTTTCATGCTGTCAGGCAGGGCCAGCACCAGGCGCTCATCGAACAGCGGCTGGAACGACAGGCCGGGCTCGTTGATGGGGCCGGGCGCGATGCCGATGTCGATCTTGTTGGTCTTGAGGTTGGGCACCTGCATGTCCAGCGTCTCTTCCGACAGGTGCAGCTCAACGCCCGGGTAGCGCTCGCGGCACAGCTTGAGGGCCTGGGGCAGCATGGTGACGTTGGCGATCGACACAAAGCCCACCGCCAGCGAACCCGTGTCGCCGCGCGCGCTGCGCTGCGCCAGGATGCGCGCGTGCTCCAGCCGCGCCAGCACCGCGCGCACTTCCACGTAGTAGGTCTGCGAGGCCGGTGTCATGACCACGCCCCGGTTGGTGCGCTCGAACAACTGCACGCCGAGTTCCTCTTCCAGCGCCTTGATCTGCACCGACAGCGGCGGCTGGCTGATGTGCAGGCGTTCGGCCGCGCGCATGAAGTTCAGCTCTTCGGCGACGGCGATGAAATAGCGGAGTTGCCGAATGTCAGGCATACGAAAATCATATAGCAGAGGCCTGCAAACGGTATTGGATCGAATGCTGGCATCTCCCTACAGTGGCGTCCGCCATACCCGGCATACAACGATCGGAGACAAACATGATGTCCATTTCCCGCCGCGCCGGCCTGCTGGCCGTGGGCGCCGCAGTCCTTGCCATCAGCACCGCTGCGCACGCCCAGACCCGCGAAGTCAAGATCGGCTACGCGCTGGCCCCCAACTCGCACTACGGTGCCGGCGCCAACGCCTGGGCCGCTTCGTTCGAGAAGGCCACCAACGGTCAATTCAAGTTCCGTCAGTTCCCCTCCAGCGCGCTGGGCGGCGAGCGCGAACTGCTCGAAGGCCTGCAGCTGGGCACCGTGGAAGCGGCCATCGTGTCCTCTGGCACGCTGAGCAACTTCGTGCCCGAAGTCGGTGTGACCGACATCCCCTTCCTGTTCCGCGACATCAGCCATGCACGCGGTGTGCTCGACGGCCCGATCGGCCAGGAGCTGCTGGGCAAGTTCAAGTCGCGCAACCTGATCGCGCTGGCCTGGGGCGAACAGGGCTTTCGCCACATCACCAATGGCAAGCACCCGATCACCAAGCCCGAAGACCTCAAGGGCCTGAAAATCCGCACGATGGAAAACCCGGTGCACATCACCGCCTTCCGCACGCTGGGCGCCGCGCCCACGCCCATGGCCTGGCCCGAGGTAACCGGCGCGTTGCAGCAAGGCACCATCGACGGTCAGGAGAACCCGATCTCGGTGATCGCCTCGGCCAAACTGTCGGCGGTGCAGAAGCACCTGGCGCTCACGGGCCATGTGTATTCCCCGGCCATGCTGCTGGTCTCGCCCAAGTTCTGGGATTCGCTCAACGACAGCCAGAAGGCCGCCGTGACCGCCGGGGCCAAGGAAGGCGCGAAGGCCATGCGCGCATTCGTCGACGACATCGAGAAGAAGGGCGTGGACGAACTGCGCGCCCAGGGCATGCAGGTCACCGAGGTGCCCAACAAGGCGCCGTTCCAGCAAGCCCTCTCGCCCGCTTACCAGCAGTACGCCTCCAAGTACGGCAAAGAGCTGATCGACCGCATCGCCAACGCGAAGTGACCGCTTGACCCCGCACCACCCGGCCTCGAGCCGGGTGGTGTGTTTTGCAAGAGCGCTGCAGGAAATCCCCATGATCGACCGATTCGAGAATGCCTTGGTGGCCGTCAACCGCTGGGTGCTGATCCTGCTGTTGACGGCGATGTCCTTCATCGTGTTCGCCAACGTCGTGTTGCGCTACACAACCAGTGACTCCATTGTCTGGGCCGAAGAGGTGGCCCGCCACCTCATGATCTGGGGCACCTTCCTCGGTGCCGGTCTGGTGCTGCGTTTCGGCGGGCACGTGGCCATCGACAACCTGCACCAGGCCGTGCCCACGCCGCTG
>Ga0247738_10000528_pt1 | contig 14580 bp, 18 predicted proteins | sample UWRJL013104B2_FD_180936 | JGI IMG/M metagenome (GOLD analysis project Ga0247738, IMG submission 180936) | Plant litter microbial communities from Arlington Agricultural Research Station in Wisconsin, United States - UWRJ-L013-104B-2 | ecosystem: Environmental > Terrestrial > Plant litter >...
TTAGCTTTTAGAGGGGTGGCTAAAGGCCGGGGTGTCTCTTAATTTTATTTTTAATAAATTAATTTATTAGAAATAAAGAAAACACCATTGACCAAATTTCCGCCATTATTTGCCAAAAGACAAATCCCGTCCGCATACTTATGTCTACCTTGCCTCCATGAAAGAATTAATAGACTACATCCTGCAGTTCGGCATATTAAATCAGCAACAAATTGATCTCATCTTAAAAAAGGCAACGGAGATAACACTCAACAAAGATCAATACTTTTCTGAAGCAGGTATGATCTCCCGACGGGTGGGCTTTGTCTTGGAAGGCATCATGCGTGTTTGTTATTACAACAATAAAGGAGAGGAAATTACTAAATATTTTATTGAGGAAAACAACATGGTCGTGGATCTTAATAGTTTTGACAACAACATCCCATCTACTTCTTATGTGCAGGCGGTGACCGATTGTAAAGTCATTGTATTTAATAAACAGGACTGGGAAGAATTGTTGAATACGATCGTCGGATGGGACATCATCGTACGTAAAATTATTTCCAAAGCATTACTTCAAAAGGTCGACCGCATCAGCCCCCTGGTCTCCGAGGACGCTACAGCGCGGTATTTAAGTTTTATGGACAAATACCCGAACCTTGTCAATCGGATTCCACTTTCCTATCTGGCATCCTACCTGGGCATGACTCAATCATCGTTGAGCAGGATCAGAAAAAATATCCGTTAAAACTCTTTTTGCCATTTGGCAAATATTATGGTTGCCAAGGAACACATCTTTACATCATTATTTAATAATTAAACAAAATCCATCATGATCAACAATACAATTTCTATAGGAGCAAATACCGAACAACGCCTTACCGTAAAACGATTTGGCTACGGCACAATGCGACTGACCGGAGAGGGCATCTGGGGTGAACCAAAAAACAGGCAGGAAGCAATTAATATTCTTAAAGCAACAGTGGAGAATGGAATTAACTTCCTCGATACTGCCGATTATTATGGTGAAGATGTAACCAACCGGCTCATTTCAGAAGCGTTATATCCTTACAACAAAGACCTCGTCATTTGCACGAAAGTAGGCGCAACAAGAGGACCGGATGCCAGCTGGAGAGTCTTCGACAAACCGGAACAATTAAGACAGAGCATCGAAAACAATTTAAAAACACTTAAACTGGATCAGATTTCTCTTGTGCATTTTCGGGTGATGCCAGGCACCGGAACTCCACTCCAGGAATCAATGCAGGCAATGTTTGATATGCAGAAAGAAGGTAAAATCCTGCACGTCGGCATTAGCAACGTTTCTCCGGAAGAACTTGAACGCGCAATGTACTGGGGAAAAATAGCCAGTGTGGAAAATGCATTTGGGTATGAACAAAGAACAACTCATACGCTATTTCATCAGGAAGTAAGAGGCTTGCAGGAAGTCATGGAAATATGCACAGATAACCGAATTCCGATGATCCCTTTTTTCTCCTTACAGAGTTCATTGCCAAAAGATGAAAACAAAATTGCCACCATTGCAAAAAAATACAACGCCACTGCTGCACAGATAAACCTGGCCTGGCTGCTTCATTTTAATGATTTGATCCTGCCCATTCCCGGCACATCACAACTGAAACATTTTGAAGAGAATTGCGGTGCAATGAATATTTCTCTTACAGAGGAGGATATGGAGTTTTTGGGTTAGGAGAAGTAATTTTATCGGTAATTAATTGTCTCAAAACTTATTTATCTTAGCAGAATTAAGACAGATGCAATCACACCAAGCCGACTAAAATGGTAGGATTGGTGTGATAAAGTTGCATATATAAAAAAGTTATCATCAATTAAAATATGAAAATTGAATAAATATCCAACAGGTGCAGAGGCACTATTAATCGCAATGAATACACCAAGCCCAAATGGTTTATTAGGAATACCTGTTTTGGTATGGGGTAGACCAGGTGTTGGGAAAAGTAGTTTCATTGAAAGCCTAGAGAACGAAAAGTGCAAAGTGCGCACAATGATTGCATCTATCTACGATCCAACCGATTTTTCAGGGTTACCGATATATGAAGGAAAAAGCGTAAAGTATGCATCGCCTGAATGGACTGATGATTTCAACGATGTAGATAGCGGAATATTATTTTTTGATGAGCTTAGTACTTGCCCACCCTCTGTGCAAGCGGCTTTGTTAAGGGTAATTTTTGAAAGAACAGTTGGGTTCAAAAAACTACCTGATCATGTAAGAATAATTGCTGCAGCAAACCCACCTGATTTAACATTGGGAGGATGGGATTTAAGTCCACCTATGAGGAATCGATTTGTTCACATACATTGGGATATTCCTACAGGTCTTTATTTAAACTCTCTATTGAATGGCTGGAATAGTGCGGAACACTATATAATAAATAAAACAGATCATGATGCAAAACTTCCTGTATGGAAAGATAAAATTGGAGCTTTCCTAAAAATCAATCCTGAAGCTTTATATGGAGATCCATCTAAAGAAAATTTTGGGTACGCCAGTCCAAGAAGTTGGGATTATCTTATTTATTTACTTGCGAGTTGCGAAGTTCTTGAAAAGCCAATTAACATTGAATTAATTGAAGGATGTCTGGGTGAAGGTATGGCAATTGCCGTTTATGAATACCTTAATTCCTTAAAGCAACCAGATCCAATTGAAGTACTTTCAGGAAAATTAGAAGTAGATTTCAAAGAATTCAATGATGGAGAAATTTATATCTTGTTTAATGGAATGGAGAGAATTTTATCAAATTCAAAATATGAAAATGATTTCCTTTCTTATTCTGATAAATTTCTATCCATAACGCAACGACTAACGTTAATGGGAAAAAGAGATGTTGTTTTCGTAAGTCTTCAAAAATTGGCCAAAAAAGGCTTTCTGACCAGAATAATTTCTAAGGCTCAAGCAGTTTCCCAAAATGAATATCAAACATTCATTGATAGGATTACTAGAATCTTTAATGAAAAAGGGTTAGTAGAATTCATTGATTTACTAACCTAAACAATGGAAATAGAGAATTCCATAAGACTTTCAAGGGCCCTTGCTGCAAAGAAATTAAGCTGGTTTAGTCCAGCTTTATACAGATGTAGGATTGTATTAACAGAACAAGTTCCAATAGCAGCAATAGATAAAAATTACAACACCTATTGGAACCCCAAAACTATTGCTATTCTGTTCAATAGTTTAAGTGACCGAAAAAGGGCTTTGTCAGAAATTGCTTACATTTGGGTGCATGAGATAAGCCATGTTTTAAGAGAACACTTCAATAGAGCAGAATATTTAGGCGTTGATTCTAAAGAATGGAATATTGCCGCAGATCTCGAGATTAATGATAGTAAGTGGGAAGGGTTGTCTGCTCCGACATTATTTCCTCCTATTATACCATCACAATTTAATTTGCCAGATGGTAGAACTGCCGAATGGTATTATAATAATTTGCCTATCAATAAAACGGATTTAAACATATGGGATGATGGATCTGGTGTGCATGGAAAGATTAGGCCTTGGGAAAAAGAAGATGAGAATAAACAATCTTTAAATGATATCACTAGAACAGTACTCCGTCGAGATGTTGCAAGAAGGCTGAAAATATCCATTCCAGGGACTTTGCCAGGAGGCTGGGATACTTGGGTTAAAAACACATTAGAACCAAAAGCAGATTGGCGGAAAATATTGAGAAATAGGTTGTCTACTGCTATTACCATTGGGCGAGGAAGTAGAATCGATTATACTTATCTTAAAATAAATAGAAGGTCTTCAATATATTTTCCTTTTATATTGCCTACATTGACTGGGACTCAAAGCAATCAACTTATTGTTGTAATCGATACTTCTGGAAGTATGACAGGACAACCGTTAGAACAGGCTGTTGGAGAGTTATATGGTATCTTGAAGGAAGCACATCGTAAAGTAAACTTAGTTTCTTGTGATGCAGATGTATATCAAACTATTGAATTGCAATCTTCACAGGACATAAGAAATATATTAAAGTTGCCTGGAGGCGGTGGAACAAATATGATAAAAGGAATCGAATTTGCCACTATGCAAAAACCTATTCCAGATACAATATTGGTGTTAACGGATGGATATACACCATATCCTAATGAAAAGTATGACATTCCTGTATTCTTTGGAATACTTGGACAAAACCAATTAGAGAAATCAGCCCTTCCTCCTAATCCACCATGGAGAGAAGACACAGTAGTTTTTATCGACTTAGCAAATTAATTTATATGGAAGTTTTAACTGACTTTGTGAGAATAGATTTTGAAGGAATCACTATAGATTATGAAATAAAGTACAATATAACAGGTAAGGTACTTAACAGTAAAGCATTAATTTTTGACTTGCCAATAAATGTCCAAAGATTGATGTTAGGTGAAAACCAAGAAGATATAAAAAAACAAATAAAAGCTTTTGAGGATATTTTAGGGTTAGTATTACCTCTTGGAATTCAGAATCAAGAGACATTCTTTTCTATCGAATTAGCTAACATATACTCTAGTATAAATAAAGTCCTGAAAGATGCCAATATAAAATTAACAAGTTTATACAAATATTCTGACGAGAGTAGTATAGAATATTACATTCATTCTTCTCATTCAAAAAAGGAAATGTATCCAAGCGATTTTAATAAGATATGGGAAACCACTAAAGATTTAATTATAAATCGAAATTCAAATATTAAAACAGATAGTTTAGGGTTTCTTGGATACTACTATCCCCAATTTGGATTTAAAATAATACCGCTTATAATTCCATTTATTAAGCATTCAAGTAGTAAGCGTATAGCATATGAAAACTTAGAGTATTACATCTCTCAAGAATCCCTAAACTACTTAAAAATGGAACTAAAAACTTGCAAAGATGGAGAAGTATTAAGTGGAATTTACAAAGCCCTTTCAAAACATAAATTAAAAGATCATGATATTCAACAGGATTTAATTAATTCCTATAATTCTGGAATCGAACTTAATGAAGTTTCCAAAGCTAATATTATGGAAGCTTTGAAGCACTTCCCAAACAAGAGCTCTATTGAGATTGGACTAGAAATACTTAAAGAGAATAATCTATATTCGAGTGGATATGCTGCAAGAGCATTACTAGAGTTAGGATATCCACCTAAGGACATTGCAGAGATTATGATTCCAAAGTTAGTCGCAGCAGATCCAAGAGAATCAGAAGCAGCATTTTCAGTACTATGCAATTCTGATAAATACAAACAATATATCCCAGATAGCAGCAAACTACTTGATATATATGTTAATACTCTAGAAGTCAATCAAAATTTAAATATAGCTTATTCTATACCGACTTTGATGAGAAATAACTATGTCAAATCGACTTCTGAAGAGATTATTAAGCATTTATCAAACCCAAACCCAAATGTTTTGGAAGGGATTTTGATTCTAATCAGTTGCCTTATGAGTGAAAGTGGAATTAATACAGCACCATTTCATAGTAGAATAGCTAAGAGGAGGTATGTAGAATTACTTACCCATGAAAATCAAAAAGTAGTAGAGTACAATATGAGAGTATTACAGAAAATTGGAGGACAAGAGAGAAATCAGAATTTCATATTTCTTTTCTTAAAAGTAATTAATTTTGAGAATAACAGTATAATTAATTTATATGCCATGAGAGCTATAAACTACATGCTACCAGCCCTTAAGTTCCAAAGAGAGATAATTCCATACTATAAAAAAGCTTTAGAAAGTTCAAACTACAATTATCGCGTGGAGGCATTAAGAGGTTTAAGGTTTAGTCAAGACAATGATCTCAAATTTTCACTTAACTATTTAAAAGATGATCCTTCAGAAGATGTAAGAAGAGAAGTTAATAATTTGAATAAACCAGCATATGCAATTAAAAAATCCAGCCTATTAAAAAATATATTTCATTATGTATACATCCAATTTAAGTATAAGGGAAGAACTCTTTCATCAGGTGAATTGCTAATGGAGGACCTTAAAAAAGAAGTAGGAAAAGGATTCAAAATTCAAAGTGAAAAGATCAATAAATATAAACTGAAATAACTGATGATAACAAGTGATATGAGATCTGACTTGCTATCGCTACGTCCGCTCCATATCACCAAAACGTTACAAGGCGGACTGAGCGAACCCTAACAGACACAACTCGACAAAATGCAACAACGAATAATCGGATTTGACCTGGCAAGAGCGTACGCCATTTTTGGAATGTTTATTGTAAATTTTAATTTTAGTTTTGGTGCAACAATGGCACCAATAGATTTCGTTGGACACTTTTTGAATATTTTTACCGGAAACTCAACGGCTATTTTTATCATTTGTGCAGGAATGGGTGTTTCATTAATGACAAACAGAAACAATTACAGCAAAGAAGAAAGGGCAACTTTAAAATCAAAAATCCTAAAACGTTCCTGGTTTTTATTTGTAATGGGATTATTGCTTTACAATTGGTGGTCGGGCGACATTTTACATTTTTACGGAGGTTATATGCACGTGGCTGCTCTTCTGCTCTTCGTTCCGAAACGGTATTTTTTAATCGGAGCTTTATTAGCAATTATCATTTTTCACTCCTTACTTTTCCTTATTCCAATTGACACAGGTTGGGATTTTACCACTTTTAAATACAAAGATTTTTGGACACCAATTGGATTTTTGAGAAATACATTTTATAATGGTTGGAATTCATTATTTCCCTGGATTGCCTACTTTTTTGTCGGAATGTGGCTTGGCAAATTAAATTGGCAGGACAGAATTATTAAACGGAATATTTTCCTAATTGGACTTATAGTTTTTATCATCATTCAAATAATCCGCTTAATGGTGCGACAAGATTTTTTCAATCCATTTTGGAGCGATTACATTATGGCTGAATATTTTCCGCCGTATTTGCCTTTTGTTTTGGTAACATTGGCTTTTGCATTTATGGTCATTCCTATTTGTATGGTTATCGGAGATAAATTTCCAAAGGGTAAGCTCGTTTTAGCATTGCAAAAAACCGGACAAATGACACTATCTCATTATGTTATTCACCTGACCATTGGAATGATTTTATTGGCTTTTTTAACAGAAAAACATTATACTGGCTTACTTGAAGACGAAAAACCAACCGCATCAATTTGTATTCTTATTTATTCTGTTATTTTTTATATTTTTAGTATTTTATTTAGTGTTTTCTGGAGTAGGAAATTTAGAAATGGACCCTTGGAAACATTAATGAGAAAAATATCGGGATAACGAAAGCCCGGCAGATAAAATCGGTTTAGCTATATGGCGGTTGAATTACTTTTCTAAAAAAAGATTATAATTCTGGAAAAGAGGACTAATTTGTACCGAAAATAATTAATAAATAATGACTGCTGGCGATATAAATTTAGTGTTACTTTCTTAAGCAGGGCCATTTTCAAACCATAACAACTAATGATAGCACCTTCATAATTACTTACCCTATTTCCTCAAAAAAACTAAAATGAACATTAACTTTTCTTTCAATTTATTTCTCATAATACTCTCATTAATTAATCCGAAACCGGTTTTTTCTCAATCGAATGAATTTACCATTCAGGAAGTAAAATTTGAAAGTCAGGGCGTAACGCTTGCAGGCTCCATTTTGACACCAAAAAAGATGGTCGCCGCAGTCGTAATTGTTCATGGATCAGACCCGGTTAAGAGGGAAATGGAGTTCGCCAAACGTCTAGCAAATGAAGGTATTGCTGTACTTACCTATGATAAACGTGGAGTTGGGGAATCCGGTGGAGTGTACGTCGGTCCGTCAGTTGGTACGAATAACATTGATACAACCAATCTCAATTTATTATCGCAGGATGCAAATGCGGCAGTGAAAACATTTCAAACATTTCTGAAAAATAATAAAATACCTGTTGGATTACTTGGCTTCAGTCAGGCTGGATGGATCATCCCCATTGCCGCAAGCAATAATCCGGAGATTAATTTTATGGTTTTATTTAGTTGCCCGACGATTACTACTCTGGAACAACTTCGGTTTCAATTTTATACAAATGGAAACAATAACTTTTGGGAAGAACATACAGATTCAGAAGCCCGCGAACATGTCAACAATGATATTGACAGGTATCAATTTACTGCTACCGACCCGAAAGTTTTCTTGAAAAAGCTTACAATTCCGGGGCTTTGGCTGTACGGCGAACAGGACATTCAAATTCCCGTGAAATTGTGCATAGAGCAATTAAATACATTTAAAGCAGCAGGCAAACCTTTCGAATATACCTTATTTCCATCCTTAGGACACGATACTTCTTCCGGCAATTTTACCGCCCCTTTTGATATTTCAGTTCAATGGATAAAACAGAAAGCCCTGGAATACAAAGTCAAAAATTAATTAGCAAGGACTTCACTTTCCGGCATCAACCGTTTTAAAATAACTGAACGTAATTGTCCTTCATTTTTGTCACCCCAATTTCCCATCGCGGCAATCACCGGAATCAACGTTTGGCCAAAATCAGTCAAACTATACTCCACTTTTGGCGGCACCACAGGATAAATTTTCTTTGTAATTAATTCATGATCTTCCAGTTCCTTTAATTGAATATTGAGCACCCGCCTTGTTGCATCGGGTATTTTACGCTGCAGCTCACTCGGACGTTTGTGTCCTTCGTTGATAAACCACAACAAACGGATCTTCCATTTGCCAAACAACACTTCGCCAATTAAATCCAAACCACAATTCAGGCTCGGCAAGATCTTTCTTTCATACATAAAACAAAATTAAACGAATGTTCCAAATTGTACAATAGGGGAAAAATTTATCCCTAGGTGAATCGTTGTTCCGTACTTGTGTGCAGCGAACATATGTCTCAACTTTGCATAAAATAATTTAATAAATGGAACAACAATTTAATTTCAACAATGAATTATCAGGCAAAATAGCCCTGGTAACAGGAGGTACAAAAGGAGCAGGAAAAGCTATTGCAGAAAGACTCGTTCAGGCCGGTGCAACGGTTATAATTACCGCGCGCAACCCGCCTGAAAAAGAAAACAGCAATTTGTATTTCATTTCTTCCGATTTGAGCAAGGCAGCAGACGCACAAAAAGTAATCAGCGAGGTGCTGTCGACTTATGGCAGGCTGGATATTCTTGTCAACAATCTTGGTTCGTCCACAACACCCGCCGGTGGTTTTGCAGCATTAAATGATAAAGATTGGGAATCAACCCTGCAGGCTAATTTGCTCGCTCCTGTTCGGTTGGACAGAGGTTTTTTACCACAAATGATTGAGCAAAAAAGTGGTGTTATCATCCACATCGCTTCTATTCAGGGCAAACTGCCATTATACGATTCTACCTTACCGTATGCTGCTTCGAAAGCTGCACTGATCAATTACAGTAAAAGCTTATCCAATGAAGTGACCCCCAAAGGTGTTCGTGTGCTTACTGTTTCGCCGGGATGGATCAATACGACAGCATCGAAAGCGTGGCTTGGAGAAATCGCAAGAAACGCAAATAGCACTGTAGAAGAAGCGCAACAAGGTGTTATGAATGCCCTCGGCGGAATACCTTTTGGCAGACCTGCCGAATCAGAAGAAGTGGCGGAACTGGTCGGCTTTTTGGTTTCACCAAGAGCTAATTATTTAACTGGAACAAATTTTGTAATCGATGGCGGCACAGTACCAACAATTTAATAACCTTAAAATATAAAAACAATGAACTTACCTAAAGTAATTTCCGAATTAGTAAAAGCGCAAAACAGTTTTGACAGCGCAGCATATGCCAATTGTTTTACCGAAAATGCAGTAGTATTTGATGAAGGAAAAACGCACACCGGAAGACCGGCAATAGAAAACTGGATTGAAAAAGCAAATGAGGAATATCAGGCAACAATGAAACCACTTGAATATTCAGAAATCAAACAAACTTTAAAAACCGAAGTTTCAGGCACATTTCCCGGCAGTCCGATTACGATGACCTATCATTATGAATTTAAAGATGGATTAATTCAGTCTTTAAAAATTGTGTAACACCAATGTGGCATAGGTTAATAATGTATTGACAAAAACGAAGCTGAAGTTTGACCTTCAGCTTTTGTTTTTATACAGGCTTTTGAACTAAAATTGAGCGGAAAATTTCTTTTGTAAATTAAAATATCCAGGAAATAATTACTTCGAAATTTAAATAGTAGCACAAACCAAAAATTCAAAAGTATTATATCATCTCTATCGGGATGAAAAAGTAAATGAAACAATAAGTGATTATATTATATTTGACAAGCAGGGAATGAATATTAAACTTCCTTATTACAATTTTCACTTAAATACCAATTGTAATTACTAATGAAGAATTACTTAATCGAAACTTTCCAGTACAATGATGCGACCAACAAAAAGCTTCTTGACAAAATCTCAGTGCTTGCTGATAAGGTAGAAAGTATCAAACTGTTCAGTCATCTCATCAATTCTCAATATAAATGGATGGCCAGGATCATGAATGACCCTAAGGCACCGGAGATGTCCTGGTGGGACCCTGTTTATGCATTGGAAGATCTTGAAATAGAATGGAGTAAAAGTTTGAAGCTTTGGTTCGATTATTTAGCTGATATGACAGAGGAAGCCTTGGATACCGAAGTTCAGTTCACCGGCTTTGATCTGGGGCTTTGGGCTGCCACGCCGAAGGACATTGCCCTGCAATTAAATTATCATTCCATACATCATCGTGCACAGATCCAGACACTCATCCGTCAACAGGGTCTTGTACCGGATTTTGTAGATTATATCGGAACGAAGTATCGAAAAGTAAATTAGGGATCACACTTCCTGAATATCATACAAACAACAAAACTCAACATGAAAAATAAACTTTTATTTTTACTTTTATTTATTGGGCAAATCCTTTTTGGACAAACAGAAAAACTCATTAAAATTGCAGGGACAAAATGTAGTTTAATTCCACCCAATGGTTTCGTGCCGGCCACAGCATTTAGTGGTTTTCAAAACGAAGAAACAGGAGCTTCAATAATGATTAATGAACTTCCGGCAGCATATCAATCTATTGCTGATGATCTTACATCAGACGCTTTAGATTCAAGGGGCATGACCTTGATCGACAAACAAACGATTGATTTCAATGGCTCAAGTGCGACGCTGCTCTATCTTTCGCAACCCGCAAATGGCACCACTTATTTAAAACAAATGTTAGTTTTTGGCGACGAAGCAGGGACTGTTTTAGTGAATGGCATTTATCCGGAAGAATCAAAGGACATTGAACCTGAAATTAAGGAAGCTATATTATCTACAGTATATGACAAATCGCAAGATGACAATCCACTTGATGCAGCAGCTTTTTCGGTTGACATCAAAGACTCAGATTTTCAACTAATAAAATATATGTCAGGTAATTTGCTCTATTCAACTGACGGAAAAATACCAACTGAAAAACCAACTTTAATTGTTGGTAATTCTATTGCAAAAGTTTCACCTATAAATCAAAAGAAATATTCAGAGGAAAGACTTAAAAAACTACCACGAGGTGAATCAAACGTAATTAAAGAAATTAAGGAAATAACTATAGACAATTTAAAAGGTTTTGAAATTATTGCTGATGGAAAAACAAAAGATAACAAACCTGAATTGGTTTATCAGGTAATGTTATTTAACGAAAATGGTGATTATTACCTTATTCTTGGGCATACAAAAGAAGCCTTTGATAAATATTTAAAAAGTTTCAAAACAATCGCAAAGACGTTTAAGCGTAAGTAGTAAAATTGACAAACAAGGCTATGCTGACGCAAAGTATAAATGAAGGTGAGGTTTATAACGGATTAAGAGGCAATGTAATAAAATCAATAAAAGATGCAAAAGCAGTTGTCCTGAAAACTGATGCAGCTTAAAGGTCATTGAAACTTCTGAAAAAACACGACCTGAAACCTTGCTGACAATTGGCAAATAAATATAAATATCGTGAATAGGTTTTATTGAGCAAATTTTAATAAAAAGTTGTATCATGCGTCTATATTTTTTATATTTGTACGTACAAACCAAATAAAATGGATACTAAACTGACATTGAAACTGGACCAGGAGGTAATTGAGAAAGCAAAAATATACGCTTCTGAAAAAAAATTGAGCCTATCCAGAATCATCGAAAATTATTTGAATTCTTTGACATCAGGCGTCAGTATCGACAAAGAAATAGAGATCACTCCATATATTAAAAGTATGCGAACCGGAGTAAAAATCCCTGTAGACCTGGATTACAAAAAAGAATATAGTGATTATCTGGAAGAAAAGTATAAATGAGAAAAAAAATTTATATCGATACTAATGTAATGCTGGACTTATTAGGAGAGCGTGAAGATTATTATCATGACGCAGCCAGACTTGCATCTTTGGCAGATAAAAAGAAAATTATACTCATTGCTTCCCCTATTTCATATGCAACAGTAAATTACTTTTTAAGCAAATATGAGAATTCAAATGTGGCAAGAGAAAAACTTAGAAAATTCAAGCTTGTCAGTGAGATCTGTACTATTGATGAAGGTATTGTGGAAAAAAGCTTAAATTCAAATTTTTCAGACTTTGAATATGCCTTACATTATTTCAATGCAATTGAATCAAAATGTGAATTAATAATTACCCGGAACCCGAAAGACTTTAAGCATTCGGATTTGCCTGTAATGAGTCCAAAAGAGTTTCTGAGTGGTTTAGGTTTATAAAGATTATCCAAACCCTCTGACATAAAAAGTCCCGGATCAACTCCCTTTTATCCCGGAATTAACTGACTTTGAAGCTATGCAAATCAGATAAAATGAAATAATAGTGTAAACGATCAAATAATGTAAAAATGAATTTTTCAAAGTTAGTTCCTAGTGTCTTTTATGTCGACATTTCAGACGGACTTAAATTATTTGTTGATTGCCTGCAATTTTCTATTGAACACGAAGATTTAAATGCTTCACAACCTTATTGTGTCTTAGAAAAAGACGGAATAAGGATTATGCTTTTTCAAGACGAACAATTAGCCAAAGAACATTATCCGGAGCTAAGGCTTGAAACGGAAAATATTGAAGAAGTGTATGCTAATGTATCGGCTACTTATCCTCATCTACTTCACCCTAATCTCAATAAAGTTTCACTAAGACCCTGGGGTGCCAGAGAGTTTGCGATTGCAGACAAGCAAATTGGGATAAGATTCCAGCAATGGTAATTGCGACCCGGGGATTTATAAAAAAGTTGAAAAGTCGCAGGCAAATGAATTGAATCCAACCGAAAGATTAAGAGATAAAAAATTTCCAAATAAACCATAAAAATTTTCTTTCCACATCAAAAACTCCACATCATGAAGAAATTATTTGTCATTGTATTCTGCCTGTTTCAATTGAGATCTTTTGCACAAAAAGAAAATTCAGAAATTTTTACAAGAATATCCGAAAGTATGCAGACTTTTAAGATCGACACGACGGATGTTCCTAGCGATGCTTTGTCGGAAAAGATCCGGGAACTGCGCAACCTGAAAGGCGGATTTAATATTAACGAAGCGATGGAGTACAAAATCGCAGAGGCACGTAGCAAAAATGAACTGACGGAACCGGAATATGAAAAGCTTAAAAACTTTCTCTCCACCGGCAATGGAAAGCGATGGCTGGATAATTCTATCATATGGATTTACAGAAATCATTTTACTCTGGATGAAGTTGAAGCTGCCATAAAGTTTTACGAAAGTCCGGCCGGTAAAAAGATGGCAAATGATTTCCCGATCATCATGGCGCAGTCTGTAAAAGCCGCTGAAATGATCATGGAAAAATTGAAAGAATAGAAATATTGATGACCGACCTACCGATCTATATCTCCATCATCTTCGCACTGACGACACTAGCGACTTTGTTGCTTTTTGTTTGGATTATTAGAAATTCCAATTCTGAAAAGAACCGGAAGAAAGTAACGCCGGTTTTAATCTTTATGGGTATTTGGTTAGCAATTCAGGCAGTTCTGACCTTAAACAATCTGTACAATAGTGACCCAAATTCTTTTCCTCCCAAAATCGTTTTGTTCGGAATTTTTCCGGCTATATTGACCATTATTCTATTGTTTTCAACTTCACGTGGTAGTCAATTTATTGATAGTCTTCCACTCAAAAACCTAACTTATCTGAATGTAGTCAGAATACCGGTAGAGATCGTTTTATATTGGCTATTTGTCAATAAGGCAATTCCTGAATTGATGACTTTCGAAGGAAGAAACTTTGATGTTCTTTCGGGAATAACGGCACCATTTATTGCTTATTTTGGATTTAGCAAACAAAAATTAAGCCCTAATATTATTCTGATCTGGAACTTCATTTGCCTGGGACTTTTGGCAAATATTGTGATAAATGCTCTACTCTCAGCGCCAACTCCAATCCAACAATTCGCTTTTGATCAACCCAACATTGCAATTTTAAATTTTCCATTCAGTTGGTTACCGACCTTCATTGTGCCCATTGTCTTATTCGGGCATTTGGTTTCTATCCGGCAATTAATGAAAATGAATTAATATAAAATTATGAATTCAGAATAGACACCTCTTGTCAGGGTCGAGAATACTTATTTTAAAATTTCTGACTTGAGCCTACAAAT
>Ga0247738_10000529_pt1 | contig 14562 bp, 19 predicted proteins | sample UWRJL013104B2_FD_180936 | JGI IMG/M metagenome (GOLD analysis project Ga0247738, IMG submission 180936) | Plant litter microbial communities from Arlington Agricultural Research Station in Wisconsin, United States - UWRJ-L013-104B-2 | ecosystem: Environmental > Terrestrial > Plant litter >...
CTGTTTCGCTCTCGCAAGCGTTGTCCTCGGCATCAAGCTGTTCGGAGAGCCGCCGGGATGTCTCGTCGGAGCGGCTTCGTCACTTGGCTGCGCGTCGGGAGGCAAATGCGCGGCCGGGACAGGGGTTCCGCAAAGGCAGCAGGGCAAAAAAAAGGCCGCCCCGAAGGACGGCCTGGAAGTTTTAGGAGAGGATGCCTGAAAGGCCCGTTCCGTATGTCTTACATACAAATTTTCTGCAATTGCGAAAACCATTAGCGCGAATGCAAAAACTGCATCTGGCAGGATTTACGTAGCGAAAATCGCCGTATTTTAGCCGTTTAATGGCCGGCCTGATCGCCCCTCTCCAGCCCCGAAAGAGCCAGTTGCTCGTCGATTTGCGTCATGAGTCGCGCGAGTCCCGATTCGCTCTTCGCTTCTGCACGAGCGACCAGAACATCCTGTGTGTTGGATGCACGCAGTAGCCACCAGCCGTCCGGCGTATTGACCCGTGCACCGTCGGTCGCATCGACCTGCGCGCCCGAAGCGGCCAGCCGCGCCAGCACTTCCTGTATCACCGCAAATTTGCGGCTCTCATCGACCTGAAAGCGCAATTCCGGCGTGTTGACCATGGCGGGCATCTCGCCGCGCAGTTGCGTGACACTCTTGCCGGCAGCGGTCGCGGCACGAATCAGGCGCACGGCCGAATAAAGCGCATCGTCGAAGCCGTAATATTGGTGCTTGAAGAAAATGTGCCCGCTCATCTCACCGGCGAGGGGGCTGCCTGTTTCCTTCATTTTGGACTTGATGAGGCTGTGGCCTGTCTTCCACATCAGCGGCTGGCCGCCCAGTTCGGTCACACGGTCGAACAGAGCCTGGCTGGCCTTCACGTCCGCGATGATCGTGGCGCCCGGCACATCCTTGAGCACCGTCTCGGCGAAAATGGCGAGCAGCTGATCGCCCCAGATCACCCGGCCTTCACCGTCGATCGCGCCGATGCGGTCGCCGTCACCGTCAAAAGCGACACCGAAATCGAGATTCTTCTCCGCGACGAGCGTTTTCAGGTCTGCGAGATTCTTTTCCTCGGTGGGATCAGGATGATGATTGGGGAAATTGCCGTCCACATTGGTGAAGAGCGTAAAATGCTCACCCGGCAGGAGTTTGACCAGCTTTTCCACCACGGGGCCGGCCGCGCCATTGCCCGCGTCCCAGCCGATCCGGTAACCCTGTCCGTCAAAGCCCTCGACGAGGCGTGCGGCATAGCGGTCCATGATCTCGACCGTCTCGCTGCCCGCGCTACCTTCGATCCAGTCGCCGCTGGCCGCCATTTCGCCAAGCTGCTGGATGCTGGCTCCAAAAAACGGGCCATGCTGAAAGACCATCTTGAAGCCATTATAATTGGCGGGATTATGGCTGCCGGTTATCTGGATGCCGCCGTCCACATCGAGCACGGCCTCGGCATAATAGAGCATCGGGGTCGGGCCCATGCCGACCCGCACCGCGTGGATGCCGCTGTCGTTGAGGCCACGGACGAGCGATTCCTCAAGCACCGGGGAGGATAGCCGCCCGTCATAGCCCACAGCCACGCTTCTGCCGCCCGCACGCGAGACCAGCGTGCCGAACCCGCGGCCAATCGCATAGGCATCGGCTTCACCCAGCGTCTCGCCCACAATGCCGCGAATGTCATATTCACGCAGCGATGTCGGGTGGAATACATGCGTCATGGATGCTCCTCAGTCAGATCGGTCGAGAATAGGCTGTTCAGGCAACGCCAGGTTTTCAATGCGGTTCCGCTTCAATGCAGGTCGGAGCGCAGCAGCAGGTCGCGTGCGGCATTGAGTTGCGCGGCGAGCGCTTCCGTGCCGCCGCTGTCAGGATGATTGCGGGTGATGAGCCGGCGATGCGCGGCGATGATCGCCTCGCGGTCGGCGTCAGGGGCCAGACCCAACAGGTCGCGCGCCTCGGCGAGTGCCATCTGGTTCTCAAATTGTCGGTTCGGGGCGCTTGCGCCGCCTTGCCAGCGCTTCGGCCTTCGCAGCCAGGCGCCGCCGCCAGCGACCAGCACCAGACCGATGATAGGGTGGCCCTTGGCTGTTAGTCCCGCGCCCAGAATCATGGCGGCCAATGCCGGCCAGTTGCGCTTGTCGCGCAACGCCTTGCTGCCGAACGTCAGCCAAAGCGTCAACCCGGCGACCAGTGCCGCGATCAGCATGGCCGGATCAGGCGGCTGATTGCGCCGCCCGGCCCGCAACGATGGGCTGCGGCTGGGGCAGGGCAAGGCCCGCGATCATCTCACGCAGTTCCTGCCGCGCGGCAATATGGCTGACGCCCAGTTCGCCGAGATGGCCCTTGTCGAGCAGCGTAAGCCCCGAGGGGAACAGCTCGCGGAAGATGACACGCTCGGAGAGGCCCGGAATAACCCGGAAGCCCACGCGCTTGGAAAGCTCGGTGAGCGCATCGCCCACGCGTTTCTGGTTGCGCGCTTCCATATGGTGGAGGCGGTTGCGCAGCACGACCCAGTCGATCTGGATGCCGTCGGTCTTCGCGCGAGCCTTGCGGGCTTCCCACATCAGCTCCGAGTAGAAGCTGAGGCGCTTCACCTTGAAATTCTCGGGGTCGACCTGTCCGATCAGATCGAAGTCGACGAAGCTGTCGTTCATCGGCGTGACCAGCGTGTTGGCGCGCGTCGCGGCGTGGCGAGCGACGGGATCGTCGCGGCCCGGCGTGTCGATGATGATGAACTGCACTTTGCCACTGAGGTCGGCAATCACCTCGTCCAGCCCGTCTGCGTCGCCATCATGCACTTGCCAGATCGGCGAAGGCAGATCGATCTCGCGGCGGCGCGCGGTGTCGGCGCGGTTCTCCAGATAGCGGGCCACGGTGCGCTGGCGGTAATCGAGATCGATCACGCCCACGGAAATTTTCTGCGCAGCCAGCGCTACGGCCGTGTGGACGCAGGTGGTGGATTTGCCCGTGCCGCCCTTTTCATTGGCGAAGACAATGAGGTGCGGAACATGCGGAGAAGCGCCGGTGTTGGTCGCGCTGGTCATGAGCAAGTGTGTCGAGCCTGTTTTACGGGTTGCCGGGGTTGCTTGACCGGGGAGCGGTCAAGGACGACAAAGCCGCCGCCGTCCCTCTGTCAGGCGGCCTTATCGGAGGCTTGGTTCCCGTGCAAATCTTCCGTGACGTTGCGGCGCTCCGGCGCGGTCTGTCCGCATTGCGGGTCGATGGGGGCAAGGTCGCCATGGTGCCGACCATGGGCGCGCTCCATGACGGCCATATGGCACTTGTCCGCGAAGCGCAGGCTCGTGCGGCGCATGTTGTCGTGTCGATCTTTGTGAATCCCACTCAGTTCGGGCCTGAAGAGGATCTCTCCGCCTATCCGCGGCGTGAGGCGCAGGACGCGGAGCTGTTGCGCGCGGCGGGTGTGGCGGCCCTGTGGGCGCCCACTGTCGAGGCCATGTATCCGGCGGGCTTTGCGAGCAGCATCCATGTTGCGGGCCTCTCCGAGCAGCTTGATGGTGCGCACAGGCCCGGCCATTTTGACGGCGTGGCCATTGTTGTCGCCAAGCTGTTGAATCAGGTGCGGCCGGACTTTGCCTGCTTTGGCGAGAAGGATTATCAGCAGCTGGCCGTGATCCGCCGGCTGGTCGCCGATCTGGATCTGGGCGTCGAGATTGTCGGCGTGCCGACGCAGCGCGAGCCGGACGGCCTCGCGCTCTCCTCGCGCAATGCCTATCTCTCGGCGGACGAGCGCCAGGCCGCGCTGGCCCTGCCGCGCGCGCTCAATGCGGCGGCGCAGGCCATCGTCGGTGGAGCGCCGGTCGCGGACGCGCTGGCCGATGCTGTGCGGTCCATTCTCGCGGGCGGTTTCTCGTCGGTCGATTATGTCGAACTGCGCGATGCGGTGACGCTGGAGCCCTCCGATTCGCTCGATATGCCCGCCAGATTGCTGGCAGCGGCAAAAATTGGCCGCACGCGCCTGATCGACAATATCGCCGTTAACCGCTGAAATGCGCGGTTTCCGCAGCGTTTTTCGCCCATTGGTCCAAAGGATGGAGTGGCCTCGTTAACCATTTGGCAAGGCGCGCCATGGTGGATTGGCCTCCTGACGGAACCAACAGGGGGTTAGTCGTGGCGAATAACATTGAAAGTGCACGTTTTCTGATCGAGAGTCGGATGCGTGATGCGGCCTTCGGCGATGCGCAGGCACGCTATGATCTGGGTGTGGCCTATAGTTGCGGAAGCAGCGGCGTCGGCATCGATCTTGTCGAGGCGCATAAGTGGTTCAACCTTGCCGCGCTGGCAGGTAGCGAAGAAGGCCAATATTGCCGCGCCGAGATTTCCGAGGAAATGACGGCTCGCGAAGTCGCCGAAGCGCAGCGCCTTGCACGAGCATGGCTGAGCCAGACTGCCCGTCGCGCCGCCGCCTGAACGTCTTCTCTTTCGTTTCACTGATCACCCGGCGCTGCCGCCGGGACTGACGGCTTTTTCGCCGTCGCGGCCGGTCAGGCCATTGCCGCCCGTCACCCTTTCATGGCCGTTCCGCCGTCCAGGCGTGAGGCTGTAACGTTGCAAAACCGTCCTTTTTAGCGATTTCGCCTCGCATGTTGCGGGAAAGCCCGCCATATCGCCTTCCATTCCGCCAACATGCGGACCCGAGGGAGAGATACATGAAGGGCATGATCGTCGCTGCAACCTGCGCAGCGCTGCTGGCTGGCTGCAACAAGGCCGAGGACAAGGCGCCGACCTTCGTCAAGGCGCATGACATCAAGCAACTCATGGCCACGGTCGTCCAGCCTCAGGCGGACGTGTTCTGGAAATCCGCCGGCTCGATCACCGACGCGAGCGGTACCATCGACCTTACGCCCACCACGGAAGAAGGCTGGCTGCGCACCCGCAGCGCCGCCGCAACCGTCACGGAAATGGGCAATCTCCTGATGACCCCGCAATATGCGGACGGGCGCGGCGAGGACTGGATGCAGTTTTCCAAGTCGCTGGTCGAGATCGGCATCAAGGCCGAGAAGGCGGCCGTCGACAGGAATAGCGACGCCATTTTCGAGGTCGGCGGCACCATGTATAATGTGTGCACGGCCTGCCATCAGGTTTACCCGCCCGCTGCTGGCGAAATCCCTCAGGACGCTGCGGGTAACAACGCCACGAACGCAGCGAACGCCGCCAACGCATCCTGATCATGACGCTTCTGCGCCGCCAATCTGCCTCGCTGCTGCCAACCTATTTTCTGGTGGCGTTCCTGCTGCTGCTGATCGCGGCGGGCGCATCGGCGCATGATGTGGCGCAGGGCGACAAGGCCTTTGTCGAGGGTGTGAACGGCCCGGCCTTCCTGCCGTTCATGTATCTCGGCGCCAAGCATATGGTGACGGGCTACGATCATATCCTGTTCCTGATCGGCGTCGTTTTCTTCCTCTACCGCCTCAAGGACGTGATCCTCTACGTCTCGATGTTCACCATCGGCCACTCGCTGACCCTGATGGGCGGCGTGCTGCTCAATGTCGGTGCCAATGCGCATATCATCGATGCGATCATCGGGCTTTCGGTGGTCTATAAGGGCTTCGAGAATCTGGGCGGCTTCAAGAAGCTGGGCCTGTCGATCAATACGAAGCTCGCGGTGCTGGTCTTCGGCCTCTTCCATGGCATGGGCCTTGCGACCAAGCTCATGGACCTTCACGTCTCCAAAAATGGCCTGCTCACCAACTTGATCGGCTTCAATCTCGGCGTCGAGCTAGGGCAGGTGATCGTGCTCACCATCGTCGTGACGTTGCTCAACCTGTGGCGGCATCTGCCCAGCTTCAACGCGACCGCGCGCTACGCCAATATGGTTCTCATCCTTGCCGGGCTCATTCTCGCCGGCTACCAGATTGCAGGATATTTCGCCACATGACCGATATTCAGAAACCCGCTCCCGTCTCGAAGAAGAAGCTGCTTATCGGCGGTGCCGCCGCGCTCGTCATTGCAGCTGGCGTTGTCGTCTGCGTCGTGCTCCCCGCCGAATATGGCATCGACCCGACCGGCGTCGGCGCGGCAACGGGTCTGGTGAAAATTGCCAGCCCCGACACTTCGGCTGAGCTGGTACGCGGCATGAAGCGCACAGGCGTCCTGACGCTCAGCGACACTGCGCTGCCGGCCGAAGCGGGCAAGACCGACAAGTGGGAGATTGAGCTCGCGCCATATGAATCGGTCGAGTTCAAATATACGATTGAGCAGGGCAAGCCGATGGTCTTCACTTGGTCCGCAACCGCGCCGCTGCGCTATGACATGCACTCGCATCCGTTCGATGGCGGCACCGACCTGACCGAGAGCTATGGCATTGGCACGGCCCAGACGATGCACGGGCGCTATGTCGCGGCCTTTACCGGTATTCACGGCTGGTACTGGCAGAACCGCACGCTCGAGCCGGTCAAGCTGACCCTGAATGCGTCCGGCGGCATCACGGAATCGACGATCTTCGATTCGACCGGCGAGCATAAGCGGCCGCTTTCCGGTCAGGCCCCTGCCGGTCAGTGAACCGCTGAGGGTTTCGGGCGGATCGTGGCAATCGCAAAGGTCAGCGCTGCGCTGACCAATGCCGCCACGGCCAGCGCGATGAAAGCGGCCGAGCTGTCGCCGCCATTTGCGTCACGGATTCGGCCAATCAGGTCCGGCCCGAAATAGCCGCCGAGATTGCCGAGCGAGTTGATCATCGCAATGCCCCCTGCGGCCGCCATGCCCGATAGGAAGGCGGTCGGCAGCATCCAGAACATCGCGAGCCAGGTCAGCGCGCCTGCCGCGACCAATGTGATGCCGATCATCGAGAGTACGGGCTGGTGGCCGACCGTCGCGAGGACGACGAAGCCGATGGAAGCGGCGAAGAGCGGGATGATCGAGTGCCAGCGCCGCTCGCCGGTCCGGTCCGAATGCCGCGCCCAAAGCACCATGGAAACCGCCGCGACGCCATAAGGGATCATCGCGAGCAGGCCGACCGAGAGATAGTCGTCCTTGTCGATGCCGACTTCCTGGATGATCGTCGGCATCCAGAAATTGATCGCATAGAAGCCCGCATTGATCGGCAGGAAGGAGAGCGCGCAGATCCATATCCGGGGATCGAGGAACATCTCGCCCACCCGGTGCCGCTGGCCATGCGCGCTCTTGCCCTGTTCGTCTGCGTGAAGCCGCTCGGCTATCAATGTGCGCTCCTTCGGGCTCAGCCACTTCGCCTTGGCAGGTCCGTCAGGCAGGACCGCGAGCAGCAGGAAGCCAACCAGCACGGACGGTATGCCTTCCAGCAGAAACAGCCATTGCCAGCCACGCAGAGCCGCAGCACCGTCCATATATTGCAGGATCGCGCCGGAGATCAGCGATCCGAACACGTTGGAGATCGCGATCGCCGTCATGAAAAGCGCATTGACCTGCGCGCGCCGCGCCGCCGGGAACCAGAAGGTCAGGTAAAGCACGATACCCGGATAGAAACCCGCCTCGGCCACGCCGAGCAGGAAGCGCAATATGTAGAAGGTGAACTGCGCATCCGTGCAGCCGAATGCGGCCGCGACCGGCCCCCAATGAACCGAGCCGGTGAACAGGAAACAGGACGAGAGCACGCCCCAGCTGATCATGATCCGCGCGATCCAGCGGCGCGCACCCACGCGGGCGAGGAGGAGATTGCTCGGCACCTCGAACAGGAAATAGCCGATGAAGAAGACGCCCGCGCCAAAGCCATAGACTTCGTCGGAAAGGCTCAGGTCGCCGGCCATTTGCAGCTTGGCGAAACCGATATTCACGCGGTCGAGAAAGGCCACGAAATAGCCGAGGAACAGGAGTGGGACGAGGCGCCGGGCGATCTTGCGGAAGGTCGCGGCCTCGAAGGCACTCGCGTCCTGCGATGCCTGGCCCGCGCCGTTGCTCGAAGCTCCCGTGGAGCCTTGTGCCTCGTTCATCCTCTCTCCCCCCGGCTTTCCGAGCTGAGAAACCTATGAAGGTCGCAAGGTCCGGCGGCAAGCTGAATTGGGTTTGGGGAGGGCGGGGTGGCCGCTCCAGAGCAGCAGCGTTTCAGTCCGCCTCGCTCTTCCGAAACGGGGCGCGCTCGCCCAGCCATGCACGGTCCTGCTCCAGCGCGGCGGCTTCCTGCTCGACGAACTCCGCCACCGCGCGGCGGAAGCTGCGATTGGGAATATAATGGGCCGAGAAGGTCGGGACAGGACGATAGCCCCGGCTGAGCTTGTGTTCGCCCTGCGCGCCGGCCTCGACGCGGGCGAGGCCGCGCGCAATAGCGATGTCGATTGCCTGATAATAGCAGAGCTCGAAATGGAGGAACGGGACTTCCTCGTTGCAGCCCCAATAGCGGCCATAGAGTGTGTCCGCGCCGATCATGTTGAGCGCGCCGGCGATCGGCTGGCCATCGCGTAGTGCGAAGATCAGCAGCACCTTGTCGGCCATGCGCTCGCCGAGCAGCGAGAAGAAGGCGCGGGTCAGATAGGGCGTCCCCCATTTGCGGCTGCCGGTATCCTGATAGAAGCTCCAGAAAGCGTCCCAATGCGCCTCTGTCAGGTCGCTGCCGGTCAGGTGGACGATCTCCAGCCCGTCGACTGCCTTGGCGCGCTCCTTGCGCAGGTCCTTGCGGTGGCGGCTGGACAGCGCGCCGAGAAAATCCTCGAAGCTTGAATAGCCCTCATTGGCCCAGTGATATTGGATGCCCTGCCGGATGAGCCAGCCGGCAGACATGAAACGCTCGATCTCCTGCGGCGCGATGAAGGTCGCGTGGGCTGAGGACAGCTGGTTCTGGTCGACAATGGCTTCGATGCCCTTGAGCAGCCCGTTGGCCGCGCTCTCGTCGCGCAGGAGCAGGCGCGGGCCGGGCACGGGCGAGAAGGGGGCAGCGATTTGAAGCTTGGGATAATAATTGCCGCCTGCGCGCTGCCATGCGTCCGCCCAGCCATGGTCGAACACATATTCGCCCTGGCTGTGGCTCTTCAGATAGGCGGGGGAGGCGGCAAGGATCGTGCCCTGCGCGTCCTCGACGGTGATCGGTGCGGGCGACCAGCCGGTGCCGGGGCCGACGCTGCCGGATTCTTCGAGAATGGCGAGAAAATCATGGCTGACGAAGGGATTGTCATCGCCTGAGCAGGCGCACCAATCCGCCCTGTCGAGGTCCGCAACGGCGCCCGAGAGGCTGACGGTCCATTCGCTGCTCATGGCGCGGGACGTGCGAGTGTCAGGAGGGTTGCGCGAGTCACGAGGCCAAAGATGGGGCCTCGCCCGCGTCTATGCCAGTGCGTTTTGTGCAGCGCGGCGGAATGTGCAGACCGAGAGGCCGATCGGTCAGTCGCGGACGGCGACGATCGCGTCGATCTCGACCGAAGCATCGAGCGGCAGGACGGGGACGCCTACGGCGCTGCGGGCATGTTTGCCGGCCTCGCCGAAGATCCGCGCCATCATCTCCGATGCGCCATTGGCGACCTTGGGCTGATCGGTGAAATCGGGCGTGCTGGCGACGAATGCGCCCAGCTTCACGATGCGCTCGACCCGGTCGAGATCGCCCAGTGCAGCCTTGATCTGCGCGACGAGCATCAGCGCGCAGCGCTCTGCTGCGGCTTGACCCCATGCGAGATTGCGAGCGCTGCCCAGCTTGCCGGTCATAAGCTCGCCCTCGGGCGTGAACGGCAATTGGCCGGAAATATGCAGCAGGCCCCCCGCGAGCACGGCCGGCACATAAGCGGCGACGGGTGCGGCAGCGACGGGGAGGGCGATGCCCTCGGCGGCAAGATGATCTTCGATGCGGCTCATGAGGCGAGGCATGAGCATGGCGGGAGCGGGGGCGTCAAGAGGGAGGCGGCTTAGCTTGCGGTTTGTCTGTTCCTTTGGATGTCCGGCGCAGGTCTTGATCCCGAACGCGTGGGTTCAGGATGTCCGGAAAATCGGCGTGAGACTCGGCTCATGAGGACGTCATGGCAGGGCGTTTTGCGGTCGGTCGGTATTGCGTCACTAGCTTACCGCGCAGAGGGAGCGTGATCGAATAGTCCAATATGGACAAAGATATGAATGTTGATAGGTTCCAATTCCATCAGCCCGGCGCGTTCCGCGGTTCGGGCAAGTTGGTGGGGATTTTTCAAATGCTACATCCGGCTTTCCGTGCCGCTGCGCTGACCTGCGTGGCTGCGTGCACTCTCATGACCGCGCCCGCATCTGCCGCGCTCGTCATTGCTGATTTTTCCGGCGCCGTGCAGTTCCCGACCCCGGTCGGCAACATCTTCTATGGCATGAACGGCAATACGGCGATCTACAAAGCCGTTAGCGGTTCGGTCGTTTACGACACGGCTATGGTCCCCGGCTCAGGATCGCTCAGCATTGCGCTTGGCAGCACGGCCGACGGGGCATTCAATTTCAAGGCCGGCACGATCTTCAACATTGATCGCGGCGATCTGGCGACTGGCGGCGTCGCAATGATCCGATTCAAGAACGGCAATTTCAATGGCCTGGATTTCACGTCCGACTTTTCGGATGCGGGCAAGGATTACCGGTACGTCATCAGCGGGGGCACCTGGAGCATCTCCGAGCTGTTCGGAGGCGGTGTCACCGGCGACATCAAGGCTTCGGGCTATGTCAATCTTGGCGCCGCCGGATTGACCAACATCCGGCCTTATGTAGAGGGACCTGTGGGTGGCGCCGTTCCGGAAGCCGCGACCTGGGCCATGATGATCGCCGGCTTCGCCCTCGCGGGTGCTGCGATGCGTCAGCGCAAGCTGGCTGTCGCATTCGCCTGACCTTCATTCCAGCAACAAACGCCCCGGCTGGAAACGGCCGGGGCTTTTTGTTTGCATGAGATAGCTGCCGGCCTCTAGAGCTGGCCATTGCCGTTCTTGGGTTTCGTCTCCACCGGCTGCACAACGTCCCAATGCTCCGCGATGAGGCCGTTCTCCACCCGGAAGATATTGACCACCGCCACCCCCGGATCGCCCGGCTCGAAAATGGCGTGGACATGCGCCATGACGAGATCGCCATCGGCCATCATGCGCTTCACGCTATAGGTTGCGCGCGGACAGGCAGCCTTCACGCGGTCGAGCCCATCCTTGAGCGCGGGCACGCCGCTTGCCATGCCGGGATTGTGCTGGACGAAGCCGGGCGCGAACAGGCCCTCGACGGTTTGCGAGTCCATCGGCGCGAGCACCTGCGCAAAGACGCGTTCGACGAGGCGCAGATTCGCCTCTTCCTGCCCGCTGCGCATGAGTCAGGCGGCTCCGGCCATCAGTGCTTCCACTGCATCCAGCTCATCGAGCTTGGTGGCGATCCAGCGCTGCGCATGATCCCAGTCGTCGATGCGGGCATGGGCGTCGGGCGCCGCTGTCGCGTGAGGCGCAATCTCGGGCTCGCCGACAAACTGGAGCCGCCAGACCTGCGGGGCATGTTCCGCCACAGAGCAGTGATTGCCGCCCAGATCGTCGATGAAGACCGTGAGGCTGGGCGCATGTTCGGCGATGAGCTGCGCGACCACTGGCCCCTTGCCGCCACGATTGCCGATGACCGCGAAAGGAAGGCCGGCGGCATGAAGCTGATCGGCGCGCGCGCGGGCATTTTCCGCGCCGATATTGGTAACGATGACGATGTCGCAGCGCTGCGCAAGCGCCCGCATCGACTCCACGGCGCCGATAATGGCTCCCTGGCTGTGCATCTGCGTGCTGAAGAATTCGCCGAGTAATGTCTCGATCTGGGCGCGCTGTACCCTGTCGCCGCTATCCTTGTGGCGCAGCGCTTCCTCGAAGCCGGATGCGAAATCGAAGTGGATGCCGTGCGTCTCGTCGAGCCAGCTACGGAAGGGGACGACCATGTGCAGCAGCACTTCGTCGCAGTCGCTGATGATGAGCGGCCGCGTCATGCTCCGAAATCGTCCCCATCATACTTGCCCTCATACTCGCTTGGGTCATAGTCGGAGCCGTCAAACTCCTGCCCGTCAAACCGTTCCGCGTCGAACCCGCTCTCAGCGGGATTGTCCTGCTCCATAGCACCTCGTTCCAGTCCATGCCGCGCTGCCGCGATGTCGCGTGGCCCCACGCCGATTTCGGCGGCGCACGCCTTCAGGTCGGGCTCATGATCGAGCACGAAGTCGAGTAGCGCGCGCAATGTGCCGGGTTCGCCAAGATTTTCGCGTAAAGTCTGCGGATCGAGCCCGGTGAGGGATAGCATTCGCTCCGCGCGCGTTTGATCACTAAGCGCCCATGCAACGACCTGCAGGGCGAGGGCAAAACTTTCCTCTTCGCTGCATATGCGATATGGCCCGCTCACTACTTGCGGTCCGGGTGTGGGCATAGGCCAGGGGGACGGTCGAAATTCATGGTCGCAGGGGAGCGCTCGTGACTAAACGGGTCTTGGTTGTCGAGGATAATGAGCTCAACCTCAAGCTCTTCTGCGATTTGCTCAAGGCGCATGGCCTTGAGACAGAAGCAGTGCGCGATGGGCGGGATGCCTATGAGCGCGCGCGGGCCTTTGCGCCGGACCTGATCATCACCGATATTCAGCTGCCCCATGTCACGGGGCTGGAGCTCATCAGCGAGTTGCGCGCCGACGCAGAGCTTGCCGCCGTGCCGATCATGGCTGTCACGGCCTATGCGGGGCTGGGCGATGAAGGGCGTATCCGCGATGCGGGCGCGAATGCCTATGTCTCCAAGCCGATCAGCGTGATGCGCTTCATGACCGTCGTGAATGCGCTGCTGGAAGAGGCAACGCAGCCGAGCTGAGGCTTTGGTGGCGGAGCGGGCCTGCATTTGTCTCCAAAACGTCGCAATGACGGGGAGGGGTTGGGCTAACGGCCGACGCCGGACGCAAGAAAGGCCCGCGAGCCATGCGGCTCCGGGCCTCTGGACCCGACTTTCGCCGGGATGATGCATTTCCTTGTCCGCGCGCTTTTCAGCACGCGGGGAAATGGATCACTTGATCTTGGCTTCCTTGAACTCGACATGCTTGCGCACGACGGGATCATACTTCCGGAAGGTCATCTTCTCGGTCGTGTTGCGCGGGTTCTTCTTGGTGACATAGAAAAAGCCCGTGTCAGCCGTGCTGACCAGTCGAATCTTCACGGTGGCTGGCTTAGCCATGGCCGATCCCTCAAAAAAAGTGGCGCCGGTGCCCGCCGAAGCAGGGCGCAAGCGCGGATAAACGGTCGATAAATAGGCGTCGCGTAAGCACACTCTGCCCGGTTCGGCCGGGCCAATGCGGGAATCGGACTCCTTTGTCAAGATCGGCGGCGGAAAAGACGGCCGCAAAAGGCGCGCTAAACCTCCTGTTAACCAGCCTGCGGCAAGCTTGCGTCCAGAGGCCAGCAGGGGCCGTAATTGCCCCGCATGGACTGGAGGAGGAGCGCATGAAGCACGACCCGTTGCTGATGGTTCGCAGCGACCTGTTGAACCGCATCGAGCTGCTCCAGCGCGATTGCGCGATCCTCACGCTTCACAAGCTCTGCGACCAGCTCGACGAGATTCGCGGCATTGCGCGACGCTATGGCATCGAGCCGATTGAGCGGCTGGCGAGCCTGCTCGGCTCCGTCGTCGCGTTCAACGGCCACCGCCAGGTCGCCATCACTTATCTCGCGCTGATGCGCGACGCAGCCGAGGGCGAATCGGGCGATCATCACGCGACGGACGTGTTCCTTGCCGCTGCGGCGCTGCGCGGATGCCGGCAGCAGGGCTGAGTCGGTCCTTCCTTCCCCCCCGCAAACCTTCTGTCCTTCCGGAAGCATTCGCTCATCATTCCCGCGAAGGCGGGAATCCATCTTCCGACTTTTCCCACGCGGCTTCGTCACCAGCTGGATTCCCGCCTTCGCGGGAATGACGGTGGGAGTGTCTGGGTGCCTGTCCCCAATGAAGGTGAGTCTGCCACCAAGGCTGTTCCACAAAAGAAAAGGCCCGGCGCATTGCTGCCCGGGCCTTCGCTATCTGTGTTTGCGACGTTTCCGCCGCTAATGCCTCAGCTTATTCAGGCTTGTTCGAGAGATTGACGGCAGCATATTTGCCGCGACGATCCACTTCGAGCTCGAAGTCGAGCCGGTCGCCTTCGTTGAGCGAAGACATGCCGGCGCGCTCGACAGCGCTGATGTGCACGAAGGCATCGGGCTGGCCGTCATCGCGCTGAATGAAGCCGAAGCCCTTCATCGCGTTGAAGAACTTGACCGTGCCGCTGGCCTTCTCGCCCGTCAGCTGACGCATCGGGCCACGCTCGGCGCCACCGGCAGGACCACCGGGTCCGGCACGCGGTTCGCGCGGCGGCGCACTGCCACCCTCGGGAACCGGCAGAGGCTCGCCATCGATCACCAGCTCGGTCGCCGAGACCTTGCCGCCGCGATCGACCAGCGTGAACTTGAGCGGCTGGCCTTCAGCCAGACCGGTGAGGCCTGCCTGCTCGACTGCGCTGATATGCACGAACACATCGTCACCGCCGTCATCGCGAACGATGAAGCCGAAACCCTTCTGGCCATTGAAAAATTTGACGACGCCTGAGCCTTCGCCAATCACTTGGGCCGGCATGCCGCCACGGGCACCGCCGCCACCGCCGCCGCCGCCAACGCCGCCGCCGCCGCCGCCGCCACCACCACCGCCGCCCCGCCCA
>Ga0247738_10000530_pt1 | contig 14498 bp, 11 predicted proteins | sample UWRJL013104B2_FD_180936 | JGI IMG/M metagenome (GOLD analysis project Ga0247738, IMG submission 180936) | Plant litter microbial communities from Arlington Agricultural Research Station in Wisconsin, United States - UWRJ-L013-104B-2 | ecosystem: Environmental > Terrestrial > Plant litter >...
CGAGGGCAATAACCTCATCATTGCCGATGTTGGCGAAGGCAATGTCGAGGAAGTGAACATCATCCCCATCACGCAGGCAGGCGCGAATTTCGGCTGGCCGTACAAGGAAGGGACGCGCAACAACCGTGGCACGGCGCCTGCGGGACTGATCGGCCCCGTGCTGCAATATACCCATGGCAACGGCCCGCTACAGGGCGGATCGATTACCGGCGGGCGCGTCTATCATGGCCCGATCGCGAGCCTGGAGGGGGAATATTTCTTCGGCGACTTTGTCTCGCGCCATGTCTGGTCGGTTTCCTACGCGCGCATGCTCTCCGGGCCTCTGCTCGACGGGGCGGGCTTCGTGGTGCGCGACACGGACCTGACGGCAGATGCAGGCGCGGTCAGCCAGCCGGTTTCGTTCAATGTCGACAAGCTGGGGCGTTTCTACATTGTCGATCTCGATGGCGAGATTTTCCGGATCGACGCGGGACTTTAATCCACCCCGACAATGGACTGCCCGGCCTGCATCACTTCGTCGTTTTTGCAGCTCTTGCCGGTTTGTCCGCGACCTTTGTGCGGACATAGGGACCCCGACCGCTCACCAGCTTCAGCTCGAAGGCCTTGCTCTTCTCGATCAGGTCGCTGAGCTTGGCACATCCATAGGTGCGCGGATCGAAATCGGGCGACAGAACGCTCAGCCGCTGCCCTACGCCGCCAAGAGCCACCCAGCCATCGTCCGCATCGGTATCGAGCTGCGAGAGCGCGCGGCTGATCAGCGGCACCGCCTTTGCCGGAGACTGCACGATCGACTTGGGGCGCTCGTCCGGCTTGTTCGGCTGGTCCGCGGCGGGCGCTTCGAGGATCAGGTTCTCTGTGTAGATGAAACGCTTGCACGCCTGCCTGAAACTCTCCGGCGTCTTCTGCTCGCCAAAGCCAAAGACATCGACGCCCTGCTCGCGAATGCGCGCGGCAAGGCTGGTGAAATCGCTGTCCGATGAGACTAGGCAAAAGCCGTCAAAGCGCCCGGTGTGGAGCAGGTCCATCGCGTCGATGACCAGCGCGATATCAGACGCATTCTTGCCAGTGGTGTACGCGAAGGTCTGGTGCGGCATGATGGCGTAAGTCTGAAGGATGTCTGTCCATGCCTTCGACCGGGGGCTGGAAAAGTCGCCATAGATGCGGCGGACGCTCGCCTCACCGATCTTCGCGATCTCGACGAACAGGCCGTCGGCTATCTTGGCGGAAGCATTGTCCGCATCGATCAGAACGGCGAGCCGTTGCACGGAGGTTGAGGAAGGCATGACGCGATCATGCCTTGCCTAAGGCGATCTGGCTAGCGGTTGCGGGCGACATCATCGCGCCATCTGGCAACGCCCCCTTCCCCGCACCTTATGCGTCGAGCATCGACCGCATCTTGCGCCCCAGATCGCTGACGGAAAAGGGCTTCTGGATGAGCGCAACATCATGATCGACCACGCCATTGTGGACGATCGAATTGCGGGTGTAGCCCGTGGTGTAGAGCACGCGCAGATCGGGGAAGCGCAGCCGCGCCTGATCGGCAAGCGCTCGCCCGGTCAGGCCCGGCATCACCACATCGGTGAACATGAGCGCCACGTTGTCATGCCGGTCGAGCATGGCCAGCGCCTCATTGCCCTCGCCCGCTTCCAGTACGTCATAGCCCAGCTCACGCAGCATCCCGACCGTCATGGCACGCACCTGCACATCGTCCTCGACGACGAGGATCAGCTCGCCTTCCTTCGCGCGCGGCACTTCGTCGCGGACGTGGTTCGACCCCACCGGCTCCTGATCGCCGACATAGCGCGGCAGGTAGATCTTGATCGTCGTGCCCTTGTCGATCTCGGAATAGATCTTGATGTGCCCGGCCGACTGTTTGACGAAACCGAAGACTTGGCTGAGCCCGAGCCCGGTGCCGCGCCCCACGCCCTTGGTGCTGTAAAAGGGCTCGAACGCGCGCTCGATGACGTCCGGTGCCATGCCGCTGCCGGTATCGGTGACGGAGAGCATCACATATTGGCCGGGCGTCACTTCCTCGTGGAGCCGGGCATAGCGATCATCCAGCTCGCTGTTCGCGGTCTCGATGGTGAGCCTGCCGCCCTCCGGCATGGCATCGCGGGCATTGAGCGCGAGATTGACCAGCGCATTCTCGATCTGGCTGGCATCGGCGAATACGCGCCACAAGCCGCCGGCTTGCACCGTTTCGATCTCGATCCGCTCCTCAAGCGTCCGTCGCAACAGCTCGGACATGCCCGCGACCAGCCGGTTGGGCTCCACCACGGCCGGGGCCAGCGCCTGCGAGCGCGAGAAGGCCAGCAATTGTGCGGTGAGCGAAACCGCGCGCTGAGCGCCTTCCTGCGCATGATCTATCGAGGTCGCTATGCCGGTCAGGTCATTGCGCGAGAGGCGCCGCCGGGCAAGATCGAGGCTGCCGACGATGATGGCCAGCATATTGTTAAAGTCATGCGCAATGCCGCCGGTGAGCTGGCCCACCGCTTCCATTTTCTGAAGCTGGCGCACCTGGCTCTTGGCCTGCGCATGAGCCGCCATTTCTTCGCGAAGCAGGCGGTGGCGCTCCTGAAGATCGGCAATATAACGCTGGTTGGCAAGGCGGGCGAGAACCGCCAGCAGGATGATGAGCAGGCTGCTTGCCGCCAGCACCGTCAGCGCCAGAAGCGTGCGCCCGGCCAGGGTCTGCCGGCGCACGTCGAGCAGCCGGGCTTCTTCGGCATGCATCGCGCCGAGCAGATTCTCGACCCGATCCATCGCGGTCTGGCCACGATCCGTGGCGACCAGCGCCAGCGCTTCCTGCCGACGCCCGGCGAGTTCGAGGCGCAGCGTGTCGTCCAGCTCGTCTATGCGCGCCTTGACCGCTGTGACGAGCTGCGCTGCACTGCGCTGCTGGGCGGGATTGTCGCGCGTCGCCTGTTCGAGATCGGCAAGGCCGGCGGGCAGTTGCGCGACCGTTCGGCGATAATCGTCGAGATAGCTTTGCCTGCCGGTGAGGAGATAGCCGCGCTCGCGAGACACCGCCCGCGTGACCATCATGCCGAGCCGGTTGATGCGGTTTTCCACTTCAAGCGTATGTTCGACGCGTCGGCCCGCTTCCTGCTCAAGGACCATGAGCCAGACAGCGCTGAGCACGCTGAGCCCGAGCAGGACGAACCCCACAGCAAGAAGAATGCCCGTCTTTGGAGTCGGTTTAACGGTATCCACTCAGTGCTCCCCCAAGCCTCGTACGGGCTAAGCCGCTGTGTAGGCAGAACGATCCCCCCGGATCAATGGGGCGCGACATGCAAGCGCGGACTAATAGTCCTTCGAGATGCGCGTGCCCACGCTCTGTCGGCCGATGGTGGAGACGCTGGAGAGCAGGGAGAGCCAGCGCGTGATCTGAAACTCGATGCGCGTGGCACTATAGCCCTGCCCGTCGGTGATCAGTTCAACATAAAGCCGGCCGATATTCTTGCCCGCCGCAATGGAGGTCTTCTGCCCGGTCGTCGCGTCAGCCGGCAGGATGCGCAGGCGCGAGAGACCTGTCGCGCGGCGCAGCGCATTGATCGGATCGAGCCCCGCACTGCCGCCCTGTAGCGCTGCCACGGCGGACGCGAGCTGGATCGCCTCGGGCGCCGAGAGCTTGGTAATCGAGGTGCCGAACAGCAAGCGCGAGAGCAGTTCATCCTGCGGCATGGACGGAATGCTCGACATGCTGACAATCGGTCGCAGGCTGGTGCCCGTGACGCTGATCGTCGCATTGAGGTCGCTCACATCGGCGACGGCGCGGATATCCAGCACCGGATTGACCGGCGTCGCGCCGTTGAAGATGAGGCGGCCCTCACGCAGATCGAAGCGGCGTCCGGCAAAATCGTAGCTGCCGTCGACCAGCGTCGCCGTTCCGCGGATCGTCGGGCTCGTGACGGCGCCGCCAATCTGGAGATCGGCCGACCATTCGCTGTTCATGCCCAGACCCTCGACCTGAAGGCAGCAGGCCGCATTCGCCTTGATGTCCAGCCGCCAGGGCTCCGCCGCGCGAGTGGGCGTCACTTCGTCGCCCGAGCGATTAATCTCGATGAGGCGGATCTGCGGGATTTCCGCAACGGTCGCGGCGCGCCCCAGCGTGAAGCGGCTGGAAACGACATTGAGGTCGCCGCTGATCGTGCCGGTGCCACCAGTCGAGCGGATACGCAGCGGGCCGGAGACTGTCGCGCCAACATCGTCGCGGTCCAGCAGGACGGCGCGGTTCGCCTCCAACGCGATGTCCATGCCGATGCCGCGCTCGCTGGAGAAGGTGAACGTTGCGCCGCCAGTGACTTTGCCGCCGCCTGCCGTTTCGCCGCTGATATTGTTGAGGCGCAGTTGCGCGCCATCAAACGCACCGCGTGCCGAGACGTGACTAAGCGCCATGCCGGTCGCGGGGCTTTGCAGGCTGGCGTCCTGCGCTTTCACGGTGCCGCTGATCTGCGGATCGGCGAGCGTGCCGCCCGCCTGCGCCGCAATGGTCACGCGTCCGCCAATGGAGAGCAGCTCGATATTGGTGAGGCGCCAGAGCGTATCGGCATTGCCGCTATAGCTGACCTGCGCCTGGAGCGGTGCCGCATTGAGCCGCTCGATCAGCGAGCCCGGCCCGAACGGCGTGACCAGCGCCTGCGCCCGGCCGATGATCGTGCCGCCTTCCGATATGACGGCGCGCACGGCCCCGCGCCGATTATCGAGCACGGCGTTGACGCCCATGTCGATCGGCGCCGAACTGAGAGCAAGGCCGGAGCGACTGAGGCCGCGCACACGCAGATTGAGGCTGCCGGTCGGCACGCCGCCGCGCGGCACATCATAGACCAATGTGCCATCCGCGGTGCCGCCCAATCCAAGCTCGCTATCGACCAGATCGAGCAGCGAAAGCGGAATGCGCGAGAGGCTGGCATCGACATGCGTGCTTTCCGCACCGAGGAACGCGCCGAACTGCATGCCGCCATTGCGCAGGCTGAGGCGCACGGTCTCGAGCCGCCAGCCATCGCTCTCGCGTCGCAGGACGGCGGGGCCAAGCAGGCGTATCGGCTCGCGCTCGATCGTGCCGCTCAGCACCGTAGCGATACGGTCTTGCGTGATGTCCGCGCGAGCCGTGAGGTTGAAGGCGCGGCCATTCTGGGCGCTGGCCGAGAGCGTCGCATTGCCCTCGCCGTTGACCAGCTTGGCGCTGCCATTCAAACGCCCGATCCGTAGCGAGCCATAGCGCACGCCGCGCGCCTGTATCTCGCCATCGACACTGACCGCGCCGCGCACCAGCGCCAGATTGGCCTGCACGCGCCCGCGATTGACCGTGAGCCGCATCGGCCCCGCGAAGTTGGCATTCCCGAGATCGACGTCGAGCGCCATGCGCTGGATGCCGTCCGCCACCGTGAGGGCAATCGTGCCCGACGCCGGCCCGGAAAGCGTGAGCCCGCCGGTGATGCCGCCGGTTACGGGCGTCAGCGTGCCCTTCGCCGTCACATCGGCAACACGAATGGGATCGAGCACGATGCGGACCTCGCCGCCGGGCGGCAGCAGGACAGCGCCAGCCAGCGTGAACGGACCCAGCGTGGACTGGCCGGTCGCGGTGAGATCAAAGCCCGCCTCGCTCGGCTCCAGCAGCGCATGGACATCGGCAAGACCGACGCCCTGCCCCGGGCGACGGAGCGTGACATCGACGCGCGGCCGCTCAAGGCGCCCATCAAGGATCAGCGCGACCGGACCATAGTCGCGATGCGTGCCGCTGCCGGTGAGGTGCATGACGCCATCGGACGCGCGATAGCCCTCGCCCGCCAGCGTCAGCGCCGGCGCGCTGACCCGCAGATCGCGCAGGTCGATCCGGCCATTGGGACCTAGCGCGAGACCAGTTGTGAGGGTCGGCAGGCCGCCGCCAAGCGTGCGCAGAAAGCTGTTATCGAGCCGCTGCATCGCGGCGCGTGCCGTGCCGCTGAAGGCGAGCGATCCGCGCGGCGGGCGGGCGAGCCTCAGCACCGCCTCGACATCAATCCGACCCAGACCCTTCATTTCCAGCGCGTTCATTGCGCCAGTCAGCGCAAGGTCGATCCGACCGCTACCCAGCTCCAGTTCACCGCGCAGGCGCGCATCAAGACCGCTGGCGCGAATCCGCGTTTCGTCGAGCCTGAATGTGCCCCCCGCCAAGCGCACAAGTCCCTGCGCGCCGACGCTACGCAGACGACCATCAAGCGTGGCATTGCCAGTGCGAATGGCGCCAATATCCAGCTTCACCGGCCATGCGCCGCGCCCTTCATCGAGGCGGCCTTCACCGCTGAGCTTGAGATTGGAGACGGTGAACCCGCCCTGTCGAAGCTCCGCCAGTGTCAGCAGGAAATCGAGCTTTGCCTGCGCGAACGGACCGGAGAGCCGCGCTTTGAGCACGGCATTGCGCCCGAGCAGCGTCGGCGACACGCGCGCCAGATCGGTCGCCTGCGCATCGACCAGCAGATTGTCGAAAGCGGAGCGCGCCAGATCGACGCCGCCGCGCGCACTGAGGCTGAGGCCCGGTACGCCGAGGCTCGCCGTGCCGGAAAGCAGCCGATTTTCCAGACGCAGATCAGCATCGAGCATCGCAAAGCTGTTCTTCGCTGCTCCCTGGCCGAGGCTCGCGAGCGGTCCAACCTTCGCGATCGGCCCGTGCAGCACATAATTGCCTTCGCGCGCTTCCAGCCCGACATTGGCCAGCATGCCCGTCTCGCTGAACATCGCGAGCCGGCCGCGCCAGCGCTTCCAGTTGCCATCGCCCTTGATGGCCAGCGCCACCGGCTCGCTGAGCCCGGCGAGACCGGCGATGACGCCGCCTTTGGGTGCTGTGGCGACCGCGTCAATGTCGAAGCGGCCATCATCGGGACGGCTATCGAGCGAGAGCTTGATCGTATCGGCGCCGTCCAGCGCATTGGCGGACAGGCTGATGACGGCGCGCCGCGAGCGAACGTCGGCGCGCGCCGTGCCGCGCACGACATGCGCCTTGCCAGTGACCGGCGCGCCCAGCGCAAGCCGGTCCACGCGCAGGTCCATCAAGCGAATGTCGAAGCCCGGCAGGATCGACTGGCGCTGCCCGCTCGACTTGAGGCGCGGCATGCGGGCCAGCTCGGCCGACGTGATATGCAGCTTGTCGATGTCCAGCCGGTTGGCGAACCAGGCGAGCGGATACCATTTCAGCTCTGCGGCATCGATGCGGGCGAACTGCCCTTGCCCGTCATGGAAGCGCACATCGCGCAGCCACGCATGTTTGAACAGGCTGCCCTCGATCGAACCAACGGTGATGCGCAGGCCCGAGGGTGGCTGATAACCAGTGATACGGCCGAGCACGAACCGGTGCCCCGCCTCGCTGTCGATCCAGCGCACAGCGCCCACGACCAGCGCGACGAGCAGCAGCAGGAAGGCGAGAAACGCGAGACTGAGCCGCGACCAGCGACGCTTGCGCCGAGGTGGCTTTGCCACTGGCGACGACGCAGCTTGCAGTGCGGCTTCGTCTGGTGCGGCCATCAGAAGGCCTGCCCCAGAGAGACATAGACGCCGATGCGCGAATCCCCCGGCTGCGGATTCAGTGGCGTGCCGACATCAATGCGGATCGGCCCGAAATTGCTGTAATAACGGAAGCCGAGACCCGCGCCGACGCGCATTTCCCGGATGCTCGGCCATGGCTGCGAGGAAATCGTGCCCGCGTCGATGAACGGCACAACGCCGAATTGATTGGCAGTGCCGAAGCGGAAGCGCGCCTCCAGCGACAGCTCGCCCAGACTGCGGCCACCGAGCGGATCATTATTGGCGTCGCGCGGCCCGATCGCCTGATAGCTGTAGCCACGCACCGATCCGCCGCCGCCCGCATAGAAGCGCCGCGTCGGCGCAATGCGGTCACGCGAGGCGCCGACGATCGTGCCAAGCCGGGCGCGGCCCGCAATCGTTACGCGCTCGCTGGCCTGCAGATAATAGCTGCCGTCGAACTGGAGGCGGATATAGCCGAATGCACTGCCCTGAAGCGACAGCTCCGGCGAGACGCGCGCGCCGAGGCGGAAGCCCTTGCGCGGATCGAGCAGGTCGTCGCTGTCATCATAGGCAATGCCGGTCGGCAGGGCGGCGACCAGATATGTGCGGCGGCGCGGCGTCAAGTCGGCGCCATAGAGATCGCGCTCGTCGCTGATCTTGAGCTCGGCGCCCAGCGACCATGTCCAGTCCTTCTGGAAGATGAGATTGGTCTGCCGCTCCAGGCTGGCGCTGATGCCAGCGATATTTGCCTGATATGCTGGCTGATCGAGATTTGCGGCGCTCAGCTCGACGTTCAGAACGCGATCGCGCCGCCCGAAATTCGCGCGGCGCATCGATGCCGTGACGCTCTGCTCCTGCTGGCCGAGCACTCCGCGCAGGGTCAGCGCACCCTCGGGCTTGAAGAAATTGCGGTGCTGCCAGCTTGCCTCGACGCGCAGTCCCTCGCCGGTGCCATAGCCAAGCTCGCCGGCAATCGTGTGTACTGGGGCGCGGCCGAGATGCAGATCGAGGTCGACCAGCCCGTCGGTCGCGCCGGGCCGCGGTGTGATCGTGATCTGTGAGACAAGGCCCGTGGCGACCAGCGCCCGGTTGAGATCGACAATATCTTCCTGATTATAGGGATCGCCCGGCGAGAATCTGCTGATGACCGCGACATGACTGGCGTCGAAGGGCGCATCCGGATTGACGAATATCTTGCCGATCCGCCGATACCCACCGGTCTCCACCGTCATGTTGAGCGTGGCGCTGTGGCGCTCATGCTCGACAACGAGGACCGGCTCGCTCACGTCCGCAAAGGGATAGCCGCGATCGAGCAAGCCGGTGCGCAGCGCATCCGTCGCTGCATTGATCGTGTCGATATCGGCCCGGTCGCCCGGCTTCACCGTGAAGAGTGCACGCAAATCGGCGGTGCCCGGCTCGTTACTGTCCAGCCCGTCAAGATCGATCGTGCCGAGCAGATAGGGGTCGCCGGGATTGGCCGCGAGAATGGCCATGATCTCGGCGGCCGTGGAACCGGCGCGGAAATCGAGGCGGGTGCGACTGTCATAATAGCCGCGCGCGCGCAGCAATTCGTCGAGCAAGGTCGCGTCGGTCCGCCCGCGCCGCCTGATCTGCGCGACATTGGCAGGATCATGCTCGCCTGCACGCAGGACCGACAGCGCATTGAACCGCGAGATAAGCGTCGAATCAGTCGCGTCGCCGAGCCCTTCAAGGCGATAGGAATAGCGCAGCGGCTGGGAGGGATCGATGGCCGCCAGCAGCGTCTGATCGCCCTGATCGCCATCATCTTCCAAGGCGCCATCGCCGGGTTCCGGCACGATGGGCGGAGGCGCGTCGACAACAGGCGGCACGTCGGCAGTGGCTGGAGGTTCGCCGGGCGTCGGCGCCGGATCGGCAGGCACAGGGGGTTCGGGTCGCGAAAGATCGGGCCAATCGATGCCGATATCGGGCAGGTCGGCCATCTGTCCGGGCTGGGGATCGGCCGGCTGCGGAGCGTCCTGAGGGGCTGCGTTGCCCGCGGCATCCTGCGCTCTGGCCGGGGCAATGACTGCCATGCCTATCAGCGGCATCAGCAGCAATACAAGGCTCCGTCCCCGTGCAGGGGCAGCCAGTGCGGCTATGGGCCGTTGAAGCATCAGCCCTGTCTAGGAGAAGACAGCCCGACCGCAAGCCGCTTTTGGGCACTTGAGCGCGTAATTTTGACTGGCTGGCGCTTGGAAGCCACGCCAACGGACGCAAGAGCGTCCATATGCGGTCAGAGAGCGCTTTGCAGTCGGCTCAGCAACTCATGCGCGGGGCAGCTCGCACCTTCCAGGCCATGGTTGGCCCGGTCGATCAGCTGATCCTCCAGCCGCGCCACGCGATTGTAGAGATCTTCGCTGATCAGGATAAGCCCTTCCATCTCCGGAGAGAGCCGCTCGCGGACGATCTGATCGGTATTCTGCGCCTCACCGAGCTGGAACTTGTCCTCCAGCCGCGCGGATTCCGGCAACTCGCCGCACAGCACCGCGCGCTGGACAAGCAGCCAGGCAATGGAGTGCATGATGCGCGTGGAGATCTTCAGCGACTCGCAAGCAAAGTCGAGCCGCTCATAGCGATCGAGCTCGGCGCGATTGGTCCGACCCTGAAAGTCGAAATAAGCACGCGCCTCGTCGGCAAGTACCACAGCCTCGATATAAAGGCCGTCGATGATCTGCTCGTCGATGTTACGAACGGGCGCGGTTTGTTTCATATCCGCCTGCTGCCACAGTCCGGAGAATCTGTCAGCGAGGTTAACTATCAATTTCCGATACTTGGAAAGCGCGTTCTTATTCAGGCGATAATATCGGGAATGAGGCTGCCTTCGAGGAAGCTGATCTCGTCGCGCAACCGCAATTTACGCTTCTTCATTCTGGCGAGCAGCAGCTGATCGGGCTGCGCCACATGGCTCAGCGCTTCGATGGCACAGTCGAGATCGCGATGCTCGATGCGCAAGACTTCGAGTCGCTGCTCGATTTCCTCGATCGACATCACCGACTCGGACCCTCCAGTCTCTTCAGGCGTCCGTTCATCATCGCATTGCCTTTCGCGCCTCACAACGGCCCGTAGCCCGTGCGGAGTGCCGCATGAATAGTTCGTGGTTAGCGCAGATTGTTACTGCGCGCGGAAACGGAATGTCCGTCAGGCGCTCCACTGATTAACAGCAGCGCAGGCCATGGCATAGCACCTTCGCCTCGTCGCAAAATGTCCCAAAAAGGGCGAGACAAACTTTTCGAAGCATGATGTACTCCGGTCCCAACGTCGCAAAAGGCTAGGAGGACAGAATGGATACAAGCCATGTTTCCGCACTGAACGCCAAACATGCAGGGCTCGAAGCCCGCATCCGCAACGAAAATGCGCGACCCGCCCCGGACACCATCCTCATCGCCCTCCTCAAGAAGCAAAAGCTCCTCCTGAAGCAGGAAATCGCACATTCCACGGGCTGAGGCCCCTCGCGGCCGGGAGAGTTAGAGGCTCTCCCGCACCGCGCGGCTGCTGCCCGATTGAGGCGGCATCAATGACAAGCCATACGATTAAATGCTTCGAACGCGCGTGCCTATCTGCGCCGCGTGAGGATATGCACGGTCGCGAAACGTCCGTCGAAATGGTGGTCAAAGAGACACGGCCCGAAATCCGCGGCCTTCACCAATGCGATGACGTCATTCAGCGGATATGGGTTCATCTGCATGAGCGGCTCACGCAAGCGCCGTCCCCGCACAAGATTGAAAACTATGTGTACGCCCGGAACATGGCATTGCGCCCAATAGCGTAGCCGCGCAGCCCGGCTGCCCGGCCTGCCAACGCAAATCTGGAGCGACAGCACGCCGCCGCTGGCCGTAAGCTCCAGCAGCCGTGCCAATATGCCCAAGCCGCGACGGACGGGAATATGCTGGAGCACCAGCGCGCTCATCACGAAATCATAGGGGCCCTGCGCCCGGCTCAACGCATCGTCCGACAAGGCAAGATCAAGATTGCCGACGGCAAGTGCATCGGCATTGGCGCGCGCCTCCGCGAGCATGGCCGGCGCAATGTCGAGACCCTGCACGGCGCCGAACTGCGCCGCGAGCGGGATGCTCAGTCGTCCGACACCACAGCCGAAATCGAGCGCACTGCCCCGCGCAAATGCCCCGAAATGCCGCTCGGCGGTCGCAAGCCGCTCTTCGACCGTCGCCTGTCCCAGGGTGAAGAACGCGTCGCGATTGTCGGCAATCGACGCCATCTGGAAGCGCTCATCCGAGAGCACCCCAAAATAGGGCTCGGTCTCGCCCCAGTCGCGCCAGTCCTGATCGCTATTCGCCATGGCAGGTCATATTGCTCGCCGGAAATATCCCGCCAACTCGCTCAGTAAACCCGCTTCTTGGGCTCGATATAGGCGATCTCATCGGTGAGCGTATATTCGTGGACAGGACGGTAGTCGATCTTGACCGAACCGTCCTTGCCACCCCAGCCGTCGAACCAGCTGATCGTGTGCTTCATCCACTCATCGTCATGCCGATCGGGGAAATCCTCGTGCATGTGAGCGCCGCGGCTTTCCTTGCGGTTGCGCGCGCTCTTGATGGTGCACAGGGCCTGGCTGATGAGATTGTCCAGCTCCAGCGTCTCGATCAGGTCGGTGTTCCAGATCAGCGAGCGGTCGGTAATGCCGATGTCGCTCATGCCGGCATAGGTCTTCTCGAGCTTCTCGATGCCCTCGGCCATCAATGCGTCGGTGCGGAACACGGCGGCATGGGCCTGCATGTTATGCTGCATGTCGAGGCGGATGGTCGCGGTCGGCGTGCCGCCCTTGGCATTGCGGAAATGATCGACGCGGCTGAGCGCGAGGTCGGCCGAGTCCGGGGCAAGCGCCTTGTGCGGTGTGTTTGGCTTGACGATCTCGGCAATGCGCTTGCCGGTCGCGCGGCCGAAGACCACGAGATCGATAAGGCTGTTGGAGCCCAGACGATTGGCACCATGGACGCTGACGCAAGCCGCTTCGCCCACTGCGAACAGGCCGGGCACGACGCTATCGGGATTGCCGTCCTTCAGCGTCACGACTTCGCCGTGATAATTGGTCGGGATGCCGCCCATATTATAATGGACGGTCGGCACCACTGGCAGCGGCTGGCGCGTCAGATCGACGCCTGCGAAGATCTTGCCCGATTCCGTGATACCGGGCAGCTTCTTGGCCAGCTCCTTGGGATCGATATGATCCAGGTGCAGGAAGATATGGTCCTTCTTCTGACCAACGCCGCGCCCTTCGCGAATCTCCATCGCCATCGAGCGCGAAACGACATCGCGCGAGGCCAGATCCTTGGCGGAGGGGGCATAGCGCTCCATGAAGCGCTCGCCTTCCGAGTTGGTGAGATAGCCGCCTTCGCCGCGCGCGCCCTCAGTGATGAGCACGCCTGCACCATAGATGCCGGTCGGGTGGAACTGGACGAACTCCATGTCCTGCAGCGGCAGGCCCGCGCGCAGCACCATGCCGCCGCCGTCGCCGGTGCAGCTATGGGCGCTGGTCGCCGAGAAATAGGCGCGGCCATAGCCGCCCGTCGCAAGGACGACCGAATGGCTGCGGAAGCGGTGGATCGATCCGTCTTCCATGCAGAGCGCAATCACGCCCCGGCAAACGCCGTCTTCCATGATGAGATCGAGCGCGAAATATTCGATGAAGAAGTCCGCGTCATAGCGCAGGCTCTGCTGGTAGAGCGCGTGCAGCATGGCATGGCCGGTGCGGTCCGCGGCGGCGCAGGTGCGCTGCGCCGGCGGGCCAGCGCCCATATTCTGCATCATGCCACCGAACGGGCGCTGATAAATCTTGCCTTCTTCGGTGCGGCTGAACGGCACGCCGGCATGTTCCAGCTCATAGACGGCCGCCGGGGCCTCGCGGACCATATATTCGATGGCGTCCTGGTCGCCGAGCCAGTCGGAGCCCTTGACCGTATCGTACATGTGCCAGGTCCAGTGATCCGGCCCCATGTTTCCGAGCGACGCCGCAATGCCGCCCTGCGCCGCGACCGTGTGGCTGCGGGTCGGGAAAAGCTTGGTGATGCAAGCCGTCTTGAGGCCGTTCTGAGCGCATTCCATGGTCGCGCGCAGACCCGATCCACCGGCGCCGACGACGACAGCGTCATAGGTGTGATCGATGATCCTGTAGGCCGGAGCGGAAATAGAGGATGGCATCAGACGGCGGCTCCAAAGGCGATCTTGGCGACACTGAAAATACCCAGCGCCGCGGCACCGATCGCGAAGAAATTGACCAGCATAAGCGTCGCGAACTTAAGCCCTTCGTCATGCACATAATCCTCGACCAGCACTTGCAGGCCAAGGCGGAGATGATTGAAAACGCTCACTAGGAACAGGATCATCGGCACGGCGACCAGCGGCTGGTGAAGCCAGCCGGTGACGGCCCAATGATCGAGGCTTGGCATCAGCACGAGACTGGCGAACAGCCACAGGCCGAGTAGCAGATTGGCGACGGCGGTGTAGCGCTGGCCGATCCAGTGATCCGTGCCGCCATGGGCAGCACCAAGGCCGCGCACCTTGCCGAGTTCCGATCCAGCAGCCATCAGAGCGTCCTCCCCACCAGCAACCAAGCCCACAAAGCGGCCGTGAGCGCGATCGACAGGATCATGATCGTGATCGACCACATTTTGTTGGTCTTGAGTTCATAGCCCGCGCCCATGTCCATCACGAGATGGCGCAGACCCGAAAGCAGATGCTGGATGAATGCCCAGCTCAGGCCGATCAGGACGATCCGGCCATAAATGCTCGATGCAACGGCCGTGAAGGTCGCATAATCTTCCGCGCCTGCTGCGGTGGCATAGAGCCACCAGACCAGCGCCGAAGCGCCCACGATAGCGAGGCCATCGCCCGTCACGCGGTGCAGGATCGAGATCAGCATATGCGGCCCCCATCGCCAGATGGTGATATGAGGTGAAAGCGGCCTTTGGCTGGACTGCGCCATGGATGAACGATCCCGATACTGAAAGAATTGCGCCCCT
>Ga0247738_10000531_pt1 | contig 14482 bp, 10 predicted proteins | sample UWRJL013104B2_FD_180936 | JGI IMG/M metagenome (GOLD analysis project Ga0247738, IMG submission 180936) | Plant litter microbial communities from Arlington Agricultural Research Station in Wisconsin, United States - UWRJ-L013-104B-2 | ecosystem: Environmental > Terrestrial > Plant litter >...
TTCCTGATAGCCGCGCCATGCATGCGCAAGACCCTCGGCCACCAGCGTAACGCCGATCGAGCGCCCATCGCGCACCAGTATGCGCAGCTTGCGCCCATGGACGTCTTCGTCGCGATCACCCGAGCGCAGTTGGAACGGGCCGGCCCTGAGCAACTCGCCCAGCCGTGCAGTCGCCCGCCGGCCCAACACCGCTTCACGGGCGCAGGCTGGCTTGCTGACTTCGGGCGTATCGATATCGGCAATGCGGATCTTGGTTCCGCCAAGCCAGAATGTATCGCCATCGACGACGCAGTCGACGCGGACCTGGCCACTGCACTGGGCGAAATCGGGCGGCACCTGCGCGAGAACGTCCGCAATAGCCGGCCCGCCAACCATCGCGGCAAGTCCGGTATCAGAAAGCCGCTCCAACAGCGCGCCACCTGCCCCGCCCACAAAAAGGAAGGCTGGGACCAGGAGCCAGGCGGCGACGCGGCTCCGCCTGGCTCCACCTGCCACGAACTCTAATTTTGATCTCGAAATTGCCATGTCCACCCCCGGCAAGGTGGATGGCAGGATGGCTGGATGGCGTTAAGCCGGGTTCAACACCTAGGGGACAACACGCGGGCGGCGCATTGAAGGCGATTTGCATCCGGCTCCGACCGCGCCTATATAGGCACTGCTCGCAAGAGATATGGCGATAAACTGTCATCGTAATAAACCTTTCGGACCCGGGGGCAGTACCCGGCGCCTCCACCATCTACCCCCAAGGGGGCAGCCAATGGGGGCGAAACAGGATCGACGAGGGCGTAAAGGGTGTGCTTTTGCTCGGTGAGGTACCACCGTTATCGGTCCAAAACTTATAGTTGCAAATGACAACCATAAGGCTCCGATCGCTCTCGCTGCGTAAGCAGTGCTAGCATTGGGAAATTAAGTCCTCCACCCCTAGCCGGGTGACAGGCGGGGTCCGCAGGCACCTGGCAACAGAAGCCTGCACCTTCCCGTGCATTCAGTTGTCAACACGCCTTTGTCCTTGAATTATCACGGAACGTAGGGCTGATATGAGCCGTTGGGATTCGGTTCCCGGGACTTGGAAGGTTACAATGGCCGAAGATCACATGCGCTACGATATTCTCGCTCAGGAAGCCCTGCGCGGCGTCGTGCGCAAGGTTCTGGCCGAAGTGGCCAAGACGGGTCTGCCCGGCGAGCACCATTTTTTCATCTCCTTCGTCACGCGCGCGCCCGGCGTGCGGCTCAGCGAAACGCTGCTTGGCCAGTACGAAAAGGAAATGACCATCGTCATCCAGAACCAGTATTGGGACCTCAAGGTCACCGATACCGGGTTTGAGGTCGGTCTGTCGTTCAACGGTGTCCCGGAAATTCTGGTCATCCCGTTCTCGGCCATCAAGGGCTTCTTTGACCCGTCTGTACAGTTCGGCCTGCAGTTCGATCCGGCCACCGCACCAGGCGCCGCAGCGGTTGAAGCCGGTGCTGACGCCGATGTCGAGGCCGCTGCAAGTGCCCCCGGCGACACCGATGAAAGGCCTGGCGAAAAGGTTGTGAGTCTCGACTCCTTCCGCAAGAAGCCCTGACCGCTTCTGATGGACAAGCGCTCCCTGTCCATCGCCGGCCATCGAACATCCATCGCACTGGAACCTGAATTCTGGGCCGGGCTTGAAGCCATGGCCGCAGCACAGGACCGGACCATGGCAGGTCTCATCCGCGACATTGATGAAGTCAGGCAGACGGCCAATCTTTCATCGGCAGTGCGTCTGGCGGTGCTGCGCTGGTATCAGGCCAAGGCGGAAGCCGGCCGCTAGAACGGCTGATTCACACTCGACCCGATGGGCTGGTTCACTGGCGGCCGCAGGCCAAGATTGAGCGGTCCGTTGACCGGCTGGTTCGGCAATGTCTGGATCGACGGGCTCGGAGCCTGTTGCTCCTGCTGCAGTCGCAGCGCCTCTTCCTCGGCAGCCTGGCGGGCCGCCTCCTCCGCAGCCAGCCGCGCCGCTTCCTCTGCCGCACGCCGGCGCTGTTCCTCGATCAGCCGGTTGCGTTCCTCGGCGGCGGCGCGCTGACGCTCGGCGTCCTCGGCACGCAGCACTTCCAGCCGGTCCACCTCGATCTCGTTGGCCCGCACCAGAATTGCGGCAATCATCTCATCCAGATCGAGCGTCACTTCGGGCGCCAGTAGCGTACCACCCAGCCGCGTGATGATGCGCGACGTATCGGGTCCAACCACCCCTTCGGGGTCATCCAGCCCGCGCGGCGTCATCACGAAATTTCCGTTGAGGCCGAGCGAAGCGAGCGCGACATTGAGCCCCCCGGTCAGGCCCGCACCGTCACCCTCGACGATAAGATTGGCCAGCCGCACCACGCCACCCGCGATGGTAAAAGCGCCGGTTGCCGTCGGCGCAGTAAATGGCCCCTGCCCCAAGGCCAGGCCCATCAGCGCCTCCATGGCATCGGGCTCCATGCCCAGCACATCATCGAGACCCGCCACCGTCGGGAAAACGCCCGGCGACAGTTGAACGGCCGCAAAATCGGTCAGCGTGAAATTCCCCTCGCCCGCCACGGCGGCCATGACCTCGCCAAGGCTGGCGCCAGTTCCTTCGAAGCGCACGCCTCCATCCAGCAGCCCATCGAGCATGTCTGCGACAGCGGTCGGGGCGATCACATCCAGCGGCACCGCCTCCAGCGTCAGCCGCCCGCTGACCGTCTTGTCCACCAGCGGCCCGGCGCAACACACCGTCACGTCGAGGCCGATGGTCCCGAGATCGGCAACTGCCTCGAATCGCGCCAGGCGCATTCTCGTGTCGTCCCAGCTCAGCTCGAAGCTGGTCTTGCCCAGACGCTCCTGCTCGCCCGCTGCCAGAGCGCCTGCGGTCACCGCAATGGACCCGCGAGTCTGGCGCGGCCGGTCGCCCAGGGCAATCGGACCCTCCGGCCAGGCGCCGTCGCCGCCCACCAAGGCGGCCGGACCAAGCAGCGTTGCGGCCAGCCCCTCAACCGAGACCAGGTCCACCGCGACACTGCCCGCGACGGCCGCAGTTGTCCCCGTGCGCGACAGCGACAGCTCGCCGCTGAAGCCGATGTCGCCGGAAGAGCCCACAATGTCCGTCAACCGCGCCAGCCGTTCGCCCTCGAAATGCAACTGCCCGCTGCCCTCGGCCATCGGCAGGGTCAGCCCGCGGGCCCCGATAATGCGCGCCAGCCCACCAGCGTCGGCCAGCGCGATATCGAAGCCGCCCGTGCCCTGGATTTCGCCCGTTTCGGTGGTCAGCAAGCTACCGGCAAAGCTGATGCTTTCATCCCCCAGACTCGCTGTGAGGCTGCTGACCAGGCTGTTGCTGGGGGCACCACCCAGGCTGATGCTGACCAGCATCGATCCATCGCCGCCAAACAATGCGGTATCGCCAAAGCCGATCTGCCTTGTAAGGCCGGCAATATCGGTCGATTCCAGCGCGCCGTTGATTTGCAGCGGTGCCAGCGTCAGGCCCCCCAGGCCCTCACTGAGCTCAGCCCGCAGATTGAAATCGGCGACCCCGGCGGTCCCACCCATGGTAACAGCCTGACTGCCGTCGATTTTCTCGCCAACATTGACCAGCAGGTCAGCCGGCGTCGACAAAGCCAGGAAGTCGCGCCAGCCCTGCGGCGTCTCCAGCAGATCGTAAAGACCAAGCAGCGCCGGTGCGTCGCCCTTGGCGATGCGCAGCACACCCGCCCCCGAAACGTCGGGGTCCGCTGCCGTGCCGGCCGCCTTGAGCGTCGCGTCAAAGCCGAGGCCACCCCACTCCTCGGCCGCGAGCCGGGTGAAGTCGATTTCGCCGCTACGCCACTGCCCCTCGGCCACAAGTCCCGTACCGTCGAAGCCGAACACCCGCGCAGTCTTGCCGGTTAGTGAAAAACTGCCGAACGGGAAGCTGATGCCAAATGACGGATCACCCGCGAGGTTGGGCAACAGGGCCCCAACGATGGCGCTTCCCTGCGCGCCTAACGCGTCGAAATGCGCCACCAGGTCGAGCCGCTTCTCATCGCCAAAGCCCAGTCGTATCTCCAGTCCATGCGTCCGCTCACCCAGCGTCAGCACACCACTGACCAGGCCCAGCGCATCGCCAACCAGCATGACCCGACCCTCGAGGCTGCCGGGTTGATTGAAGAGCGGGTTGTCCTCGCCCGGCTTCCGCCAGAGCGCGACGAGACCGTCGAGCCTTGCACTGGTCAGCGACATCTGCCCCCGGAAGGCCGGTTGCTCGTTCTCACTGGTCAACTGGCCGCTGGCGCGGATCTCGGTATCGCCCGGTAACTGGCCGACAAACTGCTCGATTTCCCAGCTGGTCCCGTCGGTCTGCGCATCGAGCCGCACATTGCGCAGCGCAAAGCCGCGCAGGCCGACTTCCGCCAGATCGATTCCGACCCGTCCCGCCATCGGCGGAATGATTGGTGGCGGCAACTCCGCCAGCAGCCGCACCGCCTCATAGGGCAGCGTCGCGGCCTCCTCGGTAGCGTCACGGGGCGGCAGCGAAAATACACCACCCGAGATTACCGCATCGAAACTTCTGATATCGCCAAGCTGGATGCTGGCCGCACCAGTCAACCGCGTCCCAGCCCGGTTCTCATCAGGCCGCAAAGTATAGCCTGACAGGACGATACGGTCCGTCGAAGCAGTCGCCTTGCTTTCCAGCACCAGGTCGCCGCGGATGTCGGTGGCTACGTCGGTAGCCGGTGGCTTTTGGCGGTAGACCAGCGTGCCGTCGAATTTCGGCGCCATGCCCGGCGTCAGCAGCCCTTCGGCCGCAAACGAGAATGCCGACGATTGCGGCTGGACGAACAGCGAGACGCGCGAACTGCCCGTCTCGTCAAGCTCGCTCGAATTGAAGCGCAGGCTATAAGGCTCGTCCTTGTAGCCGGCCGTACCCTGAAACGAGAATGGACCGCTAAATCCGGACAGGCGCAGCTCGCCACTGACCTTGGTTGCCTCAAAAGTCTCGCCGGAGCGCCGATCCATCAGCCGCAGCGTGGCATCGACGACCGTCGTCTCTCCCAGCCCGACCCCACCGGTGCCCTCCCCCAGCGTTACTCCGCTGCCCAGGAAGCCGCTTTCGTCCACGGTGAAATCAACCACCGGCTGGCGCAGCACCAGCCGCGTCATCGTGTAATTGTCGCGCAGGAAATCCATCAGCGAGAATTCGGCTTCGACGCTGTCGACCGTCGCCGCCGGCTCCTCTGGCGATCCCACCAGCACGTCTGAGAATCGCAGGCGCGGCTGTGGCAGCAGGCTGAACTCGATATCCCCACGCACGGTGACCGGCGTGCCCAGAACACTGGTCGCCAGCTCTTCCATGCGACCGCGATAGTCGCTCCATTGGATGAAGTACGGCGCGATGAACGCGCCGGCGAGCACAATGATCGCCAGCATGCCGACGACGATGTAGATGCGGTTCAGCACTGCGCGTAGCCACCCGATTTCCCGTGGCAGAGTGTAGGCAAGCGCGCGGCCCGCGCAACCCCGCCATTGCCTTGAATACACGCAAGGATCCGGGCCAATGCGCCCCGGCTGCATCACGTGTCGGTCATGACAGGCAAAACGAAGCGGCCGGACCATTAGTCCGGCCGCCGCTTTCATGCAGGGCGAGCCTAGAGCGCGCCGATCGACCAGAAGAAGGTCTCGCCTGAACTATCGTCCACCCCGTCATTGTCGGTGATGACAAAGCCGGTGCCTTCAGCATCGATGGCGAAGCTTTCGACCTTGTCGACCACATAGCCATTGTTGGCCCTGAGGTCGGGAACCAGATCGCGCACCAGCTCCTTCGTCACGAGAGGCAGTTCGCCGCCCAGCTCGGCACCCACAAGTTCGCTCACCGGCACACGATAGATCGCCTTGAGCGCAGCCTTGTCGGCGATCTGGTTGTCGCGTTCGATGATGTAAGCGTAGTCGCCATGTGCGGAGATTTCGCTGAGACCGACCCAGCCACCTTCCGGCGCGGCTTCGAGCGGGTAGCGCACAGCGCCCCACTCCTTGGAGTCGGTATTGTACGAAACCAGCTTCACGAAGCCGTTCTCGTCATCGGCCCATTCACGCTGGATGGCGATCCAGATGGTGTCGCCGACCATGGCAATACCCTCGGTGCCCGAGCGGGTTTCACCGGCCAGCAACGCCGCCGGGAAGGCGACTTCGGCCAGAATTTCGCCCTCGGCATCGACATGGAACAGGGCATGCGGCGTCAGCTTTGCCGTGTCGCCTTCTGAACCCAGCCAGAAGCCGCCTTCGCCGTCGAGCGTGATGCCTTCGAGATCGAGCTTCTGGGCCGTCTCACCCTTGCGGGTGATGATGGTCTTCTTGACGATGCGCGCCGGATGGGCGGTCGCGTCGATCTCATAGATCGCCGGGGCACCATAGAGCACGCTGTCGCTGACGGCATAGAGAATGCCAGGCTTTTCGGCATCGGCGATGGCGCCCGAAATGGCGGCCCAGCCGATCGGATGGCCGTCTTCGCCGAGGTCGGAAACCAGTTGCGGATAGGCAGCGTCGCCCTCGGCAAGCTCATAGAGCATCACATGCGAACCGCCGAGACCGTCGGCGCGCAGGTCGACCTCGTTGGCGGTGGCCAGCAGGTTGCGCTCGGGAATGGCGACAAGGCCCTCCGGCGAAATGCCCGACGGCAGGCTCTGCACGAATTCCGGCGCGGCGCCGGTATCCTTGTAGACCGCGATCAGCGATGAGCGTTCTTCGGCAATGAAGATATACTGGCTGTCGCCAAACGTAGCGACTTCGAGGCCTTCCGGCTCGACGCCCTTCTTGTTGCGGAAATCGGGATAGTGACCCATCTGGGCGGCGTTCACGTCGAGCGCATTTCCGGAATCGAACGCAACCGAGCCATCGCGGTTGAAGATGGTGAAGCCACGCGAGCCACCATTCCAGTCGCCTTCGTTGGCAACCACGAGACGATCATTGTCGAGCCACTTCACGGCGTCCGGCTCGCGCGGGACTTCCTTGTTGGTGCCCGAGAAGTCGATATTGCCGTCATTCTTGGTATCGACGCCTTCGACCCCGGTCGCGCCGGCCGAGAACCCGCCGGTCACCGTGCCGGTCTTGGCATCGACGATAACGATCCAGTTGTTTTCCTGCATGGTGACGGCGATTTCGTCGGCGTCGTTGAACGCCACGAACTCGGCTTCGGCATCTTCGCCGCCGATATCAGCCAGTCCGGCCAGATCGACCTTCTTGATGCCGGCCTCGGTCACGGCACCGTCGGTGAGCGTGACGATGGTCAGGAAGCCGGTGGGCGCCTGCGGAATTGCGCCGTCATTGACCTCCTCGTCGCGCTCGTTTTCGATCGCAATGGCGAGGATGGTGTTGTCCTTGTTGTGGGCGATCGAGTCAGGCTGGCCGCCGAGCTCGAACTCGCCATCGATCGCCTTGGTGGCGATGTCGACGACGACCAGTTTGCCCGAGGGGGCAACGAAGCTCTCGGACGTATTGACGGCCACATAGGCCTTGCCGCCGATGACCGTGACCGACGTGGGCTCGCCGCCCATATCCATGAAGCCGCCCGCCTTGGGCGCCTTGGCATCAGTGATATCAACGAAGCCGATGCCGCCGGCCGGGCTGTCCGAATAGATCAGCGTCAGGCCGTCATCGGTAGCGGTGATGATCTCCGAGGAGGTCGTCTCGGCGTCCGGCGCATTGAGCGCGACCGGAAAGCTGGCAATGCGATTGAAGTGTTCTGCGCCATGGACCGCGGCGGTGGTCGCGAGCAGCGCGACGGTCAGCCCGGTGAACAATTTCGACGTATGCATGAAGGAGCCCCTTATAGGATACGAGGCTCCGATTAGTGTTGCTGCAAGACCGCTGGATGACGGGGATATGACGGATCGGTGACAGGTCGCCGTTCTATACACCGGCTCCGCCAATCCCTATATTGCCGATGAGAACAAAATAAGATTCGTCAATCCTCGCGCTGCCGCGTTTACCCCACGTGCAGCGATGGAAAGGCCCTCAATGCCCGGCAATACCAACCCGATCGACCGCCCCGCCGCGGGCGCGATCACCAGCCAGTTCAAGCGACCGCAGGGCCTCGACTACTTCAAGGGGCTCAACCCCGAGCAGCGGCTCGCGGTAGAGTCAACCGAGGGTCCATTGCTCGTCCTGGCTGGCGCTGGAACGGGCAAGACGCGGGTTCTGGTCAGCCGTATCGCCCACATCCTGCGATCCAAACTTGCATGGCCTTCGGAAATCCTGGCGGTGACCTTCACCAACAAGGCTGCTCGCGAGATGAAGGACCGCATTCGCGCATTCGAGCCCGACACGGATGGCATGCAGTGGGCAGGCACCTTCCACTCCATCGGCGCGCGCATCCTGCGCCGCCACGCCGAACTGGTAGATCTCAAGTCCGACTTCACCATTCTCGATACCGATGACCAGGTCCGTCTGATCAAGCAGTTGCTCGATGCCGAAAACATCGACGAAAAACGCTGGCCCGCCAAGCAGTTCGCCGGGATGATGGACACCTGGAAAAACCGCGGCTTGCTGCCCAGGGACGTCTCGCCGGCCGATAGCGGCTCCTATGCCAACGGTCGCGGCGCCAAGCTCTATGCCGACTACCAGGCGCGGCTGAAGGTGATCAACGCAGCGGATTTCGGCGACTTGCTGCTCGAATGCATTCGCCTGTTCCGCGAATATCCGGACGTTCTGGCTGACTATCACCGCCGCTTCAAATACATGCTGGTGGATGAATACCAGGACAGCAACGTCGCCCAATATCTCTGGCTGCGCCTGCTGGCGCAGGGCAAGCCAGCCAGCCAAGCCAATATCTGCGTGGTCGGCGACGATGACCAGTCCATCTACGGCTGGCGCGGCGCCGAGGTCGACAACATCCTGCGCTTCGAGAAGGACTTTCCGGGCGCCAAGGTCATCAAGCTGGAACGCAACTACCGGTCGACGGGCAATATTCTCAAGGCAGCATCCACTGTAATCGCCTTTAATGAGGATCGTCTTGGCAAGATCCTGCACAATGATTCAGTCGAAAGCGGCGAGCTGCTCTCGGTCACGTCACTCTGGGACAGCGAGGAAGAAGCGCGTACCGTTGGCGACGAGATCGAAGGTTATCAGCGCGCTGGCGACGCTCTCAACTCCATGGCTATCCTCGTCCGCGCCTCGCACCAGATGCGTTCTTTTGAGGAACGCTTCATCACGCTGGGGCTGAACTACCGTGTCATCGGCGGCCCGAAATTCTACGAGCGCAAGGAAATCCGTGACGCAATCGCCTACCTTAGGCTGGTCTCCAACCCTTCGGACGGCTTGAGCTTCGAACGCATCGTCAACGTGCCCAAGCGCGGTCTCGGCGATTCCACCATCCAGATTCTTTTCAACGCCTCGCGTGCTGCCAATGTCTCGCTGCTGGCGGGCACGCGCATGTTGCTCCAGACCGAAGAACTCAAGCCCAAGCAGCGCACCACGCTGCGCGACCTGACGGGCCAGTTTGACGACTGGTCGGCCCGGCTGTTCGACCGGGTCGTGATCGAGACGACCGAGACCGAAAGCGGAGACCGTGTCGAAACCGAGAGGGTGATCCCCCCGGTGCCCCATTGGGAACTCGCCCAGCAGATCCTCGACGAGAGCGGCTACACTGCCATGTGGCAGGCCGACAAGTCGCCGGACTCGCCTGGACGCCTTGAAAACCTCAAGGAACTCGTGCGTTCGATGGAAGAGTTCGAGACCCTAGGCGGCTTCCTCGAGCACATCTCGCTGGTGATGGACCGCGACACGGCCGAAGCCGAGGATGCCGTATCCATCATGACCCTGCATTCCGCCAAGGGGCTGGAATTCGATACCGTTTTCCTGCCGGGCTGGGAGGAAGGTCTGTTCCCCAGCCAGCGCACGATGGACGAAAGTGGCCGCGCCGGGCTCGAAGAAGAGCGGCGCCTTGCCTATGTCGGCATTACCCGCGCGCGCAAGCGCGCCCGCCTGTCGGTGGCCCAGAACCGCCGCATCAACGGCCTCTGGCAGTCGGCCATCCCCTCGCGCTTTCTCGACGAACTCCCCGCCGATGTGGTGGAGGTCCAGGATACCGGCTCGTCCTATGGCGGCTATGGCTATGGCGGTGGGGCGACCAGCCGGTTCAACAAGGCCGACCCGTTCGAAAGCGTCTACGAGACGCCCGGCTGGCAGCGCGCCCGCGCCCAGCAGGCCAATCGCAAGGGCGGCGGCCCCCTGACCATCGATGGCGACCTCGTTGCCCGCTCCGTCGACCTTGGCAACGACCGCTCGGCCTTCGGCATGGGCGAACGGGTGTTCCACCTCAAGTTCGGCTACGGCGAAATAACCGCCATCGAAGGCAACAAACTGAGCATCAACTTCGAGAAAGCCGGGGCGAAAAAGGTGCTGGAGAGCTTTGTGAAGAAGGCTTGACCGTACAAAGGCCGGTCAGGGAAACCGCTTCCCCAACTCCTCCACATACGCCTTGGCCAGCCGCTCGAAGGTTCCGGCATCGAGCGCGATAGTCTGACCCACCGCGATCCCCGCTACGGCCTTCTCCGACTTGTACTTGATGGTCTTGTTTTCGCGCAGCACGCCATCATGCTCCATGAGGGAATCGCTCAGCATCCGCACCTCATTGAGTGGGTTGCCGTCCTTGCCTTCGGCGCCGCGCATGCGGTGCATGAAGTGGTGATCGAGAGCGAGCAGCATAGAATTGAAATGGCCCGGCGCGAAGGCGGCCAGCGCGGCCTCGGCCTTCGCATTGCCTTTGACGGCAGCGGCCAGCGCCTCATAGGCGGCGAGCTGCTCCTCTATCTTGGCGGCGGTGAGCTGGACATAGACTTCAGGATAGCTGGTGACGGCAAGCACTGGATTCGGTCCTCATCTGTCGGCCGGACAGTCCGGCGCTCGATCGATGTCGGCTAGCTTGCTCGGTATTCGACAGTTTCGCCAAGAATTTTCTCACTGCCCTTACGCGCCGCCGCTGTCCGGCCTATCTGTTGGCCAGCAATGAGGGAGACGCAGCATGATCATCTCGACGACACCAACACTCGAAGGCCGTCCGGTGAAGGAATATCTGGGCATTGTCACCGGTGAAGTCATTGTCGGCGCCAATATCTTCAAGGACCTGTTCGCGGGCATCCGCGACATCGTCGGTGGCCGCGCCGGCGCCTATGAGGGCGCATTGCGCGACGCACGTCGCCAAGCCTATGACGAACTGTCCTATGAGGCCGAGCGCATGGGCGCCGATGCGGTGGTCGGGGTCGATCTCGACTACGAAGTGGTCGGCACGAACGGCTCGATGCTGATGGTTTCGATCTCCGGCACGGCGGTCAGGCTATAGGCCGAATCTACACCGCCCCACGGCTGTGGGGATAAGTCAGATTGATTTTGCGCCGGACTTGTCGCAACTAGGCGCGGAACAAAGGATTTTTCGCCATGGCCGTCGACCAGCTCTCTTCCATTCCGCTGACCAAGGATCAGGCTTATGCCCTGGTCGATGCCGTCATGGAGCGGGACGACCTGGCGCTGACTGCATCGGCGCATGAGAATGAAGAGACCGGCGAGTGGATCTTCGAGGCCACCTGCGACAGCCCGCCAAACGTTGAATCGTTTGTTGAACTGGCACGGCAAACCCTTGGCGGGGCTGTGGAATTTTCGGTTTCGCCGATCGATCCGGAATTCAACTGGGTTGCCAAGTCTCTCGAAGGCCTGGCCCCGGTGATTGCCGGCGGATTTTATGTCTATGGCAGCCACGAAACCGGACCGATTCCGGGTGGCCTGACGCCGATGAAAATCGATGCGGCTCAAGCCTTTGGCACCGGGCACCACGAAACCACCACCGGTTGCCTCGAAGCCATCGACAAGGTGCTGAAGCGCCGCAAGCCACGCCACATGATCGACGTGGGCACGGGTACCGGCGTGCTCGCCATCGCGCTGGCCAAGCGCACGCGCTCGATGGTGATCGCCAGCGACATCGACCCCATCTCGGTCATCACCACTGTCGAGAATGCCGCCCAGAACGGCGTCGGCAAGAACATCATCGCGCTTGAGGCGACCGGGGTTAACCACCCGACAATCCAGCAGAATTCGCCCTATGACCTGATCGTCGCCAACATTCTCGCCGGTCCGCTGATGGCGCTGGCGCCCTCGATCGGCCGTATCGCGAGCAAGGGCTGCACGGTGATCCTGTCGGGCATTTTGCAGCATCAGGCCCGCGGCGTGATCAACGCCTATGCCCGTCAGGGCATGGTGCTCAGCGAGAGATTGCAGCGCAAGGACTGGACCACGCTGATCCTGCAAATGCCGTAACGCGAAGGCCGTATTCGTTAGCGGACTGTTAGCATTGACGAAGGGTGACTGTGAATCGGTCAGGCACCGCGTCATTCCCGCGAAAGCGGGAATCTCCCTTTGTGCCACCCCAGAGAGGGGGATTCCCGCTTTCGCGGGAATGACGTGGTGATTGGACGACGGGATTGACGCGGTGGCATTCCATTGAGCCCGACAAAGCAAAATCCCCGAAGCGGGCTCCGGGGATTACTCAGATCGTCAGCAGTAAACTGCAGCGGCCTTACGGGCGCTTGGTGAATGCGCCGATCAGCTGGTGCTGCATGCGATAGCTGACCTGGCGGCTCGATTCACGGCCACGGGCGTCGATGACGGATCCCAGGGCCTTGCGGAAATCGTTCTTGCTCTCGGTCATTTCAGTCTCCATGCACTTCGACGACGGTCTATTGCTGCCGTCGGGTTCTATTTAGGCTGCGATGCGCGATTTGGTTAGAGGGTGAATGCTCAGACCAGCCCTGCACGACTCGCAAGTCCCGTTACCGCTTCGTTAATTTGCTGTTCATCTGGCCGTAGTCGCGCTCGAACCGCTCGACATAGAGGCGAGCCTGACGCTCCCGGCCGGCAATCAGCGCATCAAACGCGCGCGTGACGAAATTCTTGTCCTGGGCCATCTTCGTTCTCCAATGTTCTGCGCTTAAAGTAGGCCACCGCCCGCGATTGAGTAGGGCCAGGACATCACGACAGCCATGACCGGAGCGCAACCCGGCCCGAGGACACCATATGACCGCCCAGAGCTTTCCACCCGCCGTTTTCCAGAGCTTTGAGGAAAAGTCCGACAAGAAGACCGTCGCCCCCCGCCTCGCGGCACTGCGCGTGGCGATGGCAAAAGCGGGTGTCGATGCCTTCCTGATTCCGCGCGCCGACGCCCATCGCGGCGAGTCGGTTCCCGCCGCAGATGCCCGGCTTGCCTATATCACAGGCTTTTCCGGCTCGGCCGGATTTGCCGTGGTCGGCGCCAGGAAGGCGGGACTGTTCGTCGACAGCCGCTATACCCTGCAGGCTCCGGCCCAGACCGACACGACCAAGATCAAGGTGCATGAATGGCTGCAGGGCGGACTATCTCCGCAGGTGGCTGACTATGTGCCAAAGGGCGGAACCATTGCATATGACGCATGGCTTCATACGCCCGGCGAGATCCGTGACCTTGCCGCAAGACTCAATGGTCGCGCCACGCTGGTGCCCGGCGCCAACCTTGTCGACGCCATCTGGGCCGACCGCCCCGGCGCGCCCGTCAGCACGATCGAGTTTCTGGGTCACAACAGGGTTGGCCAGAGCGCGCCGGACAAGATCGCCGAGATCCAGGCATCCATCGCCGCGGACCATGCCGATGCCACGGTGCTGACGCTGCCCGAATCGATCTGCTGGCTGCTCAACATGCGTGGGCGCGACGTGCCCAATACGCCTTTCGTGCTCGGCTTCGCCATCCTGCCCAAAAGTGGCCAGCCTACACTCTATCTCGACCCCGCCAAGATCACCGATGCGGTGCGGACGGCACTGGCCGGCGTAGCCAAGGTCGCCAGCAGCCGCACGCTGCCGGCCGCGCTGGTCCGGTTGGGCAAAGCCAAGAAGGCCGTGCTGGTCGACCCGGCCAGCGCACCCGAAGCCATCGTGGCAGCGCTGCAGGGCGCCGGCGCCACGATCATTGAAAAGCGTGATCCGGTCCTGCTGCCCAAGTCGCGCAAGAACGCGGCCGAACTGGCCGGCATGCGCGAGGCCCACACGCTCGACGGCGTGGCACTGGCAAAGTTCCTGGCCTGGTTCGACGACGCCGCACCCAAGGGCGGACTGACCGAAATCGGCATTGTCACGGCCCTCGAAGCGTTCCGCCGCGAGGAGGAAACCTGCGTGGATGCCAGCTTCGACACCATTTCCGGCGCCGGGCCAAACGGCGCCATCGTGCATTACCGGGTGACCGAAAAGACCGACCGGACGCTGGCGCCGGGCGAAATCATGCTGGTGGATAGCGGCGCGCAATATTTGTCGGGCACCACCGACATCACCCGAACCCTGTCGACAGGCAAGCCCGATGACGAAGAGCGCGATCGCTATACACGCGTGCTCAAGGGCATGATTGCCATTTCCATGGCGCGCTTCCCCAAGGGGACGACGGGGGCGCAGATCGACGTGCTGGCGCGCCAGTTCCTGTGGCAGGACGGCGTGACCTACAACCACGGCACC
>Ga0247738_10000532_pt1 | contig 14480 bp, 8 predicted proteins | sample UWRJL013104B2_FD_180936 | JGI IMG/M metagenome (GOLD analysis project Ga0247738, IMG submission 180936) | Plant litter microbial communities from Arlington Agricultural Research Station in Wisconsin, United States - UWRJ-L013-104B-2 | ecosystem: Environmental > Terrestrial > Plant litter >...
CGGGAAGGCTTTCGGCGTTCCGGCATACATGATGCTGGGCGGCAAATACCGTGACTACATCCGTTGTTACGGTGACACTCCTCAGGATAAAGACTCTGATGTTTTTGCCAAAAAGATGAAAGAACGCTACGATACCGGGCTCACATTCCTTAAAATGGACTTTGGTATTGAGCTGCTTGCTGACGTTCCCGGAGCTTTGGTAGGAGCAGGGGCCTGGGATGTAAAAAGGCAATGGGGCAATCCTCCTGAAACCAAAGGTTCTGCCAGGAGTTACGCTCAGACCAAACACCCTTTTACCAGGGTTCAGATCACTGACAAAGGGATCGACATTCTGGCTAACCACGTCAGCAAAGTAAGGGACGCCGTAGGATATGAGGTGCCACTGGCAGCTGATCACTTCGGTCATTTTGATGTCAACACCGCTATCCGTCTGGGAAAAGCCCTTGATAAATACCAGATGGCCTGGCTTGAGGACATGATCCCGTGGTTTTATACCGACCAGTGGAAACAAATTTCGGACGCCATTGACACACCAACCCTGACAGGCGAAGACATTTTCCTCAAAGAAGAATTCATCAAACTGGTTGACGCCCGGGCTGTGGATATGATTCAGCCGGATCTGGCAAGTTCCGGAGGTCTGCTTGAAACCAAAAAAATCGGGGATTATGCTGAAGAAAGAGGTATTCCGATGGCCATGCACTTTGCCGGCACACCGATTTCTTTCATGGCGAATGTCCACTGTGCAGCGGCAACAGAAAACTTTGTGGCCCTCGAACACCACTCCATGGACATCCCGTGGTGGGAAGACCTGGTGACAGGAATCGAAAAACCGATCTACAACAAAGGTTTTGCCAAAGTGCCTGATACACCGGGTTTGGGAGTCGAAATCAACGAAAAAGTGGTCAAAGAACATTTGAAATCGGGTGAATTGTATTTTGCCCCAACCAACGAATGGGACAAAATAGATACCTGGGACAGAAGCTGGAGTTAAAAAAACAGATATTTCCCACATCAGTGAAGCGGAAAATATACTGAGCACTTAAATTGTCCCAAAATCAAATTCAACCAGATGAAAAATTATTTGTACACCATTTGTATTCTTATTTCTGTTGTCATTGCCTATAATTTCCCGGAATATTTTATTCAGATAGGAGACTATAAGCTTAGTAAGCTGATAGTTCCTTTGCTCCAGGTCATCATGTTCGGCATGGGTACCACCATGACCTTCAATGACTTTACCGGAATAATTAAAACTCCCAAGCCCGTAATTATCGGCTTATGCTGTCAGTTTGCCATCATGCCGTTTTTAGGATTCGGTCTGACAAAAATTTTCAGTTTCCCTCCGGAAATTGCGGCCGGGATCATTCTCATAGGAAGCAGCCCGAGTGGCCTTGCCTCTAATGTGATGGCCCTGATTGCCAAAGCCAATGTAGCGTTGTCAATTACCATTACGACCTTTGCGACCTTAATGGCACCATTGATGACACCCCTGCTGATGAAATTGCTGGGCGGACAATATGTGGAGATTGATTTTCTGGCAATGGTATGGGATATCATGAAAATCATCATTATTCCGTTGGGGATCGGTTTCATCATCAACCAATACCTTAAGCCCGTAGCAGCCTTTCTTCAGAGCTATCTCCCTTTGATTTCGATGGTCGGCATTGCCCTTATTCTGGTAGTCATTACAGCAGCCGGCCAGGCTTCGCTTTCCAGTGTCGGTATTTTACTGATCGTCGCGGTTCTTTTACACAATCTCGGAGGATTTTTATTTGGCTATTGGTCGGCAAGAGCCTTTAAACTCCCTGAGCAGGACTGCAGAACAGTGGCAATAGAAGTGGGACTTCAAAACGGCGGGCTGGCATCGGGACTGGCACTTCAAATGGGTAAACTGGCCACTGTCGGCCTGGCACCTGCACTTTTCGGACCTATCATGAACATAACCGGCTCTTTATTAGCCAGTTGGTGGAGCAAGAAGCAGCCCGAAGGATCTACCATACCTGAATAATTCTTTATCAGGTCAGCATCTTCATTGTTGAAACAAACTTAACGGGAATATATACTCCTGAAACGTTTGTTTCAACAAATTGACTCTCTGTGCCTTTACTTTTCAATTATTTACTCAAAATACCAAAATCATGAAAATATTATTTTCACTTGTTTGCTTTTTACTGGCTGGCTTCGCGTCATTTTCCCAGCAGATCAGTAAGGCAGAATTGCTTTTCCTGACACCCGAGTGGAAAGGCGAAAGATTTCCCGACGGCCGCCCGAAAGTACCTGACGAAATTCTGAAACGCATGAAACTCGTCACTTTGGAAGAAGCCTGGGCTGTATTGAAAGGCTCCAACTACAAACACCAGTATGAAGACGGCTGGCAAACCATTAACCCCGACAGTGTACTGGTAGGCAGGGCTCTGACCGCAACATTTATGCCAGGCAGACCGGATATACAGCGGGTAACCGACGACCGAGGGCACAACAAAGACGGAAGGATCAAATCCCAGAACTCTTGGCCCATTGACATGCTCGTCAAAGGCGATGTGTATGTCGTAGACCAGTTTGAAGCCCACGAAGACGGCCCGACCATCGGTGACAACCTCGGAAACTCCATTTTCACGAAATCAGGCAATGGCATCGTCTATTACGGAGCAGTCCGGGACATCAACGGGCTGAAGGAAATAGGCTCGTTTACCTCATTTTTCAAAACTTATCACCCTTCTCACCACCTCAACAATGCTGATGGCGAATTAAACACCACGCTGATAGGGATCAATACCCCGACAAGGATCGGTAAGGCCACCGTAATGCCCGGTGACGTCGTTTTGGGCAGGGATGGGGGTGTTATTTTTATTCCGCCCCACATGGCCGAAAAAGTAGTCAAAACCTCCGAAATCGTCAGGTTAAGAGACCTTTTCGGACATCAGAGGCTTCGTGAGCAGAAATATACCCCCGGGCAGATCGATTCCCGGTGGTCAGACGACATAGAAAGGGATTTTTCCCAATGGCTCAACCAGCACATTGATAAACTTCCGGTACCCAAAGAACAAATTCAGGAATTACTTAAAACCAGGACCTGGTAAAATCACAATATCATGAAAAAAAATCAATCAAGAAGAAATTTTATGGCCGCAGGGGCTGCCCTGGCCGCACTTCCCATGCTAAGTTTCGGAAAAGGATACGAGGAGACCATCCGGGACACCTCTAAAAATTCCATTCCCACAGACCTGAAAATCACCGACGTCAAATGTGGATTTATCAGGGGCGGACACAGCCTTTTCGTCAAAATTCACACCAACCAGAACATCTGGGGCTGCGGGGAGGGCGTTGACGCCACCCCGGGTACCTACCACCTGGTCAAACTATTCGGACAAAGGCTCAAAGGCAAGAGCCCACTCAATGTTCACCGGCTTTTTGAGGACATCCGCAAGGGAGGTTTTTTTGAAGGAGCCCAATCGGGCATGTATGTGGCCGTACTTTCAGCCGTAGAATCCGCCCTCTGGGATCTGGCCGGGAAAGCCCTTGATCTTCCCGTTTACCAGTTGCTCGGCGGGAAATTCCGTGACAAAATCAGGGTTTACATGGATACCGCCTTGTATCAGAACACCCTTCCCAAACCTGAGGACTTTGCCACAGCCGCTAAAAATGCCGTCAAAATGGGTTTCAATGCCATCAAATTTGACATTGATCAGGCCAATGACCCCAATAAATATGACAGATACAACTGGACAGCCAGCCCGGCTGAATTAACCCGGATGTACGACCAGATTTCTGCCGCCCGCAAGGCCGTAGGACCCAACATAGACATTTGTGTGGATATGCACGGCCGGTACGATGCCATCACAGGCGAAAAAGTAGCCAAACTCCTCGAGCCCCTTAATCTGATGTGGCTGGAAGAACCCATCCCGGCCGAAAACCCTGAAGCCTATAAAAAGATCACAGATTCAACCAGCACCCCCATTTGTGCCGGCGAAAATCACTACCTGGCCTTTGGATTCAGAAGGTTGCTGGAAACCGGAGCCGTTGACATCATCATGCCGGATCTCCAAAAAGCCGGTGGATTGGGCGAAGGGCAGAGAATTGCCAATCTGTCCAATCTTTATTATGTACCGTTTGCTCCGCACATGGTGGCCTCATACCTGGGGGCTATGGCTTCCTGTCATGTCTGTGCCTCAGTACCAAACTTCCTGATCCTGGAATGGCAGACCTATTTCCACACAGATCCTATGTTTAAGGAAATCGTCACTTATGATGGAGAACAGGTCGAAAACGGATTTATTACCCTATCCAACAAACCCGGCGTAGGTGTAGAAATCAACGAAGAAGGAATGAAAAAGTATGCCACACCCGGCGTGCCTTTCTTTGAATAATATTTTAATCGGTTATTTAGAACTGAATCCCACAATTTTTACTCTTTTTAAAGCATTATAAACAAGCATCGGAATCCAGTTTGCAGCGTCAAGACCCCGGAATCAATCAGGAACGGGTTAATTTAAATTTGCTGTAAGCCTCATTAATCTGCAAAATATTATATTTTTACATTGAATAGTTTATTTTATTCCATCATACATGTCCACAAAGGAGGCAGATACTGACAGAAATGAACATTGCTTCCTAATTCTGATAAAATATAATGATAAAGAGAAATTATTTTCCTATTATTATCAACCTTATACATGGCCTTAACCTTTACCAACTTCCGGCAAGAAGTCCGTAACGAGCTCCTGAATATCCTCAATTATTGGATCAGATACGACATTGACCAGGAGAACGGCGGTTTTTACGGAGCTGTAAACCATCTTAATCAACCCAATCCCAAAGCCCCGAAAGGCATTGTGATCAACAGCCGCATCCTTTGGACGTATGCTGCAGCCCAGCAGCTTTTTCCGGATCCGCAATATCCCGTGATGGCCAAAAGAGCGTATGATTACATCAGGAAATATTTTGTTGATCCCCTCAATGGCGGCGTTTACTGGTCGGTAACAGCTACAGGAGAACCCCTCGAAAAGAAAAAACAGATTTACGGACATGCTTTTGCGATTTACGGTCTGGCTGAATATTACAAAATCTCAAAGTCACAGGAAGTTCTGGATCTGGCGAAGGATATTTTCGGGCAGGTTGTAAAACACAGCTTTGATCCCGTCAACGGCGGCTATGTGGAAGCCTTAAACAACGATTGGTCCGACACCGACGATTACATCCTGAGCAAAGGAGACAGCCGGAAGTCTATGAACACCCACTTACATCTGCTGGAATCGTTCACCAATCTGTATAGAGTCTGGAAAGATAAATCGTCAGAATTTCATTTAAGGCACTGTCTCGAAATAATGATCAACCGCATCACTGATCCGAAGACTTACAGGATGACCCTGTTCTTTACGGACAAGTGGGAGCCGAGGTCAACCATTATTTCATACGGGCACGACATTGAAGCCTCATGGCTCATCTGGGAAGCCGCAGAAGTGCTCGGTAACGAGGAATTGATCACAAGATGCAAAACAATCGCCATAGAAATGGCCAAAGCCGCTTCAGATGGTCTGGCCGGAGACGGCTCTATCTATTATGAGTACGAACCGGAAACCAAAAAGCTGCATACCAACAAAGACTGGTGGCCGCAAGCTGAAGCCATGGTCGGGTTTTTCAATGCTTATCAGCTGACAGGCAAAGTAAATTTCCTTGAAAAATCCGAAAATACCTGGAACTGGATAAAAAAATACATGATTGACCACGAAAACGGTGAATGGTTCGGTGCCCTGGACGCTCAGAATGTTGTGAAATCAAGAGATAAGGTCAATTTCTGGAAATGTCCCTATCACAACGGGCGTGCCTGCATGGAAATCTGGCACAGGCTGGAAAAATAAAAAAAGCCCTCAGGATTAATTCTGAAGGCCTTTTCTCTTATTTAATGTGAACCATTTTCTGATAAACTTTCTCTTGGTCTTTACTGACCTTATCCATCTTTTTAAGGACATACCTGACTTCAGGATTCTTTTTAAGCGGAATATTGTATTCCATGATCTTACCTGATCTTTTCAGTTTGATCAGGACAGAATCTCCAACCGACTTATTTTTAGTACATTGTGCAATCCCTTCAAAATCCTTTCCGTCTACGCTGATGATCTCGTCATTAACATAAATACCGTTTTCGTAAGCTCCACTGCCTTTGTCCACCCGGGTTACCGTACCTGAACCTGTTCTCACCAAAGCTCCGAAATACGGAAGATTATCTTCGGCTTTTTCGTCCACCAATTCCAAACCGGCATAGGCGTAATATTTCTGATAATCAATGGCTTCCGTATCGTAAATATGTTTTTCAAAGAAACTCTTCAGGCTTATTCCGGCCACTTTTTCACAAGCCTGCTGAAACTGCTCATCGGTATAGCCCACGTCTTTTTTCTTATAATATTCTGTCCATAAATACCTGAACACATCATCCAGCGATTTTTCGGCTTTGGTTTCCTTGAGTATGATCAGGTTAATGATGCTGGCCAGCACACCGCCTTTGTTATAATAAGAAACCGTACTGTTATTAGAATTCTCATTCGGTCTGTAATACTTGATCCAGGCATCAAAAGAAGACTCGGCCACAGATTGTACTTTATTTCCGGGTACATTTTCAATCGAATTGATTTTGCTGGCCAGGTATCCTGTAAACAATTCCTCACTCATCATATCCGCTCTTCTCAGGATGTCGTCCTGGTAAAAAGAAGTAAAACCCTCAGGAACCCACAGCATATGACTATAGTTCTCTTTTTCGTAATTAAAAGGTCCTAATGCGAATGGCCTGATTCGTTTGACATTCCACAAATGGAAGTATTCATGGGCGATCAGTCCCATAAAACTCCTGTAAGTCGCTTCCGTTTTATATACTCCGGTTGATGTCTGACAGGTCGTGGAGTTGAGGTGTTCCAGCCCGCCACCTGAATTCGGCATATGGTGAACGATGAACAGGTAGTTTTTGCACGGATGCTCACCAACAACCGATGCTGCAGCTTCCACTACCTTTTTATAATCTACGATCAGCTTTTTGGTATCATAATCGATTTTGATATTCGAGTAATTCGCGATCTTGTGCTTAACCCCAAGTGCTTCAAACTCAATGATTTCGTGATTCCCGATTTCAAAAGGACTGTCGACCAGGAGGTCAAAGTTTTCAATCTCAAATTTATTGGGAGCTACTTCAGGCAAAGCAACAGATACCTTTTTAAAGCTTTCATGCGGAAAAACGCTTAAATAAGACTTTTTCTCTGTTAACCCCGGCACAAACATAAACACCGCGGCACCGTTCAGATACGCATGGGAATCATCCAGGTAAGCATTTCTGACAGAGAGTTCATAACAGTATACCTTATAATTGACGGTAACCCTGGCAGCCCCTTCAGTATAAACCCGCCAGGTATTTTTGCTGACTTTTTCAGTTTTCAGCTTTTTGGAAGACGAGGCCGTAAAACCTTCCACATTCTTGGCATATTCACGCTCCAGGTAAGAGCCCGGTGTCCAGACCGGCATTTTAATTTCAACAAATCCCTGTGACTTCACAGAAGGAAGTGTCTGAATATCTTCGAGGATCATACCGACCTCAAAATAGTGGGAATGAGGCTCAGACATCCTCAATTCATAGCTGATCCGGGCTGAATTTGACTGACTCATGACCTCAGAAACAGAACATAACACTAAAACACCGATAAAATAAACACACTTACGCAGGTAAACCATAATCTGATAGCTTGTTAATGAAACTTTGAGAAGTACAAATCTACAATTTTTCTACAAATCAGTCGTTTTCACAATTGAAATTTAAATAAAGGGTTCATTTTAGAAATTAATAGAGTTTTTAACCGAACAGTTTTTTTAAATTTGGGCTTTATTTACTACCGACAAAAAATAGTATGAAAAAAATCACCTTAAACCTTCTCGGAACGCTCCTGATATCTACCGCCGGTCTGGCTCAGAATACTTTAAGCTACACAGAAATTGAGTCGCATTACAATAATGGGGTGGAATTGTTCGAGAAAAAGGCTTTTTCAGCTTCCCGGAAAGAATTCAGGAACTATATTGAAAAATCGGAGAGATCGTTGAACCCCAACAAGTTCAATATCGGAAATGCAGAATATTATTCCGCGTTATCCTCCCTTTACTCAAAGTCAAAAGACGCTGATATTGAGGTTGAAAGGTTCGTTCTTAAAAACTCAGATCACCCGAAAGCCAAAATCATTTTCAGCGATCTGGCCAACAGTTTTTTTCAGAAGGGAGATTATAAAAGTGCAAAAGAATACTACGAGAAAGCCCTCATAAACCGGGCTGATAACCTGGACACTTATGAACTTCGTTACAAACTCGGTCTTTCGCTTTATAACCTCAAAGATTACAAAGGTGCCCTGAGCGAATTCAATTATGTAAAAGGTACCGTGGCTCCCAATGCCCTGAACGCCGCTTATTATGCCGCAGTCATCAATTTCCAGAATGAAAACTTCGACGAAGCCCTTTCAGATCTGAAAAGAGTGGAAAATGTTAATCCTTATAAGATAGAAGTACCGAACTGGATTGCCCAGATCCTTTACCGTCAGAAAAAATATGATGAATTGCTGAGTTATGCCGAGCCCATCATCGCCAATCCGAACGGCAGAAAAATCGACGATATCTGCCTCGTAGCTGCAGAAGTGCATTTCTTCAATGACCATTTTGACAGGGCAGCAGTTTATTATGAAAAATTCAAAGAACTCAGAAGAGGCACCGTTTCTCCGCAAGTGACCTTCAGACACGGATACAGCTTATATAAGGTAGAAAATTACGCCAAAGCAGTTACCGTTTTTAAAGGTATTGCCAGCCTCAATGACGCCATAGGTCAGCAGGCGGCCTATTATTTAGGTATTTCAGCATTAAAATCCGGCGATCTTAACTCAGCCGCTGCAGCTTTCGACGCCGCAAGGAAAATGAAGTTTGATACACAGATCAAAGAAGAGGCCTCTTATAATTTTGTCAAGGTGCTGGTAGAGCAAAACAACAACCAGCAGGCAGTTGCTGAGCTTCAGGCTTATCTGACAGAATATCCTAACGGAAAATACGTGGACCAGTCTAACGAACTGCTAAGCGAAATCCTTTTCGAAACCAACAATTACAATTCTGCCATTACTTATATAGAAGGATTGAAAAAAAGAACCCCGGCCATCAACGAAGCTTACCAAAAGCTGTGTTTCAATCAGGGTGTGGTGGATTTTAACCTCGAAAAATTCGACAGGGCCATCCAGTTCTTTGATAAGTCATTAAAATACCCTTCCAATGCCTCTTTGGCACTTGAAGCCAAATACTGGAAAGCGGAATCTTCTTTTGAACTCAACAGACCGGAAACAGAGAGCCTGTACCGTGAACTGCTGAGTGCATCTGATTCAAAAATCAGGTTAAAAAGTATTTACAGCCTCGGTTATTTGTTTTACAACCAGAAAAACTATTCAAAAGCCCTTACTTTCTTCGAGGATTTTGTCGCAAAAACCAAAAACGAAACGGCTCTGAGACAAAACTATGAAGATGCCTTATTGAGAGCGGCAGATTGCCATTTATCAGCTAAAAACTACAATGAAGCACTTAAATACTATGAAAGTGCAATTGTTTCGAATACCACCGACAAAGACTATGCCTTGTATCAAAAGGGGATAACCCTCCGGTTTATGGGCAGGGACGATGAAGCCAAACGTACTTTGGACCAGTTCTCAAAAACATATGAAAACTCACGCCTGATTGACGACGCCCTGTATCAGAACGGGATGATCGAAATGGAAAAGAGTAATTATCAGGGTGCTGTGGCTCTATTTACCGACCTGTTAAGAAAAAAACCTAACAGTTTGCTGGTACCTAACACATTGATGAAAAGGGGCTTGGCCTTCAGTAACCTGAAAAACTATGACAAAGCCATCAGCGATTACAAGGTCATCATCAACAAATTCGGAAAATCTGAAGCGGCTGAAGAAGCCCTGATCGGTCTGAGAGACGTTCTTAACCTGGTGAACAGGAGCGAAGAGTTCTTTGAAGTAGCTGAGCAGTTCAAGAAAAGCAATCCTGAGAGCGGTTCTATCGTGAATATTCAGTACGAATCAGCTAAAAACCTTTATTATGCCGAGAAATACGACAAAGCTGCAGCTGCGTTGGTGAGTTACATCCATACTTACCCGACCAGCTCTAATGTTCCGGAAGCTAAATTCCTGATTGCAGAGTCTAATTACATTCTTAAAAACAAAGCCGAAGCCCTCAGATATTACCGTGAAATCATCGAAGACAACCAGACGGCTTACCTGACCAAATCAGCGTCAAGAACTGCGGCCATCCATTTTGAAGACCGCAATTACACCCAGGCTATTCCTAATTACCTGACTGTTGCCGGCTCTTCGTCAAACAAACGTGAGATTGTGGCTGCCTGGGAAGGATTATTCAAGTCTTACTATTTCAGCGGAAACTACGACAAAGCTATCCAGTATTGCCGCGAAGCCCTTGCTAATGGAGGAAATATCGTAATCGGTACGGAAAACAGGGCTCAGCTTTACCTGGCCAAGTCTTATATGGGTAAAGCCGATTTCGTAACGGCTGTCAAAGAGTTTGAAAAAACCATCAGCATGGCCAAAGATGTCAACGGAGCTGAAGCGAAATATTATATCGGTGAAATCCAGTATAAAGCAAAACAATACGACACTTCTATCAAAACCCTGCAGGAGTTAGCCCAGGATTTTGCCGACTTTGCTTACTGGTACGAAAAAGCCTTCTTATTGATTTCTGATAATTATATCGGTAAAAACGACGCATTCATGGCCAAAGCCACGCTGAAGTCGATCATTGATAACTCAGAAAACAAACAAACGGTAGAAGAAGCTAAACAAAAACTTAAATTGATAAACTAATAAGTTCATGACCCATAAATCAATTCAAATAACTGTTTTACTGGTTTCGGCTTCTTTACTGGCACACGCCCAGACCAAAGAAATCGGGAACGAAGAAATTACCATTACCAAAGACCGGAAAGTTGAACTCCCTAAAGCCAACCGTATCTTTGAAAAAATACCACCGGTAGCTAACGAAGTCAAAGAAAAGAAAATGGTTTATTCATTTTTTGACCGCAAACCAACCGGGATAGAAGAGATCAAGTTTACGCCGAATATAGTACAGCCGAATTCGAAAAAATCCAAGCTGGACGAACTGACGAGTTATAATAATTATGTAAAGCTGGGGGCCGGAAACTTCGGAAGGCTCTTTGCCGAAACTTATATCAACTCGAACCAGGACCAGAAATTGGTATTCGGGGTCTACGGATTACATAATTCAGCCAAAAGGGGCCCGGTAAACGGAGAGAATTCAGGATCAAGCACCAACCAGATCAAACTGGACGGAAAATACCACAGCGGTAATTTCAAACTGAAAGTAGACGCAGGTTACGAAAGAAGGGCCTATCATTTTTATGGTTATGACACCACTTTTGTGAGTCCGCCGGCCAAAGAAGACATCAGGCAACGCCTGAATCTTTATAATTTCTCTGTTTTGTTTGAAAACACCAACCCGAAACCAAGGGTCGATTACTCGCTCAAAACAGGTATTAAATCGCTGAATGACCGTTACGACGCAGAAGAAATCGACTGGGGAACCCAATTCAATTCCCATTTCCCGATTATCCAGGATAAGGTTACCGCTTTAATTGCTGCCGAAGCTTACCTGACCCAGAGATCTGATAACTATGAGGTCAACCCGGTCAGAAAAAGAAACTTGTTCAGGGTAGAACCTTCATTTGGTTTTAATTTCAGCCGTTTCTCAGCCAAACTTGGATTTAAGGCAGTCAACGAATTTGACGAAATTGAAAAAATCAACAGCACCAAGGGATTCCCTGTGGCCTCGCTGTCTTACAAAACACCTGGTCTGATCTACTTCTTTGCCGGATTTGACGGAGACATCATCCGTAATACCCTGCACTCATTCTATAATGAAAACCCTTTCCTGATTCCCCAGATCAACCTGAGAAACACGGTTAAAAACCAGGAATATTATATCGGTAGCCGCGGAGACCTTTTCTCGGGTATTAACTATAACGCAAAATTTGCCTACGGAACCTACCAGGGTCTTTACTTCTTCAATACCTATGACGGTAACCCTCAGGAGTACCAGAGAAGATTTGAAGTGGTGTATGATCAGAATCAGACCGAGTTTTATAACGTTTCAACAGAGCTGAACTATCAGAATCTCGAAAACTGGAAAACCAATATCAAGGCAGATTATTTCTACTACCAGGTGATTGATTTTGAGAAACCTTTTCACAAACCGAACTTCACTGCCAGATGGGGCAATACCTTCGTTGTTGCTAATAAATTAGTCGCAAGTTTAGATTTTTACTATATTGGTCGTACATTTGCCAAAGACCCTTTCATGATGGAAGTAGTTAAATTACCCGGTATAACTGACCTGAACGCTGAATTTACCTATTTATTTAGCAAACAATTCTCGACTTTTGTTAAATTAAATAACATTATCGGCAAAAATTACCAAAGGTACTATAACTATCCTCAGTTAGGATTGAATTTCCTGATAGGGGTTAACGTGGCCCTTTAATATGACTAATGAATGATTTCTTTTGAAAAAGAGATACTGGAGCAACTCTATCGCAATGATTTTCTGGTGCTACCCGAACTTGGTGCTTTTGTAGCCAGGTTCGAGCAGCCGAAAATCAACGAGGAAACCTCCGGGATACAAGGCCCATACAAAACTTTTGATTTTAATCCTTTAATCAGGGAAGACCTTAATTCGAAATTTTACCACATTCTGGCTGAGAAATACTTCAAGCCGGTAAAAGAGGTGGAAAAACAATATCATGTTTTCCTTCAGGGCGTTTTTTCCGAGTTATCTGAGAATAACAGCTTTGATATGAGTGATTTAGGGTATTTTGAGGTGAATAATTCCGGAAACATTGATTTTAAGATTTATAAAAGCATCAACTTTTATGAAGACAATATTTCTCCTCTAAAAACTTCTGGAGGAGTAAAGACTAAAATCAACCTGGAAGAGATCACCCTGAGTGACGATTATTTCGATACGATTCCCAATAACAAAAAGCCGAAATCTCACAATGCATTACGTTTCATACTATATCTGCTTCCTATCCTGATCCTGATTTCAGGCCTGGTTTATATCCTGTTCCTGAAAAAAGACCCAGTAATAGATAAAAAGAACAGATCGGCTATTGCAGAAAGTTTCGACTCTACCAAACTCAACGAACCGCTGTTTGATACCATCAGTCTTCAGACAGACACCGTCATTGCGGACCTCGTGCAACCCGAACCAAAACAGGAAAAAGTAGTAAAACCTTCTGAAGAAAATACGGAATACAACTATATTATTACAGTAGGGGTGTTCAGAGATAAGAGCAATATCAATCAGCTCAAATACCAGCTGAAGGAAAATGGCATAGTAGCTGAGACCGAGAAAATGAATAAATTGACCAAAGTATACGTTTTGGTCAGAGATGAGCAGGAAGCTCAGAAAATCGTAAGAAAAATTGAACAATTAACCGGAGATAAAGCCGTTTATAATAAAATTAACTAGAAGATCATGAACATTTCTTCTCAATTAGACGATAAAGACTTCAAAGGACAGGCCCTGGGCATCAGTGCTGTTATTTATGTAATATTCCTGGCCCTGCTGTTTTTCTTCAAAATCATGTACGAGCCGATAGCGGAACCGCTGGCCATGGGAGTGGACCTTAACTATGGTGTAGACCTGGTAGGTTCGGGAGATATCCAGACGCTTAACAAAGCCAATGCTTCCAAAAATAATTATGACGTAAAGCCTGCTGAAAAAGAAGAGGAGAAGAAAGAAACTCCTAAACCTCAGCCGGTAAAAAACGTAACTCCTCCGGCTCCTGAAAAGAAAGTGACACCAACAAAACAACCACCAGTGATCAGTTCAGAAACAGATGAAAGTAAAGTGACTGTCAAAAAGACGACTGACGCCCCGGTAAAAAATACAGCCCCGGTCAGTAATCCTACTACGACTACCACCACAAAACCAACCCCGCCACAACCACAAAGAACTGTAGATCAGGGTTCCCTGTTCAAAAAAGGCGGCTCAAACTCCAGTGCGTCAAACGGAACAGTCGGAACCCGTGACGGAATAGGAGGGAACAACAACGGAGATGGCAAAAAAGGTGAAGTAGGAGATAAGGGAGACCCGAGAGGGACACTGGACGGCAAAAGCCTTTACGGAACTCCCGGCAAAGGAGGTACCGGCGGTGCATCTGTCAGCATTTCAGGCTGGAACAAAAAAAGCTTCTCATTACCAAAAGATAAATCAGACGAAACAGGCCGTATTGTTTTCAAAGTAACCGTCGACGATACAGGTGATGTAGTAAGTATCATCGTCATGGAAACCGGTTTAAGCCCTTCTGTAACGAATTTCTACAAAAATTATATCTCTCAGAAACTCAGTTCTTACCTCGTTCCCGAAGGTACACCGCCTCC
>Ga0247738_10000533_pt1 | contig 14468 bp, 12 predicted proteins | sample UWRJL013104B2_FD_180936 | JGI IMG/M metagenome (GOLD analysis project Ga0247738, IMG submission 180936) | Plant litter microbial communities from Arlington Agricultural Research Station in Wisconsin, United States - UWRJ-L013-104B-2 | ecosystem: Environmental > Terrestrial > Plant litter >...
TAAAAAGAAAGTAATCGGTATGGGCGGAGCTCTTGACTCGGCACGTTTCCGTTACCGTCTGGGAGAAGCCATGAATGTTTCTCAGAACGATTTGAGCGGTATGGTCGTAGGCGGACACGGTGACACCACCATGATCCCATTGACCCGTCTGGCTACCTGGAACGGTATTCCTGTAAGCAGATTCCTTAACGCTGACGCTCTGAAAGACGTAGCTGCCAAAACCATGGTAGGCGGTGCTACACTGACAGGTTTGCTGGGTACTTCTGCATGGTATGCTCCGGGAGCAGCCATCAGCCAGATCGTTGAATCTATCCTTCGTGATGAAAAGAAAATCATTCCTTCTTCTGTTTACCTTAATGGTGAGTATGGTCAGAAAGACATCTGTATCGGTGTTCCGGTGACTATCGGACGTAACGGATGGGAGAAAATCATCAACCTGAGACTGAGCAACGAAGAGAAAGAAGCTTTCGAAAAATCTGCTGAGGCTGTCAGAGCCATGAATGCAGCTCTTAAGTAAGATCTTTAAATATTTGAAAAGGCCGGTTCCGATTTCGGGACCGGCCTTTTTTGTTTGTTGCTTCGGGGCAGGGCCGCAGATCGGAACAATACAATTTTTGAGACATTTATCCGCTTAAACTCTTCATTAAGTACAATATTTTAGTTTAATTTGTGCCTCTATTTAATAATATAAACATGGGACAGCAGCTGAGAGGCGTCGGAGTAGCATTAATTACTCCTTTTAACGAAGATTTGAGTATTGATTTTGACGGTTTAAAAAAACTGATCACTTATGTGTCGGAAAACGGAACTGATTACCTGGTTGTCAACGGCACCACAGGCGAATCAGCGACTACGACTAATGCAGAAAAGGCTGAACTTCTGGCTTTTACAAAGGCCAACAATGTTAAGAAACTCCCGATTGTTTACGGAATAGGCGGAAATAATACCCTTGAGGTGGTTAACCGCATCAAGGAAACTGATTTCAGTGAAGTGGATGCTATTTTATCCGTTTGTCCATATTATAATAAGCCTTCTCAAAATGGCATCATTGCCCATTTTAAAGCCATAGCTGACGCTTCACCGGTGCCGGTGATCATTTATAATGTTCCGGGAAGAACGGTTACGTCGATACAAATTCCTACCGTTCTGGAATTAGCAGCTCATCCGAACATTATCGGTTTGAAAGACGCTTCCAGCAGCCTCGAACAGGCGATGGAACTGGCCAAGAAAGTACCTGCAGGATTTTTGTTGCTTTCGGGTGACGACAACCTGGTTACTCCGCAGGTGAGTATCGGATATGAAGGTGTTATTTCGGTAATAGCCAATGGTTTCCCGAAAGAGTTCGGTGAAATGACCTGGGCGGCTCTGAACGGTGACTTCAAAAAGGCTGCCGAACTTCAGTTCAGGTTCCTTGATTTCGACACCTTACTTTATGTGGAATCTAACCCTGTTGGCATCAAAAAAGTGTGTGAGATCCGCGGATTGTGTGATTCACGTGTCAGACTGCCGCTGGTAAAGGCAACGGATGAACTGGGTGCGAAATTGGTGGATGCCATGAAGACAGAAGGGTTTTTAAACTAAGCCTGATGAAATTTAAAACAACAGATATTTATAATTGGAAACCTCTGCAAAGAGGTTTCTTTTTGTTATGGTCAGTATCCATGACTTTCCAGGCACCGGCACAGAATGCAGATATTGATTTGCTGAGAAATATCAATGAAAACCGTAACCCTGCCAACGACCGGGGCATGTATTTCCTGACCCAAACGGCAGACCCTGTGGCCATTGCCACACCCATTATGCTGATCGGGGCAGGATTGCTGACGAAAGATGCAGAATTGAAAAAGAACGGTTTTATTTCTGCTGTTTCTGTCTTCGGGACCTATTCTGTGGGATATATCCTCAAAAAAGCCGTCAACAGGCCAAGACCTTATGAGAAATATCCTTTTATACAGCATTACAGGATAGAAAATGATGCTTCATTTCCTTCTGGAAGTACGGCTGTGGCTTTTTCAGCCGCCACCTCACTTGCTATGACCTTTAAAAAGTGGTACGTGATCGCTCCGGCCTATGCCTGGGCGGCGGGAGTGGGGTATTCCAGGATGCACCTTGGGGCACATTATCCTACCGATGTGCTGGCGGGTGCTGTTTTAGGCACCGGTTCTGTTTTTGTGACCAGGAAGCTAAATAACTGGATCAACCGCCCGGACAGAAAAAAGAAGGTGCCCTCCGGTAAAGGCCTCTGAGATGCATGAATTTTATTAAATATCAGACTTCAGAATTTAGTATTCGTTTAATACTTTCTTATTTTTACTTCATCAATTAACTAAAAAAACTACTGATGAGATTTGTCTTTATCATTCTGCTTAGCATATCAACTGCTTTTGCCCAGAAGAAAACCTATGAAAATCTTCGGGAAGCCCTGACGTCGGCCGGAAACCTTTCAGGCAAAAGGGGGCCGCAAAGTGTCAACTGGATCAACAACGGCAATGCTTTTTCCTATATTGACGGGCCGTCGACCATCAGTACTTTTAATCCCCAGACCAAACAGGAATCCAAGGTGTTTGATGCGAGCGGATTGAAGTTTCCCGGAAGCTCTGAGCCGTTTGAATATGAAAGTTTTCAGTGGTCTGCTGATTTTAAATATTTGTTGTTTCAATCCAACTTCAGACCAGTCTGGAGAAATTCGGGAGATGCGGACTATTATTTATATGCCCTGGATTCCAAATCCCTTCAGCTGGTAGCCAAAGATGCCCGTACAGCTGAACTTTCGCCGGATGGTAAAAAAGTGGCTTATGAAAGGGGTGGTAATCTTTTTACCTACGAACTGAGCACAAAAACAGAAAAACAACTGACCAATGACGCTACTGCTTCAGTTTACAACGGACGTTTCGGATGGGTTTACGAGGAAGAATTCGGCCTGGTGCAAGCCTGGGCCTGGTCGCCCGACAGCAAATACATCGCTTTCTGGAAGTCGGATGAGAGCAAAGTCCCGGTCTATCAGTTGTCTGATTTTCAGGGTCTTCATTCCGAGTTTGAGAAAATCCCTTATCCAAGAGTAGGTGACCCCAATGTCGAAGTTAAAATCGGTTTTATTGAAGTAGCAAAACAAGCTCCTGTCAAATGGGCCAATATTGAACTGAACGACGGCTATATTCCAAGGATTTACTGGACTTCAAAGTCTGGTGTTTTGGCTGTACAGCATCTTAACAGGGCACAAAACCATCTTACCTTGTATTTTTCGAATGCCTTAACGGGTCAGTCCCAAAAGATATTTGAAGAAAAAGAAGAGAAAGGCTGGGTGGATGTTTATGATTTTTTTGCTTTTTCAAACCATTTTATGAGTTTCCCATCTACTAAAGAAGAATTTTACTGGATATCGGGAAGAGATGGTTATCAGCACTTATACAGATATGATTATTCAGGAAAACTGCTTAACCAGGTCACTTCAGGAGCCTGGGATGTGAACAATATTGCAGGAGTAAATGAAAAGCAGAACACTATTCTTTATGTTTCTACAGAGCAGTCGCCCCTTGAAAGGCATCTTTACAGCATCGGCACAGATGGAAAAGGCAAGAAGAAACTGACAGAAGCTGCCGGAAGGCATATGGTGAACGTCTCTGACAACGGTCAGTATTTTATAGATACCTATTCCAACCTGGACACTCCGATCCAGGTCAATCTCCGTTCTGTAAATGGTGATCTGATCAAAGTCTATGAAGAAAATGAGGCGGTGAAGGAGTATGCCGAAGCACATTTTTATGCCAAAAGAGAACTGCTGAGTTTTACTGCTTCTGACGGACAGAAAATTGATATCTATCTGACTAAACCGGCTAATTTTGACCCTTCAAAAAAATACCCGCTGGTGCTGACCATTTACGGAGGGCCGGGTTCGCAATCAGTTTATAATCAGTGGAGCAGCGGTGCCTGGGAGCAGTGGCTTGCACAGAACGATTACGTAATAGCCAGTGTAAACAACAGGGGCAGCAGCGGTTACGGACAGAAATTCATGCAGGCGGTTTATGAAAAACTGGGAGAGAATGAAGCCAGGGATTTTGTAGAAACAGCAGGTTTTCTGGGAAAAACTTATCCATGGGTAGATACACAGAATGCGGCCATTCAGGGTCATAGCTATGGTGGTTTTATGAGTACTTACACGATGTTGAAACACCCGGACGTTTTTAAAGTGGCTCTGATTGGTGCCCCGGTTACAGACTGGAGGCTTTATGATAATGTTTATACAGAAAGATACATGGGCGTAATGCCGCAGAATGAAGCAGTTTATCAGAAATCTGTTTTGTCAGACTACGTCGGTAATCTGAAAGGGAAAGTATTGCTCGTACATGCCACGATGGATGATAACGTTCATATTCTGAACACCTTCCAGATCGTTAAGGCGTTTACCGATAAGGGGATTGACATTGACCTCAGGATTTACCCTCCGGGCAACCACTCTGTGGCTTATAATTTTGAAAGCTATGTATTGCTTCAGCAAACCTATTTTAATTATCTTGAGAGACATCTGAAAGGAAAAAAATAAAGGATCAAACTAAAAGCCGGTTCAATTGGTTAATATAATCTGAACCGGTTTTTAAGATTTCGTGTGAAGATGAACAGAAAGGAAAAAATATTGATGTGGCTCAAAAAGATGGGCTGGGCTGGCTTCTTTTTCTTCTTGATCAAAGGAGTAACCCTTTACATTGTCTTGCCTTACCTGGTGACAAAAGGACTTATTAACTGTGAATGATCTCAGGCGTTTTTTGGCCAGAAACCAAAATCTGCATTCAAACACTTATCCGTGCCGCTTATATCTTTAGGGCTGGTGCATATCTTCGTCCAGACACTGTTCCTGTTTATTTCCAGGCAGTTCCCCTGCTGGATACTGTAAATGTTCCTGTATAATGTATTCTGGTCTTCAGGGAAAGTATGTTTTTCAAGCGAAAGTACAAATTTGACCATTTGATGCCCGTCGAGTTTTTCTTCTACCGCCGGCAAACACAGAAGAGCCTGGATGTCGGTGGAAAAAGCCAGGTATTTTTGTCTTTTGTAAGCATAGAATAGCTGGTTTTTGCCTTCCTGATCTCGTCCGAGGGTAAATCGTTGACTTGCAGGGTCATATATGGCAAAAGCATAGCTGCCTTTCAGCATATCAATACAATTGTTTCCGTATTTGCGGTAAGCTTTCGCAATGATTTCCGTGTCGTTGATCCTGTTTGCTTTGTCCGGTTTGATATGCAGGAGCCTGGCGAGTTCCTGGCTGTTGTCGAGTCTGGCGTTTGAAAACGCGATTTCACCCGAGGGAAGTCTGAAAAAATCACTTTCCGGATCTTGTTTCTCCGTGTTTATTTTCAATAACGCAGCTGAAGGTTCCTTGTGTGAGACCATTGTGTCAGAAGGATTTTTCTGAAGCACATCAGCCATCAGATCAAGTTCATTGGTGATAAGATGTCCGTTTTCAAAATAGATAATTCCACATATACTTGGCATGGTTATGTAAATTTTACAGTCGTTGTTGATCGTCAGAAATAGTTCAGGTGAAATATTGTGACCGTTAGATTTTGATGTTACTGGCAAGCAGTAGTTTCCTTTGTGTTTCGGTTTCTTATCCGGTTTCAGGGAGACAAAAAGGGGCAATATTCAGCCTTGTCTGATGGTGTATTTTCATTTTATGGTTGTATTATTTGATCCGGGACAGGCTTTCTGCTGTGACGTGCAGGTCAGCTTCCCTTTCAGGCGGTTTTAACTGATAAACATTGATCATGTTAAGCAGTTTTTCGACATTTCTGAAATGCACCACCATTACATTCTCATGTTTACTTTCCAGCTTAAGATAGAATTCATAAAATACCTTTTTAAAAGCTTCAAACTTTGGCATATGATACGGACTGAATGAGGCGTCAGGGCATAAAAAGCATATGTAATCCAGTTTTATATCTTTCAGAAGGAGCTGATCTTCTATCGGGGTGTCAGTATTCACTGAACATGACGGTATCATAAACGGCTCATCATTCAGAAATGAAACCACAGATATTTTTTCTGAGATAACCTGTCCCCCCGATTTTATACAGTTTTTAATCATTCCGTTCTGATGCTCCTCCCGCCCCATGAATAAGATGCTTTTGCCGTTGAAAACCAGATGGGTTCCATGGAGCACCAGGTGGCCTTTTTGATGTAATAATGTCGCAATTCCACAGTTAAAGAGTAAGTTTTTTGATTTTTCTCTTAATCTTTTCAGTGGAGTGATCTCAACCTTCTGACCATAGTATGCATTCAAACTCCCCAGGTTTTTGTGATGAAAAAAGATGGTTTGTTTTCCTTTTTCCGGAACGGATCCCGGTTCGGGTTGCACTGACTTTTTATGGTGCATTTCTGCGGTATTCACCTTTATCGTAACCGATTCTTTATTTGAAATCTCTTTTTCTATGGGAAAAAGGGTGGGCCATTTATAGTTGGTATAAATGTTCAGGCCAAAGCCAAAATAAAGTTTAAAAGTCATAGCACAGGTGAAATTTAGTCACTGGAGGAAAGGTTGATTTCGTCCGGCCATCTGGTAAAATGGCATCCCCGGAAACAGGTGTAAAAAAAACCGGAGCTGCAGCTTCAGGCTCTTTTGACATCAGGGCGGTTTCCAGGACAACTGTATGCCGGATGGTTTAAATTAAGACGTCCGAAGCTTCAAAAAGTAACGGCCTTTTGAAGTTCATTTTTAAAATAAAGATGGGAGATGTGGTGTTGTTTTATGATAAAGTGCTGATAAGTAATGCAATATGAATTAATTGTTAACCCGTGTCTTTGCAGATTTTTTTTCAAATAAATTTCATTTGACATCTTTGCTGAAAGTTTTGAGCAGGCAAAAGAAAAACATGTTAATTTAGTGTCTGTTTTACTGATCTTCCGGATTCTGAAATAATGTATGTCTGAAATAAAGTTCGATTATAAATCTGTTTTGCCTTTGCTTCCCACTGAACCCGGAATATATAAATATTTCGATGAGTCGGATGAGATCATCTATGTAGGTAAAGCCAAAAGCCTTAAAAACAGGATCAGCAGTTATTTCTATAACTATGACCGGAACGACCGGAAGACCAGGCGGCTGGTGCAGATGATCAGGAAGCTGGAGTATACCGTCGTTCATTCGGAATGGGATGCCCTGCTGCTTGAAAACACTTTGATCAAGGAACTTCAGCCGAAATACAACATTCTTTTAAGGGATGATAAGACTTACCCGTATGTATGTGTAACCCATGAAAGATTTCCACGGGTAATTACCACCAGACGGATAGAAGACAAGGAGAAAGGGAAAATGTACGGTCCGTACGTGAATGCCAAGGCGATGCATGCTTTGCTGGATATGTTTACCCAGCTTTATACCATCAGGACCTGTAAGTATAACTTGTCCGAAGAAAATGTGGAAGCCGGGAAATTCAAGGTGTGTCTTGAGTACCACATCGGTAACTGTAAAGGGCCATGTGAAGGGTTGCAGGCAGAAGCTGAATATCAGAAGGAGATAGACCAGGTACATCATATTTTGAAGGGGAATATCAGTCCGGCGAAAGTGTATTTTAAGGCCAGGATGCAGGAGTCTGCTGCTAAAATGGCCTTCGAAGATGCCCATCAGTTCAAACTGAAGCTTGACTTCCTTGAAAACTACCAGAGCAAGGCTACTGTTGTCAATCCCTCTATCAATGACGCTGATGTGTTCAGCATACAGTCGGATGATACGGCAGCCTATGTCAATTATCTGAAGGTGGTCAACGGAACCATCATCAGGACCCAGACGCTGGAAGTGAAGAAGAAGCTGGAAGAAACGGACGAGGAGATTTTAAGCATTGTCATTTTTGATCTCCGTGTCAAATATGAAAGTGAGGCCAAAGAAATCATTTCCAATATTAACCCGGACATTGATTTTAAAGCCCAGATTACCATCCCTCAGATAGGTGATAAAAAGAAACTGCTGGAGATGTCGCTGCGGAATGTCATGTTTTACAGACATGAAAAGGCTGAAAGAGACGCCATCGCGGCCAGCGGGGCCACCAATAAAAAAGACCGGGTCCTGATCAAACTGAAACAGGACCTGCGTCTGGTAGACCTGCCTAGGCATATTGAGTGTTTTGATAACTCCAATATCCAGGGTACTAATCCGGTGTCGGCTATGGTTTGTTTTATCAACGGGCAGCCATCTACCCGTGACTACCGTCATTATATACCTAAAACAGTGGTAGGGCCTGATGATTTTGCCACCATGCGGGAAGTGGTGTTCAGACGATACAGCAGGTTGGTGGAAGAAAAAGCCGAGTTGCCAAACCTGATCATCATTGACGGGGGAAAAGGGCAGCTTTCGGCTGCATGCGAGGCCCTGAAACAAGTGGGACTTTATGGCAAAATCCCTATCATCGGCATTGCTAAACGCCTGGAAGAAATCTATTTTCCGGAAGATAACCTGCCGATTTACATCGATAAAAAATCGGAATCCCTCAAACTTATACAGCGATGCAGGGATGAAGCCCACCGGTTCGGGATTACACATCACCGCAACCGCAGAAGCAATAACTTCCTGATCAGCTCGCTCGAATCCGCTCCGGGCATTGGTAAAACCACTGCCACTAAAGTACTTAAGCATTTTAAGACCATCAGTAACATCAAAAGTGCATCGGAGGAAGAGCTGAATACTTTGCTCGGAAAAGACAAAGCCAGGAGAATCAGGGAGTTCCTGGAGAATGAATCCTGAGCTTTCCGTAAGCAAAATATTAATCTGATTTGTGTACTAAAAATTATAAAATATTGCATATTTTTATTTTTCCGAATCAACCTTAATATTTTACCAGATGAAAAGACGAGATTTTGTTAGAAATACGGGCCTGGGCCTGTTAAGTGCATCATTTTTAACCTCCGAGGCAGTAGCTGAACTGGCTAAGAAGAAAACCCTTCTGAGTCTTCAGCTGTACTCCATCAGAGACCATATGAAGACCGACCCGGTCGGAACCATCAAAGCTTTAAGTAAAATTGGCTATAAGGACTGCGAGCACGCAGGTTACAGCGATCAAAAAAGACAGTTCTACGGCCATTCTCCTGAAGAATGGAAGAAAATACTGGCTGATAATGGCATGACCATGCAAAGCGGCCACTCTGTTTTTGGAAAACAACATTGGAATTTTGATAAAAAAGAGCTCACAGACGTTTGGAAAACAACGGTTGAGGACTCTGTAAAGGCCGGTCAGAAATACATCATCAGCCCATGGCTGGATGTGTCACTGCGGAAGAACTTCGACGATTTAAAGCAATTTATGGACGCCTTCAATGTTTGCGGGGAATACTGCAAGAAACAAGGCATCAGATACGGATATCATAACCATGATTTTGAATTCAGTCTTAAGCTGACCAGCAAGAGGGTATATGATATTATTCTTGAAAACACAGACCCTAAGCTGGTGGCCCAGCAACTGGACATCGGTAATATGTATGGCGGCGGCGGCAGAGCGATGGAGCTCCTTAAGCAATATCCGGGAAGATTTGAATTGCTTCATGTTAAGGATGAAGTGGATAATGGTAAAGGTGGTCACGAAAGCGGTATTCTGGGCACAGGCATTATCGGTGTTCAGGAAATCCTTAAAACGAGTGTTAACGCGGGACCGACTTTCTACCTGATCATTGAGCAGGAGTCATACCAGGGCAAAGATCCTGTGGCTTGTATGAAAGAGAATTATGATGTAATGAAGAAATGGGGTTATGCCTGATTTCAGCATAAGACATAAAAAAACCTCACTTTAAGTGAGGTTTTTTTGTTTATCAGAACTCCCTGTGGTTCACTTCGTCGAAAAGTCGTTCCTTCGGAAGGTTTTTGAAATATTCATATGTTATTTTAAGTCCTTCTTCACGGCTGAACTTAGGTTCCCAGTTCAATATTTGCCTGGCTTTGGTAATGTCCGGCTGTCTTTGTTTAGGGTCATCTTTAGGCAGGTCTTTATACACCACTTTCTGGTCCGTTCCTGTCAGTTTAATGATTTCTTCAGCAAATTCCTTGATGGTTATTTCTGAAGGATTACCGATGTTTACCGGTTGTGCATGATCAGAAAGCAACAGGCGGTAAATACCTTCCACAAGGTCGTCTACAAAACAGAAAGATCTGGTCTGGCTTCCGTCTCCGAAGATAGTAAGGTCTTCTCCTCTTAAAGCCTGCCCGATAAACGCAGGTAAAACACGGCCGTCATTCAGACGCATACGCGGACCATATGTGTTGAAAATTCTGACGATCCTGGTTTCAAGGCCATGGAAAGTATGGTATGCCATGGTCATGGCTTCCTGGAAACGCTTGGCTTCGTCATATACACCACGCGGGCCAACAGGGTTTACATGTCCCCAGTAGTCTTCTGTCTGAGGGTGCACCAGCGGATCACCGTAGACTTCAGAAGTAGAGGCAATCAATACCCTGGCATTTTTAACCCTGGCTAATCCAAGGCAATTGTGGATGCCCAACGAGCCTACTTTCAGGGTTTGTATCGGAATTTTTAAGTAATCAATCGGACTGGCCGGAGAAGCAAAATGAAGGATATAATGTAAATCTCCCGGCACATGGATGAATTTACTCACATCGTGGTGATAAAATTCAAAATTGGGCAATTTGAAAAGGTGCTCAATATTTCTGAGATCTCCGGTGATCAGATTATCCATGGCAATCACATGAAAGCCTTCTTTGATAAATCTGTCGCATAGGTGTGATCCAAGGAATCCTGCACCGCCCGTAATAAGTATTCGTTTCATAGTTTTGAGAATCGTATGATTATTGTTTTACAGTTTTACGGCCGATAGAATGGTATTCATACCCCATTTTAGCCATGTCCTCAAGTTCGTAAAGGTTACGTCCGTCAAATATAACTTTATTTTTTAAACTGGCATTCAGTTTTTCGAAATCCGGTGTCCTGAATTCAGGCCATTCCGTCATAATCATCAGAGCATCAGCACCTTCTACGGCGTCGTAAGGGTTTTTGGCATATTTAACTTTTTTGCCGACTTCTCCTTTTACATTGTCCATGGCTTCCGGGTCAAATACCACCACCTTGGCACCAGCTCTTCTCAAAGCTTTGATATTGTACAAGGCCGGGGCCTCACGGATATCGTCTGTATGAGGCTTGAATGCCAGTCCCCAGAGTGCAATGGTTTTGCCTTTAAGATCCCCGTTGAAATAGGCTTTAAGGCGTGGCAGAAGTTTGGTTTTCTGTTTTTCGTTAACACCCATCACCGATTTCAGAATTTTGAAATCATAATCATATTCGGCGGCTGTTTTAGCCAGGGCCTGCACGTCTTTCGGGAAGCAGCTGCCACCGTAACCGATACCTGCAAAAAGGAATCTTTTACCGATCCTGCTGTCTGTACCGATACCTTTACGCACGCTGTCTACGTCAGCCCCTGTTTTTTCACACAGGTTGGCAATTTCGTTCATAAAAGTGATTTTCATGGCCAGGAATGCATTCGCAGCATATTTGGTCATTTCAGCCGAACGCTCATCCATAAAAATGATCGGGTTACCCTGGCGGACCAAAGGAGCATAAAGTTTTTCCATCACCGCTTTGGCACGGTTTGAATTGGTCCCGATCACCACGCGGTCAGGTTTCATAAAATCATCCACAGCCACACCTTCCCTTAAGAATTCAGGGTTTGAGATGACGTCGAATTCTACCGTAGCATTCTTTGCCACAGCTGCTCTTACTCTTTCGGCTGTTCCTACCGGTACAGTACTTTTATCAATAATAACAGCGTATTCTTTCATGGTGTGGCCCAATGCGTCTGCCACGCCAAGTATATATTTTAAATCAGCCGAGCCATCTTCGCCCGGAGGGGTAGGCAGAGCCAGGAAGATCACTTCAGCCCCTTCAATACCTTCAGCCAGTTCTGTTGTAAATTTCAAACGGCCTTCTTTGGTGTTCCTGTCAAACAAAACATCAAGGCCGGGTTCGTAAATGGTCATTTTACCTTTACGGAGTTTTTCAACTTTTTTAAGATCGACATCAACGCAGGTTACATAATTCCCGGTTTCTGCAAAACAAGTACCCGTCACCAGACCTACGTATCCGGTTCCTACAACTGCTATTTTCATACGATTTAAATTTTAAGCCATCAGAGGCAGTTCGTTTAAATTAGATTTTTTGTTCATTAAAGGATAAACTTTAACAACAGAGTGAATTTCGGAATCAAAGGTATATTAATATTGATTAATTAAAATGCAAATGGTCTGAAAAATAACACTGACTTGTGAAATGTACCCACTTAATAACATAAAACCTTTACCAAGTCCACTTTTTTGCTCTGGCATGGTGAAATTTTGGCCTGAGATATTACATGCGAATATCAAGCCAGAATGACTGCGTAAGGTAAAATTATTTTTTAATTCCAGTTGAAGGGGTGCTTCTCGCCTTTGTAGGAACGAAGCTCCATGACGGCAGTGCCGACGGAAAAGTCAACCTCAAGTTTAATAGGAACACGGTTTTTGTCGTTCGAAACCCATATTCTGATAGCGTCTTCGCCTTTGAAGAGGTTGTTTTTGGGAAGGATCGGATTGAGTTTCAGTACTTCGATCTTACCGAATTTGGTATTGATTCTGCCTTTGCCATTGTATTTGACGGCCATATTGTAGAGTTCATCATCAAAAAACAAAGGAGCGGAGACTGTCTGCCCGATTTTAAGTTTGGAAAAATCAATAGTCCTTAAGAAATAATAGCCCGATATAACATCCTGGATATTATTAGGCACCTTATAGTTGGTGGCTTCGTCTTTTTCTACTTTGGTTACGCGATTGCTCTGATGGTCAAAACTGAAAGTCTGATCACGTTTATAATCCCTTTCCCTGGCACTGTAAAGAAATTTCTGGGGAACAATGGCGGAAGTATCGATATAAGACCGGTAGGTGTTTTTAACCCTGAAAATGTCGGTAATCCCTGCAGTTTTTCCTAAAACATTTACTTTATAACACGGGCGGCTGTTGACCATGTAAATTTTGTCGTCTACATCAATGTTAGCTGCACCGATGGTCAGAATGCCGAACTTAACTTTATAATCAAAACTTTCGCCGGCCTGGAAACTATCATGTTTGATTTCACGGTAATCGTCCTGAACAAAAGCAAAAAAAATAAAAGCTGTTATAATCGTCTTAATTTTCATAACCCGATCGAAGGATATTTTTGTTTTAAATAACGCATGTATGACTTAAAGTCACTGTTAAATTTTGTTCTGAACTCCTCTTCAAAAAGATTTTGCTTTGCCTGGTAAGTCTTAAATGCCACAAAATAAGCGTTGTTCAACTTGGGGATTTTCTTACTCCATCTTTTTCTTCCCAACGTATCAGAGCTTGTAATAATTTCATTAATCAAATGAAATTTTAGTGAATCTTTTAACTTAGACTGCATTTTACCGTCAAAGGTTGCGTACAAACTGTCTAACTTACGTGTACCGTGCATGATATGGTTGCTGAATTTCTGATAATAATTTTTATCGGCATTGTATTGTATATATTCCTTTGAATTTTTACCGTATTTAAACTCAAGAAACTTCAGGGCTCCGTAATCTCCCACAAAATCTGCGAGGTTCTCATTGAACTCCAGGTTATTCTTTACAAATAGTGTTCCGTGTGTCAGTTCATGAATAATCAGCGATGCGAGTTCTCCCGGATCTTTGTTCAGCATTGAGCTCAATACGGGGTCTTTGAGGTATCCCAGGGTGCTCCAGGCAGATACTTCTCCCAGCCGTGTGTCCCAGCCCTCTTTTTTTAAAGCGGTGATGTCTTCGTCAGCATACTTTTTTTCAAAGTGGCCCTTGTAGCTGAATTCTCCGACAATGGGGAATTTCCATTTCCGGGCCTCAAGCCTGTATGGTTCAGAGGCGGTGATTACCCAAAGGATGGGTTTTCCATGTTGTTCGTAATAAGTGGTGTAGTTTTTTGAGGGATTGATCCCTAGCGAATCAATCGCAAATTTCTTGATTTCTCCGATCAGTTCCAGTTTGACTTTTACAGAATCGGGGGTGTTGGGCGACGTTCTGATGGTTTCAAGGTCTTCGGTGTCAAATATGATGCTGAGCTGGCCCTTCAATTGCCGGAATCCATACCTTAATACGGAAAAATTCATGGCTCCGCAGATCAGGATAAAAAGCAGAATCGCCAGCCCTGTATATTTTAAGATCTTTTTCATGCTGATAATAAAAAAGGATACTGCACTGTGCAGTATCCTGATATGATTAACGGATTTTCAAGCTCTAGATTATTCGTCAGCGTCTGCACCGGCGTTTTTGTCCATCAATGCGTCGGAATTTCCTGCAACAGTCTGCTTGATTTTTTCTTCGATATCGGCCATTAACTCAGGGGTGTCTTTGATCAGTTGTTTCACTGAGTCACGACCTTGTCCTAAGCGGCTGTCACCATAAGAAAACCATGAACCTGACTTTTTAACGATATCCAGGTCAACGGCAAGGTCAAGTACTTC
>Ga0247738_10000534_pt1 | contig 14448 bp, 15 predicted proteins | sample UWRJL013104B2_FD_180936 | JGI IMG/M metagenome (GOLD analysis project Ga0247738, IMG submission 180936) | Plant litter microbial communities from Arlington Agricultural Research Station in Wisconsin, United States - UWRJ-L013-104B-2 | ecosystem: Environmental > Terrestrial > Plant litter >...
GAGACTGGCATCGCCACCGGGCGGCTCTACGAGACAGACGACCCCTCGGATGCTGGCCAGCTCATGCAGGGAGCTCGGGTCGAGGTCGTCGACGACAACGACGTCGTACTGCCGGTCGGCTCCCCCGGGCGTGTGCGGCACCAAACACCGGGAATGGTGGATGGATATGTGGGCGACCCTGGAGCATCCGCCCTCGCCTTTCGCGATGGCTGGTTCTACCCGGGCGATCTGGGGTTCTTTCGCCCGGACGGCGGACTCACCCTTACCGGCAGGGAGTCCGAGATGCTCAACGCGGGCGGAGTCAAGGTCGATCCGAACCGACTGGACGGCTTCGCACTGGATGACGTCAAGGTCATCGACGCAGCCAGCTTCGATTACGCGACGGCCTCGGGCATCCACGAGATCGGACTCGCGCTCGTCACCGAGGACGACATTGACGTGCAGGCACTCCTCGCCCGGCTCAAGGCCGAGTTCGGCACAGCCGCGCCCCAGCTCGTCGCGCGTGTTCCCGAGATCCCGCGCAACGCCATGGGCAAGCCGATGCGCCGCACGCTCGCCGAGCGGTTCAGCGAGAGCTGACTAGTTCGTGCGCGGCCGGCGACGGTAAGCGACGACGGTGAGCAGACCACCGAGCAGCAGAGCGCTGGCACCCAGAGGCAACGGGCTCATGTCAGAGCCAGTCGCGGCGAGCAGAGCGCTCCACGACGCATAGTAGGTCGCCGAGGCCGTGACGGGCGCGCTGAAGTCAACAGGGGTGGTCAGCGACGCATCGGTGAACCACCCATTGAAGTGGTAGCCGTCCGCAGACGGATTGGCCGGACGGGTAGCCGAGCCGGCGGTGGCCACAGTCTGGGAGGCCGGGGCGGAGCCGTGGCCGTTGGCACTGAACGAGATGACGACCGATGCCGCCGGAGCCCAGCGCACGGCGATGAAGCCCGCCGCGCCGGTGCCAGAGAAGGGCGCAAGGGTGATTCCGCCACCGCCACCACCGCGGTTCGCGACAGCTGGGCTGAGCTCAGTACCGGGTGTGACGCCACCGGCGTTGCAGCCGGGTGTGCCCTTCACGGTGGGGGAGCCTGCCGCGCCACCGCCGCCATAGCACTCGGTGTCGCCGTCGAAGAGGGAGCCTGCACCGGCGATGTTATCGACGATGACGCCTGGGCCGCCGTTGGACGTGCTGGGCGCGTTCCCCGCTGCGCCAGCGCCGCCGCCGACGGAGCCGAAGTAGATTCCGCTGTTGCCGCCCGAGCCCTGGTCGAAGCTGGCATTGCCTCCGTTGGCCGCAGTCTCGGTGACCGCGCCTGCAGTCACGCTCGACGGGGTACCAGGAGTGCCCGCGGGAACGGTGGAGGTACCAGCAGTTCCGGGAGTGGCAACCACGAGGTTGAGCGCGCCAACCGTTCCGGTGAAGTCAACGACCCTGACAGTGCCACCGCCGCCAGCGGCGGCATAGCCGTCGGTGTTGGCGCTGTCCTGAACGGCGCCCGCTCCGCCGGCGCCAACGAGCAGCACCTCGAGCTTGGTCATGTCAGCTGTGGCCGTAAAGGTCGGGCTACCAGACGTGAACGTCGCCTCGCAGATGCCCGGGGCAATGAGGGTTCCCTCTGCGCCGCACACGTCGCCAACGGCGGCACTAGCGGGCGCAGCTCCGACGAACAGGCTTGAGACGCCGACGGTGGCGAAGGCCGCGAGGGCGGCAGAGGTGCGACGAACGGCGAGCTTCACGGGTACTCCGACAACGGGCGAGAGGGTCGCGCTCTGGGCGCGAAAGAATAGGGCGATCTGAGTATGTCAGATGTTAGACCTTGTAGTGAAGTGGCAAGTGAGGGATTCGAACCCCCGAAGTTGAAAACGTCTGATTTACAGTCAGATCCCTTTGGCCGCTTGGGTAACTTGCCGCGGGCGCTTCCGGCCGAGTGTGTTCACCTGACCGAGAGCGCTGAACAAGAATAGCGTGCTTGCGCTGGTCTCCAAATCACGAGGCGTATTCGACCCCCGCGGACGCCACCGCGCGAATGTAGGACTCCGCCCCGTTGTAGGCCGAGATGCCCGCTCGCCAGCCCGACTCCGTCGTCATGTCACCGCTCGCCCGGCAGAGGTAGTTGGCCGTTGCCTGCGTTGCGTCGTCGATGTTCTGCGGGTCCTCGACGCCATCGCCGCTCGCATCCGTGTGCCAGTTGCGCCACGTCTGCGGAATGAGCTGCATCGGGCCGACGGCGCGGTCGAAGTCGGCATCGCCGTCGATCGCTCCGCCGTCGGAGTCGGGCACGTGCTCCGTGTCACCGCCCGCCAGGGCGACGCCGAAGATGCCCGGGGTCACGGTGCCATCGGCCCCGAGGGTGGAGCCCTCATGACTGCCGTGGCGGCTCTCGGCGAAGCCGATAGCCGCGAGGGTGTTCCACGAGAGGCCGCACGACGGCATCGCGCTTGCCTTCGCCAACGCGACACCCGCGTACGCGGCGAGGGCACGCTCGGGGATTCCGGTGCGCTCCGCGGTGGCTGCGAGCCAGTCCGCGTCGACCAGGCCAGCGACGCCAGGGCCGGTCGCGGTTGCAGCGAGCGGCGGCGGTTGGGCGGCCGGTGCCCAGGTTGCTGCGGCAGGGGCATCCGTCTGATTGTCGGTCGGCTGCGCGCTCGGCGTGAGAAAGAAACCGATGCCGAGGCCCGCGAAGAGAAGGAGGGCGATGGCCAGCACCGCGCCGGTGAGTGCACGCTGCTGCATACTCACGTTCTACCATGGGCTCATGGCAGATTCCTCATTCGACGTAGTAAGCAAGGTCGACCAGATGGAGGCCGACAACGCGGTCAACCAGGCGCAGAAAGAGATCGCGACGCGATACGACTTCAAAGGCGTCGGGGCATCCATCGAGTGGAGCGGCGAGAAGCTGCTGCTCAAGGCGAGCGCTGAGGAGCGGGTCAAAGCCGTTCTCGAGGTGCTCGAGGCCAAGTTCATCAAGCGCGGAATCACCCTGCGCAGCCTTGACAGCGGCGACCCCTACCCCTCGGGCAAGGAGTACCGCATCGAGGTGAACCTCAAGAACGGCATCTCGTCAGAAGACGCGAAGAAGATCAGCAAGATCATTCGCGATGAGGCACCGAAGAGCGTCAAGTCGCAGATTCAGGGTGACGAGCTGCGCGTGCAGTCGAAGAGCCGCGACGACCTGCAGGCCACCATGGCGCTGCTCAAGGCCAAGGATGACCTCGAGGTCGCTCTGCAGTTCGTGAACTTCAGGTAGTCGCGCGTGGACGTTGTCTGGCTGGCGACGGTCGCCGCCTACCCGATCATCGTCTTCGTTCTCAACGTGGTGATCATGGTGCTCGCGGTCATCTACATTCCCCGCAACCGTCGGCCACAGACAGCGCTGGCCTGGCTCGTGCTGATCTTTGTTCTGCCGGTGCCGGGAATCCTGCTCTTTCTTCTCTTCGGATCCCGTCGCCTGCCCCGCAGCCGTCGCCGCAAGCAGCGTGAGATCAACAGCTACATTCTCGAGACCACCGACGGCATCGAGCAGGTCAAGCGCGACCACCCGTGGCCGGCCTGGCTGGAGCCGATCGTCGAGCTCAACCGCACACTCGGCGCCATGCCGCTCGTCGGCGGCAACACGGCGAAGATGCACACGGACTACGACGAGTCGATCGCGGCAATGACCGCGGCCGTCGACGCGGCGAAGAAGTACGTGCACTGCGAGTTCTACATCCTGTCGTTCGACCACACCACCGTGCGCTTCTTCGAGGCCATGAAGGCCGCGGTCGAACGCGGTGTCATCGTGCGGGTGCTGCTCGACCACGTCGCCGGCATCCGCTCGGTTGGCTACCACCGCACGATGCGCGCGCTCAAGCGGGTCGGGGCGCAGGCGCACGTGATGCTGCCCGTGCAGCCGTTCAAGGGCAAGTACCAGCGCCTCGACCTGCGCAACCACCGCAAGATCCTCGTGATCGATGGCATGGTCGCCTTCACCGGATCGCAGAACATGATCGACTCCAGCTACAACAAGCGCGGCAACATTCGGCGCGGGCTGCACTGGAAGGACTTCATGGTGCGCTTCGAAGGGCCCATCGTCGCCGGCATCAACGCCCTCTTCATCACCGACTGGTACAGCGAGACCGACGAGCTGCTGCTGCGCGAGGCACCGGATGTGACCGCCGCCGCCAAGGAGAACACCATCGACTGCCAGGTCGTGCCCAGCGGTCCCGGGTTCGACGGCGAGAACAACCTTCGCCTCTTCAACTCCCTCGTCTACGCGGCAACCGAGAAGGTCATCATCACGAGCCCCTACTTCGTGCCCGACGACTCGATGCTCTACGCGATCACCAGCGCCGCCCAGCAGGGACTCGACGTGCAGCTCTTCGCGTCGGAGATCGGCGACCAGCCGGTCGTCTACCACGCGCAGCGCAGCTACTACGAGGCGCTGCTGCGCGCGGGCGTGCGCATCTGGCTCTACCAGGCGCCCACCGTGCTGCACGCGAAGCACTTCACGATTGACGACGAAGTGGCCGTCATCGGGTCGAGCAACATGGATATGCGCTCGTTCAGTCTCAACCTCGAGATCTCGGTCATGATCCGCAGCCGCATGTTCGTCAAGCAGCTGCGCGAGGTCGAGCAGGACTACCGCGACCACAGCCGCGAGCTCACCCTCGACGAGTGGATGCAGCGCCCCCGCGCCAGCGCCGTGCTCGACAACGTCGCCCGCCTGTCTGCGACCGTGCAGTGATCACGCGCTTTGAGGCTGCCGTTCGTCTCGACATCCCACTCGGGATGGCATCCAAACACGGAATACCGGCGCGGATGTCCGAGAAGGAGTTCACGGAGCTCGACACCAACCCACCCGCGTGGCTGGTTCAGTCCCGCGCCAACCGCACCGGCAAGCGCCCCGTATGGATGCAGCTCGTGTGCGACATCTGCGGCTACACCGAGGCCGTGCGCCCCAAGAAGTGGTGGCCGTCGTTCACCTACATCAGCTGTGCTGAGCACTCCCCCGCGGATCTGCCCCAGCCGGCGGGTGCGCTCGCGCGCACCGAGGTCGATGGCATCGGGTCTCGTTTCGTCGGAATCGTCGACGCCTGAACGCAGGAGGCGGGCGGGCCGATCTCGTTCGGCGACGAGATCGGACACCACCCGCGTCCTTCTTCGCTGGGCTACCGGCCCGATACGGCTGGAGACTCCTCGGTCGATAGCTCCTGTGCTGCGAAGTTCTTGTCGTCGTCGAACGACTTCTGCCGTGCGACGTAGAAGATGATCAGCGCGTAGACAGCCTTGGCCAGGATGTCGGCGACCGAGTAGCCCACCTGCTTGAACACCCAGGCATCCGCGCCGCCGATGTTGAGCAGCGGCAGCAGGTAGGCGATCGGGTACACGCCCCAGCTGAGCAGCAGTAGGAACCGTAGGCGGCTCAGCGTGCCGCGCACCGACGCCGGCTGGCTGCCGAGCGACTTGGTCAGCTGCACGAACAGCACGTAGAGGATGTAGAGGAAGGGCAGCGTCGACAGCAGCCCGAAGATGCCACGCACCGTGTTGTCGCCGCTGATCTCGCCCGGGTAGCCAAGGATGATCATGAGTGCGGCGGCGGGGAGCAGGCGAATGATGAGTCCGGTCTGCACCTTGCGCGCGAGGGCGAGCACGGCGATCAGCTCGAGCAGCAGCAGCGGCACGGTGAGCAGCCAGTCCACGTAGCGGTAGCCCTCGTTGAAGGACTCGCCGACGACCTGCACGTAGTCGCCCGTTCCGCCGACGGACTCGGAGCCGAACGCGGCCGTGAACGAGTCGAAGATGCGGAAGTAGTGATAGGCCGCAATGCCACACACCACGATCGCCACGGTGATGGCCTGGCGGTAGCGAGGCAGGATTCGCGGCAGCGCGATGACAAGGAACACCGCGGTGAACAGCTGCGCGGCGATGACGAGCGACAAGAAGTTGTACACCGTGGCGTACTGACCTGATGTCAGGGAGTCGGGAATCAAGAGAACCTCCAGATAGGAATTCATCGAGGCACCGGCAGGGCTGTCGTGCGCCGCTTCCGATACTAGATCACTTAGTAAGTAAGTTACTAGTTGATCTTTCAGAAAAACCTCAGGGCGTGACCTAAAGTCGTTACAGGAGCGAGGACCCCTCGCAGAGAGGATGTGCGGCTGTGACTGACCCTCTCGTGACGCACGCCCTCGACGGCTTTCCCGCGGCGGCCATCCGCTTCGTCCGAGCGCTAGAGCGCAATCGGGAGCAGATCGGCAAAGACCACGACCTCTCGCCCAGCGACCTGCGGGCACTCTTCTGGATTGCCGAAGTGGGCAGCGTGACGCCGAAAGACGTCGCCGCCCACATGGAGATGACCACCGGCGGCATCACCGCTATCGCCAACCGCCTCGTCGACGCCGGCCTGCTGCAGCGCACCGGACACCCCAGCGATCGGCGCAGCCTCTACCTTGAGCTCAGTGCTGCAGGGCACGAGACGATGCGGGTGATCCACACCGACTTTCGGGCCATGATCGCCGACTCCACCTCGCGGCTCACCGCTGCAGAGCTGCAGGCCTTCGAGGCGGCTCTCGACATCGTCGCGACCGAGGTCAACGCCCGCGCACGACGCTAGGCGTTGCTGACGCGCACCATCTCGTCGCGCTCGACAACCTTGATGCGGGCACGCTCCTGCGGCTCGCCGAGGCCGACCTCGTGGGCGTCCAGCTTGTGCCATCCGTCGATGTTGGTGAACTCGACGCCGCGCTCCTCGAGCAGGGCCGGGATGGCGTCCTCCTCGGGGTGGGCCGGGGTCCACCAGTTGGCCTGGTCGTTGATGACGTGGCTGATGGTCTCCATCGCGTCCGACTTGGTGTGGCCGATGAGGCCAACCGGGCCGCGCTTGATCCAGCCGGTCGCGTAGATACCGTGCAGCTGCTCGCCGGAGTCGTCGATGACCTGGCCCTCGCGGTTCGGAATCACGCCGCGCTTCTCGTCGAAGGGGATGCCGTCGAGCGGCGAGCCGAAGTAGCCGACCGCGCGGTAGATGGCCTGAATCGGGAGCTCGCGGATCTCGCCCGTGCCGGTCACGCCACCCTCGGCGTCCGGCTTCGTGCGCTCGTAGCGGAAGCCCGTGACCTTGCCGTCTTCGCCCGTGACCTCGATGGGGTTGGCGTAGAAGTGCAGGTGCAGGCGGCGCGAGGCCGAGCCGGTCTCCTCCTGGCGCCACTTCGTGAAGACCCGGTCGATGACCATGATCTGCTTGTTGCTGGCGATCGCTGCCTTCGAGGCCTCGTCGTAGTCGAAGTCCTCGTCGTAGACGACCATGTCCACATCGTTGAGCTCGCCGAGCTCGCGAAGCTCGAGCGGCGAGAACTTCACCTGTGCCGGGCCACGACGGCCGAACACGTGCACGTCGGTGACCGGCGAGGCCTTGAGGCCGTCATACACATTGCCGGGGATCTCGGTCGGCAGCAGGTCATCGGCGTGCTTCGCGAGCACGCGGGCGACGTCGAGCGCAACGTTGCCGTTGCCGATGACGGCGACCGACTGAGCGGTCAGCGGCCACTCGCGCGGAAAGTCGGGGTGACCGTCGTACCAGCTGACGAAGTCCGCGGCGCCGTAGGAGCCATCCAGCTCGATGCCGGGGATGTTGAGCGCGGCATCCTTGATCGACCCGGTCGAGAAGATGACCGCGTTGTAGTGCTTCTTGAGGTCGTCGAGGGTGATGTCGCGGCCGAAGAGCACGTTGCCGAAGAGACGGATCTCGCCCGAGTCGAGCACGTCACGCAGTGCGTTGATGATGCCCTTGATGCGCGGGTGGTCGGGTGCGACGCCGTAGCGCACAAGGCCGTAGGGGGCGGGAAGCTGCTCGAAGAGGTCGATCGAGACGTCGAACTTCTTCTCTGTCTTGTGGAGGATGTCTGCGGCGTAGATGCCGGCGGGGCCGGCTCCGACGATGGCCAAACGGAGCTTGGTCAATGTGTTCCTTCTAGTTGGAGCGTTCGACGAGCGTGTCGGCGAAGCGGGTCAGGGCTGTCTTTACGGGACCATCAGGCAGCGGGGCGAGGGCCGCGACGGCGTCACGCGACCAGCGGTGCGCCTCGTCGAGGGTCTCACGGGTGACGGCGTGCTCGCGCAGCTCGGCGACCGCGGCCGCGAAGTCGGCGTCGTCGAGGTCGCTCTCGAGGCGGGCGAGCAGCGCGGCGGAATCCGCGTCGGTGAGCGCGGCACGGCGCAGGTAGAGCAGCGGAAGCGTAGCGACCCCGGCCCGCAGGTCGGTGCCCGCGGCCTTGCCCGTCTCCTCGATCTCCGACGACAGGTCGATGACATCGTCGATCAGCTGGAAGGCCACGCCGATCTTCTCGCCGAAGGTGACGACGGAGGCGCGGTAGCTCTCATCAGCCCTCGAGAGCATGACGCCAACCTCGGCGGCAGCGGCGATGAGGCTGCCGGTCTTGTCGGCGAGCACCTGGATGTAGTGGGCGATCGCATCCTCGCCGTTCTGCGGCCCGATGGTCTCGTGCAGCTGGCCGAGGCAGAGACGCTCGAAGACCTCGGCCTGCAGCAGCGTGACCCGCGGGTCGAGTCCGGCGATGAGCTTGCCCGCGCGCGCGAAGAGCAGGTCGCCGGTGAGGATCGCGACCGAGTTGCCCCAGACGGACTGGGCCGAGGGGACCCCTCTGCGCATGAGCGCCTCGTCCATGACGTCGTCGTGGTACAGCGAGGCGAGGTGGGTGATCTCGAGGGCCATGGCGGCTTTGACGACATCCGCGTTGTTGCCATCGCCGAGCTGGGCGGCCAGCAGTGTGAGCGTGGGGCGGATGCGCTTGCCGCCCGCATCGAGCAGGTAGCGGCTCGTCGTGTCGGCGAGGGTGTCGGCGAACGACAGCTCGGCGCTCAGGCCCTCTTCGACCAGCTCGAGGCCTTCTTCGATCGCGTGCGCGAAGTGCCGCTCGTCACTCGACGCGAAGAGCTTCTCACCGAGCCCGAGGGAGGAGCGCAGCGAATTGCTGCGCCGCGCGAGGGGAGTCACTGGGGTGCCGATCTGTCGTGCGGGCCGCTAGGGCGTCGCGGGCTTCTGGACGGGGACGGGCCGCGTCATCGCGTCTTTGCGCTTCGCGACGGACGCGAGCACGGCAGCGTCCGCGGGCTTGCGACCGCGGTGCATGGCCACGATGCCGGCGGTGAGGTTGCGGTAGGCGACGCGGGTGAAGCCGGCGCCACGAATCCACTGGCTGAGCGTGCCCTGGTCGGGCCAGTCGCGAATCGTCTCTTCGAGGTACTTGTAGGCCGCCGCGTTGGAGCCGGTGACGCTCGCGACGGTCGGCATCACGTACTTGAGGTAGGTGAAGTAGCCGGCGCGCATGAGGGCGACGGGAGGACGCGAGAACTCGGTGATGACGAGACGACCGCCGGGCTTGAGAACCCGGTACATCTCGTCGAGCGCCGCCTTGGGGTCGGTGATGTTGCGCAGGCCGAAGCTGATGGTAACCGCGTCGAACTCGTCAGAGACGAAAGGGAGCTTCATTGCGTCACCCTCGACGAACTCGACGCTCGAGTGCTTGCGGCGCGCCTCACCGAGCATGCCGGCGGAGAAGTCGAGGCCAACCACGGTGGCGCCGGTGCGGGTCAGCGCAACCGAGCTGGTGCCGGTGCCGCAGGCGATGTCGAGAATGCGCTCACCCGGCTGCGGGTCGATTGCCTTGACCGTGGCGAAGCGCCACAGCCCCGAGTTGCCCGCCGAGAGCACGGCGTTGGTCACGTCGTAGTTCGAGGCGACGGTGTCGAACATGCCAGCGACCTCATCCGGTTGCTTGTCCATGTCTGCTCTTGCCACCCGTCAAGTGTAGGCGAAAGGCCTGTGAGCACGGCGGGGTACTCTTGACCCGTGCTCCCTCTGGTCGTCGAGACGGTGGCCGCCGACGATATCGGCCCACTCATCCCCCTTCTCGACTCGCGCGACCCGCTGCTGTTCATCCGCCGCGGTGAGGGTGTCGCGGGAATCGGCGAAGCGCTGCGACTCGAGTTCACCGGCCCCACCAGGCTCGCGGACGCTGCGGCGGCCTGGCAGAGTGTCGTCGCCCAGTCGCGCATCAGCGACCCGATCGGCGTGCCGGGAACCGGCCTCATCGCCCTCGGCAGCTTCGCGTTCAGCGAGCACTCCGCCGCCACGAGCGTGCTGATCGTTCCGCAGGTTGTCATCGGACGCCGCGACGGCCGCAGCTGGATCACCCGCATCAACGCGCCGTCCTCCCCCATCCCGATCCCCACGACCCTCGGCCACGAGTACCGCATCTCGCTGCGCCCGGGCGAGATGACCGCCGACGCCTTCGTCGCCGCGGTGGATGCCGCCATCGCCGAGATTGCCGCCGGCACGGTGCGCAAGGTGGTTCTCGCCCGCGACCTCATCGGCCGCCTGCCCGAGGGCGCCGATCTGCGCCGCGTGCTGCGCTACCTCGCCCTCGGCTACCCCGACAGCTTCACCTACGCCGTCAACGGCCTCGTCGGCTCGAGCCCAGAGACCCTCGTGCGCGTCGACCGCGGATCGGTCACCGCCCGCGTGCTCGCTGGAACGATTGGACGCGGCAGCGACGCCGACAGCGACCTCGAGGCCTCGATCACACTGGCAACCTCGACGAAGGACCTCGACGAGCACCAGTTCGCCATCGGCAGCGTGATGAGCGCGCTGCGCCCGCACAGCAGCACGCTCGCCGCCAGCGACCAGCCTTTCACCCTCAAGCTGCCGAACCTCTGGCACCTGGCGAGCGATGTGGTCGGCGAGCTCAGCGACGGATCCACCTCGCTCGACCTCGTCGACGCGCTGCACCCGACGGCGGCGGTCGCGGGCAACCCGACCTCTGCCGCCCTCGACGCCATCGAGCGGCTCGAGCCCTTCGACCGTGGGCGCTATGCCGGCCCGGTGGGCTGGGTGGATGCGAACGGCGACGGTGAATGGGCGGTCGCGCTGCGCTGCGCCCACGTCTCCAGCACCGGCCGCATCACCGCCTACGCCGGTGCCGGAATCGTGCGCGACTCGGTCGCGGCGGCCGAGCTCGCCGAGACGAAGATGAAGTTTCGGCCGATCGTCGAGGCGTTCAGCTAGCTGGCGGCGAGCCGCTTCTTCTCTGCCTCGACGTCGTAGTCGGCGGCGGGCCACTGCAGGTCGAGCGACCGCAGCGCGTCGAGCAGCAGGCGCTGCACGGCAAGGCGGGCATACCACTTGTGGTTGGCGGGCACGACGTGCCAGGGGGCGGCATCCGTGCGTGTTCGCTCGATGGCGATCTCGTAGGCCTCCATGTAGGCGGGCCAGAGCAGGCGCTCGTCGACGTCGCCCGGGTTGTACTTCCAGTGCTTGGTCGGGTCGTTGAGTCGGTCGGTCAGGCGCTGCTTCTGCTCCTCTGGCGAGATGTGCAGCATGACCTTCACGATGGCTGTTCCCGACGCGACAACCTCTTCCTCGAAGGCACGGATGAGGCCGTAGCGCTCCTCGATCACCTCCGGGGTCGAGAAGCCGCGAACGCGGTGGATGAGAACGTCTTCGTAGTGCGACCGGTCGAAGACCCCGATGTGGCCGGCCTGCGGCAGCTGCCTGCGAATGCGCCAGAGAAAGTCGTGCGCCTTCTCCTCGTCGGTCGGAGCCTTGAAGGAGTAGGCCTGGATGCCCTGCGGGTTCGCGAGCCCGAGCACGTGGTCGACGATGCCGCCCTTGCCCGCGGTGTCCATCGCCTGCAGCACGAGAAGGACGCTGCGCTGCCCACCGAAGCGGCTCTCGGCGAAGAGCTTCTCCTGCAGCTCGGCAAACTCGGCGGCGTTCGCGAGCAGCTCAGCGGCGCCGGCTTTCTTGCCTCCCGTGAAGTCGGGAGTCGACGAGGGGTCGATTGCAGAGAGATCCATGAGGCAACGCTAACGCGGCAGGGGCACCTCGATAAGGGTGGTTGCCTCGGCGGGGGTGAGTGCCTCATCCAGCTCTGCACGGGTGGTGGCTTTTTTGTAGGTCCAGCCATACGCCGCCGCCAAGTGAGAAAGGTCGACCTGCTGTGGCGTGAGCAGCACCCGCTCGAAGGCCTCGGGCGAGGCGACCGCGGCCACCTCCAAGCTGTCGAAGAGTGTTCCGCCAACGTCGTTGCCGACGATCACCTGCAGGCGCGGACGCGGCTCCCCCGCCCCGAACAGCAGCGAGCCCGCGTCGTGCAGCGCGGCGAGGTCGCCGAGCAGCACGCGGGTGATTCCCGAGCCTTCCAGGGCTAGCGCGATGCCGACGCCGGTGCCGATGGTGCCGTCGATGCCGGCCAGGCCGCGGTTGGCCTGCACGCGGATCTTCTTGCCCGGCACGACCTTGTCAGCCTCTCGGATGAGACGCGATGCTCCGAGCACGAGCCGGTCGTGCGGCCAGGTCATGCGCCACACGGCCTCGACGAGCGCGCGCCGCGTGATCGGGGCACGCAGGCCCGCGAGCACGGCACGGCCGAAGGCGGCCTGCGACTTGGGGTCATCGGCGGTGGCGATCGCGATGTCCGGGGCGTCGTGCGTCTCGAGCATCACCCGCGAGGCGGCGACCCAGCGGCCGACCCAGGCGCGCGTCGGCCTGTCGTCAGGCAGCACGCCCTCGACCGAGAATCCGTCGACGAATCGGCCGACCGCGTGGCCGGGGTTGAAGTCCTCGACGCCCGGCGTGCGAACCACGATCGTCTCGATACCCGCGCGCTGAATCAGTGCTGGCACCTCGCGCGAGAGGGTTGGATGCCCGAAGACCACGACCCGCTCGATCGCGTCGCCAAAACCCGGCTGCGTCATCAGCTCCCGCCAGGCGACGCTGAGGTTCGGGCCGAAGTGGGATCCGCTCGACACCTCGGCGAAGAGCGGTGCGCCGAGCAGGCGCGCGGCCTCCTCAGCCTGCTCGCCGGCGCCGTGACCGGCGACGACCACCGTGTTCTTCGCAATCGCGATGGGGGTCAAAACCCTCGGAGCTTCTTCGAGCGCGGTGGGCGTGATCTCGACGGGCTCGGTCACCGCGCTCGACAGCGGCTCGCGGAACGCCAGATTGACCTGCACCGGTCCGGCCTGCGCTGCGAGCACCGCGTCGCGTGCGATCGCGGCCGCGCTCTCGATCTCGCCGGGTTCTCCGGTGGGTGCTGCGACATCCAGCACTGTTCTCACAGCCGAACCGAAGATGCCGGGCTGCTCGGTCGTCTGGTTGCTGCCGATGCCGCGCAGCTCTTCTGGGCGGTCGCTGCTGAGCACGATGAGAGGCACTCCGCTGTGGTGCGCCTCAAGCACGGCCGGGTGCAGGTTGGCGACCGCGGTTCCGCTCGTGGTGATGATGAGCACGGGGGTGCGCGTCTCGACCGCAAGGCCGAGGGCGACGAAACCGGCGACCCGCTCGTCGATGCGAACCCGCAGACGGATGCTGCCTGCCGCCTCGAGGGCGGCTGCGGCGAGCGCCAGCGCCTGCGATCGCGACCCGGGGGACAGCACGACGTCGCGAACGCCGCAGCTGACGAATCCGGCCAGCAGCGCCCCCGCGAAGTCGGAGCTAGGCGCGCTTGGGGTCATTGTCTGTGTCGTCGTCGGAGTCGAGCTGGGCGAGCTCCTCCTCGAGGCGACGGATGCGCTCGTCTTGCTCCTCGTCGCGCCGGATGTTGCGCAAGAAGGCCGGGTCGTCATCGGGGGCGACGACCGCGCGCTCCTCTTTGAAGGGCTCCTTGCCAACGAGGAACCACAGCATGATGCCGAGCAGCGGGATGAGGGCGACGAAGAACCAGAAGCCCTTGGGCACACCCCGCACGCGCTTTCCCTCGGTCAGAGCGATGTCGATGAAGGTGAAGATGCTGAGCGCCACCGCGATGACGATGCCGATCACGAGGAACCTGGTCATGCGCAGATTCTACGCGGCGAGCCTCAACCTAGACTGAGCGGGTGAAACCCTGGGTCGTCTACACGCTGATTCGCATCGGCATCTTCGCCGCCACCTTCGCCCTGCTCTACGGCGTCTTCTCGATCACGCCGTGGCTGTCAGCCCTCGTCGCGGCCGTGCTTGGCCTGACCGTCTCGTACCTGTTCTTCCGACGTCAGCGCGACGCTGCCATCGCCTCGCTCGGCGCGAAGCCGAAGACGGCGCAGTCGGATGAGGACGCGGAGAGCTAGAACACGATCGCGAGCGCGAGCCCCACACCGAACAGGAACGCCGTCAGCGTGGTCAGCTGCAGCGCAATGATGCGGTCCGACGCGGCCTTGCCGGTGACGCCGATGAGGATCGCCGGGCCGGCCGCGAGCAGCGCGAAGAACACGTAGCCCGCCTTGTCGTACAGGAACGTGAAGAAGATGAGGATGAGGAACGGCGCCGCCACCAGAATCGCGTAAACGATGCGCGACGGCAGGTCGCCGATGAGCACGGCGAGGGTGCGCTTGCCGGCGAGCTTGTCCTGCTCGCGGTCGCGGATGTTGTTGATCATCAGCGTGGCGCAGGCCAGCAGTCCGATGGCAACACCGGCAACCCAGGC
>Ga0247738_10000535_pt1 | contig 14444 bp, 4 predicted proteins | sample UWRJL013104B2_FD_180936 | JGI IMG/M metagenome (GOLD analysis project Ga0247738, IMG submission 180936) | Plant litter microbial communities from Arlington Agricultural Research Station in Wisconsin, United States - UWRJ-L013-104B-2 | ecosystem: Environmental > Terrestrial > Plant litter >...
CATCATTCCGCCCATTTTAGCTGTTACACCTGCAGCGCTATTGGTCACATTCAGTACATTGCTTACTTTGTCGTACTGGTATTTATTGTTCATGAACATTCTTGGCGTATTGGTACCTTGATATCCCGTTCCTGAAGCTACGGTCATATTATCCAATCTTCTTCTCAGAGGCTCGTAATTGTATTTGGTCTCTGTTCCGTTACAATATTTTAAATAACTTCTTTGTTCGAACTTATCATAACCTATCTTGTTTACATAATTGTAACTATATGCTTTTTTACCTGCCACTGCCTGCAATAATCCTCCTGAATTGTAGGTATAACTAATTTTCTCCTGATCCGGATAAATCATTTCCTGCAAACGGTTCCAGCTGTCATATTTCCAGCTTGTAACATAGGTCGCAATGGCCTGATTAGGTACAATTACGGTTCTACGAATGCTTTCGATCTCGCCCATTACACCGTATGAGAATTCCTGCGCACCGGTTGCATCTTCCATTAAAATGACTTTTCCTCTTCGGTTCTGGCTCTCGTTTTTAGACCCAAAAACATAACGTACATTATTTTCAGGATGTTCCGGATAATTAATATTCGTCAATCGGTTAAAATCATATTCATAGGTAATCTTTTTGCTTTTGGCTTGCAGATTCGCTGTTATTCTTTCGAGCAAATTCCCTAAAGGATCAAATTTAAAAGTACTTTTTCCGGCATCTGGCTGAATGACTTGTATGCGCCTGTCGGCTAAATCATAAGTACTTATCGTTTGTTGTCCCTGAGCATCGGTTACGGTAATGTTTCTTCCTATTCCGTCATAACCAAACTGTGTTGCCACATTGTTGGCATCAAGAGTTTTCATAGTCAGTCCTGAACCGTTGGCAAAACTTGCATTGATATTGTTTAATGCATCTGTAACTTCTGTTTTAAGTAAATTACTTTCTATGGTATAAGCCATTTTGGTTGACGCGCCATCGGGCAAAGTCGTTGTAATTGGTCTGTCGAGAATGTCATACGTGGTTTTAGTCGGCGCAGTCGAATCATAACTATCCATAAATTTATTCCAATCACCCAAAGGTGCTGTCTGTGGATAGTAGGCTTCTTTGGCACGGCCAAAAGCATCAAATTTCGCACGGCCAGAAACGACCATTACATTACTTTGTTGATCGGGTGTTGTATTATTCGTAATTGCAGCATCTTTCTTAACCTGAATTGGCCTTCCTAATCCATCAACAAAAGTTACGGTTTCGATAGGATCATTTGGATGCTGAGCATCAAAATGTTTCGTTCTCGCATAAGCGGTTCTGGTGATATTTCCGTTTGAGACCACTGTCGTTGGAAAATAATCCATCATTATGGTGTATGGTTGTCCTGCAGCAGCTTCTTTTGGCCCCTGTACTTTGGTTAATCTTCCAAATTCGTCTATTTCTTTTTTAATTACATAACCGTTTACATCTTCTGTTTCAAGTGCAATCCCATAACGATAATCGTAATCTCTGGCATAACTGCGATACTCAAAATTATCTGAGATTTCTTCGACGTACATTTTATAATACCTGTCATAACGGTATTTATAAACCGGACGTTCTTTTTTGTAATTCTCGGGCAGTGTTTTTTGAACTATATTTCCATAAATATCATAATTTATATCAGTAACTGCCCATTGGCTGTCATTGAGTTTTTGGGACACCTTTGTAAGATGACCAGCATAATAGATGTCATAAACAGCTTTTACCTCATGTACAGTTATCCCGCCCATTGTTACTTTACTGCTTGTGGGTAACCCTATGATATGTTTAGACAAATTGTTTGTATACTCAATTTCGGTTTTATAATCTCCAGTGCTATTGTCTTTATAGGTATAACTTTTTAAATCTCCAAAATTGCCTGAACCTACATAATATTCACTGTTTATTTCGCTTAATTTAAGCGGTGTGGCACCTCCTTCATAAGCATAAGAAATGATTTTTTTAGCTGGATTAAAACTTACGCCTCTGTCTGAGCATATTTTTTCAGTCGGTGCAAAACTATAAGTATCGCCTGTTGCTTTTACAGCATATGTATAATAATCCTGAGTACTTTCGGTATATTTTACTCCTGAATTTGAACTACTATTTACTCCCTCGTTACTTTCTAAAACAGAACTTAATAAGTGCCCGGCATTATAATAATCAGACACATCGTAATTTTGTGTTAGTGTTCTGTATACTTTATCTCCGTTCTCTGTATCGATACTTTTGGTTTTTACTTCTCCAAAACCAAGGAAACTTCTTTCATGACGCTCGTATTTCCCTTTAGCATAAGCAAACTGAGTTTTCATATCAGGACCATCGCTGGCGATTCCGTCTTTTACAAGTACACTTTGCATTACCCATTTCCCACCCGGGTGGTCATATGTTGGGGTGCTTCGACTATAGTCTACAATAAACTCACCTCCAAGCGGTGTACGAACTGATTTTAACTTATTGGTACGCGCAATAGTGGAACGTTTTACGCCCATTGCATCATCTGTGGTAGAGGTCAGATAATCAGGAAAACCGTCACCGTCGATGTCTTGCAACATTGTTTCTACACGGTTGCTTGAAATTCCTGCACTTACTCCTGGATTAACTGCTATTTTAATTTGAACAATAGGTATTGGTACTGCAGCAGTAAAAGCTGTATTAAGGGATTCTCCAGTTGAAGAAACCTGTCCCAAAACTCCTAAACCATTCCATGACATTGGCGCGCTGTAACGATCTCCTAAATTCAAACGAACTAAATTATTCTTAAACACCTGATCTACCAGTCCATCACCATTTACATCCTGCAAACTAAAATCAGTCCATGTAATCGTTTTGGTAATTCCATAACCTGCACTGATCGATGAAGATCCCAAATCTACTCCCATTCCTATACTAGGAAATATCGATTCTCCTTTTGTAATATCTTCCAGTCCATAATCTATTGGTTCTGTAAAACCATATCCTAAATTAAGCTGTACTTTTTTGTTACTTAGTATCTTATCAGGCAATCCATCACCATTAAGATCCGTCCAGGATTGAACTGTTTCTTCTTTATTATAACTTATTCCACCGTTTACGGTAACTGCAGACGATTCCTCTTTGGCCTTATCTAAAGCTGCTTTTGCATTAGCAACTGTCTTTTCTGCTTTTTCTACCGCTTCACATGACCCTCCTTTATTTTCCCCGGCAAGAGCTTTTGCCGCTTTATTATAAACTCCTTGTGCAGTTGCTATTGAAGATGCATGCATTGCTCCACCTCCTGCTGATATGCTATAAGACTGAGAACTACTGCTGTGTAATCCACTAATAGCTATATTTTCTCCGTCAAAACCACCTTTACTATTTGTCATCTGGATATTTGCTTTGGTAATAATATCCGGAAAACCATCACCGTTCATGTCCTGGTAATCTGATACGACTTCAGAGTTTCCATCTGCTTCACTCACTGTAAAAGCACCGGCCCCGATTTGTCGTGCTTCACTTTTTGCTTTTGTTATTTTATTAATTCCAAATGCAGTTGAACCCTCTGTACAGTATTGATTGTTTGTATTTAGATTTCCGGCAGCCAAGCCTTCTAATGGATTTGTCAATACTATATTATCTTCCCCCAAACGTGAACTTGATACTATTGCTCCATTAATATAAGTTAAATTATCTGCTCCCGACCAATATTTTTTAGTCGTTACATCTGGAGTCATAATAGTGAAAATCATTTTTCGAGGGTCTGTTTCTGCTTTGTCAGAATCCGGCAATACGAGTTTACTTTCGTTTATAGGCTGGTTGTAACGCCCATCCATCGCATTGTATATAAATTGTCCCCAATGGCGCTGCATAGGTCCAAATTTCTCGGTATCAGATAAAACCGGAGCAAATATTGCTGCTGTAATTGAAGTTCCGTTTACAGTTACTTTCGTTACAGCTGTTGCGCTATTTCCTAAAGCTGTGCGATCAGATACGGTATATTCTATCCAGATTTTGTCACCTGCCGCTGCGGTTACTGCTAATGGTGTTGCAGCTGTAAGTGCACCATTTAGCATAGTGTAATTTTTCTTGCCTAATAAAACTCCTGTACTTGTTTTCGCAGATAAGGTTACTTTATAAGCAATTCCGTTAGTATTGACTGCTGTTAATGCCGGTGTCAAAGTAAGTGTTCCTGCAGCAGCAGCTGTGTACAATTGTCCTTCTATTAAGTGAGTGCCAAAAAGGCCGTAGTCTTTAAAAGGTACTGTTTCATAATCTGATGTTCCGGTTATATTGGCAGAATTTACTCCTGTACAATTAACATCTGAAGGCACCGGAGTTATCGCACTATATTGCCCTAAAGGATAATGCGTTAGTTTTGCATCCCAGCTTATTTTGTCCCAAGCGACATTCGTATCACTGGTTATGGTAATTTTTACTTCCTGATACTCTTCTGTAAGGGCAGGCAGCACCGTTTTTGCTGTTAATACGCCATTAGCAGTTTCTGTAGCGGCATAGGTTTTGCACCAAAGTGTATTAAATATACCTGAACTGTTTTTTCCTAAGAGGCTAACCGTAACGGCGTCACTAGTAATGGGTTTTGTAAATGTCCCCGTTACCTGTACTGCGCCCGGCTCATTTACTTTCTGGATTACTATGTTAGACGTATTATTATCTACTATAAAACCTTCTGTTGCTCTATAGCTAAAACGCTGCTGCCCGTCTGGATTTGTAGGCAAATTGGTTCTGGCGACATCGGTATAAGTAATAACCGGGTTCCAGTCGACCTGATCAAAAGCTCCATTGGCCAAATCTGTACGTCCGGACTGTACCCTGAAATATATTTTTTCACCTTTAGTTACAGTCTGTGAAACCGCTGAAAGATTTGCTGAAGGTGAAGTTTTTGTTAGTGGCTTTTGCGGTACAATTTGAACCGCCCCTTTTTGAATTCCTACAAATACACCGTCTGCCAAAGCATATTCGGCTTCATCATAATTGCCTGTTGGCGCAATAAGCGTCGCTGTACTTTCTATTTTTATTGTTCCTGCAAAAGGTGCTTCCCATACCCTTACTACATCGTGTAAAGGAGAATTGGCAATTGCCTCTGCTTGTTCTGCCGGATCTACCGCTGTTACACTGGTATCTATAGTTCCGCCTCCCATTATAGGGCTGGCTGTATCTGAGCTTGAAGTAGTAAAGGTTGGTATTGCATTACCGTTAAGATTGACAATATGGTTGAAGTATACCACCCCGTCACGAACCAAATCGACTAGCCCATCATTATTAACGTCCTGAAAATAAGCACTATTAATAGACTTACTATTTTCATAACTTGTTCCTACTGTAGCTACTGTAAATCCAATTCCAATTTTTGCTACTGCTCCATAATTTGTTGCTGTTGATTTAGAAAATGAAATAGTTGAGATTCCATGAACCTCTAATCGATCTCCAAAAGTATTATTACCCATATTCGGGCGGTAATAAATATGTCCTGATTCATTAAAAACTTTATCAGCAAGACCATCGCCATTAATATCCACCAAGGCCAATAGTCCCTTTGATTGTGAAGGTGAAAATGAAAAGTTAGCCCCAACAGTATTACTTGCAGAAGCATAAGCTTTGTCATCAAGACCTACTCCTACAAACAATGAGAATCCTTCAGAGGTAGAAACTCCTCCTCCTAATGCTGATATTTTGTCATTGAAACTAACACCATCTCTTGTAATATCTGCTTTAGTAATAACACCATTACCCGTTACTTTATCGTTTCCGGTATTCCAGTTTTCTATAGTATTACTAAAAGGCTCATACCCTTCAGACGCTTTTACATCATCGTAATATTCAAAAACATGCTCGTTAAATTTGGCACCTGCCGCATTATTCTGTACTATTTTCTCCAGAAGGGTTTTCTTGAATGCCCCATCGTCTTTTTTGTAAACAAAATCATAGCTGCGTAAAGTTTCTCCAAACTGAGTAACCGTTATTTTTGTCAATAATTTTTGTTTCGAAGTCAAAAATCCATAACGTCCACTATTGGTTTTTACTGTTTTTGTATTTCCACTCGTAAACGAAATTGTAGTTTGCCCAATGTTTTCTTTAGTACCGCATACAATAGAACTCAAATATCTAGACTCTGAAAATATTTTACCACCTACAGTTTCAGTCGATGCTCCAGAATAATTGTATCTTATATAGTCCCCATGTAAATCAACTGCATATGTTAAAAACCATTCTGCAATATTGTTGCTTCCCTTTGTATTACTAATTACTTCAATATAAGAGTAAACGGTGCCATTTTTATCTGTTATATGCCAAGTATATTCATTTAACTTACTTCCTCTTCTTATAATTTTACTAAAATTACTTTCGGTTCTGGGATAAAACTGAACATCACCGCTTTTACGGGCAATTTTATTCCCACGGTGGCCAACTGTCGCATTTTGGTTGTCCATTTGTACCAGCATTACACCGTCCAAATTGTATGTTTCTGTTTCTTCAGTTGTACTAAAACGCGGCACCCCCCAACGGGTATCCACACTAATAGTTGACATTTGTATATCCCAGCCTTCACCAAGCCAGCCACTGCCTCCATCACTGTTATAAGTTACATTTATGTTGGGCTGCATACCATTACGTGCCGGCGGCACTTCGATAGCATAACTTAAATTAGCAGATCCCTGTTGATTTGCGCTTGGCGGCTGTATGGTTTGTATAGCTGCTGTGGGATCTGCTGCCTTGATGTCGTTCATCATGGTAGCTGCAAAACCTTGCGTCTCCGGAGATTCGGGTGTTTTGATAACCCCGTTGATCATATCGGTAAAATGGGTTGTTTTTGAGATGATGATTTGATGTGCAACATCCAGACTATCACGCTCCAATGCTTCCCAATGTCCTGTATTTTTATCAAAAAAGAAGGTACGAATGTCTTCTTCCGTATAACCCGGAGGAAGTAATTCTTTGTTGTATCCTAATTTTACCACTGCTCCGTCTGCAAAATGTTCTCCGTGCGGTAAAAAACGATATCCTCTGCCGTTGGTTAAATTGGTCATTAAAGGATCTAATGCCGGCAAATCAATAGAGCGCAAAGGCGTAATACTTAATGTTTTATTTTCTAGTAAAGCAGTATTATCAACTTCAATACTTGCAGCACCAATAGACAATGTCATTTTTTGTCCTTTTACAAATGTTTTAGAACTTCCTGAAAGAACATTCAATAAAGGTTCCTGATGTGTTATCGAAACCGGTTTCATTACAATATTTTGCTGTAAAGTTTGTCCGGCTGTTGTAATGTTTACAGTTGCTTTTGAATTATTTTGCGCTGGCATGACATACTCAAAAAATCCGTTTTGATGGGGAATTTCTTTTCCTTCAATACTAATCTTGCTGTCTGATGTCAATCCATCTACAAAACCACTTATATATCCCTGTCCATTATAACTTAAAGCAGTAAGATTGTCTAATTGAAGTGATTTTGATTTCCCTTTTTCGATCACCAAAGCCAGATTACGAACCTGATAACCATAACTCGCATTTTCTGGTAATGAAAACAATAGAGTATTATCGCCCTGTTGCAAACTTCCCACGCTTATATATTGTTCCTGCGTGCTCCACTCGTCGCTTTTCTGCACCCAATTTCCTCCTCTTGAAAATTCGTCATTGATACTGATTGCTGCACCATGATAGTCGGAAATCCCTTGCAGCTCGTAAACAAGTTTAACACGATCTCCTGAGTTAAGTTTTTCCTTAAGTGAAAAATGGAATACATTATCGGCAGGATTATCCAGAAGTTTACCGGCATATACCCCAATTACTCCTCCGTTTTCGGCTGCAGGAATTATAAGCTGTTTGTTTTCATCAGGCAGGTTTTCGGCCGTTTTTTTCTCACTGTTACTATCCGCTGCTTTCAAATTTGGCAATATTGCCGCATGCTTCTGTGTGTTATTTTGAGTATTTGCTCCCGATGCTACATTAAAAGATACCGTTTTGGCAGTACTTAAATTATAGGCAAGTGCGCTTTGCCCAAAGATTATGACGGCCAATATACTCGCAGTAATTCTTTGCAGGTTTGATTTTATATTTTCTTTGTTTTCCATTATGGGTATTTATTTTCCTGAATTGGTATGGATGATTATTTTTTGATCTGTAATCCTGAGGTTTTGAAAAAAAGCCTTCATTTTTACTACTGTATAATGATTGATTTAGAGAATTCACCCTCAGTTGTCAATACCTTTATGATATAAATTCCTGATGTAGGAATACTGGTAGTAAACGTGCCTGTTTTTTGAAGTTCCGGATTTCGAAGCTGTGTTATTAATGTCCCTGCTGTATTAAAGATCAATACCATCATCTCTGAAGGATTATTTAATTTTACATAAATATTGAAATTTGCCCCTGCTTTTGAAGGTACCGGAGCTACGACAAGATTATCTGTTACAGGTGGTGTTACAGGTGGTAGAATTTCTTTACATTCAGGAGCTTTAAGTTCTATTTTTTGTACTACTTTGGCACCTATCCCATCACCTTCTGTTATATTTAAATAGTTTGCCGCTGACCATTCAAGTTTGGCAGGACTGTTTACAAAACCGGTGTGAGTTATATTATAAATACCATTACTTGTTCCTTCAAGACCTACATATCCAAAATTAGCTCCTTCCAACTCGTAGGAATTCAGAATTTTAGTTCCTACTACGCTACCATTAACCAAGCATTTTAATATACCGTTCTGAAGTTCCAATTTTATTCTATCGCCTTTACTTAATTTCGCTAAAAGAATATCAGACCAACCTCCCCAGCTAACGAAAAACATTTCATTTCCACTTATCTTCACTCCAAAATTCAATATACCTGTGGTGCGGTTTGTTTGATTGATAAAACCTATAAATTTATTTTCATATCCAGGCCCAGGAAGATCAGATACTGCCCATTCTAAACTTCCATTTCCTGGCTCGATTAATCCTGTTTTTGTTATTGTTACAGCTGCCTCAAAACGGTGTTCTCCACCACTTCTTTCAATATTCGTTCCCACCATTTCCAGAGTCAAATCATAGCTTCCTGCTTCCAAATTTGTCAGTGTTTTTTTAGATTCATAAAAAGTTCCAGTTTGCAAAACCGAGGCACTTCCTGTTTTATTTAGGGTGTATTTGTATCCCGGCACTCCTTCTTTTGCTTCAATATTAATTTTTCCGTCTTGTTGTAAGATTCCATCAACGCAGGTAGGCGATATGGCTTCTTCGACTGCAATCAATTTTACTGTATTATTTTTATATCCAAAAGAAAAAGCATCTTTGCCATTACCATCTGTATCCCAAAGTACATTGTTGAAGATGATTTTCTTTCTGGCGGCATCAATTTCGCTGACCGGATAGTATTCTACATTATCAACTCCAAATTCTCCAGTACCGGAACGGTCTATAATCAAGTAACTCTTATCTGTATAGTTTGCAAATTCTGCCGCTCTTGAGCTATCATAAGAAAGCTCTACCTTTGATCCTGTAGCTACAAAACCGCCATGAAGTACTGTAAGCGAAAGCTTTGTATTTTTTTGATCTGTCGATATAACACCGTAAAAATCCTTATTGACATCTGCAGGCAAAATGGTCAGGATTCTTGTTGTGATCGATTTTACACCGTTGGGATCATAGATATTGATAAAAACTTCATTACCTTTTTTCTCTATGGTAGTTTTATGATAATTAGGTATTATTACCCCTAAATAAGCGGGTTGTTTGGTGTTTTCGATTGCATAAATCGATCCGTTTGCATCTATTCTTATACCATAATCCAACGCTCCTGCAAGCCCGTTTTGTGCCCCAAATTTTACTGTCAAGTCGCTTCCTTTTGCTGTTGTTTTAAACTCCAGATAGCCATTTTTTTTCTGCGTAGGATTTTTCGTTACACCTATTATCATAGCCTCTACATATGTCGTAGTAAATGTACTTTTACCAAAATCTGAATCTACCTCAAAGCCATTGGTGTTAAAAAGTAATGTTTTTTGTTCTGTTGTCGAGTTCGGAATATTCGTAACAAGTTTCCACGTTCGTGTCATTCGCTTTATTCCCGCAATACCATCGGCATCTTTAGTAGTTAAAACACCATTATCATCTCCCCATAAAGCGGCACTTTTATCTGCCAATTCATTTGCGGGCATCTGCCCCATTGCCAATAAACGGTAACGTGTAGACTGATCTCTGTAAGCAGGCTCCTGATAAGAATCATAAGAATCAGAATAATAAGGTCCTTCTTCATAGCTTGTGGTAGAAAAAGGCTGATTCAGACCACTGGCATCATCACGCATAATACCCGTGATTCGGTTGTTATAGGCTGTATTGGCGCTATAATCCCAAATTAATTTATCATCACTGGAAATATAAGAATTGCTTAAACTGACCCCGTATTTTACAGCCAGATAAGTTTCGGCTTTTCGGCGTTCAAGCGGTGTAAGAACACGGCTGTAAACGAATAATTCAGGAATATAACCATAAAGGTTATTATAGAAATCTTTCATGGTATAGGTCGATAAACCATTTGCCTCATTAAGATGAGCGTAACCTAGTGTTACACTTGACTTTTGGTCTTCTCCCCAAACCGAAATATTAGGCTGCTGATATTGATAGTAAGAAACAATTTTTAAGGAACGCTCCGTAAATTTTGCCTCTGGTCCTTCACTATTATCCCATTTTCGATGCAGATCTTCTCCATTTGCTTCTCCGTAATCCAAAATTTCGCTACCTCTTTCAGCACTGTTAACTACTTTATCATTTGTGATCAATGTACCTTCATTTGGTCGACCTTTAACCCCGAATATTGTAGTCTCGTAGTTAAAATTGGTGGTTACAAAACCAAAAATTCCAATTATGGTTCCTTGCTGTAAGTTCGTTTGATTTAGGAAAAACTCACTGCTCCAGCCATTCATATAAAGGCCGGGGTTAAAATTAAAATTACGATTGGTATAAGTATATTCCTTAGTACTATTCCAATCATTAAACTTAACTCCGTTACCACTGAAATCCTGCCAGTTAAAATAGCCATTTGGCAATTGATTCGTTTTAAACCAAACCTGTGATCCCGGAACTCCACCAGGAGATTGACTATAACCTATAAAATTAATAACCAAAACAAAACTCCAAATTATACTTCTTACTCTTACCATTAATGCTTATTTTGATTATAGTGACTAGCTTAACTTTTTATTAAAATTTATTTAACATAAATTTCTTACAATTTTAAGTTAATTTTTCGACTTATCAAAATAAATCAGATATATTTTCTTACAAATTAATTCAAAGGTAAATATTGGCACTTAGCTAATTCTCAAAAAAGAAAAAATGATCGTATTGATTTCTCCCTATTTAATCAAACTAAATTGTGTTTTTAAAGCAGGATGGCATTACTAAAACAAAAACATCAAACAGATAAAAATCAACAACATATATTTAAATTTTAATAACATAAATGTAATAACCACTCAAACACATTAAGAAATATTTCTAAACTTTTCCTACATAGTCTGGATTACTCTTTCCATTTAGAAACTTTCAAAATATTAATTTCAGCTTATATTGTACATTTCTCCGAAATCGTAATAGTTTTTAAAAATATTATGCATGCATAGTATAATTATTCCAAATTAAATTCTAAATTTGTAAAAGCATATTATAAATTCAAAATATATACTTATGAAAATATTAGTTTGCATCAGCCATGTGCCTGATACTACTTCAAAAATTAACTTCTCCAATGGTGACTCAGAATTTGATACCAATGGTGTACAATATGTAATTAATCCTAATGACGAGTTTGGTCTAACACGTGCTATTTGGTTTCAGGAACAACAAGGCGCTAATGTTACCGTAGTGAATGTTGGAGGTCCTGATACTGAACCAACTTTGCGTAAAGCTTTGGCAATTGGTGCAAACGAAGCAATTCGTGTAAACGCAAATCCAACTGATGGTTTTTTTGTGGCAAAACAACTGGCAGAAGTAATTAAAAATGGAGGTTATGATCTTGTAATTGCAGGAAAAGAATCTTTAGATTACAATGGCGGAATGGTTCCCGGAATGATTGCAGGAATTTTAGGTTCTAACTTTTTAAACTCTTGTACTTCTTTAACTGTTGATGGAAACAATGTAAAAGCAGTTCGTGAAATCGATGGTGGAAAAGAAACTGTAAGCACAACTTTACCTCTTATTATTGGTGGGCAAAAAGGTCTTGTTGAAGAAAAAGATCTTCGTATCCCGAACATGAGAGGAATCATGACAGCAAGAACAAAAGCCTTAACTATTCTTGAGCCTGTTGATGCTCCTGTAAACACAAAAGCAGTAAAATTTGAAAAACCAGCTCCAAAATCAGCAGTGAAATTAATTTCTCCTGATAACTTGGATGAGTTAATCAATTTATTACACAACGAGGCTAAAGTAATTTAAGATTTCAGAGTTTAGATTTTAGATTGCGAATTGCAATAGAAAATCTAAATCAACATTTGATTTACTTCAAAAATCTTAAATCGTTAATTTAAATAAAAATCATTTTAGTTTTCAATTTAAAAAATCTGAAATCTAAAATCTAAAATCTAAAATTATCATGTCAATATTAATATATGCAGAATCTGCAGAAGGAAAATTTAAAAAAGTTGCTTTTGAATTAGCTTCTTACGCTAAAAAAGTAGCAGAAACTTTAGGAACAACCGTTACCGCTTTAACTGTAAACATTAGCGATGTAAGCGAATTATCAAAATACGGAGTTGATAAAGTTCTAAAAGTTACAAACGATAAATTAGCAGGATTTACAGCTAAGGCTTATGCCGATGTTATTAAACAAGCTGCTGAAAAAGAAGGAACAAAAGTTGTTTTACTTTCTTCGACTACAGATAGTATTTATTTATCATCATTGGTTGCAGTAGCTTTGAATGCCGGTTTTGCTTCAAATGTTGTTGGATTACCGGTAAGCACTTCTCCGTTTCAGGTAAAAAGAAATGCATTCTCAAACAAAGCTTTTAATATTACCGAAATTATTACAGATGTAAAAGTTCTTGGCCTTGCTAAAAACTCTTACGGAATTTTCGAAAGTGCTGGATCTGCATCTGTAGAAGATTTTAATCCAACTATTGGAGATAATGACTTTGGAGTAAAAGTAGAATCTGTAGAAAAAGTATCTGGAAAAGTATCTATTGCTGATGCTGATATCGTAGTTTCTGGCGGACGTGGATTGAAAGGTCCTGAAAACTGGGGATTAGTTGAAGATCTTGCTGCTGTTTTAGGTGCTGCAACTGCTTGTTCTAAACCTGTTTCTGATTTAGGATGGAGACCTCACAGCGAACACGTTGGGCAAACAGGAAAACCGGTTGCAACAAATTTATACATTGCAATAGGAATTTCAGGAGCTATCCAGCATATTGCGGGTATTAACTCGTCAAAAGTAAAAGTTGTAATCAACAGCGATCCGGAAGCACCTTTCTTTAAAGTAGCAGATTATGGTATTGTCGGAGATGCTTTTGAAATTGTTCCTAAGTTAACAGAGAAATTAAAAGCTTTTAAAGCACAGCATTCTTAATTTAAAATTCTCTCTAAAAATATAGCTGCCTAAAAACAAGATAATCGTATCTTTGTTTTAGGTAGCTTTTTTGTTCCATATTTTTTGATTAAAATTGCACCTTTATTTTCCAATCAAAAAAAGTATTAAAATGAGGCATTAAGTGCCCTTTTTTACCCATATATATGAGTCTAGTAAAATTGTCCATAAAAGGAATTTCATACAGTCAAACTCAAAATGGCGCTTATGCCTTAATTTTGAATGAAGTTGATGGTGAAAGAAAATTACCCATTGTTATTGGAGCTTTTGAAGCCCAATCGATCGCTATTGCCTTAGAAAAAGAGATAAAACCTCCTCGCCCGTTAACACACGATTTGTTCAAAAACTTTGCAGAAAGATTTGACATTGTTGTAAAACAAGTAATCATCCATAAACTGGTTGATGGCGTTTTTTATTCAAGCTTAATTTGTGAAAGAGATAAAATCGAAGAAATCATCGATGCAAGAACATCTGATGCCATTGCATTGGCATTACGTTTCAATGCTCCGATTTTCACTTACAAAAATATCTTAGACAAAGCTGGTATATATTTAAAATCAAATACTGCAGAAACAGATCAGGGTTCTCAGGAAATAGATGATGTACTTTCGAATCCGGAAACTTTTGGTCACGAAGAAGAAACAAATCAATCCGGCGATGTTTATGCCAAGCATAGTTTACAGGAACTAAACGAACTTTTAGATCAGGCAGTTTCTCAGGAAGATTATGAAAAAGCAGCCAAAATTAGAGACGAAATCTCGAAACGTTAGGCATTACGCTATAAGCTTTAAGCAATAAGCTTAGAGTATCAAGCAAAAAGAGAAATTAAAGATTAAATTGTAAGCATTAGGCAAAAGCTTAAAGCGTACAGCATAAAGCTTAAAGCAATCATGAAGCAATACTTAGATTTAGTAAAACA
>Ga0247738_10000536_pt1 | contig 14418 bp, 10 predicted proteins | sample UWRJL013104B2_FD_180936 | JGI IMG/M metagenome (GOLD analysis project Ga0247738, IMG submission 180936) | Plant litter microbial communities from Arlington Agricultural Research Station in Wisconsin, United States - UWRJ-L013-104B-2 | ecosystem: Environmental > Terrestrial > Plant litter >...
CCGATGCATTACCGACAATCTTCCAGTTGCCCGTTGTATTGGGTTTAAAGCTGCTTAAATCATTAAGCGGTAGCTGTGTCTGGGCAAATGCCGACCAGGACAGAAGAAGAAAAAAAGCGAGTTTTTTTTTCATGAAATCGTTTAAGATTGAAAAATGAGAAATACAAAAAATCAATATGGCCATTCCGAATAAGCTTTGCAGCATTCGTCAGAGCAGCGTTTTAATCAGGTTTTGCTACAAATTTACCATCAAATCGTGATTAAAAAAATATTTTATTAAATGTCGCCCTGACACGACAAAAGTCAGCCCGGCAGCAGCATAAGCGGCTGATATATAATGCAGAATTTCAATCGATTTAAACCCGCAAATACCTTTTGGGATCTATGACTAAATCAGGAATTCGAACAGCTCCGGCTTGTCGTTAATGTAGGTAAACTGAACGTTGGAGTTTTCCATTCTCTGGATCAGGCCTTCAAAATCGTCCTTTTTCTCAATTTCTATACCCACCAGGGCCGGCCCCCTCTCTCTTGCAGTTTTTTTTGAATATTCAAAGAAAACAATATCCATGGTTGGCCCGAGTACATGCTCGAGGAATTCTTTCATTGCCCCGGAACGTTGCAAAAACCTGATGATGAAATAATGTTTTAGCCCTTCATATAGCAGTGACCTTTCCTTGATCTCTTCTGTACGCGTGATATCATTGTTACCTCCTCCGATAATACACACCACATTTTTACCTTTGATTTTGTCCCTGATAAAGTCAAGGGCCGAAACACTCAGTGCCCCGGCAGGTTCGGCTACGATGGCTTCTTCGTTATACAATTGAAGGATGGTAGAACAAACTTTACCTTCTGGAATCAGCAGGATATCATCCAATTTGTTTTTAACAATCTGATAGGTTTTGTCCCCAACCCTTTTGACAGCGGCTCCATCCACAAACTTATCAATGTGCTCCAGTGTTACCACCTCACCCTTTTCAAATGAAGCTTTCATCGACGGGGACCCAAGCGGTTCTACGCCAATCAGTTTGGTTTTAGGGCTCAGTTGCTTAAAAACAGTCGAAACCCCGGCAGCCAGACCACCACCTCCTATCGCAAACAGTAAATAATCAATCTTAAAATCTGCATCCTTGAAAATCTCAAGACCCACTGTGCCTTGTCCTTCCATGACCTGGAAATCATCAAAAGGGTGTACAAAAATGCCTCCGGTTTTCTCCACATATTCCTGGGCAGCATAGTAGGAGTCATCATAAGTATCCCCGCTCAGTTTGATCTCGATCCAGTCTTTGCCAAACATGCTTACCTGCCGCACCTTCTGGGCCGGAGTGGTGGTGGGCATAAAAATGATCCCCTTTACTTCCAGTTTACGGCAGGCGTACGCCACTCCCTGGGCATGATTCCCCGCACTGGCACAAACCACCCCTCTCAATAATTCATCATGAGGGATAGCCGCCATTTTATTGTAAGCTCCGCGAATCTTATATGACCTTACCACCTGGAGATCCTCTCTTTTAAGAAAAATATTGGCCTGGTATTTCTCAGACAGGTTGCTGTTGAATGTCAATGGAGTTCTGATAGCTATATCCCGAAGCCTTTCCGAGGCCGCATAAATATTTTCGAGTTCTATTGAATCCTGATGGTCTTTTTGATTTGAAGAGGACATATTTGAAGAGAGATAAAAATACCGACAAACCTACAAAAAACTACTAAGTTTACCGGCAAATATCCGCATTTTTTATCCGGCTGTATGAAATTACTTTTCACAGGTAATCTCAATGAAAAAGCCACCGGATTTAGTACTTCCGGCGGCTTTTAATAAGAATCTATTTATTCTCAGCTGTTTTCTGGTCTCAGGCTGCGGACAGTCTTACCTGCTCTCCACATTTCTGATTCACGAAGTTCAGCCAGTTCAACCTCCAGTTTCTCACGGTAGTCAGGCTGCGAGTTTCTTTCAATTGAGATGCTCGCTTCGTTCTGAGTTTTAACTGAGTTGTACAGTTGCTCAAAAACAGGTTTTGTAGCATCGCGGAAAGGCTTCCACCAGTCCAAAGCACCACGCTGAGCAGTGGTAGAACAGTTGGCATACATCCAGTCCATACCGTTTTCAGCTACCAATGGCATCAATGACTGAGTCAATTCTTCCACAGTTTCGTTAAACGCCTCAGAAGGTGAGTGGCCGTTCGCACGCAATACTTCGTACTGAGCCGCGAAAATACCTTGTATAGCTCCCATCAAAGTACCACGCTCTCCTGTAAGATCCGAGGTAACTTCTTTGTAAAAATCAGTTTCAAACAAATAGCCTGATCCCACACCGATAGCCATGGCGATACATTTCTGACGGGCAGTTCCTGTAGCGTCCTGATAGATTGCAAATGATGAGTTAAGACCTTTACCTTCTACGAACAGACGACGAAGTGAAGTTCCTGATCCTTTCGGAGCAGCAAGGAACACGTCAACATCAGCAGGAGGTACGATACCTGTTTTTTCTTTGTAAGTAATTCCGAAACCATGCGAGAAATACAGAGATTTACCCGGTGTAAGGAATTTCTTCACAGTTGGCCACAATTCGATTTGTGCAGCATCTGAAAGTAAATAACAAATGATGGTACCTTTTTCCAAAGCTTCTTCGATTTCGAAAAGCGTCTGACCAGGAACCCAGCCATCAGCAATTGCCTTGTCATAAGTTTTACCTTTACGCTGACCCACGATAACGTTCAAACCGTTATCACGCATATTCATCGCCTGACCCGGACCCTGAACACCATAACCGATTACAGCGATAGTCTCATTAGCCAATACTTCTCTTGCTTTTTCAAGGGGAAATTCTTCTCTTGTTACAACTTCCTCCTCAACGCCTCCAAAATTTAATTTTGCCATTTTTAATTTAAAGAATAGTTTTTATTTACTTATTAACTGTTGTAAAAACCTGTTTACTCCGGTGGTTTTTACGAATTTTGATACTGATTTTACAAATAATACTCCCACTCCATGTCTTCCGGGAGATACTCTACCAAACCTTGCGGGGTTTTTCCGACGGCTACCCTGCCCGACCTTACAAACTCAATTATACCGTAAGGTTTCAGGTATTTGAAGAAGTCGAAAATCTCTACCTCGGTGCCGGTTTTCTGAATGGCCACATAGTCAAGTCCCCAGTAAACCACCCAGGCTTTATACACACGGTTGATGGTGTCTACATCCAGGGGTTTCGAGCCCAGCGGTGTGGCGATTTTGAACAGGGCAATCTCATTATAAACGATGTCGTCATTGAGATACCCGAACACAGCCAGAACTTCCACGATTTTCCTGGTTTGGCGAACAAGCTTTTCAACTTCTTCCCTTTTCTCATGTTTGATAACGATGGTAAATCTTGAAATCCCTTTTCTTTCGGTTTCAGATACCGTCAAACTGTCAATATTGATTCTTCTGCGTGTAAAAATAACCGTGATCTTATTCAATAAGCCAATGCTATTTTCAGTAAACACGCAAATGGTATATGTACTCATAATCTGATTTTAAATGCCTTTGATCAATTACTCCAACCTGATTTCAGAAACACTTCTTCCGGCAGGAACCATCGGGAATACGTTTTCTTCTTTTTCTACAACAACTTCCAGCAAATAAGAACCCTGGTGGTTCAGCATTTTATCAATGGATTCTTCCAGGCTTTCTCTTTCCGTACATTTGTGGCCGTCTATTCCGAAACCCCTCGCAATCGTAATAAAATCAGGATTCTGAAGCTCCACAAATGAATACCGCTTGTCAAAAAAGAGTTGCTGCCACTGGCGTACCATTCCCAAAAAGTTATTGTTAAGAATGATCAGTTTAACAGCCAGTCCGCTTTGTGCGATCGTACCCAGCTCCTGGATGGTCATCTGGAAACATCCGTCACCGATAAAGGCAATCACATTTCTGTCAGGTGCTCCCATTTTAGCTCCCAAAGCTGCCGGAATGGCAAAACCCATAGTCCCCAATCCACCCGAGGCGATATAGGAATGTGGTTTTTTGAACTGGTAATATCTGGCGGCCACCATCTGGTGCTGTCCCACGTCTACCACCACACAGGCTTCTCCTTTTGTTTTATCTGAAACCATTTTAACCACTTCCGCCATCTTGATCTGGTCAGATCCGCCAAGGTCTCTGTCGGTTACTTTCAGTTTCTCTTCCGGCTCAAGTTTCCTGAATTCATTCTTCCAGGCCGTATAATCTCCTTTTTTAACCAAAGGCATCAGCAAATTCAGGACTTCCTTGATGTCGCCTACTACCGGTGCTTCGGTTTTTTTGATCTTTTCTATCTCCGCCGGATCAATTTCAATGTGGATGATCCTGGCCTGTTTGGCAAAAAGCTCCGCATCGCCGGTTACCCGGTCGTCAAAACGCATACCGATGGCAATCAGGACATCACACTCGTCAGTCATGACATTCGGAGCGTACATGCCGTGCATACCCAGCCATCCCATGTAGTTAGGGTGGTCAATCGGCATACCTGAAAGGCCCAGCAAAGTACTGGCACAAGGAATATCTGTTTTCTCTACAAACGCCTGGAACTCTTTTACCGCTTCTGAGATCAATACGCCGTGACCAAAAAGAATATAAGGCCTTTTGGCATTGTTGATCATTTCAGCAGCTTTCTCTACCTGTTCTATTTTCGGAACACGGCGTGGATGATACCCTGCCAGTTTCTCTACTTTTTTATATTCAAATTTCTTTGACATCAGTTTGGTCTGGGCATCCTTGGTAATGTCTATCAAAACCGGACCCGGCTTACCCGCCTGAGCAATGAAAAAGGCTTTCGCTAAAATCTCAGGAATCTCATCAGGATCAATGATCTGATAGTTCCACTTACAGATCGGGGTCGTAATGCCGATCACATCCGTTTCCTGGAAAGCATCTGTTCCGAGAAGGTGAGAGGCTACCTGTCCGGTGATAGCTACCATCGGTGTACAGTCGATGATGGCGTCAGCGATACCTGTCACCAGGTTAGTGGCTCCGGGACCCGAAGTGGCCATACAAACGCCTACGCGTCCGCTTGACCTGGCATAACCTTCTGCAGCGTGTGATGCACCCTGCTCATGCCTTACCAGTACGTGTCTGATCCTGTCGGTGTAATCATACAAGGCATCGTAAATGGGCATAATAGCTCCGCCCGGATATCCGAATATGGTGTCTACACCTTCAGCTAAAAGACTTTCCATCAGAGCTTGTCCTCCGGAAAGCATCTTGGGCACCGTTCCTATTTCAGGAGCAGGACTTACTGAAGCGATTACTGGTTCTTCCATGATTTCTGCTATTTTGCTCATGGTTTTTTGTTGTTTATTGATTCTTTAATTATTCTCTTATTTGTCGGTAACGCATCCCTCTTCCGCACCGGACACGTTTTTAAAGTATTTCCTCAAGACACCTTTTTCGATGAAAGGAGGCACAAGCGGCACCCATGTTTTTCTTCTTTCTGCCAGCACCTCGTCGGTAACGTGGACAGTCAGTTCGCGGGTTTCGGCATCTATCGTAATCAAATCCCCATCTTCAACCAGGGCAATATTTCCACCTTCAAAGGCCTCCGGAGCAATATGTCCTACCACAAATCCGTGCGTTCCACCGGAGAAACGGCCGTCGGTAATCAAAGCCACCTTATCTCCAAGGCCGGCACCCATCACCGCGGAAGTCGGTTTAAGCATTTCGGGCATACCCGGTCCGCCTTTAGGACCTTCATATCTGATGACGATCACCTGCCCTGCTTTGATTTCGCCTTTAGCCAGGGCTTCCAGCATTTCTTCTTCTTTATTACATACCTTGGCAACGCCTTCGAACTTAAGACCTTCTTTTCCTGTAATTTTAGCGACTCCACCTCTTGTAGCCAGGTTACCATACAGCAACTGGATATGTCCTGAAGGTTTGATCGGGTCTTCGAGTCTTCTTACGATGCTTTGTGATTCAAAATCAAGATCCGGCACCTCTTCAAGGTTTTCGGCAATGGTTTTACCGGTAATCGTCATACAATCACCATGGATCAGACCATTTTTATAAAGATATTTCATGACCGCAGGCACACCACCTACAGACAGCATGTCTTCCATATAATATTTTCCTGAAGGTTTCAGATCGGCAATGAATGGTGTACGGTCTGAAATAGCCTGTATATCTGCATAAGTAAGTTCAAGTCCTGCCGAATGAGCAATAGCAATATAGTGAAGCACCGCATTGGTCGATCCACCCAAAGCCATTACGACCGTCAGGGCATTTTCCAATGATTTTTTCGTTACCACATCTCTCGGAAGAATCTGTTTTTCCAGGATATTTTTCATCGCTGCACCGATGGCTATACATTCTGCCTGCTTGCCTTCGTGTGTGGCCGGGTAGGTAGAGCTGTTAGCCAGACTCAGCCCCAAAGCCTCGATAGAAGAAGCCATAGTATTGGCCGTGTACATGCCACCGCAAGCCCCTTGTCCGGGAATCGAGTTTTGTATAACTCCTTTATAATCTTCATCACTGATGTTTCCGGCCAGTTTTTGTCCATAAGCCTCAAAAGCAGAAACGATATCCAGTTTTTTACCTTTCCACGATCCTGACTTCACCGTTCCGCCATACACCATAATGCCCGGCCTGTTGACGCGGCACATGGCCATTACTGCACCCGGCATGTTTTTGTCACATCCTACCACGGTGATCACACCGTCATACCATTGTGCAGAAACCACGTTTTCGATTGAATCGGCGATGATATCACGGCTTGGAAGAGAATAACTCATCCCATCATTACCGTTGGTCATCCCGTCAGACACACCGATGGTGTGAAAAATCAATCCGACCATGTCATTGGCCTGGATGCCTTTTTTCACGTGAACAGAAAGTCCGTTCAGGTGGATATTACATGGGTTTCCTTCGTAACCTGTGCTGGCGATACCAATCTGTGGCTTTGCCATATCCTCTTCCTTCATACCGATGGCATAAAGCATGGCCTGAGCGGCCGGGTTACTTACTTCTTGTGTCAGGGTTCTGCTGTACTTGTTAAGTTCTTGACTCATTATATTGATAAAATTAATACTTCTCTAAGTGCCAGACATCTTATAAAAAGAGTGTTTCTAAATGTTGGCAGAAATTCTTCGTTAGCGAAAATTCGCTATTTTGACAAAAACTACTTCACAAATGAAAAAATTATTATTTTTATTTCCAACAAAAAAATAAAGAAATTACTGAGCTTATTAAAAAACATTAATAAATCAAGATTTTCGAATGCAAAAATTATATTATTCCAAGAAGGCTTCCTTCTTTTTAAAAACTTTTATATATTCGTTTGACCATTTATTCAAGGCTTTAAGGAAATTCCTACTTTTAATAATTTTGTACTTTATCAATTCAAACCTAATCTGTCTTTAAAATGATCCGATTACTCTTTGTAGCGTTTTTACTCACTTCATGTGCCTCCTCAAAAATCAAAAGCTCTGTTTCTGACGATGCTCAGAAAGAACTGGCCAATCGACTTGCCCAGAAATACATCATTGCTGATGGCCATGTCGACCTGCCCTACCGTCTGAAAGTGAAGAATTTTCAACTCGAAAAACAATATGTGGGTATTCCTGTCAAATCAGCTGAAGGCGATTTTGATTTCGAAAGGGCCAAAAAAGGCGGACTGAAAGCTCCATTCATGTCCATTTATATTCCGGCATCTTACGAACCTGCCGGAGCCCAGCTTCTGGCCGACTCACTGATTACGATGGTTAAATGGATTGCCGATCAGAACAAAACCTATTATGAAGTGGCCACCACACCTGCAGATGTCATCAGGATTGCCGGTCAGGGCAAAATAGCCCTGCCGATGGGTATGGAAAACGGCTCTCCTATTGCCACGCTTGCCGATGTAAAAGGCTATCGCCAGAAAGGCATCAGCTACATTACACTGACACATTCCAAAGACAATAAAATCTGCGACTCTTCGTATGACACTACCAAAACCTGGAAAGGACTGAGCCCTTACGGCCGTGAGGTGGTGAAAGAAATGGCTAAAGAAGGCATCCTGATAGATGTATCCCATATTTCAGACAATTCGTTTTACCAGGTGATTGAAATTTCCCCGGTACCGGTGATAGCCTCTCATTCTTCGGCGAGGAAATTCACTCCCGGCTTTGAAAGAAACATGTCTGATGACATGATTAAGGTTATGGGTAAGAACAATGGCGTGATCATGGTCAACTTCGGTTCTACTTTTGTAGACGGGGAAGTAGCTAAAAAGAGAACAGAAAATCAAAAGAAACTGGGAGAAGTACTTAAAGCAAAAGGCCTTACTTTCAGAGACGACGCAGCCAAAGCTGTTATAGATGAATTTATGAAAGCCAATCCGAATGCTTTTGCCGATGTGGAGCAGGTGGCTGATCACGTGGACCATATTGTCAAACTGGCCGGCATTAACCATGTTGGTTTCGGCTCTGATTTTGACGGAGTGGGCGACTCCCTTCCCACAGGTCTTAAAGATGTGGCAGATTATCCCAATTTGCTGTATGTACTGATCAAAAGAGGATATTCTCCTGCTGACATCGAAAAAATCTGCTCCGGAAATATCTTCAGAGTCTGGAACGCAGCCCTTGACTATGCCGCAAAAAATTAATGGTGCCTCTCCTACCGGGAAAGACACCATTACAGACAACCGGGAAAATTAGCTTTCCCGGTTTTTTTATTTTTTCAACTCTCCCATTTTCTCCAGCAAATCTGTGGAAATCCCGGTATTGGAATAACCACCATCGTGGAAAAGGTTCTGCATCGTAACCATCCTGGTCAGATCAGAGAACAGGGTGATGATATAATCAGCACATTGGTCTGCAGAGGCATTACCCAAAGGAGAAATAATGTCAGCAAAGTCATAGAAAGACTCAAAACCTCCGATACCTGTACCGGCCGTGGTTTTGGTTGGCGACTGTGAAATGGTATTTACCCTTACATTCTTAGCCTTTCCGTAACGATAGCCATAACCTCTGGCGATCGACTCAAGAACAGCTTTGGCATCAGCCATATCCGTATAAAAAGGGAAAGTACGCTGAGCAGCAATATAAGAAAGACCCACTACAGATCCCCACTCATTGATGGCATCCAGCTTTTCAGCTACCTGCATAAACTTATGGAATGAAAGTGCAGAAACGTCAATGCTTTTCAAAAACCAGTCATAGTTAAGATCACCGTATTCTTTACCTTTTCTGATGTTTGGAGACATCCCGATAGAGTGAAGGACAAAATCCACTTTCCCTCCCAGGTGTTCCATAGATTGGGTATAAAGATTCTGAAGATCTTCTACAGAAGTAGCGTCTGCTGCGATGATTTTAGCATCACAAATTTCCGCCAGTTTATTGATTTCGCCCATACGCATTGCGATCGGGGCATTGGTCAGTACAAATGAAGCACCTTCTTCTTTTGCTTTCAGAGCAACTTTCCAGGCGATTGATTTTTCATCTAAAGCACCTGAAATAATTCCTTTTTTACCTTTTAATAATCCGTAAGCCATTCAGTTTAAGGTAGTTTGGTTTAATTAATAAATATTTCGCTACAAAATTATGATTTTTAGGTTAATTGATACTATCAATCATGAATTAAAAAAATCAGCTCTCCTCTTTCTGCTGTTATAAAAAGGCTTCATTTTTTACAACGCTATCCGGCAGAAAACATGACAGCACAATATATTACTTGTACGTATGGTAAGCACCTTGAGGTGTTTTTAGATCAAATTACACTTAAATCACAAAAAATATTACTTATCTTTGGTCATTATTACCATGAAGACCGGATTTAAATTCTCTCATTAGTAAACCTTAAAAGAAATGACTTTTTATTCAACATTTTTAACTACTGCCTTGATAGTTGCAGGATCTATGGCATGTACAAACACTGAAAGCAAAGAAGAAAACACTGAAATGAGTACAAAATTTATCGAAGTCGCAGATTACGGCGTTTTGCCTGACAGTTCAAAAGCCCAGCTTTTCACCCTTAAAAACGCTCAGGGGATGACTGTTAAAATCACTAATTACGGAGGTATTATCACCTCATTGACTGCTCCTGATAAGGATGGGAAATACGGAGAAGTAACTCTTGGATGCAACACCCTGGAGGATTACTTAAAAGGTACTCCGTTTTTCGGAGCCCTGGTAGGCAGGTACGGCAACCGTATCGCCAACGGCGAATTCACTTTGGAAGGTAAAAAGTATACCCTTGAAAAAAACAACGGGGTAAACGCCCTGCATGGTGGCAAAAAAGGTTTTGATAAGGTATTATGGACTGCTGTTCCGGTTGACGGAGAAGAGCCTCAGCTTAAATTATCCTATACCTCGAAAGACATGGAAGAAGGATATCCGGGAAATCTTAAGGTACAGGTAACTTACACGCTGCAGAAGGACAATTCTCTTAAAATAGATTATTCGGCTACAACAGATAAAACAACGGTGGTTAATTTAACCAACCATACTTATTTCAACCTGGCCGGCGACGACAGCAGGGATGTACTGGATCATGAATTGACTTTGAAGGCAGATAAATTTACGCCTGTTAATTCTTCGCTTATCCCTACAGGTGAACTTAAAGATGTGAAAGGAACTCCTTTTGACTTTACGACTGCTCACAAAATCGGAGAACGCATCAATGATGAAAGTGATGATCAGATCAAAGCCGGCGGCGGGTATGACCACTGCTGGGTCCTGAACGAGTCATCTACCCAGTTAAAAACATTCGCTACGGTAACTGAAGCCACCAGTGGCAGAGTGATGGAAGTGTCTACTACAGAGCCTGGGGTTCAGTTTTATACCGGCAATTTCTTAAACGGCAGTGTGATTGGCAGAAATGGCAAACCTTATACCAAAAGATCAGGATTTTGCCTGGAAACCCAACATTTCCCTGATTCTCCGAATCAGCCGAAATTCCCAAGTACTACTCTAAAACCCAATGAAGTATATAAAACCACCACTATTTACAAGTTCTCTGTAAAGTAGGAAAGTACAGTTTCTTTTCTATCTGAAAGCCCGTAAGTCATTGCGGGCTTTTTTTATCTTTAAAATCAAAGCATTACTTTTGCAAAAAAAACATCAACATGCTCATTGGAATACTCACGTGTGACAGACTCCCGCAACTTAACCCCGCTGATCAGATACTCATACCCCTTCTGCTGGAAAGAGGAATAAAAGCAGAACCTGTCATCTGGAATGATAAAAATGTAAACTGGCAATCATTCGACTACCTGGTAGTCAGGAACATATGGGATTATTACCTTGAAGAAGAGGCATTTGAAGAGTGGCTGAGCCTGATGGAAGAACTGAGTATTCCTGTCCTTAATCCTATTCCGGTTATCAGGCAGAATAAACATAAATTTTATCTGAAGGAATTCCGGAAAAACGGGATAAAAATCATCCCCACTTTATTTTCCGGTCAGGATTCTCCGGCATCCATAGAAGACATTAAGACACAGGGATGGAACAAAATAGTCATAAAACCGGCAGTTTCTGCCGGATCACATCTGACCAATATTTTTGAAGCGGATAAGCTTAATGCTAAAGTTTTAGAAGAGGTAGTTTCGGGAAATGACTGGTTGATACAGCCTTTTTTAGAAGAAATCAGTACAAACGGAGAAATCTCTATGATTTTCTTCAACGGTCGGTTTTCACATGCGATACTCAAAAAGCCCAAAGACGGGGATTTCAGAGTACAAAGTCAATATGGCGGTCAGTATCAGCTTTTTCAGCCTGATGAAAATCTCATTGCCACGGGTCAGAAAGTGATCAGCCAGATCAAAGAGCCGCTGCTTTATGGACGCGTAGACGGTCTGATGATCAACGGAGAATTCAATCTGATGGAACTTGAGTTAATAGAGCCTGATCTGTATTTTCAATATGATGAAAAAATAGCTCCGCGTTTTATAGAAGAAATACTCCGGAGAATCTCCGGAGTTTGACTTAATCAATTAGCCCCTAACAAGAAAAATAACAATAAAAAGTGCCATTAAAAAACCAAGCATCAGTCTGAAGTCTTCATAGTTAATAAAAGCAAAAGCGTAAGCAACAATGGTAATCAAACCCAGGAAAACCCCCGTAATCCTGTTGTACCCCGCTTCAATCTTTATATTCTGAAAGACATGCAAACTCATCAAAAATCCTACGAAACCCGATCCTGCCACCCACAGCAGGCCGGTTTCATGCTCTTTGGCCGTAAACAAAACTAATATCTGAATAACTGTCAGTATCATCATCAGTTGTGACAAAACACTGAGTACATTGGCCTGATCTTCCTTTAAAATACTATTCATTATACTATTTGTTTAATAGCACCAAGCTATAGTATAATACTGAAGAGAAGCTTAATTAAAAATAAAAAAATATTAAAATAGTGCAATAAAAAAAGAGACTGCCCGGAACCGGACAGCCTCTCCGAAAAAATAACCTATTAATTGACCTTCACTACCTTCACAGTTTCTGTTTTTTGAACAGACCTGAGATTCAGATAATAAATACCCGCAGGATTATTCTTCAAGTCAAATTCGGTCTGGTTTGACCCGGCTTTTGACTCTACTTGTTTAGTAAGTATTGTTTTCCCAAGATTATCCGTAAAACTGAAAAATACTGTCGCTTGTCCGGTCAGGTGATACTTTACTTTTATAATACCATCAGTCGGATTAGGAGAAACAACGGTTTTGGTTGAGCCTTCATCCACATTACTCGCCACATATTCAGCTGAAATCCTTCCGTTAGGGCAGGTCACAGACTGCATATACCATTTATTCCCACCCCAGCTTGCGTCACTTTTCAATTTCAGGTCTTTCGTAGCTGGGTCAGTATCCCCGCCGTCCCATGACCCGTTTCCTCCACCGATAAACAGACTGGTATTCAAACTACTCTTAATAAAATAATAAGGCTGACCTGAAGATTGCTCAATAGACCATTTCTGACTACCTGCTCCGGTATAAGCGGCAACATTGACTACAGCTTCAAAACTAGCCGCCCCACTTTCTATCGTGATAGCCGTGTTTTCATTAGTGACAGAAACCAGTTTTGAATAAGCACCGTCTTGTACTTTTTTCCAGATACTATTGTTACTGTTATCACCATTACTAGGCAGATTCAAAACGCTGCCCGATAAAGTAATCGGCCTGAAATCGTTGGAAGAATGGAATCCGGCAATGTAGAAACGATAGCAGGAAGAGACCGGATTGCAGGCAGTAACCGTTATCGCATTGGACTGACTGCTTTGTGTACATCCCGGAAGGGTACATGTGGCCGTATAGCTGCCGGCTGCACTCACGGTTGTTCCGGTTCCAGTACCTCCGTTAGACCAGTTAATAGTCCCTCCTGAGCATCCCGAGGTTGATAACGAAACCAGGCCTCCCCCGCAAAGACTTGTGGAACCATTGGCTGTAATGGTCAATGTCGGGCTTGAACAGGTTGTAGGACATGCCACTGATTGCATATACCATTTATTACCTCCCCAACTCGCATCACTTTTCAATTTCAGGTCTTTAGAGTTAGGATCGGTGTCTCCGCCATCCCATGACCCGTTCCCGCCACCGATAAACAAGCCGGCATTTAAACTGCTTTTAATAAAATAATAAGGCTGGCCTGAAGACTGTTCAATCGACCATTTCTGGCTCCCTGCCCCGGTATAAGCAGCCACATTGACAACAGCCTCAAAACTGGCCGACCCGCTTTCTATCGTGATAGCAGTATTCTCATTGGTCACTGAAACCAGTTTTGAATAGGCTCCGTCCTGTACTTTTTTCCAGATGCTGTTGTTGCTGTTATCGCCATTGCTCGGCAGATTCAATATGCTGCCCGACAAAGTAATCGGTCTGAAATCATTGGAAGAATGGAATCCGGCAATGTAGAAGCGGTAACAGGATGATGCAGGAGGATCGCAAACAGTAACTCCCACAGAGCTTGACGGACTGCTTTGAGAACACCCTGAATTAGTACATTTGACCCAGTAACTCCCTGCGGTACTTACAGTAATAGTGTTCAAAATAGATCCGTTAGACCAACTTACCGCACCAGAACAGCCAGAAACTGTCAGGTTGACAGTCGAACCGTTACAAAGAGTAGTAGAACCATTAACTGTAACCGAAGGAGTCGGCGTGATGCAAACAGTCCCTGTTCTTCCAAATGCTGGAATAGGAACACTTGAGTTGATGATACCACCAACGAGCTTATCATACCATTTATCGGCTAAAATAGATAGTCCGTTCTGATTAAAGTGAGTACCATCTTCCCTATCAGTTATGATGTCAGAGTCAGGACCGATCCAGTTGTAAGCTTGTTGAGCAACTTCACTTTGTGCAGAAGTAATATTTGAATTAGAAGAAACATTAAAACTTTTACTTGCCTGAGCAATTACCCATGGTAAATTAATAGTTACTCCCATGGCACTTTGAGAGTGATTTCTTGATTTCTGAATCAGGTTAGACAAATA
>Ga0247738_10000537_pt1 | contig 14416 bp, 9 predicted proteins | sample UWRJL013104B2_FD_180936 | JGI IMG/M metagenome (GOLD analysis project Ga0247738, IMG submission 180936) | Plant litter microbial communities from Arlington Agricultural Research Station in Wisconsin, United States - UWRJ-L013-104B-2 | ecosystem: Environmental > Terrestrial > Plant litter >...
ACCGAAAGTTAATTCCGATTATACGCTGAGCATCGTGCTTAAAGATGGTACTGAGTACCTTTCCGGGTCCGAAAAAATGAAACCTGTGCCCGAAATCGACTCCCTTTATTCTGAGGTAGTGATAGGCGATATTCCGTATCGTTCCTCCAAAATCAACGGAAACAGGGTTTATCTCAATACGGAAGATTTTAAGGAAACAGGGGATAACTATTTGTGGAACTGGAAGCTCTATGAGAGGCAGACGTATTGTGCTTCATGTCTCGAAGGGCTCTATTACAATACACCATTACCCGCGGGCAGATGTGTGGGCTCCAGTGGCTTACTGGGCACCGGGATCATCTATGATTATTTCTGTCCGGGTGACTGCTGGGAGATTTATTACCAGGACTACATTAACGTGATGAGCGATACGTATTCTAACGGCAACAAGATTACCGGAAGGCTCATTGCCGAAATACCTTTATACCAGACCAGCGGGGCTTTGCTTGAAGTCAAACAACAATCTGTGACCCCCACTTCTTTCAGATACCTTAAACTATTAGCTGAACAATCGCAGAATACGGGTTCTCTGGCTGACACTCCTCCTGCCGCTTTGGTCGGAAATATCAAGAACATAAAAGACCCGTATGAAAGCGTAGGCGGGTACTTTATGGTCAGCAGCTCAAGAACGGCTTATTTCTGGATTAACAGAAATAATGTACCCGGCAACACAACAGGATTATTCGGAGGAAGATCGGCCAATCCTGAACCACCGACGCCGCCTTTCAGACCACCGGCAGCACCTTGTATAAAAAGTAAAACCAGAACACCTGATAAGCCTAAGGGCTGGGTTGATCCCCAGGTTTAAAATGAACCATGAAATTGTAAAACATTATATGATGAAGAGAATTTTTATCTTTTTAGCCTTTATACTTTCTACTCATGTTTTATACGGCCAGACTTTCGGCAGTATTGAAGGTACAGTTATAGACTCATTGACCAGGCAACCGCTACCGGGGGCTACCATTAACGTCAACTATGGCAATCTTTCGCTGGTGGCGGATAAGGAGGGCAAATTTACCTTTAACTATGCCCGTAAAGGGGTCGTCCTGGTCGTTCGTTTTGTGGGGTACAAACCTTACAGGGTGTCGATTGAAAATGTCGAGAAGATCAAACTGAATGTCGTGCTTTCTGAGATTTCAAGCGACCTGGAAGAGATCATCATCACCAGTAAAAGCCAGATGAATGCGGTTAAACGACCTATTTTAGGGGTCAATTCACTAAGCATTAAAACCCTCAATAAAATTCCTTCCGCTTTGGGGGAAGTCGACATTTTGCGGGGTTTGCAAATGCTTCCGGGGGTAACCAGTGTCGGAGAGGCTGCCAATGGGGTGAACATCAGGGGAGGGGCTACAGATCAGAACCTGATCCTGCTTGATGACGCTCCCATTTTTAACCCTACCCACATGTTCGGCCTTTTTTCTGCCTTTCCTTCTGAAGCTGTTTCCAGTTTCGATCTTTATAAAGGGAATGTTCCGGCAAGATTTGGCGGACGTGCAGCTGCCGTTCTTGACGTATCTCTTTCGCAGCCTTCCCTCGACAAATTTAAAATGCAGGGTGGGGTCAGCATTGTGTCAAACAGGATAAAAATGGACATCCCCATTATAAAAGACCGCCTTGGGGTCATGATTTCCGGAAGGGGAGCTTTCAATGACTTTTTGCTGCCTATCGTATCCAAAAAACTGGATAACATCAGGGCAAAATTCGGTGATGGGGCCTCGAAAATATTCTACAGGGTCAATAACAAGAACACCCTTACACTTTCTTCTTATTACAGCAAGGACTTCTTCCAGACAGAGGTTTTGGGAACCATTAATGATATCAATTCTGTAAATACCCAGTATGATTACCAGACAATCAATCATACCCTTAACTGGTTTTATGCGATCAGCCCTAACCTTAACCTTCAGACCAAGGTTATTTCTTCTCATTATTCGCCGGTGACTATTTTGCCTGAGTTAAACTCCGATAACAAAGTCAGGATCAAATCAGGGGTGAAATACACGCAATTCAAGAGCAATATCAATTATTCTAAAAATAAACATAAGGTGGAAGCCGGTCTGGATGCCATCAATTACCGGATCAATCCCGGGGAGCTGATCCCGGGAAGCAATACAAATTTAAAAGAGATCAAAACCCAACTTGAAAACGCCATGGAGTTTGCGGCATACATTGAAGATGAAATTGACTTCTCACCTAAGTTTACCCTTTCCGGAGGGCTCAGGTACTCATATTTTGTGAATCTTGGTCCGGCTACGACCAGGCTTTATAAACCTGGTGTTCCGCGGGATGAAATTTCACTTCTGGATACCCTCACTTACGGCAAAAATAAGGTGATCAATACCTATGGCGGACTGGAGCCCCGTTTGGGCTTAAGGTATGAGTTTTCGCCCGGAAAGTCTGTCAAAATGGGGTATAACCTGATGAGGCAATATCTCCAGGTCATTACGAACACCACGACACCGCTTCCGACTTCCCGCTGGAAAACATCCGATAAATACATTAAGCCGCAGATCAGTTCATTATATACCATCGGATACTTCCAGGATATGAAAGAAAGTATTTATGAGTTTTCTGTGGAAACCTACCTGAGATGGACCAAAAATATTGTTGATTACAAGCCGGGAGCTGATTTTCTTTTACAGCAGTATCCTGAGAGTCAGTTGCTACAGGGGCTGAACAAATCCTATGGTCTCGAGCTGATGGTTTCCAAGAAAAAAGGGGAAATGACCGGATGGGTTAACTATACTTTTTCAAGGTCTTTTAACAAAGTTTCTGAAGGACCGGAAGTGGCCCAGCAGGTTAATTTAGGCAACTGGTACCTGGCCAATTACGATCGTCCGCATTCATTCAATGCTACGATGGTACTCAACCAGGGGAAACACCACGATTTCTCATTTAACTTTACCTACAGCACAGGAAGGCCGTATACTTTGCCTGAAGGATTCATACTTTACCAGGACAGGTCATATCCTTTCTATGCAGAAAGAAATAATGCACGTATTCCTGATTATCACCGTCTTGATTTTGCCTGGAACATTTACAATCCTTCGATGAAGAAAAAAAGATGGACCGGTAACTGGACGTTTACGGTTTATAACCTTTATGGAAGGAAAAATGCCTATTCGGTCTTCCTGAAAACCGATGGAACGGCTATCAAGGCCAATAAGCTGACTGTTTTCGGTGCTCCGATCGTTTCGCTCTCTTACAACTTTAAGTTCCTGTAAGCAGTGATTTGATGGCGATGCCGATGAGAATCGTGGATGTAAAACTCATGAGTGTGCCTATCAGTACATATTCGGCTTGCTTGAGGTCTGAATCTTTAAACCGTAAAATGGCTTTGGCGGCGATCAGGAAGCCAATGGCAGAAAACTGACCTGCCAGAATAAAGGTCAGGATCAATATCCTTTCCATGATACCTATCCATTTACCGGCTTCGGATAAGCTGACCACTTTATCCTGTGTCATGTTGTCTATTTCCATCCTCCACCGGTGGATAAAAATATCGATGATAACCCCCAATGGGAATGTGATGACGGCGTAACCCATGATAATGGCCCAGAAATTGATATTGGCCTCTGTTTGCTGAATGATTCCCTGTATCGTTTTGAATCCGTCGATTATAAATAACCATGTGATGAGGATCATCACCAAATGGAGCAACTGATCAATGATGAAGAACCTGAATTTGTTTTTGCTCAGGTATATTTTAGACAGGTCGATCAGGTAATGAGTAAGGGCTATAAATATGGCTGCCCAGATATTGAATGTGAAAACCAGGACACATACGAAGGTGACGGCTATATGAAAATAGAACTTTACGGACCTGATTTTATGAATGCGTTTGTCTTCTACCCACGACGAAGGCTGAAGAAAATAATCCGATAGGGCATGAGCCAGCAATAATTTAATAAGAATGGCTATTTCGGAAGGTGTAAATAGTTTAAGCATGAATCCGGTGTTTATAAAGTTGCGAACCTTTCATTTATTCTTTTAATGATATCCCAGCCTGTTGTTTTGATCCTGGCATTTACTGAAGACTGTGACTTTCCTATTTGGAGGGCAATCTCCGTTTGATTCAGATCATTCAGCAGCCAGTAAATAGCCTCAGACTGGTTTCTTGTCTGTTTCCTGAAGAAGTAATCCAGCATGTCACAGTAAATACTCCATTCAGAGTCAAGTGAGGCATCATAGGTGAAAACCCCGAAGAGTTTGTCGTCTTCCTTTAGCTTGTCAAGGCCTCTTCCTGAAAGCCTGAAAGCTTCACCGTCAGAGTCCGAGAGTTTTTCTTTCAGATAATCAGCCTCACCTACGCCAATGGAAATCCTCGCTTTGATGTTGAGCTTATAGTGAATTAAGGCCTGAAGTATCAGTGTTTCCTGGAGGGCATTACCTTTCGACAGGATCTGAAATGAATCCCCCCTGATAAAAAAATCGTATGTTGAAGCTGACTGATCAGATAAGCTTTTCAGTTCAGAAAAGAGGCTGTTCTTTTTTTTAGCATCAAGCTTTTCTGATTCGATGATATCCCCTGTTATTATTTTAATCATCTTTTCCTTTTATTTACAAAGGTATCGATATTTTTGAATTATCGACAAAAAACCCGATAATTTCAAATTATCGATAAATTATACGATATTTTTGAATTATCGATAAATAAGTAGATATTAAAATGTACGGGAATCAGTTCGGATTGATACTGCTCTGGAATTTAAGAGCGGGCTTGCCGTTGCTGTTACTTTTAACTTCTTCATCCTTATTGGTGATTTTCTGTTTGTGGATCCTGTATCTCCTGACTTCAAGAGAATAAGAAACCATCAGGTAAACACCAAAAAGACCGATAACAAAAAGACTTAATTCCGTATTGGTAAAGAATTGTCTTAAGTAATAGGTGATCAGGGTCAAAACTACAGTAGTAATGTAAAGGCTGACAGACGCAGAAAGGTGAGTCATGCCGTTATCGATCATTAAGTGGTGGAGGTGCAGTCTGTCGGCTTTAAAAGGCGATTTGCCTTTAAGGATACGCAGACCAAAAACCCTGAGTGTGTCAAAAATAGGCACACAAAGTAGAACGACGGCCAAAACCGGGGCGTTGACAAATTTTGAGTTATAAAGGAAGTTTTCGCTCACATTAAGCTGAACAAACTCAATAGCCAGGATAGTGACAATATAACCGACAATAAGCGAACCGGTGTCTCCCATGAAGATCTTATTGGTCTGGGAGAAATTGTATCTCAGGAAGCCCAGGAGGGATGCTGAAAGCGATAAACTCAGACAAGCCAGAGACCAGTGGCCATTAAGGATAAACCACAGTCCGAAACCGCCGCTTGAGATCATACCGATACCGCCGGATAGTCCGTCAATACCGTCGATCAGGTTAAAGGAATTAATTAAAGCTACAAAAAGAAAGATACTGAAAAGAACGCTGACCAGGTAAGGGATTTCATAAATACCGAAAGTACCGAAGAAGTTGGTAATCCTTAAATCACTGCCTACAACAATGAGGGTAGAAACCAATACCTGGGAGCCTAATTTTTTGATGGGAGCAAGTGGAAACAAGTCATCTTTAATACCAAGGAAAAACAAAATAACAAGACCGGCAAAAACTTTATGAAGCAAGACTCCCTCGTCCTGAAAATTCCACATCATGTAACCGATAAGCGTTCCGGCAAAAATAGCTACTCCTCCGAAAGTTGGTGTCGGGGTTTCGTGAGAACTCCGTTTGATGGATTCTTCCATTAAGCCCTTGAGATTACAAATATTGATGATCACCGGTATTGACCTCCAGGTTATGCTAAGTGCAAAAACCATAGAAATCAGAATCTGTAAGTTTTTGTCGGCTACTAGGTTCTCAAATATTAAATTCATCTTAGTTGATGCTTGTTGGTATATAACAAAATTAAGTATAATACATCCTAATAATAAAATAAATCGGATCAAGATTGGCGAAAAATTTATTTTAAGGTAAAAAAGATCAGTCGATCACCCTGATTTTGATTTTTTTTGCCGGTGTTCCCTGGTATATTCCGTACTCTTCCATATTATTTGTTGCTACTGAGCCTACAGTCAGAACAGAATAATGGTGACAAGTAACACCAGGACAGACTACAGCTTTAGCACCAATCCAAACCCCTTCATGGAGTATAATAGGTTGTACCATCAAGTCGAACCCGGCAGATTTGTAATTATGATTTCCTGTCAAAAGCATGGCTCCCTGAGAAAGGCAGGAGTTAGAGCCTATTGAAACATCAGCGAGATTGTCAATCCATACCTGTTCTCCAATCCACACATGATCGCTGATACTAAGAAACCAAGGGTACTTAATATTGACTTTGGGTTTAATTATTACTTTTTTTCCAATTTTAGCTCCAAACATACGAAGAATATTTGTTTTTATGATCATTGGAAGAGGTAAATAATTGTTAACAAAGACCATACTGAAAATATGCCACAATGTCCTTTTGATAAACCCTCCGGGCTTATACCATGAATTATCATACCGGCTTAAATCAACTTTATTCATTTATTTAATTGATTTAATCTTTCAATCAATTCATTGCTTTTAGCCCTTCCTTCTTCCAGACGCGGGGAAAGGAAGTGTTTTGTGGCCTCAAAATGCTTCTCATAACTTTTTTTATCACCGATCTCTACAATATTGGCCCATTCATGTACGGCGGTGTGAAAGGCAAGATCGTCTTCCAGAATAGATTTATCGTATAATGCCGCATTCAGACTTTCTTCCAGCAGATCGTCGTTCAGAAACAGGTATTCTGACAAGCCCACCCTTAACTTGAAAGGAGGCGTCTGACAGACCAGGTTTTTATATGGATTGGTATTAAGGTCACTCCACGTACAGACCATACTCAATAAACTCAGGTGTGAGTTGGGTTTATGAATGAACTTGTTATTCAGGCTGTATTCATTCATAAAAGTATCATCCAGCATCAGGATACTTTTTTTGTCCTTGAATACCTTGTCACGGGCCTTTAATACCCTGGACCTGAGTTTGTTCTTATTTTCAGTGATCATCATCCCGAAAAGCTCATTTTCGGCCTTGGCATATTTTCTCACGTCCGTTTTGGCAAAAGGATTCAGCATGGCCAAACCTGAATAAACATGATGTTTGTAGCTGAAAATACGCAGTGTCAGGAGAAGCTTGATATTGTCCATCCCGTGGTTCAGCTCACCGTTTTCCCAAGGGAACACCTTACGATGCATAAAGGCTGTTCCAATGCTCTCAAAACCAATGTGGGTGACTACCTGGATATCTGCCATCATTTTATCGTGTTCTGCATGAGATTCAAGCACCTCAATGACAGAGCCCAGAGCCTGGTAAACTTCAATGGCTTCCTGGAACGCCTCCGGAGTAGCCCTGTGGTTGAATACAACGATGGTTTGCCCTTCGGGATTTACATTGGGGCCATATAAGGCATGAGAACCAACGATCTGGGTGTCAGAGGGAAGGTGTTTATTGAATGCCTCTATTTCGGGGGATTTGACAGAGGTCTGGCCGGATACGATGGCACCGAATTTGGTGGACGGACCGAAGGCTTTTACCACCTGTTCTATTTTTTCGGCTTCGACAGCATAGATGATGAAGTCGCACAGCCTTGAAATGGCGACACCATCATCCAGGATGCGGATGTTGGTGTCTGCCAGCTCTTCAGTAAGTTTTTCTCGATTTTCGGGGAGGTCACAACCATACACTTCGAAAGATTTAGCTGACCAGATTCTGGCAAACATCTTTCCCATATCTCCCAAGCCTATTATTCCAATCTTCATTTATTCTTATTTTGCACGATAATAGTTGCAAAATAATACAGAATTATGTCAAAACAGGCAAATCCGGTCGAAAATTATTCTATTCCGTATTTATCAGCATACTTTTTGTAAAGACGCTTTTGTTTGTCATCCAGCGAAATCTCGGCACCTTTGATAAAAGCCTTTTCTACTTTAGCTGTCATCATGTCCAGAATATCACCCGCACTGATGAAAAGAGTAGCCTGTTTACCTTTCTCAAGTGTACCTACGACGTTATCAATCCCAAGAATTTTGGCATTGTTTTCTGTGATCATTTTCAGGGCGTCGCCTTTGCTCAGGCCATGAGCAGCTGCAGAGCCTGCTACAAACGGAAGATTCCTGGTTCTCCAGTATGATTCGTTATAATACATACCTGTTAGTATACCTTTCGCGAATAATTTAGCCGGAAGTTTATAAGCTTCCCATACTTCATCATCGCCGTTGTCAGGAAGTCTGTGGGTGGTAGGCAACAATACAGGAATATTGTTTTCCTTGATGGCGTCAATCGCCAGTGTTGAACTTACCGCTCCCACGATCACAGGATATTTGATCTTGTGACTCTTGCAAAAGCTGATGGCATCGATAATTTCCTTTCCTTTCTCTACCTGGATGTACAACCTCGCATTGCCCTTTAAAACGGCCTGCATGGCTTCCAGTTTGATATTGGCGGTTGTTCCGGCTTCAGCTTTGTAGGCTTCGGCCTGGGTAAAGAAACCGTCCAGCTCTCTGATAACGTTGGCATAATTCGGGTTCTTTTTATTTTCCCTGCTCATAGTAGCAAAGTCAAAAGAAGCGGTCACCCTGGCAGGCCAGCTTAACCAAACCCCGTCGTCTGCTTTAAGAACCGCATCTTCCCAGTTCCATCCGTCATGGTTCATGATCGAGGACCTTCCTGAGATCAATCCGCCTTCCGGAGTAGCCTGGCTGATCAGTACACCATTGCCCCTTACTGTAGGAATAACCTCAGAGTCAGTATTATAGGCTATTAAACTTCTGATGTTCGGATTAATCGAACCGATTTCACTGAAGTCGGTTGTAGCCCTTACCGAAGCGATCTCATTTAAGCCTAAAGTTGAATTAGGAGAAATGATGCCCGGATAAACCCTTTTACCTTTTGCATCGATTTTAACAGCATCCGCAGGAATGTTGCTTACCGAAGCTCCGACTTCTTTGATCAGGCCTTTTTCGATGACGATCGTACCGTTCGGAATCACTGTTCCGTTACCGACATGAATTTCAGCTCCTGAAATCACAATGGCTTTGCTTGAGGCTTTTCCTACCGCAGGGTTTTGTGCCATAGAAACACTTACTGCTGCCAGGTGTGCCGCCAAAATATATTTTAATATTCTTTTCATACTTATTTAGAGTTTTTGATCAATGTTTATGGTTATTAAGCAATTGCTGGTTCTCGAATTCTTCCACTGTAATCCCGCCAAATTCAAGCATAGAATCACAATGAACTTCCGATGGTCTTACTCTTGTATTAGGTCTTACCGTAGCAGCACCTTTGTTCTTTTCTTCCAGCATTTTCTGAATAATCCTGTTTCTTTCTTCAGCAACAGATTCACCTTTTACTTTGTCCTGTTCTGCGTCAAAATAAACGGCTCCTTCAATGATCGTTTTTTCAGGTTTAGCATAGATTGAAAGCGGATTCTCGTTCCAGATCACAAGGTCAGCGTCTTTTCCGGCCTTGATACTTCCCAGTTTGGCATCCAGACGCAGCATTTTAGCAGGGTTAAGTGTAACCGTCTTCCATGCTTCTTCAGGCGTTAATCCACCGTAAAGGATTGTTTTGGCAGCTTCCTGGTTCAGCCTTCTGGCCATTTCTGCGTCATCCGAGTTGATAGCGGTATTAATACCTACCTTGGTCATGATGGCCGCATTGTAAGGAATAGCTTCTTTAACCTCCATTTTATAAGCCCACCAGTCAGAGAAAGTAGATCCGTTGATGCTTCTTTCCTTCATTTTGTCAGCTACTTTATAACCTTCAAGAATGTGGGTAAAAGTATTGATTTTAAAGCCCATTGAATCGGCAACGTGCATCAGCATGTTGATTTCAGACTGCACATAAGAGTGACAGGTAATGAATCTTTTTTCGTCAAGGATTTCTACCAGGGCTTCCAGTTCAAGGTCTCTTCTAGGAGCTGTAACACCTGTTTTGCTTTTCAGTTTGGCATACGCCTCGTGTTCTTTCTTATATTCTTTAGCTCTCTGGAAAGCATCGAAATAAACCTGCTCAACACCCATCCTGGTTGCAGGGAAACGGTTGGGACGCGTAGCACTGTTTCCTCTTTTCACGTTTTCACCCAAGGCGAATTTGATAAATTGCGGAGCGTTCGGGATTTTCAGTTTCTCAGGAGCTTCTCCCCATTTCAGTTTGATGATGGCAGATTGTCCGCCGATACAGTCGGCAGAACCATGCAGCAACTGAGAAGTAGTAACACCACCGGCCAGTTGTCTGTAGATGTCGATATCTTCAGAGTCGATGACGTCACCTTGTCTTACTTCGGATGAAACGGTTTCCACTTCATTGATAGAGAATAACGCAATGTGGCTGTGCTCGTCAATGATACCTGTGGTTACGTGCTTATTGGTTCCGTCTACTACTTTGATACCTGCACCTGCAGCGATGTTTTTACCTACCTGGGCAATTTTGCCACCTTTTACCAAAACGTCGGCGTTGGCAATAATGCCATCTTTTTCATTGGTCCATACCGTCGCATTTTTGATCAGTAAGTCTTCCGATTTTGGTTTTTCAAGGTTACCGTAAGCCGTGAATGGGAACAGGATCTTACCTGCATTCACTTTGTCGGCTTTTTTAGTAGTGTCGGCCTTTTCTGTTTTAGCTGTTTTTTCAGGGGAAATCGCTCTCCAGGTAATTTCTTTGCCTTCAGCATTTCTACCTTCCCCTCTGATACCTTTATCATCAATATAACCCGACAATCTGATAACGCCTTTGTCTGAAGGGCTCATTTTGAAATTGATCGTCAAAAAGTCTTTGTCCCTGGTTGTAGTGGTTTTGATTTTAACGGTGTCATTTTTGATGACTTCAATGGCTGGTTTGTCGTTCTCACCGGTGATGTCCATCGCCAGTTTTGAATTGCCGTCTATTTCCAGTTTATATTTTCCTTTGATATCAGAAATATTCAGGTCGTTGATCACAAACTGATTTCCCTGGATCCAGTTTTCAGCAATTTTTGTTTTTGCGTCAAAAATGTCACCTGAAGTAATAAGGAAGTTAGCCAGTAAACCTGCTTTCAAAGTTCCTACCTGGTCTTCCAGTTTCAGGAATTTTGCCGGTTCGCTGGTCAGGGCTGCCAGAGCCTTGCTTTTATCCAGTCCGCTTTCGATGGCTTTCTGTACATTGGCCAGGAACTGGCTTTTGTCGATCAGACCTGAGGTGGTAATGGCAAAGCTGACATTGTTCTGAGCCAGTTTGGCCAGGTTTGCCGGAGCAAGCTCCCAGTGCTTAAGTTCTGATAAAGTAACCCTCTCCGCATCCAGGGGATCTTCCACATCAAAAGGCTTAGGGAAGTTAACCGGAACGATCAGGCTCGCTTTGGAAGCTACGATCTCATCTATTTTCTGATATTCATCACCATTTGACTTGATGATAAACTGTACACCCAGTTCTTTTCCGACCTGGTCGGCTCTCAAAACATCCAGTACGTTTCTTGAATGGAAAACCAGCGGTAATGATAAGTTTTTAGAGAAAGATTCAAGCGAAAGGTTTCTTTCTTTCTCTTTTCCGCCTTTTGAATACCATTCGGCGTCAAAAAATGTCTGACGAAGCAAAGCCACAGATCCCATCAGTGAAACCGGGTAAGTCTGGATTGAGCTTCCTTTATCGAATGAAAAATGAGAGGCTACCTCATTTTTAAGAATGATCTCATTTTCTTTTCCTGTATTAAGTGAAACAAAAGCAGATGTTCCTCTTACAATACCGTCCTGTGAATGTGTAACCACCGCACCGAAACCGGCTTTGCGGAGTTCTTCAGAGGTTTTGGCATTGACTTTGAAGATGTCTGATGCTTTGATTTCTGGCTTTACGGCCTGGTTCCAGGCATAAGCTCCTTCTTTCGGGGATTCAAATCTCGTCTCTCCGAATCCGCCGCCCCTTGTTCTAGGAATTTCGGGAGTGCCGTAGTCTGAGAATACATCAATAAAAGCGGGATAAATGTGTTTTCCATCAAGGTCCTGAACGATGGCATTCTTAGGGTAGTCAAAATCCTTACCTACTTTTGCAATTTTTCCGTTCTGGATCAATAGCCATGAGCTGGTAAGGACCGTTTTCGCATCCACATGTATCGTGGCATTTTTAAATAAATAGGTTTGTAGTCTCTGATCCTGCACGCCATTGAGAGGGAATGTGGCCTGTGCGTACAAGTCCGCACCTATGCATACGAGCAATAGGTTGATGAATAGTCTTTTCAACATAAAGTTTAGCTTGTTTTAAAGAATGATTAATAAATTCCCTAAAAATAGCTAATTAAACTTTTTCTCAAAAGCCGCAACTTACAAAATATACTATTCAGCAGACAAACTGATCAGAATTTATGGATTGAGAAATAAAAAAATAATAACAGGACAATCAGGCAGAGAAATCTGACAGACCTTAAAGATAAAAATGACTGGCTGTTTTTTGACCGGTAGTAATTTAAATGTTTCATAATTATAATAATTTAGGAAAACACCATTTTTATTGTTTCAAATATAATTAGATAGAATTGAATTTTCAAAATATATTGAAAAAATAATTATAGTTTTTTCACCATCTTATTTGTAGGTTGAAGATAAGGGTTCTATTTTTGTCACAATTTTAATATAACACAAGGGAAATGAGATGCCTCAGTCAGAAAATTTAAGAATTGCTATACAAAAATCAGGCCGTTTAAGTGAAGATTCCATTTCGCTTTTTAAGGAATGTGGAATTAAATTAGAGGCAGGAAAAGGAAGACTCAAGTCTGAATCTCCTAACTTTCAAGCTGAGTTCCTCTTTTTGAGAGATGACGATATTCCGGGCTATGTCGAAGACGGCGTGGCCGACTTAGGTATCGTGGGTGAAAACGTGCTGATTGAATCTGCCAAATCGGTGGAAGTGATCAAAAAACTGGGATTCTCCAAGTGCAGGCTTTCGCTGGCGGTGCCCAGGGAAGTAGACTATGTGGACCATACCTATTTTGACAAGAAGAATATCGCCACTTCATATCCTAAACTATTAGGAAAATACCTTGCAGATAATAACCTGAATGCCCAGATCCATGAAATCAGCGGATCGGTGGAAATTGCCCCGAGCATAGGGCTGGCAGATGCGGTTTGTGACATCGTGAGTTCAGGAAGTACCTTGCTGAGCAACGGACTGAAAGAAGTAGAGGTCATTTTCAAATCAGAAGCCGTATTTATAGGTAATACCTCATTGTCTGACAGTAAAAAGGCGATTCTTGAAAAACTATTGTTCAGGATCAATGCCGTTCAGAGGGCTCAGAATAACAAATACATCCTTCTGAATGCTCCTAATGATAAATTGAAGGAAATCATTTCCTTCCTTCCGGGCATGAAAAGCCCTACGGTGATGCCGCTGGCCACTGAAGGGTGGAGTTCGGTTCATTCTGTTTTGGAAGAAAGTGAATTCTGGGAGAACATCGAAGCATTAAGGTCAGCCGGAGCCGAGGGTATCCTCGTTATCCCGATTGAAAAAATGATTTATTGATCATGCAGATAATTGAGTATCCGAAATCTTTAGAATACGCTCAGCTGGCTGCCAGGCCGGTGCTGGAGTTTGAGGAAATAGAAAACAGGGTAAAACCTATATTGGATGCGGTCAGGTCAAAAGGAGACGAAGCCCTGAGAAAGTTCGCCCTTGATTTTGACAATGTTCTTATAGATGATTTTGCCGTTGATCAGCAAACCATCCTGGAAGCTGAAAAAAAACTGAGCCCTGAATTAAAAGAAGCGATTATCCAGGCGTATCAGAACATCAGGACTTTTCACCAGGCACAGAAACAGGAACCTGAAAAGATCGAGACCATGCCGGGTGTATGGTGCTGGCGTAAAAGTGTCGGAATTGATAAAGTAGGGATTTATATTCCGGGAGGAACTGCCCCCTTGTTTTCAACGGTGCTGATGCTCGGTATTCCGGCTCAGATTGCTGGTTGTAAGGAAGTCGTCCTTTGTTCTCCGAGCAATCACCCGGCCATTTATTTTGCTGCAAAACTGGCGGGAGTCACGAAGGTTTTCAGAGTGGGAGGGGCCCAGGCCATTGCGGCCCTGGCGTACGGTACAGAGTCGATCCCTAAAGTTTATAAAATATTCGGCCCGGGCAATCAATATGTAACGGCGGCCAAACAACTGATCACCAAAGAAGGCATAGCCATTGACATGCCGGCTGGTCCGTCAGAAGTGGCTGTGCTGGCCGATGAGTCATCAAACCCGGCATATGTGGCCTCAGATCTGCTGTCACAGGCTGAGCACGGAACAGACAGTCAGGTAATCCTGCTCGCTACTTCAAGGCAAGTGATTGACGCGGTATTAAAAGAAATAGAAACGCAAGTGGCCTTGCTTCCAAGGCAGGAGATTG
>Ga0247738_10000538_pt1 | contig 14412 bp, 13 predicted proteins | sample UWRJL013104B2_FD_180936 | JGI IMG/M metagenome (GOLD analysis project Ga0247738, IMG submission 180936) | Plant litter microbial communities from Arlington Agricultural Research Station in Wisconsin, United States - UWRJ-L013-104B-2 | ecosystem: Environmental > Terrestrial > Plant litter >...
ACGGTCATCGATGACGTGAACGCCCACGGCCCACTCGACCCGGCCACGATCGGATCGGTGCCCAACGTCGGCCTCATGGCGCAGGCGGCCGAGGAGTACGGCAGCCACGACAAGACGTTCGAGATCGAATCGCCCGGTGCCGTGCAGGTACTCGACGGGGCGGGTGAGGTGCTCATCGAGCACCGCGTGCAGCCAGGCGACATCTGGCGCGCCACCCAGACGAAGGACGTCGCGATCCGCGACTGGGTCAAGCTCGCCGTCACGCGCGCTCGTGCGAGCGGCGCGCCCGCCGTGTTCTGGCTCGATGAGCAGCGCTCGCACGACGCGGCCCTCATCGCCAAGGTGAAGACCTATCTCGCCGAGCACGACACCGAGGGCCTCACGATCGAGATCCTCGCGCCCGCCGCGGCCACCCAGTACTCGCTCGACCGGCTGCGCAAGGGCGAGGACACCATCTCGGTGACCGGCAACGTGCTGCGTGACTACAACACCGACCTGTTCCCGATCCTCGAGGTCGGCACGTCGGCCAAGATGCTGAGCATCGTTCCGCTGCTCGCGGGCGGAGGTCTGTTCGAGACCGGCGCGGGCGGTTCGGCTCCGAAGCACGTGCAGCAGCTCGTCGAGCAGGACTACCTGCGCTGGGACTCGCTGGGCGAATTCTTCGCGCTGGCCGCCTCGCTCGAGCACCTCGCGAACTTCACCGGCAACGTTCAGGCGCAGGTGCTCGCCGACACGCTGGATGCCGCCACCGGAACGTTCCTCGAGAACGACAAATCGCCGGGCCGTGCGCTCGGCACGATCGACAACCGCGGCAGCCATTTCTACCTCGCGCTGTACTGGGCTCAGGAGCTCGCAGGGCAGGATGCCGATCCGGAGCTGGCGGCGATCTTCGCACCGGTCGCGGAGTCGCTCGCCGCGAACGAGCAGCAGATCGTGGCGGAGCTGCTCGCCGTGCAGGGCTCGCCGGTCGAGATCGGCGGCTACTACCACCCCGACCCGGAGCTCGTCGAGGCCGTGATGCGTCCGTCGCAGACCCTCAACGACATCGTCGGATCCATCGGCTGAGCCGCGGGACACGAACAGAAGCGGGGCGGATGCTGCAGCATCCGCCCCGCTTCACGTTCGTTCCAGAGCTTCAGTAGTGAACGGACACCTCGGTGCCCATGGGCGCCCAGGTGTAAACGAACGCGGCAGCATCGACCGGCATGTTGATGCAGCCGTGGCTCATCTGGTTGCCGAAGTTGTTGTGCCAGTACGCGCCGTGCAGGGCCTCGTCACCGTTGTAGTACATGACCCACGGCACGTTCTCGGTGTAGTAGTTCGGGGCCTTCGTGAGGTCGGGGTTACCCATGTTCTGCGTCTCGAGCTTGGCCCGGATGCGGAAGTCTCCCGTGCTGGAGTTGAAGCCGTCCTTGCCCGACGAGATGTACCAGGACCCCACGACCTGCTCGTTCTCGAACACGTAGGCCCGCTGCTCGGTGAGGTTGACCTCGACGCGACGGAACAGGGTCGTGATGACCGGGGCGATCTCGGTGACCGGCAGCGTGAACGCGGCATTGCCACCCGACAGCTGTGCGGCGAACTCCGCGGCGACGTTCGAGGTGTCGCCCAGTTCACGACCTGAGACGCCCGCCGTGATCTCGCGCAGCACTTCGCCCCCGGAGTCGGTGACGACGGTGCCGTTCGCGGCTGTGCGGTTGACCACCGGGGCCAGCGCGTCGACGGCCGGCTGGATCGCGGCCGCGTCGGCCGAGATCTCGAAGGTGCCGTCGGCGGTGGGCTCGACCGTGATCCACGATGCCGCGACCGCACGATCGATCGGCACGGTGCGCTCGGTGCCGACGTAGAAGCCGGCCGTGTCGAGCATGCTGTTCAAAGACGCTGCGCTGGTGTCGGCGGCGGCGGTCGAGGTCACCGCGGGGACTTCGACGGGAGTCGCATCGACCTCCACCCGCGTCTGCCCGTCGGCCAGCGCGGCCTGCAGAGCGAGTCGCACCGCCTCGACGTCGACGCCGGCGCCCGGCACGTCGGGAGTCACCGCGTAGGTCGCAGTCGCCGGGTCGAAGGCGATCGTGGCGTCGACGGGCTCGACGAACAGGTCGGGTGCCGCCTCGCGGAGGGCCTCGGTCGCTGCCGCCGCATCGATCCGCACGGCTGCGCTCGTGGGGTCGGCGAACCATTTCGAGATGTTCCACATGGGGCGCTCGCTGAACGCGCGATCGACCAGGGCCTGCGCGTCGAGCGAGGCGCTGAGCTCCGCCCCCGTGACCTCGGGCTCGCCGTCTGCGCCTACGAGCACGACCGTGGTCTCGGCGAGCTGCCTCTGCACGGCATCCGCCGCGGCGCCGGGCGTGAGACCACCGACCGGGACACCGGCGACGGAGGTGCCGGGGGCGATGAGGACGAGTGATGACGCCACCAGGGCGACGACTGCGATGCCGGCGGGGATGCCGAGCCACAGCGCCAGATGGCGCTTGCGGGGCGGGGGCTCGGGCGGCGCCCAGGCAAGTGAGGGGGTGTTTCCGTCGCCGTCGACGGGCGCGGTGGCGTCGTCGATCGGCACCTCGTCGGCGCCGGGTCTGGTGACCAGATCCGTCATGCCATCACCCCCCGGCTGTCAACACGTCCCTCTATGGTACGGGACGTATATTCCAGATCAGGCAACGGAAGCATCACGGATGCCGCAAGATATGTCGCCGGTCAGGGCGAGCAGACCTCTTGGAAGGCTTCGCTCGTGGCGCGGAACTTCGCGCCGAGCTCGGAGAGCTCGTCGACCTTGGTCACGTCGCCCTGCACGACCGCATCCATGACCTCTGCCACCTGAGAGAACATGTCCTGCACCGAGGGCAGCAGGGCGGCCACCTCGTCGTTCGTCACCTGATTCGCCGTTTCGGAGAGTTCAGCGGCCGCCGAGCGCATGGCCTCGACCACGGCGGCGGGGTCGGCCGTCGCGATGGTCTCGAACTCCGCGGTGGCGTCCTGGATGCTCTGCGCCACGAGCGCGCAGGCATCGGCCGTCGACTGCCCTTCGTCTCCCGGCAAGTCGGAACTGCGTGACGTGGGACTGGCCGCCGGGCCCGCGGGGGAGGCGGTGCACGCCGTCAGTCCGAAGAGCGCGGTGAGGGCGATCGTGGCGGCAGCGAGTTTGCGGGACACATCGTCCAGCCTATGTAACGGTTTTGTAAATACCCCGTTCAAATTGATCAGAAAAGTTGCAGGATGATTGTTCGTAAGGTGTACTAACAAACATGTCTGCATCGGAAGCGCAGCGCGGCTCTTCCACTATCGAGCCGCCGCACCCCCACGGAACCACGAACGGTCGCACGTTCGGGCCCGGTCGTGCACTGCGTCAGGGCGGGAAGGTGCTGCCCGAGCACGCCCGTGGCCACAACCGCTCACTGCTGCTGCAGACCCTCTTCCACCAGGGCGCGATGAGCCGCGCCGACCTCAGCCGCGAGACGGGCCTGACCCGCGTCACGATCTCGGATCTCATCGCCGAGCTCATCGCCGACGGCTTCGTCGCCGAGATGGGCGTCCGTGAGGCGTCGGGTCCGGGAAAGCCCGCGATCCTGGTCGACCTCGATCGTGCCGGTCACCGCATCGTGGGGATCGACCTCTCGGGCAGCGACGTGTTCATCGGCGCCGTGCTCACCCTGGACGGCGACATCGTCGCGCGACGCGAAGTGCCTGTCGTCACCGACGGCGACGTGGTCGCCGCGGTCGTCGCGCTCGCTCGCGATCTCGTCGGCGATGCTCACGCCCCGGTTCTGGGCATCGGCGTCGGCACGCCCGGCATCGTGAACGACAACGGCGTGATCCTGAGCGCGCCGAACCTGCGGTGGGCCGGCTTCGATCTCCAAACGGCCCTCCAAACGGCGCTCGGTCTGCCCGTGCTGGTCGCCAATGACGCGAACGCCGCCGTCCTGGCCGAGTACACCTTCGGCGGCTCGGGCGATGACGTGCTGCTCGTCAAGGTCGGCCGCGGTGTCGGGTCCGGATTACTGGCCTCGGGTCAGCCCATGCGCGGCGCGCACTTCGCGGCGGGTGAGATCGGCCACGTCACGATCGGCACCGACGGCGGCCCGGTCTGCGTGTGCGGCAAGGTCGGATGCCTCGAAGCGTGGCTCGCGGTGCCGGCGCTCACGGCACGTCTGGCCGCGGCATCCGACGAAGAGGAGCGCGTCGGCATCCTGCGCGACGCGGGGGAGCGGCTCGGCATCGCGCTCGCCCCCATCGTCGGCGTGCTCGACGTCTCGGAGATCGTGCTCTCCGGTCCCCCCGAACTTCTCGACGGACCCCTCGCGCAAGCGACCGTCGAGACCCTCCGTGCACGGACGCTCGCCGAGTTCCACGACGGCGTCCGCGTGCGGATGACGGAGCAAGGCCAGGACATCGTCCTGCGCGGAGCCGCCGTCATGGTCCTCTCCGGACAGCTCGGAGTGTCCTGACACCCCGCAGTCCACCCCTCGCCCCGACCAACAGCCGGGCATTGCAGGAAAACCCCCCGGGTGGGCCACCAGGCCCAGCCGACATCACAAACACACGAAGGAAGACACCATGAACAAGAAGCTCGGAGGCCTCGCCGTCCTCGGCGCTGCGGCTATCGTGCTCGCCGGCTGTGCCGGCGGTTCGGGAACGCCGGCCGCGGAGGAGGACGCGGAAGTCCGCGTATGGCTCGTCGGTGCCGACACGCCCCAGGACGCCCGCGACTATCTCAAGACCACGTTCGAGGAGGAGAACCCCGGTTCGACCCTCGTGATCGAGGAGCAGACGTGGGAAGGCCTCGTCGACAAGCTCACGACGAGCCTGTCGAGCTCGGACAGCCCCGATGTCGTCGAGTTCGGCAACACTCAGGCCCCCGCGTTCACCTCGGTGGGCGCGCTGCTGGACATCTCCGACGAGTACGAGTCGCTCGGTGGCGACGACCTGCTCCCCGGATTCGTCGAGGCGGGCTCGTACGACGGCAAGTTCTACGCCGCTCCGCTGTACTCCGGCGCCCGAGTCGTCTTCGCCGACCCTGCGTTCGTGACGGCCGCTCCGGCGACGCTTGACGACTTCGTCGCGCAGTCGAAGGATCTTGCCGCGGCCAACGCCGGCAAGTCGGGCTTCGCATTCGCCGGCCAGGACTGGTACAACGCTCTTCCGTTCATCTGGGAGAACGGCGGCGAGATCGCAGTGCCGGATGGTGACGGATGGGACGCGCAGCTGAGCTCCGACGAGTCGATCGCCGGTCTCCTCCAGGTGCAGGACCTGATGACGACCGCATCGCTGGCTCCGAAGGACGGCGACAACGCCGAACCGTGGACCCCGTACTGCGAGGGTCAGACGATCCAGTTCTCGGCCCCCAACTGGGCGCTCGGGCTTGCGAGCGCATGCGAGACGGCGACCCCGCCCGCGGCGCCGTTCGTCTACGCGCTGCCCGGCATGGAAAGCGGCGCGGCGCAGGTCTTCGCCGGTGGCTCGAACATCGGGATCTCGGCGAAGTCGGCACACCCCGACCTCGCCAAGGAGGCGCTCGCGATCATCCTGAGCGATGAGTTCCAGACGATCTACGGCGAGAACGGCCTCATCCCCGCGAAGAAGTCCCTCGCCTCCACCCTCGGCGACACCCCCGAGGCGAAGGCGTTCACCGAGGCGGCCGGCAATGCCAAGCTGACCCCGGCGTCGCCGAAGTGGGCCGAGGTCGAGGCATCACGCGTCCTCGAGGACTTCTTCGTGAAGATCGCTCAGGGCGGCGACGTGCCGACCCTGGCCGCCGAGGTCGACACGAAGATCGAGGACATCCTCAACGGCTGATCCCCCGGGGTGCACTGCACCAGGCGCTGATGCAGCGCACTCCACCACCGGGCCGGCGGCGCTCGTCGTCCGTCGGCCCGGTTCACTTCCTGAGGAGAGACAACATGTCCAGCGTCCGCGACGACCTCGGACCCGCCGTCAGCGGGATCGAGGGCGAAAGGCTCCTCGCGCCTCCGCTGCGTCCGGCGCCCGGCGCACGGCGACGCCGGCGACAGGGCGGGTTCACCCCATACGCGCTGCTCGTGCCGTCGCTGATCGTGCTGGCATTGATCACCGGCTGGCCGCTGATCCAGCTCTTCGTCATGTCGTTCCAGAAGTTCGGCCGCGAGCAGATCTTCGGCGCTCCGCCGGAGTTCGTCGGCCTCGGCAATTACGCGGAGGTGCTGACCGATCCCGAGTTCTGGCAGGTTCTCGGCCGGTCCGTGGTTCTGGCGGCGGTCTGCGTCGTCGCGACGATGATCCTCGGTGTCCTGGTCGCCCTGCTGATGAAGCGCCTCGGCGCCGTGCTGCGCACGCTCGTGTCGGTCGGCCTGCTGCTGGCCTGGGCGATGCCGCCGCTGTCGGCGACGATCGTCTGGGGCTGGATCTTCGACACGCAGTACGGCGTCGTCAACTACGTCCTGAGCAACTGGTTCGGACTCCCGTTCGAGGGGCACTCCTGGCTCATCGACCCGCTCAGCTTCTTCTTCGTGGCGTCGATCATCATCGTGTGGGGCGCCGTGCCGTTCGTCGCGTTCACCGTCTACGCGGGGCTGACCCAGGTGCCTGACGAAGTGCTCGAGGCCGCGCAGCTGGACGGTGCGAACGGTGTCAAGTCCTTCCGGTTCGTCGTCCTGCCGGTCATCCGCCCCATTCTCGCGATCGTCACGATCCTGCAGGTCATCTGGGACCTGCGTGTCTTCACGCAGATCTACGCGCTGCAGTCGATCGGAGGCCTCGCCGAGGAGACCAACACCCTCGGCGTGTACATCTACCGCGTCTCGCTGGGTTCCGGTGACTTCGGAGTGGGTGGCGCGATCTCCGTCATCGTCGTGCTCTTGCTTGCGGCGGTGTCGATCTTCTACGTCCGACGCAGCGTCAAGGAGGAAGAACTGTGACTGCCCTCGCCTCGACATCGACGCAGGCATCGACCGCCCCTCGCCGCCGCCGCGGCCCGGGGTCCGCCCGTCGCCGCGCCGGATCCGTGTTCGCCGGCATCGCGGCCGTCATCGTCTTCTTCGCGTCGGTGTTCCCCGTCTACTGGATGATCAACACCTCCTTCCAGCCGAACGCGCAGGTGCGCGGGACGGAGCTGCACTTCTGGCCCGACAACGGCACGCTGGAGAACTACACGAACGTGATCTTCTTCAACGAGCGCGCGCCTTTCCTCCCGGCGCTCGCCAACTCGCTGCAGGTCACCCTTCTGACGGTCGTCGTCGCGCTCGTCTTCGCGTTCCTCGCGGCGCTGGCGGTCACCCGATTCCGGTTCCGCTCGCGCGCCGCGTTCATCATCACGATCCTGCTCGTCCAGATGATCCCCGCCGAGGCCATGATCATCTCGACCTTCCGGCTGATGGACAGCTGGGCGCTGCTGAATACGGTGGCGGGGCTGTCGGCGGTCTACATCGCCACCGTTCTTCCGTTCACCATCTGGACCCTGCGAGGATTCGTCAACGGCGTTCCGGTCGAACTGGAGGAGGCCGCCATGATCGACGGGCTCAGCCGCTCCCAGGCGTTCTGGCGAATCACGTTCCCCCTGCTGGCTCCCGGGCTCGTCGCCACGGGCGTCTTCGGGTTCATTCAGGCCTGGAACGAGTTCGTGTTCGCGCTGGTGCTGAACCCGCGGCCGGCTGCCATGACCCTGCCCGTCTGGCTGCGCACGTTCCTGGATCCCAACGGCGGCACGAACTGGGCCGAGCTGATGGCCGGGTCGACCCTCGTCGCGATCCCGGTGGTCGTCTTCTTCCTCATCGTGCAGAGCCGCATGACGAGTGGCCTGGTCGCCGGGGCGGTCAAAGGCTGATGCGCACCTGCACCACTGCCGCCTCCCGCAGGGAGGCCGGGCGATGAGGGCCGGGCTCGACATCGGAGGCACGAAGACGGATGCCGTCGCCGTCGACTCGGCGGGTGAGATCGTCGCGCGCGTGCGTCTCGCCACCGGCTGGGGAGCGGATGCCGTCGTGCGGACGGTCCTGGAGGCGGTGCGCCTGCTCGGTGACGAGGTCGATGAGGCCATCGATTCGGTGGGCATCGGCATCCCCGGGCAGGTCGAGCCGGGAACAAGCCGCGTCGTGCACGCGGTGAACCTCGGCGTGGAAGAGCTCGACCTCGCGGCCGCGGTCGAACCGGCGCTCGGCGCGCCCGTGCGCGTCGAGAACGACGTGAACGCAGCAGCGTTCGGCGCCTTCGCCCTGCGGTCTGTCGGCGCGCACGGATCGCGGTCGATGGCGTACCTGAACCTCGGCACCGGTATCGCGGCCGGCATCGTCGCCGACGGTGAGCTGTGGCGCGGTGCGCGCGGGACGGCGGGAGAGGTCGGACACATCTCGATCGACCCGAACGGCCCCCTGTGCCGCTGCGGGCAGCACGGCTGCATCGAAGCGCTCGCAGGCGGGGGAGCCATCGCCGAGCGATGGGGGCGCCCCGGAGCACTCCCCGTCCGCGACGTGTTCGACGCCGCCGACAGGGGCGACCTGCTCGCGCGCGAACTGCGCGTCGGCCTTGCTCGCGGCGTCGCGGCGGCCGTGCGCGTGCTCGTGCTGACCGCCGATGTCGACGTGGTCGTGCTCGGCGGCGGCGTCACCGCGCTCGGTCCGAGGCTCATGGCGGACGTGTCCGATGAGCTCGCGGCCAGCGCGGCGGCCTCCCCGTTCATGCGCTCGCTGCACCTCGAGGGGCGGGTCGAGCTGCTGCCGGCCGGTTCGCCGGCCGCGGCCCTCGGCGCCGCCCTCATCGGCGCCGACCGCGATCAAGGCGCGCTGACACATGGCTGAGATCGTCATCGTCGCCGACGCGGCGGCCGCCGGCGCGATCGTCGCCGATGAGATCGCCCGGCTCGTGCGCGCGAACCCGGAGGCCGTGCTCGGTCTTGCGACCGGCTCGACCCCCGTCCCGGTGTACGCGGCGCTGCCGTCTCGGCTGGCCGGCGTCGATGTGTCGCGCGTGCGCGGCTTCGCGCTCGACGAATACGTCGGACTCGACCCGGCGCACCCGGAGAGCTACCGCTCCGTGCTCACGCGCGAAGTCGTGGAGCCGCTCGGACTCGACCCCGCGCGCGTCTTCGTGCCGAACGGCTCGCTCGACGGCATCGAGCACGCCGGGGACGACTACGAACGCGCACTCGCCGAGGCGGGCGGCGTCGACCTGCAGATTCTCGGCATCGGCACCGACGGCCACATCGGCTTCAACGAGCCTGGCTCGTCGTTCGCATCGGCGACCCGGGTGAAGACGCTCACCCGGCAGACCCGTCAAGACAACGCCCGGTTCTTCGACTCGATCGACGACGTCCCGCGGCACTGCATCACCCAGGGCCTGGGCACGATCCTGCGCGCCCGGCACCTGGTGCTGCTCGCGTTCGGCAAGGGCAAGGCCGAGGCTGTCGCCGGCGCGGTAGAGGGCCCGGTGACGGCATCCCTCCCGGCATCCGCGATCCAGCTGCACCCGCACGCCACGGTGGTCATCGACGACGCCGCGGCATCCGACCTCCGCTTCGGCGAGTACTACCGCTACACGTTCGCGAACAAGCCCGACTGGCAGGGGCTGTAGGTCGGCTGTGAGCGCGGTCAGTCCGGGCCGAACGCGCCGAGGGCCTCCGCGGCGGACGTATCGTCGAGAGATGACCCTGCCGGATGACCTGCTCGCCCTGCTGCGCGCCAAGAGCACGTGCTACATCGCGACGCTGATGAAGGACGGATCGCCGCAGCTCACGCAGGTGTGGGTAGACACCGACGGCGAGCACGTGATCGTCAACAGCGTCGACACGCATCTGAAGGTGCGCAACCTGCGCCGCGACCCGCGCGTCGCCGTGACGATCAGCGACCCGGCACACCCTGGCGGCTTCTACCAGGTGCGCGGCCGCGCGATCAGCATCACCGAGGAGGGCGGCCCGGAGCATATCGAGATGATGGCGCAGAAGTACACCGGCGGCTCGTACCCCTGGTACGGCGGCCGCGATCAGGTGCGCGTGGTCATCACGATCGAGGCAGAGAAGGTCAGCAGCACCGGCCGCTGAGGTTCGTTTCCGTGCCGGAAGTGCGCAGCAGCGGGCGCCGCACGCGTCACGCGGTGCGCGGCATCCCTCCATGCGGCGTGTCGGCAACGATCCCCGCCGGTATCCGCCCGGCGGTCAGGGCCAGGCGATCGCGAGCAGGTGGTCGAGGCTGAGCGGCGCGAGCGCCATCGCCGCGACGTCGCTCGGAGTGATCCACCGCAGCTCGGCGATCTCGGCCCGTGCCGCGACCGCCCCGGGGTCGGCGGTCGTGCGGAAGGCCGCGGCGACGACGCGGTGACCCGGCTCATTGGCCGCGGCGGACTCGAAGGTGCCGAGCGGCTCGAGCGCTTCCGGCGCCACGACGAGCCCGATCTCCTCGTGAAGCTCGCGCGAGAGGGCCTCGGCGGCGCTCTCACCGGCCTCGGGCTTGCCGCCCGGCTGCATGAACACCGACGTGCCGTGCTTGCGCACGACGAGCACGCGGCCGGCGGCATCCGTGATCACGGCGGCGCTGACGAAGATCTGCGGCGCCGTCACGGCGCGAAGACCTTGCCGGGGTTGAGGATGCCGGCCGGGTCGAACACGCGCGTGATCTGTCGCTGCAGCTCCCACTGATCCTCGCCCAGCTCGTCCACCAGCCAGCGCCGCTTGAGCACGCCGATGCCGTGCTCGCCGGTGAGCGTGCCGCCGAGTCGCAGCGCGGCACGGAACAGGTCGTCGGCGGCGGCCCAGATGTGGTCGGGCACCTCCACGACACCGCCGTCGTCGGGCTCGGCGTCGAAGATGAAGTTCGGGTGCAGGTTGCCATCGCCCGCGTGCGCGACGGTCGGGATCACCACGCCGTGCTCGCGCTCGACGCGGGCGATCTCGTCGAACATCGCCGGCAGTGCGCTCCGCGGAACCGACACGTCCTCGATGAGCGTCGTCCCCAGGGTTTCCATCGCGGGGTGCATCGACCGCCGGATCGCGAGCAGCCGCTCGCCCTCTTCGCGATCGTGCGAAACGGCGACCGCACCACCGCGAGCTCGCAGCACGGCCGCGATCGCCTCGGCTTCGGCGACCGCCGCGGCACCATCGGTCTGGATCGTGAGCTGGGCCGCGCCCGGAGTCGGCGCGTCGAGGTGCAGCAGCGCATGGACGGCGGCGAGGGATGCCGCATCCATCAGCTCCATGATCGCCGGCTGCGCGCCCGACGCGGTGACGGCGGCGGACGCCTCGGCGGCCATCCGCACGTCTGGGAACGTCGCAGCGACGGTGCATACCGCTCCGGGAATGAGTCGGCGCAGCTTGAGCGTGGCACCCACGACGACGCCGAGTGTGCCCTCGGAGCCGATGACGAGCGACGTGAGATCCAGCCCGGTGACGCCCTTCACGGTGCGGTGCCCGAGTCGAAGCAGACGGCCGTCCGCGAGCACGAGGTCCACGCCCAGTACCGCGTCGCGCACGACGCCGTACTTCGCGCACAGCAAGCCGCCCGCCCCGGTCGCGATGTTGCCGCCGACCGTGGAGATGTCGCGACTGGCGGGGTCAGGCGCCCACCACACGCCGTGTTCGGCCAGTGCGGCATTGAGGACGCCGTTCAGGATGCCGGGCTCGACCACCGCGAGCAGGTCATCGGGCCGCACCTCGAGGATCCGGTCCATGCCGCGCATCGACAGGGCGATCTCGCCGGCCCCGGCGTTGGCACCGCCTGCCAGTCCGGTGCCGGCGCCGCGAGTGACGACGGGCGTGCCGGTCGCACTCGCGATGCGGAGCGTCTCCTGCACGTCGGCGACGGATGCGGCGCGCACGACCGCCAGGGGGCTGCCGGATGCCGCGTGCCCCGACTTGTCGGCCCGGGCGTCGTGCCGCGCCGCCTCCGTCGTGTCGACGCGTTCACCGAGAGCGGCGCGCAGCAGCGCGAGGACCTCGGCGGGGTCGCTCACGCGAAGCGTGGGTGTCCTTCCCGGTTCGCTCACGCGAGACGGCGGCGCCCGGCCAGGACGCCTGCGGTCACGGCCACGACGGCGAACACGAGGCCCACCCAGGTGAGCCCCATGCTCCACCACGCCAGCGTCGCCGAGACGTAGACGAGGAGCTCGACCACAGCGCGGACGAACGGGTGCACGGCGAGCACCGCGCGCGGCGAGACGAAAAGCGCCCAGACGAGGATCGCGACCACCGGTGCGCCGATCCCGACGACGATGTTCCAGGGGAACGGCCACATCGCGAAGCCCCAGATCGCCAGGGACGCGAACGCGAAGATCTCGCACACGAACGCGAGGACATCGACGGCCGACAGCGGGGCTCGCGTTCCGGGTTCGGGCGGCGCCGTGGGCGTCACGCGTGGGGTGTCGGACATGGCACCCATTCTACGGCCGGGCTCAGGACCCGACGCCGGCCGTCCATACGGCCGCCACCTCGAGCGCCTCCGTCAGCAGCACGGCATCCGCCACCGCTCCGACGGCGAGCGAGCCCAGGTCGTCGCCGCGACCGATCGCGCGCGCGGGCGTCGACGTGAGTGCCCGCACGGCCTCTGCGAGCGGCACCCCGGCGGCCACGGTGCGGCGGAGGGCGGCATCCTGCGTCAGCGTCGAACCGGCGATCGCACCGCCCACCAGGAGCCTGGCCACACCGTCTTCGACGTCGACGGCCAGGGAGCCGAGCCCGTAGTGCCCGTCGCCGTGCCCCGTCGCGGCCATCGCATCGGTCACGAGCGCGATGCGGCCGGGCGCAGCGGCGAACGCGATGCGCACGACCTCGGGATGCAGGTGCACCCCGTCGGCGATCACCTCGAGCGTCACGCGCGGGTCTGCTGCCGCCGCCGCAACGGGCCCGGGGTCGCGGTGGTGGAGGCCGGACATGGCGTTGAACGCGTGCGTGAGGATCGTGGCGCCGGCGGCGAACGCGGCTTCGGTCTCGGCGATGTCCGCGCCGGTGTGCCCGACGGCAGCGGCCGCTCCGGCCTCGACGACGAGCCTGATCGCGTGCAGCGCACCGGGCAGCTCGGGCGCCAGCGTCACCTGGCGGATGGTTCCGCGCCCCGCCTCGAGCAGGCGCTCGACCGCGGCCGGCTCCGGCGCGCGCAGCATCGTCGCGTCGTGCGCCCCCTTGTGCTCCACGTCGAGGAAGGGTCCCTCGAGGTGCGAGCCGAGGACGTCGGCGTCGGTCGCGGTGAGGTCGGCGACCATCGCCGCGCGCCGCTCGAGGGTGTCCAGCGGTGCGGTCACGAGCGAGATCACCGCTCGCGTCGTGCCGTGGGCGCGGTGCAGGGCGCGAGCCGCGCGGATCGCCTCGGGCCCGTCGTCGTAGGACTCGCCGGCCCCGCCGTGACCGTGGATGTCGATGAAGCCGGGGGTGAGGATCGCGCCGACACCCGCGTCTTCGCTCCCGTCGACGATCGCGTCGTGCGGCTCGGCGAACCGGCGCCAGCTCTCTCCGATGCCGGTCGCGGCGACCCGGCCCTGGTCGAAGCGCACCCACGCGTCCTCGACCCTGCGTCCGGCATCCACCAGCCGCACCGAGTGGATGCAGGTGCTCACCGCGTCGCCCAGGGGATCTCGGCAGAGGGGTGGAACCGGATGCCGAGGCTCGACCACAGCGGACCCAGCGCGCCGACTCTGGCGCGGAAGGAGTCCCAGGTGCGGAGCTCGCTGTCGGCGGGAGCCGGCGACCAGGCCGCCTCAGCGGCGGCGGCGATGCGGGGGAATGCCATCTGGTCGATGTCGTCGAGGGTGCGGATCGTCTCGGCCCACATCGGTGCCTCGACGCCGAGGATGTCGGCATCCGTCACGCCGTCGATCACCGAGGCGGGCTCCCACGAATACGCGCGCTGCACGCTGGTCGGCCCGTTCGCCCACGTCAGGCCGAGCGGGCTGTCGGCGTCGTACTTCATGTCGAGGTACACCGCGTCGGCGGGCGACAGGATCAGCCCCGAGCAGTTGCGCACGAACGCGCGTGCCGTCTCTTCCATGCCACCGGTCGGGGTCGTGAAGCCCCAGTACTGCCCGAGAGTGCTCGGCTCGATGTTCGCCGCGGCACCGGCTTCGTGCCACGTGATCGGAATCTTGCCGAGGTCGGCGACGATCTCGGTCGCACGTTCCATGAACTCCGCGAAGTCGGCCGGATCAGTGCCGAGAGCCTCGTCGCCGCCGATGTGCAGGTACGGACCAGGCGTCATCGCCGCAAGCTCGCCGACGACATCGGCCACGAAGTCGTACGTGTTCTCGTCGTGGATCTTCAGCGACGAGAAGCCGACACCCATGCCGGTGTAGGGCTCGCCGGCGGTCGGCACCTCGCCGCCGTGCGACTGCACGGTCTCCAGGATGTGCGCGGAGAGCACGGGCTCTTCGGTCAGTTCGGGGTAGGCGAGACCGACGGCGTGCGTGTGGCCGGGGAGGTCGACCTCGGGGACGACGATCATGTGACGGGATGCCGCGTGCTCCACG
>Ga0247738_10000539_pt1 | contig 14397 bp, 12 predicted proteins | sample UWRJL013104B2_FD_180936 | JGI IMG/M metagenome (GOLD analysis project Ga0247738, IMG submission 180936) | Plant litter microbial communities from Arlington Agricultural Research Station in Wisconsin, United States - UWRJ-L013-104B-2 | ecosystem: Environmental > Terrestrial > Plant litter >...
TCAATGCATGAAAAAAAACATTTTACTCATATCAATTTTAGTTATCTCAGAAATGACGTTCGGACAATTAATGAAAAAAGAAGGGATCAGCATCCCGGCAGCCAGCAAAAAACCACACCCACTTACCATCCATGGTCATACCCGTACCGACAATTATTATTGGATCAATGAAAGGGAAAGCCCGGAGGTACTGGATTACCTGAACTCGGAAAACAATTACCTGAGCAAGGTAATGGCCCCTGTGAAACCCTTCGAAGACCGCCTGTTTGAAGAAATGAAAGGGAGGATCAAAGAGGCGGACCAATCGGTTCCATATAAAGACGGTCAATATTATTACTATTCCAGATTTATCCAGGGAGGAGAATATCCTGTTTATTGCCGTAAAAAAGGCTCTCTGGAAGGAGCAGAAGAAATACTCCTGGATGGCAACAAACTGGCCGAGGGCCAATCTTACTTTAATATCGGCGGATTTGAAATATCTGACAACGAACAGATCATGGCCTTCGGGATCGACACCATCAGCCGGAGAAATTACACCCTGAGATTCAAAGACCTCAAAACCGGGAAGCTGCTTGATGATGTAATTGAACTGACCGAAGGCGGCAATTATGCCTGGGGAGCTGATAACAAAACGATATTTTATGTCACCCGTGATCAGCAAACCTTACTGGGAGATAAAGTGTACAGGCATATATTAGGTACCGATGTTAAACGTGACGAGCTGGTTTACGAAGAGAAAGACAACCAGTATTACATGGGCATCTACAGGACCAAATCTAAAAAATACATCTCGATTTACAGTGGTCAGAACGGGGTAGCTACCGAATTTTTCCTGCTGGAAGCTTCAAACCCATCGGGCAAATTCGAATCGTTTCTTCCCCGCAAAAAAGGGCACGAGTATTTTATTGACCATTATCAGGATAAATTTTATGTAAGGACCAACCTCGACAATGCTGTCAATTTTAAACTGATGGAAGTGAAAGAAGGCAAAACAGCCGACCTTACCGCCTGGAAAGAAGTGATCCCCCACCGCCCCGAAGTACTTCTCGAAGGCATAGAGGTTTTTAAAAATCATATGGTGGTCCAGGAAAGAAAAGAAGGGCTGATCAATCTCAAAATCATCAACCAATCTACCAAAAACGAGTATTTCCTTGATTTCGGAGAACCTGCCTACGATGCTTACATCGGCACCAATCCCGAGTTTGATACCCAGACGCTGCGTTTCGGATATAACTCCATGACTACCCCCTCTTCTACCTTTGATTATAACATGGATACAAAATCCAAAGTATTAATGAAAGAACAGGAGATATTGGGAGGCTTTGACAAAAATAATTATAAGACCGAACGGATTTTCGTAACCACCCGCGACGGAGCCAAAGTACCTGTTTCAATCGTCTATCACAAAGACACCAAAATTGACGGTACCGCACCATTGCTGCAGTATGCGTATGGTTCTTACGGGGCTTCCATGGACGCATCCTTCAGTTCCAACCGGTTGAGCTTGCTGAACCGTGGTTTTGTCTATGCCCTTTGTCACATCAGGGGCGGCCAGGAAATGGGCAGAAACTGGTATGAAGACGGCAAGATGTTTAAGAAGAAAAACACTTTCAATGACTTTGTGGATTGCTCAAAATTCCTCATTTCTCATCATTTTGCTCATAAGGAGAAACTTTTTGCCATGGGCGGAAGTGCCGGCGGACTGCTGATGGGAGCTGTGATCAACCAGGCTCCGGAATTGTATAAAGGTGTTGTAGCCGCTGTGCCATTTGTGGATGTGGTGACTACCATGCTTGACGAAACCATCCCGCTGACCACCGGGGAATTCGAAGAATGGGGTAATCCAAAAAACAAAGATTCGTATGACTATATGCTTTCCTACTCTCCGTATGACAATGTAGAGGCAAAAAGCTACCCGAACATGCTGGTGACCACCGGATTACATGACAGTCAGGTGCAATATTGGGAGCCTGCCAAATGGGTTTTAAAATTACGGGAAATGAAGAAAGACAACAACCTGCTGCTCATGCATACGAACATGACGGCCGGGCATGGTGGAGCCTCCGGCAGGTTTTCACAGCTGAGGGAAATAGCCATGGAATATGTTTTTTTATTAGATTTAGCCGGGATAAAACAATGATCTGATTTGAAGAATAAATTTAAATATTTGCCAAATTATTTTTATTCAATTCATTTTATTATATTTTTGCACTTATTATCATTAAATTATTACATAATTTTTATTAGCCAGGTTAATGGTATTTTTTCTATAAAACAAACAAAAATAACATGAAGAAGGTCGCAATTTTATTTGTAGCAATCTTGTCTTTTGTATCCACTACGACTCAAGCACAAGATTCTTGTACAGTATGTAAACCGTATCCTTGGGAGGTCGGAGCCTTGTTAGGCGTAAACCAGTACTTCGGGGATATGCACTGCAGCAAACCCTACGCATCTCAGAACAGCCTTGTAGGGGGCGTATTTTTAAGAAGACATATCAGTGATTACATTGCTGTACGTCCTCAGGTTCTTTTCGGAAGACTTGCGGGAAATGATCTTGACAACCCTGACAAAAGATGGGATTACAGAAGATTGAAGTTTACCTCTCCCTTAGTTGAAGCAGCACTCCTTGCAGAAATCTATCCCTTTAAAGAAAGAAAATTTCTTTGTGAAGGCTTTACAAAGAAAACCTTATCTCCTTACATATTCGCCGGTATAGGTGTCACTTACACCAATCCGACCATTACCCAGCAGCCGGGGGCTACTTTCCCGGTTATACCACGTGATTTACAAGCCGACAGAGACAATCTGAAAAAATTCGGTGCTGTGATTCCATTTGGTTTAGGTTTAAAATACAACGCTTCCGAAAGATGGACCATCGGAGTGGAAGCGGGTTACCGTTATGCTCTTTCAGATTATCTTGATGGTCTGAGTATAGCTGGTAACGATGGAAGAAACGACGGTTACTTCCTTGCCAACATCCTGGGTTCTTACAGGTTTGGCGACAAAGATTCTGATAAAGACGGCGTGGTTGACAAGTGTGACCTTTGCCCTAACGAACCGGGTCTTCGTAAATTCCAGGGATGTCCTGACACCGATGGTGACGGCGTGCCTGACAAAGATGATGCTTGTCCGACCCTTGCAGGTCCTCTTGGCCTGAAAGGATGTCCTGATACAGATGGTGACGGTATCGCTGATAAAGATGACGCTTGTCCGACTTTAGTAGGAACTGCTGCTCTTAACGGCTGTCCTGATAAAGACAATGACGGCGTAGCTGACAAAGACGATGCATGTCCTGATGTTCCTGGTGTTAAAGAACTGAGAGGATGTCCTGATACAGACGGTGACGGTATCACTGATAAAGAAGATGCCTGTCCTAACGTAGCCGGTCCGGCTTCATTGAACGGTTGTCCTGACAGCGACGGTGACGGTGTTGCCGACAAAGATGACGACTGTCTGAATGTTCAGGGTGCCAGCAGTGCCAAAGGATGTCCTGACAGCGATGGTGACGGCGTGCCTGATAACAAAGACCTTTGTCCTTCAATTCCGGGATTGGTTTCAAATCAGGGATGTCCTGAAGGTTATGTAAATGGTGTGGCTCCGGCTCTTGGTTACAAAACCAAAAGCGGCTGTCTGATCACTACTGCTGAATTGGATGAATTGGGCTTCGCTGCTCAGGGAATCGAATTCTACGCAGGTACAAACAAACTGAAACCATCTTCATACAAATCACTTCAAAGGGTTTGTAAAGTGTTGACAAGATGTCCGGATGCGGTTTTAGGTATCAATACCTACAACGACGGCGGAAAATCTGCAGCAGACGTAAGATTAGCTAAATTGAGAGCTTGTGCAGTGTATACTTATTTCCTTAAAAAGAAATGTATCTCTAAATCAAGAATGACATATGACGGATTCGGAGATGAAGATCCTAAAACATTCTATCTGACTCCGGACGGCAAAAAAGCCGGCTCAAGAACTGAATTTGTTCTTAAATAAGAATATTTAAGACAACGAATAAAAAGAGCGGCCTGCGGTCGCTCTTTTTATTTTACCGGTAGTTAAGAAAACCCCGAATATTAATTCCGGAAAACAGGCATGAGAATTGCGTATTAAACGTTAGATTTGTGTTAAAAACCAAAAAATATTTTGAACAGGATGCAGCCTTTGAAAGTTTACAATACCCTCACACGACAAAAAGAAATATTCGAACCTATCATTCCCGGCCATGTAGGCCTGTATGTTTGCGGCCCGACCGTCTATAATTACGTACATTTGGGTAACATCCGGTCTTTTCTGACCTTTGATGTGCTTTACAGGTACCTGATGCAGACCGGCTATAAAGTAAGATACGTCCGGAATATCACCGACGTGGGACACCTGGTCGGAGACGGAGAAGAAGGCGAAGACAAAATCGGTAAAATGGCCAAGCTCGAAAAACTGGAGCCTATGGAGATCGTGCAACGCTATACCAATGATTTCCATAAGGTGCTTGATCAGTTTAATTTCCTCCCTCCGAGCATTGAGCCTTCTGCTACCGGGCATATGGTAGAGCAGATTGAGGCCGTCAAATCCCTGATCGAAAAAGGGCTGGCTTATGAATCCAACGGTTCTGTTTATTTCGACATCAATAAATACAATGAAGCAGGAAACGACTACGGAAAATTGTCCGGCCGGATCCTGGAAGATTTATTAAACGAAACCCGTGAGCTGGACGGGCAGGCTGAGAAAAGAAACCCGCTTGATTTTGCCATCTGGAAAAAAGCCGCTCCTGAGCACATCATGCAATGGCCGAGTCCATGGGGCATGGGATTCCCGGGCTGGCACCTTGAATGTACCTGCATGAGCACCAAATACCTTGGTAAACAATTCGATATTCACGGTGGTGGAATGGACCTGAAATTCCCGCACCACGAATGTGAAATCGCCCAGGGAAAAGCCCTCACCGGTGAAGAGCCCGTAAGATACTGGATGCACTCCAATATGCTGACGGTCAACGGACAGAAAATGTCCAAGTCACTGGGCAACAGTTTTTTGCCAGCAGAATTATTCTCAGGATCACATCCTTCACTGGATCAGGCATACAGCCCGATGACGGTCAGGTTTTTCATGCTGCAGTCGCAATACAGAAGTACACTCGATTTCTCTAACGACGCACTGAAAGGATCGCAGAAAGCTTACAGAAGACTTATCAATGGCCTCAGGATCGTCAAGACCCTTGAATTTGAAGCTTCTGAAACACCTGTTGACGAGAAAAAGAAATCTGAAATAGACAAAGCTATCACGGCATTCTATGATGCCATCAATGACGACCTGAACACAGCAGTGGCCATAGCTCAGTTGTTTACCTTATTGAAATACATCAACATGATCTATATGAGCCAGCTGGCCCCTTCTGCTTTGGGACAGGAGACTTTCGATGCATTGAAGTCAAACTTCGTCCTGTTCTTTGAAGATATCCTCGGGCTCAAAGAAGAAAAGCTGGGAAATGACGAATCGGTGATCAACGGTATGCTGACTTTGTATAAAGAATATAAGGCCAACCAGCAATACGACAAAGTGGATCAGGTGCGTGCTTACTTTAAAGGCAATAACATGACCATTAAAGACATGAAACACCGCATAGACTGGGCCTGGGAGGAGTAATCAGAGTTTGATATCCTCCTCGCTGTGTTTTTCTATTCCGGCTGCAAACCAGTTGGCGATAGCCTGGCGGTTGTTAGGAAGCAAAAGCCGCTTGCGGTCAAACTCATTGGTAATATTGCCCAGTTCAATAAAGACAACGGGAGGTTTCGAAGCCTGGATCATCCATAATTCCCTGGACTTCACCTCACCGGAATATCCCCTGCCCTTCTGAGCAGAATCATATTTGTCCCTGATGGTGTCGTACATTTTATGGGCCAGCTGCTGGCTTTCGGGCTTACTGTCGTTATAATAGAAAAATATGTCCACTTTATGGTCCACATAGCGTGAATCAACGTGGGTTTCGATCACCCGCTGTACCTGGTATCCTTTTTGAGCATTTTCCTCATACAGTTTATTGATGATCGTTGTCCGCTGTCTTAATCTCGCTATCTGCCCTCCTGGAATTTTCTGATCCATCCAGACGGTTTCGTCGTTATCCATTTCCAGGTATTCATCATCCCTGATCCCATCATTTTCGTCCCTTACGATCATGTAAACCTTGGCTCCGTGGCTGATCAGGTTCCTGGCCAGTCTCAGGCTGATGTCATAGGCATATTCGTCCTCAGAAATGCATTTTTTATCGGTTTTGCAGACAGCTCCAGGATCAGGACCACCATGACCGCTGACTACATAGTAAACATGATTGGCCAGTTTGGAGTCTATGATAGGCGTTACGGCGTATTTGGAACCGAATATGGAATAATTAACAACTTTGACCGGTTTTGATTCAGAAGGTTTTCTTTCGACGAACGAAAAACAAAGTATAGCCAAGGCCAAAGAGGAGAAAGCGTATAAACGTTTTTTCATCACAAATGTCATTTTTTATTAGAAAAGCGAACATGAATTTTACCTCATGTGTTGTTGCCGGGTAGTATTCAGATACAATCCGGAGAAACAAAATACGTTAATTTAGCAATAAAACCCTAATTTTGCGGAGTCAAATTCCGAAAATCTTATTAAAACTACCCTTTTGATGAAAAAAACCGGTCTATTTCTTGTTGTTTCCCTGATCATTTTTGCGGGTTGCAGATCAAACGAAAAAGCAGAAACCACTACTGAGGAACAGGCAGTAGTCAGTGTACCAGCACCTGCGTTTTCAAGCGATTCTGCCTTTCATTTCCTTGAAAAACAGCTGGCTTTCGGCCCGAGAGTTCCCAACACTCCGGCACATGTAAAAACAGCGGCGTGGCTCATCCAGAAATTTAAATCATATGGCTTTGAAGTAACAGAGCAGAATTTCAAGCCTGTCAATTATGAAGGCAAAACACTCAACGCCAAAAACATCATTGCTTCCACTAACCCGGCAGCCGCAAAGAGGGTGCTTTTAGCCGCTCACTGGGATACCCGCCCGATTGCCGACAAAGACGACGAACGTCAGACTCTGCCGATTCCAGGGGCCAATGACGGTGCCAGTGGCGTAGCAGTACTGCTGGAGATCGCAAGAATCATCCACGAGACTCCCAAAAAACCTGAGGTAGGCATAGACATCATTCTTTTTGATGCGGAAGACTGGGGCGAAGCCATCGATTATAAGAAAGATTCCGGATTACAATACGGAGGATATCTTTTAGGATCAGACTACTGGTCAAAAAACCTTCATAAACCTAATTACACTGCTTTCTATGGTATTCTTCTGGATATGGTCGGAGCTAAAAATGCCACATTCAGATATGATGAGACCTCCATGCAGGCCGCTCCTTCCATTGTAAAAAATGTATGGAATACCGCGTCTCAGCTTGGGTTTAGCCAGTACTTTTTAAATGAAAGCGGTGGAAGTATCTACGACGACCACGTGCCGGTGATAGCCAATGCTAAAATTCCGATGATCGATATTATTGATCTGAAAACTTCTTTCGGAAGTAGCGGTGCAGATTTTTTCAAAGCTCATCATACCCATGATGATGATATATCTGCTATTGACAAAAACACTTTAAAGGCCGTGGGTCAAACCGTTCTCCAGGTATTGTATAATGAAGGTAGTGTTCAATAATGCTGTCCTGACTTCATAAAAACAAAAAAGACTGGCCAACACCAGTCTTTTTTGTTGAAAATATATCAACAATAAGCTAAATCTCTATAATTAATTCCCTTATTTTTTCTTAGGACATTTTTTACATTGCTTGCCACCCTTGTCTTTATAAGACTTACAGCATTTTTTCAGCACACAGCACTCGTTATCAAAAGGCATGCACATAAAACCCTTGGTAGAAAATGTAGAAATAGTATGATCCTGTTCCTCTAAGCCGTACTCCATCACAAATATTTTAGAAAAAGAAAATGCAAATATAAGCATATTTAGACTTAATCTTAATAAGTTCTGCTATTTTTTTCTGAAATAAAATTATTCTTAGTAGCTGACTTTTACCTTTTTACCTGTGTCAGCCGCTTTTTTTATGGCTTCAATGATCTTCAGATCGGTCATTCCTTCTTCTCCGGATGCCTCTGATTTGCGGTTATTGAGAATACAATCGGCAAAGTCGTCCATCTGGCGGGTCTGCTGGTAAGGATTGGTCTGGAAACTGATTTTCCCCTCTGACGAATTACCGGAAGCACCTGTCCCATTATAAGAAGGCTCCAGGCCGAACCATTTATATCCGGTGGTGGCATAGAGTCTGTCGATATAAGAGGTGTAAGTGGTAGTCGAGTTGGAAATGGCTCCGCCCGGAAACTCCATCTGGAACATCACCATCTCGTAAATGCCCTTGAAAACATTATGATCACGCACGAAACCCTGTGCAGTAACGGCTTCGGGAAGTTCTCCTATCGTCCTTCTGGCTCCCTGGATACAATAAACCCCGAGATCCATGATGGCCCCGCCTCCGCCGAGGGCTTTGTTGAGCCGCCATACTTTCGGATCTGCCATCGAAAAACCAAGGCTGCTTTCTATCATCTTAACCCCGCCATGGATCTTTTGAGTGCCTAATCTCCTCATCTCCAGGTGATGCGGCTCAAAATACAAACGGTAACCGACAGACAGATGAACTTTAGCTTCATCACAGGCTTTTATCATGGCTTTGCATTCAGCCACATTGAGAGCCATCGGCTTTTCACAGATAACGTGCTTACCGGCTCTGGCTGCCCTGATGGTATATTCAGCGTGCATTGAATTAGGCAAAACCACATAGACAATATCAATATCCGGATTGTCTTTGATCTGGTCAAAATTCTGATAGTTATAGATATTCTTTTTAGGAATGTTATACTGTGCCGACCACTTCTCTGCCTTTTCAGGTGTGCCGGTGACAATACCTGTGAGCTTACATAACTTCGAATCCTGCAAAGCAGGAGCCAGTTGAAAAGTAGCATAACTGCCCAATCCAACCAGGGCAATACCCAGTTTCTTATCTTCCCTTCCAAAACTTCTGGCATGCGAAGATAGCAACAACCCACCTGCGGTCATTCCTGCTTTATTGATAAAATCTCTTCTGTTCATTTGAAATGCTTTTTTGAAATGATCTTTTTATCAGTATTTCCCAGCCTTAACAGTAGCCTTCCCCGACTTCGACCGTTTGATCACGTAAATATTGTCATACTCGCTTTCGTCGAGGTCTTTTGCGAGCACTTCTTTACCGGCCAGTCCGTTCAGCACCTGTTTGATGGTATTGCTGTGAGCTACCACCAGTGTGTTATCACGCGATGACTTAAGTTTTTCAATAAAAGGGAGCTGATCCAAAGGATTATATACCTCGATCTGAACACCCAAAACATCTGCCAAGGGCTGGGCGGTCATCTTAGTCCGCTGGGTGTTACTCGAATATATTTTCTTTATGCCTTTATCTTTTAATAGGGCTTTAAGCTTCTGAGCCCTGGCCATACCGGTCTCAGAAAGCACAGGATCTTTAGGCGGTGCAGTGGTTTTCTCTCCATGCCTCACGACATAATAACTTGTGGTGCATGAAGTTAAAAAGCCGGAAATGGCTAAGAAGAGAACAAAGAGGGTCTTTTTCATAGGTTTATTTTAAAGATAAAGCCGAAAAGTAAACTTCCCGGCTTTGATATGCGTCTGATTAAAAATTATCGCTCCACTGGTAAGCTTCAATGAGCTTTTGCTCGCCTTCTTTTCCTTTGAAGAAATTGCCGTGCTCCATCCCCAGGATAAACTCCTGGTTGTTGGCCTTGGCTTTGTCATAAATGTGTTTGAACAGGAATTTATAGTTGACTTCGCCGGTAGTAGGTTCATTACGACCCGGATCATCTCCGATCTGGAAATAGCCGATCTCGTCCCAAACCAGGTCCATGTTCCTGGTCATCTGTCCTTCGTTACGTTGCATGTGCCACATGTCAAAGAGGATTTTACAGGCAGGGCTGTTCACGGCCTTGCATATCAGATATGACTGATCTGAGTGTCTCAGGAACAGCTCAGGTGTATCGCTCAGAGGCTCCATTACCATCGTCAGGTTATGAGGCTCAAATATATCGCTGGCACGTCTGAAAGCATCAATCACATTGGCCGTCTGGATACCTTCAGGCAATCTGCGTTCAAAAAAGCCCGGTACAATGGTCATCCATTTGGCGTTGGTTCTTTTGGCTACCTCAACGGCCTCACGGCATGTTTTCAGAAATTTCTCTTTAAATTCGGCTTTTCCGGTGGTCAATGAAATCTTCCAGTTGTCTCCACCGTCGATGACGAAAACGCCCATTTTCATACCTAATTTGGCCATGGTCTCACCCAGTTTCTTCTGAGTTTCCACAGTACGTCCCATCATACCGTTGTCTTCCAGGGCCATAAAGCCGTTATCAGCCATAAATTTCAGCTGATCGAAAAGGTCTTTCCCCGCAGAGTTCTCGAACATTCCGAAGTGCGGGGCATACAGAAGTTTATATTTATGAGGTGCGTTGCTGATCTGAGAAGTAATTCCGGACGGCCCTGCCAGCACATCTGCTGCTCCAAGGCTCGTTGCGGCTACTGTACCCACTGCTTTAGTTAAAAAATTTCTGCGATTGATCATTGTTTTACTGGTTGATAATGAAAGGTTTATAAATAAATGAATTCTTTTCCTTTAACTTCTTATATTTTTTCCCGTAAATGTACTATATTTGTATCACTATTCAACCCAGCCAAAAACAATCAACCTTAACCTTAGACTTTACACCTTCTTTTTCTAAAGGAGGTTTTTTTATTTTCCGGGAATCCTGTTTCAGCGGCTTCCAAATATAGCACTGCCTACGCGGACCATGGTACTTCCTTCTTCAATGGCCAGCGGCCAGTCACCACTCATGCCCATTGAAATCTCATTCATGGAGAAATTGTCCGACGCTTTTCCCAGGGATTTTACATCATCAAAAATCTTTTTAAGCGACTTAAATTCCCTCCTTACCTGATCCAGGTCGTCCGTAAAAGTACTCATGCCCATCAGGCCCAGAATACGGACATTTTTAAGGGATTTAAGCTGGTCGGCATTTATGATTTCAAGTAATTCCTCTTCGGACATCCCTGTTTTAGTGTCTTCCTCGGCAATATGGACTTGTAGCAGACAATCTATCACCCGGTCGTTTTTGGCAGCTTGCTTATTGATTTCAACCAGCAATTTAAAGCTGTCTACCGAATGGATCATGCTCACAAAAGGAGCGATGTATTTGACCTTATTGGACTGCAGATGGCCGATCATATGCCACTCAATGTCCTTTGGCATGTTTTCAAACTTTCCGGCCAACTCCTGGACATAATTCTCACCAAACCTCCTGAAACCACCTTCGTAAGCCTGCATGAGGGTTTCAACCGGCTTAAGCTTGGAAACTGCTACGAGCTTAACCCCTGCAGGCAGTTTTGCTTCAATCTCTTTTATTTTTTCGGTGATATGATTCATCGGCTTTTTTGAATTCTAAATATACATTATGTTCCCTGTTCCTCCCAGATTCCCGCCAGATTTATGATTACTTCGGTGGCTTTTTGCATATCCTGGACAGATACCCATTCCAATCTTGAATGGAAAGCATGCTCACCCGCAAAAATATTAGGGCATGGAAGGCCCATAAAAGAAAGCCTTGAACCGTCGGTGCCTCCCCTGATACTCTGAAGTTTGGGATCAAGTCCGGATCTTTTTATGGCTTCAAGGGCATTATTGATCACTGCCGGATGCTGGTCCAGTATCTCTTTCATGTTCCGGTATTGCTCAGTAACCCTGACCTCCGCCTTGGAATTCGGATAGCTTTCCAGGACTTTCCCAGTAATGTTTTTCAAGAGGTCTTCGTTTTCTTCCAATCCTTTGACTGTAAAATCACGGATGATAAATTCAAGGGTGGCTTCTTCCTGGATACCTGAAAAACCTACGGGGTGGATAAATCCTTCCATGCCGGAAGTGGTTTCCGGCGACAAGTCTTCTTTCGGAAGTCCTGCCAGTATTTCCCCGGCTATTTTCAGAGCGTTCTCCAGTTTACCTTTGGCAAAGCCCGGATGAGTACTTACGCCTTTGATCACGATCTCGACACCATCTGCAGAAAATGTTTCATTCTCCAGTGAGCCAAGCGTCTCTCCGTCAATGGTATAGGCATAATCAGCCCCGAGTTTCTGTAAATCTACATTGGCGGTCCCTCTTCCTATTTCTTCATCCGGTGTAAACAGAATCTTAATGTCCCCATGCCTGATTTCGGGATGCTGAACCAGGTATTCCACAGCAGACATGATCTCTGCCACACCTGCCTTATTATCAGCCCCCAGGAGCGTTTTGCCACTGGCGGTTATGATGTCGTTGCCCAGCTGGGCGGCCAGATCGGGATGTTCTGCTGATCTGAGCACGTGTGCGACATCGTCCGGTAAAACAAGGTCCCCGCCCTGATAATCGTAATGAATAATGGGTTTAACCCCGGCTCCCGTACAATCAGGTGACGTGTCGACATGTGAACAAAAACAGATTACCGGTACCTGCTTCTCAGAATTGCTTTTTAAAGTGCCGTAAACGTAGCCGTATTCGTCAAGATGAGCATCTGAAATGCCCATCTCCAGAAGCTCCTCTACCAGCATCCGGCTCAGGTCCTTTTGCTTTTCAGTGGAAGGTGAAGAGGCTGAATGCGGGTCCGACTGTGTATCTACCTGAACATACTTCAGGAAACGCTGCACCAATGAAGGGTCCGAATACTTCAATAAACTGATCTGATTGCTCATATTATTTTTAAGCCTCAACGATACTTTTAAGATCTGCCGGAGAATAATTCACACTTTTCAGGGTCTTGTTATCTGCGGTCCTGTATACCAGGTATTTTTCCCCGTCTTTTTTAAAATAGCATTCTGTGCCTTTTGCCAGATAATGATTTACGGTAGCTTCGGCTTCTTCTACGGAATTGCACGCCTTGCTCATGTTGGACCTCTGAACTTCGTCGAAAAGCGTTTTGAATTTATCACCAAGTCCGAATTCAAGAACAGCACCAGACAAAACATACTGGATGTCACAGAGGGCGTCAGCTACTTCAACTATGTCATTATTCTGAATAGCTTCCTGTAATTCTTTGAGCTCTTCAGAAATGAGTTCAACCCTTAATTTACAGCGATCTTCAGAAGGAATTGAAGGGTTTTCGACTATTGGATGATGGAAAGTTTTGTGAAAATCAGCTACTTGCAACAGACAATCTAACTTTTGCATTTTATTGAATTTGGGAATTGTTAAAAAAATTTACCGTAAAATAAATATTCAGCTCTATTGGTTTGCAAAGTTGTTCATTTTTGAATAATATTGCTAAAAATCTTGAAGTCAAATAAATCTTAAACTCAAAATTATGAACAAATTAGTTAGGCTACTATCAATTTTTACTTTGTCTGCATCAATGGCATTTTATTCTTGTAAAGGAGATGTTGGCCCTGCGGGTCCTCAAGGTGCAAAAGGAGACCAGGGTACTCCAGGTACAAACGGTAAAGATGGCGTTAACGGTGTTAATGGAAACGCTAACATTACCAGCTTCGAAAAAACTGTAGCTGTTGCTGACTGGATTATGGTTGATGTGCCTGGTATCGGTACTGCCTCTACAACCAAGTGGGGATCTGCTACCCTTGCAAGTGCAACTATTCTGGGTGACAGCTATGTACAGGTTTTCTTTAAAAGTGGTGTAACTAAAAAAGCACTTCCTCTTACTTACACTACTGATATTTCAGTGGAACGTGTAGATTACTCTTACAAAACCGGACAAGCTGAAATCCTTTACCGTTTCCAGCCTAATGGTGGTTCTGCAACATTTGCTCCTGCCGGCCCTATTACATTTGAAGTTGTTGTGATCCAAAAAACTTTGGCTACTGCAATGCTTAAAGATGGTGTAAACCTTAAGAGCTATTCTGAAGTAGTTAATTATGCTAACAAAACTGCTAAAGTTCAGCTATAATTATTACTCAAAGATATTGAGAGGGTTGTCTTGAGAAAGACAGCCCTTTTTTTTTAACTTTTTCTTCACAAAATGCGTTATTCTCAAAAGAATCACTTTCATCCTGCCAACCCTTAAAATGAAACCGGGGAAGCAGAAAATAAACAAACAAGTACTGATCTCAGAATGAAGAAAACGATTATCCGGCTTTGTATTTTCCTTTGTATAAGTTTAACTGCCCAAGCACAATTTCTCAATGATCCAAAAAGTAAAGCCCTTACGGTAAAGGGACTGGATCATATGTACAACTTTGAATTTGAAGAAGCCGACGAAAGCTTCAGCCCTGTAATCGCCCAGTACAAAAACCACCCTGTCAGCCATCTGATCAACGCCCTGAGGATTCAGTGGGAAAACCTCCCGATTGAAGAA
>Ga0247738_10000540_pt1 | contig 14389 bp, 13 predicted proteins | sample UWRJL013104B2_FD_180936 | JGI IMG/M metagenome (GOLD analysis project Ga0247738, IMG submission 180936) | Plant litter microbial communities from Arlington Agricultural Research Station in Wisconsin, United States - UWRJ-L013-104B-2 | ecosystem: Environmental > Terrestrial > Plant litter >...
GTTCTATCCCGATAGTTTTATACTCCTTTGTTTTTGGGTCAAAGTATACAAATGGTGGCACAGATATATTTAATTTTCCTGACTTTTTAGGTGTGAGGTCGATGACAAATGTCTTTGAACCTCTCCATTCACCGGGATGTTCCTGCTCGGAATCATCAAGGATCTCCGCCGGATAATAATCTGCAATAGAATCTGAATTCATCTGAGGTGTCTGAATCTTTTTCATGTCTCCATTGCCTGATATTTTAAAGCTGAGCATGGCAGCATCATCTGTAGAGAGCTCGGCTTTGTCGCTCGTGACGGTATATTGATATTCTCCTACTGCTCCTAAGAAACCTTTAGGTGCGGGCTGTGGTAGCGGTCGTACATCGATATTGAGCGCATTTGTTCTGACTTGTTTTGGTTTACTGCTGGAAAAGAGAGAACCAAAAGCATCGTCATTTTCCATAGGAATTCCCAAGGTAATGACTGCAGGATCAATGGTAATATTGCCACTCTGCTGTGGATAAAGTGCCAGACGACGTAGAATTCTAACTTTGTACTGTCGGCCATTGATCGTTTTTATTTTTTCTCCGGCGGCGTAATTTTTGAAAGGCTTGACATAGATGCCGGTATATTTTGACTCACTGTTAAAACTATAGGAGGATACATTGATCCTGGAGTATACCATATAATCCAAAATGATCTGCTGACCCGGATAAGCTACATCATGATTGACTTCCATTCTCACGAAGACATCGCCTCCATTTTTTACCTGTTCATTGATGTCTCCTGAAGCCTGTCCTTTTACGACGTCTATAAAGATGGGTTTGGATGAATATTTCTTTCCATTGACCATCACTGTAGCTGCACCGATGGAGAATCTTCCAATGGCTTTAGGCTCGAGGACAAAAGTATAAGAGCTGAAACGGCTGGCTTCCCCATTGAGGATGCTGGTTTGGGAAGAGAAACTTGGCCCTCCAAGCACATTGAAATCGCTAAAGGACGGGGGTTGAAGATCCTGACCATTGCCATTTTCTATTTTAAAATAAATTTCAAAATAACCGTCAGAGGCTACTTCCTTCGTCTCAGTCTCCGCATAAAACTGAACCTCCTGTGCTTTCGCAATGAATGGAATGATGAATAAAAATAGGTTGTAAAATATAAATCGCCTTAAGCCGATCATGTTGATTGTGGGATTATAGTTATATTTTTTCGGTCTTAAACTTGTAAGTTGGTTTCGCCTGTTTTGGTTTGACCTCTTTTGGTTTGATCTCGAATTGTTGCATTTCCGGCATATTGAAGAAGTCGTTCATATTGCCGAAGCCTTCGAACATATCATTGATGGATCTATCCTGACCATTCTTATCAGGCGCTTCCTGAATGCCGTCCGGATTAGCTTTGACAAATATCTGAATCTCACTGCTGGAAAGGTCTTTGCCATTGCCCTTGAAGCTCGCTTTTCCGATCTTTAACTTTCCGATTTTAAGCGGTTCTAAAACGTATACATATGTGGTCTTTCTACTTTCAGTGCCATTGATAAATGAATATGAACTGGAAGTAAAAGGCCCGTTTATTATCTGAAATCCTTCAAATTCCGGAGCGATGAATGATCCTGAAACGTTACTGGCTATGAAGGTCACCTTTACCTGATTGCCATAGTACACGCTGTCTTTGCTGACCTGTACTTCCAGCATAGCATCCTGAGAATAAATGGCTGAACTTAAACATAATAAGATCAGCGTTATAAAATTTTGGTACGATTTCATTTCAATGATAATTATTTTATGTTTAAAAAGATAACAACGCAAAAATAAGAAGGGTTTCTAATAGAAAATGGTTTGATAACAAATGATTTACAATAACCTTGCGTCGATTTCAAAAAAATAGGGACGTCATTACAACATCCCTATTTTATATCATTTAATTAAAGTTAAAATGGAAGATCATCTCCATCAGAATTATAATCCGGTGTCGAAGGTTTATTTTGCTGCTGCTGTTGCTGCTGCTGCGGATTACCAAAATTTTCACCACCCTGGGTATTATTGCCACCAGCAGAATCAAGAAACTTAAAAGTATCAGCTTTGATGTCCGTTGTGTAACGATCTACACCATCTTTGTCCTGATATTTTCTGTAAGTTATTTTTCCTTCGATGTATACTTTACTTCCCTTCTTAAGGTATTTCTGCACTGTTTCAGCTCCACGTCCCCATACTGAGATATTGTGCCATTCAGTCAAGGTCTGACGTTCGCCATTTTTATCTGTGTAAGTCTCACTTGTTGCCAAAGAGAAATTAGCTACAGAATTATTTTCGAAATTCCTTACTTCCGGGTCTTTGCCCAGATTTCCGATTAAAATTACTTTGTTTACCATAGGTTTTAGAGATTTGAATTTTAAAAAATTATATAATTATATTAAAAATTTATTCCTGAGCCCGAAGATACAGCTATTAATTTTTTAATAAAACTGCCGGCTGAAATTATTTTAAGTTGATCGATTAAACCAGTTTTTCCATTTCTTTCTTGATCGCTCCGTATCCTCCTTCCACTTCTTTGAAATTGTGTATTCCCCTTGATTTCAGTACACTTGCTGCCATCATGCTTCTGTATCCACCGGCACAATGAATGTAGAAATCATCGGAATTTCTGGCCTCATCGATCCAGTCATTGATGTTGTCCAGTGGTGTATTCATGGCCTGGTCAAGATGATTTCCCTCAAATTCACTTTCTTTTCTTACATCAAATATAATGCTGGGATCCGTAGATATCTCTTCCACAAACTGTCCGGAAGAGATCCTTTCCACCTGATCTATTTCTTTACCTGCAGCTAGCCAGGATGCTATTCCGCCATCAAGATTTCCCAATTGATTGTCAAAACCGACCCGTGATAGTCTCAATGCCGTCTCTTCCTCTTTACCGGGATACGTGACCAATAGAAGCGGTGTTTTCACATCGACGATCAAAGCTCCTACCCATGGTGCAAACTGACCTTCCAGACCTATATTGATCGATCTCGGAATAAATCCTTGTGCAAAATCGCCAGGATTTCTCACATCCAGTATCAATGCTCCGGTATTATTAGCCAATTGCTCAAATTCCTGTGGTGAAAGAGGCTGTTTGCCCCTACCCAATACATCTTCAATGTCTTCGTATCCATTTTTATTCATCCGGACGTTCATACCGAAATAACCCGGAGGTGGAGCAAGTCCATCCAGCACTTCTTTTATAAAAGAGTTTTTGTCAGGTTGCCTCAACGCATAATTCATCTCTTTCTGATGCCCCAGCGTATCAAAGGTCTCTTTCATCATGTTTTTGCCACAAGCACTTCCGGCTCCATGTGCAGGATAGACGATGATGTCATCACTGAGCGGCATGATCTTTTCATTCAAACTATCATACAAATGTCCCGCTAAGTCCTCCACTGTAAGATCACCTGCTTTCTGAGCCAGATCCGGCCGGCCGACATCTCCCAAAAACAAGGTATCTCCACTGAAAAGAAAACGAGGTTTCTCATCTTCGTCAATGAGCAGATAACAGGTGCTTTCCATCGTGTGACCTGGAGTATGCAGTACTATTATTTTTACATCACCCAGCTGGAACATTTGTCCATCTTCAGCAATGATTGCGTCAAAACTAGGATTAGCATTAGGGCCATAGATGATGGGTGCTCCCGTATTTCTGCTGAGGTCCACGTGGCCGGATACGAAATCCGCATGGAAGTGTGTTTCAAAGATATATTTGATCTTGGCATTGTCTTTCTCCGCCCTTTGGGTATAAGGTTTGATCTCCCTCAACGGGTCAATGATGGCTACTTCACCCCGGCTTTCAATATAATATGCACCCTGTGCGAGACAACCTGTGTAAATTTGTTCAACCTTCATATGTGACGCTGTTTTATTAAATTTTAGCGAAAAATTAACACTAAAATAGTCTTTAAATCATTTTTTTCAAAAATAGTTCGTTTGCCAGGATCATTATTGCCATGATCAGCACAAAATAACCAAATATGGGTTTGAGTTTTTCATTTGGAATCTTTTTAGAAACGGTACTACCAAACATGATGCCGACAATAGCAAAACTGGCGAAAGCTATGAGCAGGCCCCAGTTTATGACGACATCATTGTGCAAATCCCCCATAAATCCCATCAACGATTTCACGGCGATGATGATCAGTGAGGATCCTATTGCTTTTTTCATTTCAACTTTACCCAATAATACTAGTGCCGGAATGATGAGAAATCCACCTCCTGCACCTACGAGGCCCGTCAATGCTCCTTCAAAAAATCCTGCCATGGTGATCTTAAAAAAATTGGTTTTTGAATTTACATCCTTCTGAACCGGACGTTTTCTGGTCATGGCAAATGATGCTGCCAACATAAATCCTGCAAAGATGAGTAAGAAAAAAGTTGGTTTGGGGACCTGAGCCATCATACCCGGAAATACCGGGTCGGGGATCAAAGGAATCAACAATGTCCTGGTAATAAAAACTGTAGTAATGGATGGAATACCGAAGAAAAACACCGCTTTCCAGTTGATGTTGCCCATACGTATATGATTGATCGAACCGGAAAGACTGGTCAGTCCCACTATGAAAAGTGAATATGCTGTCGCTATGACAGGATTGATACCAAAAAGGTAGACCAGAATGGGTACTGAAAAAATGGAACCTCCGCCACCGATCACGCCCAGAGAAATCCCCATGAGCAAGGCGCCTAGATAACCAAGGATGTCGAGGATCATATAGAGGTCAGGTAGGCACTGGGACGATATCTGTCTTCCAGGTACTTTTCATACAATGATTTCATCGTGGCGGCTACTTTATCCATTCCATATTCTTTGCCCCATTCCATCAGTCCTCTCGGATAGTTGGTGCCCAGTTTCATTGCCTTATCTACGTCTTCTTCACTGCATACATTAAGATAGACAGCATCTGCAGCTTCATTGACCAACATGGCGAATATCCTTTCAAATATCTGCATCTTGTTCAGTTGTTCTTTTCTACCGGGAAGCACTTCTTTAAGTTCCGGATATTCGTAAAATCCTTTTCCTGATTTCCTGCCAAGCCATCCTGCTTCCATCAGCGATCTTTGGGTGAGAGATGGCTTGTATCTTGGATCCTGATACATAGCATTGTATACCGACTCAGTGACTCTGTAATTGACATCGTGGCCGATGAAATCCATGAGTTCAAAAGGACCCATCCGGAATCCGCCGATCTCCTTCATAGCCTCATCTATAGCGGTGCAGCCTGCCAGGCCTTCGTCAAATATTCTCAGTGCTTCACCATAATATGGTCTCGCAACTCTATTGACGATGAATCCGGGCGTATCTCTCGCTGTCACAGGAACTTTGGACCATTGTGCCATCAGTTGTGTCAGTGTGGATGTGACGTCGCTGTCAGTCTGCAGAGCGGGGATCACTTCCACCAGTTTCATCACTGGTGCAGGATTGAAGAAGTGTAATCCTGCAAATTTGTTCGGATATTTTAACACGGAAGCAAGCGAAGTCACGCTAAGCGAGCTGGTATTGCTGGTGACAATACAGTTTTCACTGACAAGGGCTGCAACTTCCCGCAGCATGGATCTTTTGATCTGGATGTCTTCGATGATTGCCTCCACTACCAGATCAGCATCTGCAATATCCGCAAGAGTGTTGGTCCACTTACTTCTTGTTATAATGTCCGCTGCATCTGCTTCTGAAATTTTATTCTTGACGATGAGTGACTGCATCGTGAAAGAAAGCGATTGCCGGCTATGAACAAGAGTTTCGGGTATGGCATCAAAAAAGATGACTTCACAACCATTGGCTGCGGCCACCTGTCCGATACCTGTGCCCATGGCTCCGGAACCAATAATGGCAACTTTATTTATCATTTATTTTCCTTTAAATTGTGGTGACCTCTTTTCTAAAAATGCCTGCACACCTTCGTTATAGTCGTAGGATTGTCCGGCCATTGTCTGAAAATTTTCTTCCAGGTCTAATTGTTGATCCAGATCATTGATCATTGAGCTGTTAAGTGCTTTTTTAGTAAGGGCCAGACCATAGGTAGGCATAGATGCGATCTTTCGGGCCAACTGAAGCACTTCTGCATCAAAAATATCTGCTTCAAATACTTTGAACAACATGCCCATCTGAAGGGCTTCTGAAGCCGGTACTTTATCACCGGTCATCATCAATGCTGAAGCTCTGTTGAATCCAACTATTCTCGGCAAAAAAAATGTGCCTCCGCAATCAGGGACTAAACCAATTTTCGAAAAAGCCTGAACAAAGGAAGCTGCCGAAGAAGCAACTACGATATCTCCGGATAGTGCGATACTGGCACCCGCGCCTGCCGCGACACCATTGACAGCGCAGATGACCGGTTTTTCGATTTTTCTGATAGCTCGGATGATCGGGTTGTAATGATCGCGAACGATGTTTCTTAATTCCGGTCCATTCGGATCTACTATTTCTTTGAGGTCCTGTCCTGCACAAAAAGCTTTACCTGAACCGGTGATGAGGATGCATCTTACATCTTCGGATTCACATTGTTTCAGTGCATCCTGGATCTCGAAAGCCATTTCCATATGTATGGAGTTAAACACTTCCGGTCTGTTGAATTGAATGGTAGCAATACTTTCACTGATCTTGAAAGTCAAAAAGCGATAGGACATAAAAGCTTGAGATTAATTGCGGCAAATATAATAAGAAAGGATGGAATGTTAAGCCAGTAAACGATGCAGTATATTAAGTTTACAAAATATTGTTACAAATGGTACCGTTTATTGATTCAGGTTTGGGTATAAAGAAAATCTTCAATATCAGGATATATCGACTGATCACCGGCTGAATATTTTCTTCCGGAAAGACAGAACGCAAATAAGCTATTATAATTCCTGCGAATATTAATATAAAATATTCAATGATATTGGGACTATGACACTTTACGAAATGAACTTCTACGCTCAAACTTTAAATTAATTTATATCAATGGGTTAGGACATTTTAATCCCTACCGAAACTTAAATTATTAACTTAAAAAGTGGCTGAAAACAATATTCTTTTAAAAGGATAGAATATTGTAGAATCTGTAAAATGTGATTTCAATAATACCCTGTAAGCCGAAATAAATTCTTGCTGTTGATCACCTTCGAGAATCTCCAGATAAGGAATGATGGCAGTACCGGATACCCAATCAAATAATTGGTCCGTATCCTGAAATATGATCGGATATATTTTCTTGAAAACATTAATATCCCGTCCATGATTGCTGAATAAAATGTCGGCATATTGATCCATTTCTACCACAGATGTACCTCTTGTCCAACCTTCGAATATAGTGTCAAATGGGGAGGTAGATGCAAGTTGATCTAATAATAAATTTGTTATATTTTCTGACTGACAAGGCATTTGTACCGCTAACTGACCTCCCGGTCGTACCAGTTTTATTATTTTCGGAATGAGTCCGGCGTGATCAGGAAGCCATTGCAGAGCAGCATTTGAGAAGACAAGATCATAGGTTTCAGCGGTATTTAATTGCGATTGTATGTCAATGATCCTGAAATTAAGACCTTCTGATTCCAGTGATTTGTGCTCCTTCAACATGGAAGCTGATTGATCTATTCCGAGCACTTCAGACAAAGGAAGATATTGGCGCAATTCTTTGGTAAGAGCGCCTGTCCCGCAACCCAGATCGATTACCTTTAGTCCCGACCTGACATTGATCATGTGCATAGCATCATAAAACGGTGCTGCCCGCTCACTTTTAAATTTGTTATAAGTTTCGGGATTCCAGGCCATCTTCGAATGTGTATTTTGTTAATTATTAACATGTTAACAAAATAAATATAGATAAATTAATTGCTGTAAGTTATTATTTCATAAATTCACATCACATCCTTCCTTTCCGGCTTCGTGACATCGGACTTTCATTTTCAGAATTAATCCGGACATACCAGATAAATATATTATGCTTAAAAATCACGTTTGCAGCCGATTGTACTTTTTTGGTACAGTAATTGCAGTACCAAGTAGTGAACAATAGTTTGATTATTAAGACAAATTACATATCAATATTATAAATTATATATTCTGTTGATTATCAAAGTTTAATATTTTAAATTTTAGTTTAATTTAAATTTCAACAACACAAATAATTTCTTATGCGAGAAATCTACACGTCCATTCACAATTGCAAATTCATATTTGCATTGGTAGTTATGGTTTTTTTTACAAATAATTTGCTGGCGAATGACGGAAATAAACCGGGCAAGCCAAAACAAAAAGATGTTCTTACCATCAATATCAGTCAACAAAGTATCAGTTGTTACGGAGAGTTGGATGGCAAGGCATTTGTTACCGTGGTAACCGGCACAGCACCATTTACATATACATGGAGCAATGGTGGCACGACTGACACGATTAATAATTTACTTCAGGGTACATATTCTGTGACCGTAGAAGACAGCGATGGATTTACTGCCACAGCTTCAATTGACGTTCAGGAACCGGGTTTGTTGTTTGCCACTGTACTTTTATCTGATTCTGTTCTTTCCTGTGAAATAACAGAACTGACTGCAACCATCGAACCGATAGGCGGCACCTTGCCATTTACATATGCATGGAGCTTCCCTCAAGGTGTGATCGAGACCGGACAAACGGTCAATATTTATCAACCGGCTAACTATCCTTATACGGTGACTGATGCGCGTGGTTGTACTTTTTCCTCTGATACCTCTGTTGGCTCAGAGAATATACCTATAGTGACACTCTACCTGATAGATACAGTCAATTGTAATGGCCAGTCCAACGGATCTGCATATTCAGTAGTCAGCGGAGGTATAGAACCTTATTCTTATGATTGGAGCAATGGAACTAGTAATGATTCTCTGCTCAATGTTTCGTCCGGATCCTACTCGGTCACAGTCACAGATGCTGCAGGATGTACAGGACAGGCATTTGTCTTTATTCCACAGCCTAATACGCTTATCCTGACCGTCACAGGCAATGACGTGACCTGTTTCGGTCAAAGTACCGGAGCCATTTTTACAACAGTGATCGGAGGAACACCGGACTATGATTATACCTGGAGTAACGGCAGCAATTCGCCACAACTCAATAATCTTGAGGCGGGACTCTACGAACTTACTGTGACTGATGCACATGGGTGCAGTGTCACCGGTGGTGTCACCATAACAGAAGGAAATGAAATTAATATTTTTACGAGTGCCACTCCTGTAAAATGTTTTGGGGGTAACAACGGACAGGCTATTGCCTTCGCCACCGGAGGATCAGGAGTATTTATGTATGCCTGGTCAAATGGAGCTACCGGAGCTCAGGTGCAGAATCTTACAGCAGGTACTTATACTTTGTTTGTAACTGATTTTCAAAATTGTGTGGAATCCACCACTGTAGTTATCGTGCAGCCCGAGCAATTAATTCTTACAATGAATTCCACTCCGGAAATTCTCGGAGGACAGGATGGCACAGCAGGGGTAGCGGTAACCGGCGGGGTCCAGCCCTATTCATATCTTTGGGAGACGGGATCTGTCATGTCATTTATCACAGGACTGGATGCGGGGGCATACACGGTGACGGTCACGGACCACAACGGATGCTCTAATACTGACTCTACAGTTGTCGTAGAGAGTAATTGTGCATTTTCAGGAACACTTCTTCTGATCAATCCTACTTGTTTCGGTGAAGATGACGGAGCTGTTTTTCCACAGATATCAGTGCCGGGTTTAGAGCCATACTTTTATCAATGGTCGACAGGATCTAATGATCCAATACAGGAAGGGCTCTCTGCAGGATCATATTCTGTCACCATCTATGATAATGCAAATTGTATAATTACGCTTAATGGTTTGCTCACAAACCCTGCACCTGTAGATGTACAGTTTCAAGTAACTCAACCCACAGGACCGGATAATCCAACAGGCTCGATCACTGTTTTTATCTCCGGAGGACAAGGTCCCTACAAAGTCAATTATAATGGAACTGATTATCCCGGAGGAAATACGATTACGGTCAGTAACATTCCATCAGGACCACAGTCTGTTGTCGTGAGAGATTCTAAAGGATGTAGCTTTACGATTGACTTTGTCATAGATCAGTTTGATTGCCAGTTAGTCGCTCACATCAATAAAATTGCAGAGCCATTATGTTTTGGTCTCAATACCGGCAAGCTTTGCGCAGAATATGATAATAATTTCGGTGATGTAACTATTCAATGGTCCAATGACCAAACTACCGATTGCATCGATGGATTAGGAGCAGGGAGTTACAAAGTCACTATTAAGGATACTTTGGGATGTACTGTCGTAAAAGAAATGGTAATAGAGCAGCCTGATTTCATTACCCTGAGCAATGTAAATATAAATCCGGGTACAGGGAATTTTGATGGCTTTATCAAACTAAATGTCATCGGAGGAACACCACCTTTCACTTATACATGGAAAAAGAATGGTGAAGCTTTTGCAACCACTAGAGATATTGCCGGCTTAAACGCGGGTACTTACACCCTTCAGGTGATAGATTCGAAAGGTTGTGAAGTGACCTTCGAGCCAATAGCACTTGTACCTTCTGCAAATCATGATATCGATGTTTCGAAAATGATCACTCTTTATCCGAATCCTGTCAACACCATTCTAAATATTGAATCAGATGCTAAGATAGGTGACATCCAAAATGTGTATATCATTGATGTAAGAGGCAACAGATCATTACTGAAAGTAGATGGTAAAATACAGCGCAAGATGACTGCAGATATCAGCAACATGCCGGGTGGTGCTTACATCATCGGTATCCAGAGTGATAAAGGAATGTATTATTCCCGCCTCATTAAGATGTAACTAAACAATATCCTAAATAAAAAATCCCCTTCGGAGATCATCTGAAGGGGATTTTTTATGGCTTATTTAGCGGCCAATATCTTATTATATCGTGCCGGATCTTTTAGCAGGTCTATGGCGTCTTTGACTTCTTTGTCATTGTTGATGCTGTTAATGATCTTGCCTTTCTGATTATAGAATCTGGTGACAATATCTTTGCTGATAAATTTACTGATCTGATCTTTATGATTTAGCAAAACATTCTTTTTTTCCTTCAAAATCTTAGCTTTTAATGCGGCAAGATCAGGTTGAAGAACTTTGAAAAATTCATCGTCTTTTGAATTCTTCTCCAACTCTTTCAGTTTCTTCTCAGAATTGGTTTCGAAAGGAAAATTATTACTTTCCACAAACTTCATAAAATCATCAAAATCTGTAAACCTGAATTGATCGGCAGGAGCGATCGTCGGATGGCTTTGAATATATTTCGTGACATAATTAAAAACCACATAATTGTCCAGCAGTGATTTGATTGGGGCATCCCCTGAATCCGGAACGATGGTAATATCAGGAGTTACGCCCCCGCCATCCAGCACTTTTCTACCTCCTTTGGTGCGGAATACATGACGTTCCGCATCCGGTACATCCAATGGTGCACCATCTTTATAGCTCACACTCTGAATACATCTTCCACTCGGAATGTAATATTTTGATGTAGTCAGCTTCAGCTTACTGTTGAATCCTATATCCTTAGTATTTTGGACAAGCCCTTTGCCATATGAGCGCTGGCCGATGAGCACTCCTCTGTCCAGATCCTGGATGGCTCCGCTTACGATCTCCGATGCCGAAGCCGAATGTTTGTTGATCAATACTACTACCGGAAGTTTTTCATCCACCGCAGGACCTCGGGTAGCAAATGTTTTGTCCCAGTCACGGACCTTACCTCTGGTGCTGACCACTTCTACACCGGTCCCTACAAAGATATTCACGATATTGATGGCTTCCAGCAATAGTCCGCCGCCATTATCTCTGAGGTCCAGGATGATACCTTTGAGTTCAGGATCATTTTTTTTCATTTCTTTGATCGCGTCGGATATGTTCTTTCCTGCATCCTGGGTAAAGGTGGTCAGTGAGACATAACCCACATGGTCACTCACGATACCGGAATACGGTGTGTTGCTCATCTTGATCTCCCCACGGTTCATCTTGAAAGTTTTAACTTCTTTACTTCCCGGTCTCAGAATGTCGATAGAAATGGCTGAACCCGGTACACCTCTCAGCAGGACACCGAGATCATTGGAATTTTTACCTTTGGTAGACTGTCCATCTATGGCAACTATGACATCACCGGCTTTTAGTCCGGCTTCGAATGCCGGGCAACCTTCATATGGTTCGATGATGGTGATCTGATCGCCGATGGTCTGGACATTGGCTCCGATGCCTTCGTACTTGCCTTCTGTGAGGTATCTCCAGGTCTCGATCTGAGTTTCACTAAAGTAATTAGTATAAGGGTCGAGTGTCTCTACCATGGCGTCGATGCCCACCTTCATGAGTTTGGAAGGGTCGATATCGTCGACATAGTAGGTATTGAGTTCTTTGTACAGATTGGAGAAGATCTCAATGTTTTTGCTGATCTCAAACAGCTTATCATTGTTATAAATAGCCGCGCCCATGCCTACAAAACCTGACAATACGACTGCACTAATTATAATAAATTTTTTCATCGCAAGAATTTATGGATAGAAATTAAGAAAATAAAAGTAAATAAATTGAACGGATGAAGGTAACATTTCGGTATGGGGAACAGATAATTTAGCTAAATGTTCGGGGAATGACGACGAAGGGGGGAGGAGGTTTTTTTGGAATGAATGAAGATAAGGTAATTCGTGGTAACACATTTTTGAAATTCACCTCAGAGAAATACCAGCAGACGGAAGTGGACAGCCTGCGGCGAGAAAAAAACAAATATCATCCGTTGAGATAGTAGAACAATGATTATCTTTGAGTTGTTGTACCATATTGGTACACAAAAAAATATATCATGATAGTAATAAGCAGCAGGGAATTTAGGCAAAATCAGAGCCTGTATTTTGATAAGGCAGATGAAGGAGAACAGGTAATAGTACAGAGGGGTAAAGCGAAATCATATGTACTTGCGCCGGTAAGTAAAGATGATCTGTACTTTAATTCGGAGATGCTTGAACGGATTAAAAAGAGCTTGAAAGAAGCAGAGGCGGGGAAAGTGTCAAGGGTCTCGACACCGGAACAGATCAGAGATTTATTAGGTTTATGAAGTACACGATAGAACTTACCAAAACAGCATTATCAGATATAGAAAAACATAAAAAATCAGGTGACAAAAAAACGTTGAGGAAGATAGATGAGCTTTTAAATGAGCTGTTAGAACATCCCAGTAAAGGTACAGGTCAGCCCGAAGCGCTCAAACATGATATAGAGGGATTATATTCAAGAAGAATCAATAAGAAGCATCGATTAGTTTACAGAATCAGGGAAGAAATAGTAACAGTAATCGTATTGGGCGCATATTCACATTATGGTGATAAATAAAGCGGCGCCGAATCAATTCGTCCTGCGGCACACCGTACCTCAAAACCACCTAAAAAGGAATAATATGAAAGCCTGGTTAATGTTTTTGTTTTTGGGAGTAGCTTATATAATGGAGGCTCAGGACATTAAAAATCAGAATTGTGATGTCCAGAAAAAAGTGGTTGAATTAGACAGATTTAAGCATCATCTTTCATCAATAAGTATGCTTACAATTTAGATCATATGGTGACAGGTGTAGCTAATAAAATAAGAAAATCAGATGGTACTTTGATCAACAATGCATACACTGAGGGTATGACCTATGACCTTGCAGGCAATCTGGTGACCATGAATAGAAATGCTATAGTCAATTATACTACCAATGCAGTTGCCTCCATTGACAATCTTCAATATGTTCCTGACGATACCCCGAGTAAGTTAGGAAGAGTATTGGATGTTGCAGCAGGGGCTAATCAGCCTAAAGGTTATAAGCCTTCAGCGACCTCATTTTCATATGATAATGCAGGAAACATTACAGAAGATGGAGGCAAAAACATTTCTATCTTTTACAATCAAATTCATCTCCCTCAGAGGTTCAGGACAGCTGATGGCGATATAGATGTTCATTATACTTACAGTGGGGAAAAGACCTATACGGTGGATAAAAGAACTCAGCCAATACCTGCGGGAGGACACTTACCTATACAAAGATGGTATATCGGAGCACTGGAGATTGAGAATGGTTTTAGAAAAGTACATCATCACCCTGAGGGAAGAATATCTGTAGACTCCATAACTCAGGACACTATTTTCGAATACACAATGCAGGATCATCTCGGAAATACCGTAGTAACCTTCAGTGATCTCAGTAAAAATCATACAGTCAATGGATCAGAGGTGTTACAACGAAATTATTATTATGCTTTCGGCCTACAGATAGATGGAAATTGGGACAAGTTGAGCAATCCTGTAAAGAATAATTATCTTTACAATGGTAAGGAACTGCACGACTGGAACGGGCTGAACTGGCAGGACTACGGGGCAAGGTGGTATAT
>Ga0247738_10000541_pt1 | contig 14380 bp, 14 predicted proteins | sample UWRJL013104B2_FD_180936 | JGI IMG/M metagenome (GOLD analysis project Ga0247738, IMG submission 180936) | Plant litter microbial communities from Arlington Agricultural Research Station in Wisconsin, United States - UWRJ-L013-104B-2 | ecosystem: Environmental > Terrestrial > Plant litter >...
CGCCTTGCGGGTGACGTTCACCAGCTCCATGAGGCGCGCGACGACGACGTTGAACTTGAAGGACTCGACGAGGCCGGGGGCATCCTGCAGGAAGCGGTGGGTCTGCTTGCGCAGCTCGACATCCCCGGTCTTCCACTCCACGTCTTTCGACGAGGTGACGTCGTTGGCGAGGCGCCAGGCCCGCGCGAGGAACTTCGCGCTGCCCGAGGGCGACACGTCTTCCCAGTTGATGTCGTCCTCCGGCGGGCCGGCGAAGACCATCGTGAGGCGCACGGCATCGACACCGAACTCGTCGATGACATCGCCGAGGTTGACGCCGCCCTTGCTCTTCGACATCTTCGAGCCGCCCGAGAGCACCATGCCCTGGTTGAGCAAAGCGCTGAAGGGCTCCGTGAAGGAGACGTAGCCGAGGTCGAAGAGCACCTTGGTGATGAAGCGCGCGTAGAGCAGGTGCAGAATCGCGTGCTCAACACCGCCGACGTACTGGTCGACCGGGGCCCACTTCTCGGCGAGCTCCGGGTCGAAGGCCTGGGTCGCATCCGTCGGGTTGAGGAACCGCAGGAAGTACCACGAGCTGTCGACGAAGGTGTCCATCGTGTCGGGGTCGCGCAGCGCATCGCTGCCGTCACGCGGGTCGGCAACGGTCACCCAGTCGGATGCCGCGGCAAGAGGCGACTGCCCCTTCGGCTGCAGGTCGAGGCCTTCGGTCGACGGCAGCAGCACGGGCAGCTGGTCTTCTGGCACCGGGATGAGCTCGCCATCCGCACCGTGGATCATCGGAATCGGGGTGCCCCAGAACCGCTGTCGGCTGATCAGCCAGTCACGCAGGCGGTAGGTCTTCGCGGCGCGGCCGATGCCGTCGGCCTCGAGGATCTCGATGATGCGCTTGATCGCGTTGACCTTGCTCAGGCCGTCGAGCGGGCCGGAGTTGATCATGCGGCCCTCGCCGCCGAGCGCCTTGCCGGTCGCCGCGGGGTCGAGTGGCGGCAGGTCGTCGGGCAGGATCGCCTGGCCGTTCTCATCGAGCTCGAGCTTCGGAATCGCGCCGGTCACCGTCGCGTTGGTGTCGACAACCACCCGCACGCTGAAGCCGAACTTGCGGGCGAAGTCGAGGTCGCGCTGGTCGTGAGCGGGAACACCCATGACGGCGCCGTGGCCGTAGTCAGCCAGCACGTAGTCGGCGGCCCAGATCGGCAGGCGCTCCCCGTTCACCGGGTTGATCGCGAACCGGCCGAGGGGCACACCGGTCTTCTCGCGCGTGGCGTCCTGGCGCTCGATCTCGGTGCTCTTCTGCACCTGCACGAGGTAGTCGGCGAAGGTGGCCTTCACGTCATCCGTTGCCCCGGCGACCAGGTCAGCCGCAAGATCGGAGTCGGGCGCGACCACCATGAAGGTGGCGCCGTAGAGGGTGTCGGGGCGCGTGGTGAAGACCGTGATCTTGCGGTCAAAGCCCTCAACCTCGAACTCGACCTCCGCGCCGATGGAGCGGCCGATCCAGTTGCGCTGCATTGCGAGCACCTTCGACGGCCACGAGCCCTCGAGCTGGTTGAGGTCGTCGAGCAGGCGGTCGGCGTAGTCGGTGATCTTGAAGTACCACTGCGTCAGCTTCTTCTTGACGACGACGGCGCCGGAGCGGTCGGAGGTTCCGTCGGCGAGAACCTGCTCGTTGGCGAGCACGGTCTGGTCGATCGGGTCCCAGTTGACCCAGCTCTCTTTACGGTAGGCCAGGCCCTTCTCATAGAGCTTGAGAAACAGCCACTGGTTCCACCTGTAGTACTCGGGGTCGCTGGTCGCGAGCTCGCGGTCCCAGTCGACGCTCGTGGCATATCGGCGCATCGAGGCCTTCTGCTCGCCGATGTTGCCGTAGGTCCACTCGCGGGGGTCGACGCCGCGCTTGATGGCGGCGTTCTCTGCGGGAAGGCCGAAGGAGTCCCAGCCGACCGGGTGCAGCACGTTGAAGCCCTGCTGGCGCCAGTAGCGCGCGACGACGTCAGCAAGCGCGTAGGCCTCGCCGTGGCCCATGTGCAGGTCGCCCGACGGGTACGAGAACATGTCGAGGATGTACTTGCGCGGTCGCTTGTCTTCCGGGTCGCCCGAGCGGTACGGCTTGAGGTCGTCCCAGATGGGAAGCCACTTGGCCTGAAGCGCCGCTGCGTCGTATCCGGGAGCGTCGTCGTGCTGCATGCAGATCTCAATTCGTGTGATTGTGTGGCCGAAGGACCGACTATCTAGGGTAGCGAACCTTGAGCGTGACCACCCGCGTGAGTCAAGCCCCCCGCAATGCCAAGCTCACCGACGTAGCGTGCAGCCCATGAGACGTGAGCTGGCCATAGTCGGAGCAATCGCAGCCATCGGCACCGGGGCGGTGCTGTGGAGCCGCCGCCGGATGACAGCCGAGAGACCGCGCGACGAGAGCGCGCGCTGGCGGGTGGTCACCGTGCAGCGCTCGGAAGCCGACGTGATCGGCGCGATGGCGCCGCTCACGGCTCTGGGCAGCGCGATTGAAACCCGGCTGGGCACTGCGCCCGGTGACCGGGGCACGGAGCTGGCGGCCCGCATCCGCTCGGGTTCTGACCTGAGCCCCGACGACGTGCGGATTGCGCTGCGGCAGACGAAGCAGCTGGCCGAGGCCGGCGAGATCGCCGTCGTGCACCCGGTGTCGCACGGTCACCGGCGCCGCACGCCGCAGGGCGCGCTGCTCGACGCGATTGCCGCGAAGAGCGAAGGCACGGGTGTGCTGTGAGGGCGCTTGTCTGGAACGGCATCAATGACCTGCGGGTCGAGACGGTGCCCGACCCGAAGCTGCTCAACCCGCGCGACGCCATCGTGAAGGTCACCGCCACTGTCTCCTGTGGCAGCGACCTGCACCTGGTCGGCGGTTACGTTCCGACAATGCGGGCGGGCGACATTCTCGGCCACGAGTTTCTCGGCGAGATCGTCGAGATCGGATCCGAGGTGCGCGACCGCAAGGTCGGCGACCGGGTCGTCGTCAACTCCTTCATCGCCTGCGGCCAGTGCTGGTACTGCCTGCAGGGCAAGACCTCGCTCTGCGACAACACCAACACGGCGCCCGGGCTCAACGACGCGCTCTTCGGCGCCACCCTCGGCGGCTGCTTTGGCTTCGGCTATACGACCGGCGGCTACGCGGGCAGCCACGCCGAGTACGTGCGCGTGCCCTTCGTCGACGTCGGCAGCTTTCTCATCCCCGATGGGGTCACCGACGCCCAGGCGGTCTTCGCCAGTGACGCCGTGCCCACCGGGTGGATGGGCGCCGCCGAGAGCGGCATCCAGGCGGGCGACATCGTCGCGGTCTGGGGCGCCGGCGGCGTCGGCCAGATGGCCGCGCGATCCGCGATGCTCCTGGGGGCCTCGCGTGTTGTTGTCATCGACCGCATTCCGGAGCGCCTCGCGCAGGTGCGTGACGTGATCGGCGCAGAGACGATCAACTACGAGGAGGTCGACCTGCAGCCGGAGCTGCGCGAGCTCACCGGCGGTCGCGGTGCCGACGTCGCGATCGAGGCGGTCGGGCTCGAGGCACACTCCCCCGGTATCGACGGCATGTGCGACAAGTTCAAGACCAATCTCAAGCTCGCGACCGATCGGCCGACGGCCGTTCGCCAGGCGCTCTTCGGGGTGCGCAAGGGCGGATCGGTCTTCGTGCTCGGCGTCTACAGCGGCTTCGTCGACAAGTTTCCCCTCGGCGCGATGATGAACAAGGGGCTCACCATTCGCACCGGGCAGCAAAACGGCCACCAGTACATTCCCATGCTGCTCGAGCGAATTCAGCGCGGCGAGATCTCGACCGACCACCTCGCCACCCACACGATGTCGCTCGAAGACGCGCCCCATGGCTACGACCTGTTCAAGAACAAAGACGACGGATGCGTGCGAGCGCTGTTTAAGCCTTAGATCGGCTCGGACTCCGTCAGCACGGCCAGAAGCGCGGCCGCCTTCAACCGCACCTCCTCCAGTTCCTCCTCAGGCACGGACAGCGCCGTGATTCCCCCACCGGAGCCGACCGTCGCCCCCGCGGGATCGAGCACGATGGAGCGGATGACCATGGCGAGGTCAACGCTGCCGTCGGCCGCAAAGTACCCGAATGCACCCGCGTAAATGCCGCGCGCCCGGTGCTCGAGGGAGTCGAGGATCTCGGTGGCACGCTGCTTGGGCGCCCCCGTCATCGAGCCGGCCGGAAAGCACGAGACGACCGCGTCGACCGGGCTGAGCCCGGCCGCAAGCTGCCCACGGATGGTGCTCACCAGCTGGTGCACGTGCGGGTAGCTCTCGACGGCGAGCAGGCTCGGCACCGCCACAGAGCCGATCTCGCTGACCCGCGCGATGTCATTGCGCACGAGGTCGACGATCATGAGGTTCTCAGCGCGCTCCTTCTCGCTGCCGAGCAGCTGCACACGCAGCACGGCGTCCTGCGATGCGGTTGCCCCGCGCGGCCGCGTTCCCTTGATCGGCTTCGACTCGATGACGCCGCGCGGGTCGATGTGCAGAAAGGTCTCGGGCGAGGCGCTGAGCAGCGACACATCGCCGACGCGCAGCAGCGCGCCGTGGTGGCTCGCACTCGAGCGACGCAGCGCCAGATAGGTGCCGACGGGATCGGGCCGCACGTCGACGCTCGCCTCCGTCGTCAGGCAGAGCTGGTAGGCCTCCCCCTCGACGATCGCCGCCTGGCAGGCGCGAATCATCTCGAGGTACTCGGCGTCGTCGTAGCGCCAGCGCACCTCGGCCTGCCCGGGGTCGGCGGGTTGCAGCGGGGTGACCGAACGCAGCGCCTTCAGCGACCGCGCGAGCCAGCGTTTGAGGGGCGGGGTCCAAGCATCCGCGAGGGCGACGAAGGTGATCGCGCCCGTGGCGTGGTTGAAGAGCAGACCGCGATCCACCCAGAGCAGGCCAGCCTCGGGATACCGCGAAACGTGGTCGACGGCGACGCCCATGGTCGCTGCCCGCAGCTCGTAGCCGAGCCACCCGATCCAACCGAGAGGCGCCGACTCCTCGACGAGGGGAATACGGCGCAACTCGTCGAAGACGTCGCTCGACAGGGTGCGCGAGGCCAGACCGACAAACGACATTCCGGTCGTCGCACCCTCGCCGCTGTCGAGCCAGACGGCGTTGGTCGCACTTCCCACGAGAGCGCTGTACGCCTGCTCCGGAGTCACTGCGATACCGCACTCTCTTCGCAGCAACCGCATAGCCTTAGCGTATGGGTTCGGTCGTTGCAGACGTGTTTCGGTGGGGTGACGGCGAACTGCACCTCCTCGACTACTGCGAGCTGACGGATGCCACCCTGACCGCCGCCGACTCCTGGCTCGTCACCGACGGCTCGGCCCTCGCCCTCGACCTGCACCGCTCGCGCTTTCTCGCGGCGGCACCCGGCGGAGAGCAGTTCTGGCACGCCGCGATTGCCGCGATCCCCGCAGAGGGTGACTGGTTTCCCCGGGTCGAGCAGCATTCCGACGGCCGCTTCCTGTTCCGCCAACGCAGCGTGCCCGAGCTGCGCCGCTCGCTGGTGCTGACCACCCACCGCGGCGCAGACCCGCGCCGCGTGCCCGCGGTCAAGGGACCCGACCTCGACGCGATGCGACGTCTGCGCACCGCCGCGCAGGAGGAAGGCGCGGATGAGGCGGTCATCCTCAGCCCCGACGGCTACGTCGTCGAGAGCTCGCAGAGCGCACTCGCGTGGTGGCGCGGCAGCATCCTGTGCACGCCGCCCGCGGAGTTCGCGCGCTGCGACAGCGTCACTGCGCGGTCACTGCTCGGGCTCGCACAGGCACTCGGCGTCGACCTGCTCGAAGAGGCGGTCACGCCCGCGGAGCTCGACGGCACCGAGATCTGGGCTCTCAACGCGCTGCACGGACCGCGCATCGTCACCGCCTGGTCTGAGCCTTCCGGAGCTGGCGGACCACAGCCCGCCGAGCTTCCCGGGCGGCTCACGCTCTGGCGCGAACGGCTCGCACGACTGCGGCACCCGCTGCCGGTGAGCGCGTGAACGAGGTTCTCGACTGGCTGCTCACGACCGTGCAGTCTGTCGACCCCGTGCTGCGCACCGCGATCGCCGGAGTGGCGATCCTGCTCGAGACCAGCATCCTCATCGGGCTCATCATGCCCGGGGACACGGTCGTGCTCGTGGCCAGCACGGGAGTCAGCTCCCCGGTCGAGTGGGCCGCTCTCGTCGTGACGGTCATTGCCGGCGCGCTTGCCGGTGAGAGCATCGGGTTCGCGCTTGGCAGGTTTCTTGGCCACCGCATCCGTCCCTCCCGGCTCGGTCGCCGCATCGGCGAGCACAACTGGGTGCGCGCGGAGAACTACCTCGCCCGCCGCGGTGGCCCCGCCGTCTTTCTCTCACGGTTTCTGCCGGTGCTGCACTCGCTCGTTCCCGTGACCGTCGGCATGAGCAAGATGAGCTACCGGCGCTTCATCGCGTGGACGATTCCGGCCTGCATCATCTGGTCGCTCGCCTACGTGACCCTCGGGTCGGTGACCGCGGGCGGCTACCGCGAGCTCTCGCGACAGCTGCACGGCGCCGGATATGTCTTCGTCGGCGTCATCGTGCTCTTCATCGTGCTCGTCATCGTCGGCAAGAAGCTGCTCGAGAAGCGCGAGGCACGGCACATGCACAATGACGAAGGCGGCCGCCCCGAGTAGGGACGACCGCCTTCATCGGGCTTCTACTTGACGAAGCCGTTGTCTTTCAGCCACGCCGCAGCGACGACCTTGGCCGACGGCTTGTCGTCGCCCGCGTAGGTCGCGTTGAGGTCGATGAGCGCGTCGGTCGTGATCTTCGCAGAGACGGCGTTGAGCAGCTCGGCGAGCTCGTCAGAGTTGGCCTTCTCGCTCAGCAGTGGCACAACGTTCTGCGCCGGGATGAGGAACTGGGGGTCCTCGAGAACGACGAGGTCGTTCTCCTTGATCGACGGCGTGGTCGTGTAGATGTCGGCGATCTGCACCGAGTTGTCGAGCAGCTCCTTGAGGGTGCCGGCTCCGCCGAAGTCGTCGATTGCCTTGAATTTCAGGCCCTCAACGCCGTAGGTCGCGGCGAGCTTCGAGAACCAGCGCTCCTGGAAGGGCGTGTTGGCGGCGAGGGTCAGCGTGTCGGCGATCGGCGCGAGATCGCCGATCGAGGTCACGTTGTTCTCCTCAGAGAACTTCTTGGTCACGACGAACGCGTCAGCGTCGGCTCCCGGCGCTGGCTCGAGGGTGGTCAGGCCGAGCGGCTCGAGCACGGCGGGCAGGGCTGCGGTGACGTCTTCGATCGACGACGCGGTGGCGTCGGGATCGGAGCCGTAGAGCAGGTTGCCGGCGTACTCGGGGATGATGTCGATCGATCCGTCACCGAGACCCGCGAGGAATCCCTCGCGCTCACCGATCGACGTCTTGTAGGTCACGTCGTAGCCATTGGCCTCGAGAACCTGTCCATAGATCTGCGCAAGGATCTCGTTCTCGGCGAAGCCCTGCGAGCCGACGGTGATCGCGGTGGAGCTGCTGTCGCCGTCCCCGGTGTCGAGCGGGTTGGATGAGCTGCAGCCGGCAAGGGTCGCCGTCACTGCGAGTGCGACGACCGCGAGGCCGAGGCTCTTCTTCTGTGCGAACATGCTGTTTCCTTCTTCCTTGGTGGGTGTCACAGGGATGCGCCAGCGCGCCGGAGCGGCGTTCTGGTTCTTGCTGCGGTGGAGGTCACTCCGCGGGACACCCCGCGCGGCGTGACAAGCAGCTGGATGAGGGCGAGCAGCCCGTCAACGAGCAGCGCGAGCGCTGCGACGAGGATCGCGCCGGCGATGACTACGGTGTAGTTGCGCACCGCAAGACCCTCAATGAGGAACCGGCCGAAGCCGGTGAGCCCGACGTAGCCCGCGATGGTGGCCGTCGCGATGACCTGCAGAACCGCCGACCGAATGCCGCCGACAATCAGCGGTAGCGCCAGCGGCACCTCGACACGCCAGAGCACCTGCCACTCGGTCATTCCGACAGCTCTGGCCGCGTCGATGGTCTGCCGGCTGACCGACTCGAGGCCCGCGTAGGCGCCGGCGATGATGGGCGGCACGGCCAGAATCGCGAGCACGGCGACGAGCGGCCACAGCCCGATGCCGGTGAACAGGATGATGAAGAGCAGCAGACCGAAGGATGGCAGGGCCCGGGCGGCACCGCTGATGCCGATGACAAAGGCACGACCACGGCCGGTATGGCCGATCGCGAACCCCAGCGGTAGCCCGATAAGCAGCGCGATCGCCGTTGCCAGTCCTGAATAAAAGAGGTGGTCGATGAGCCGAGGCAGAATTCCCTTGTCACCGGTCAGGTTCGCGGGATCGAGGATGTAGTTGATCGCGTCGACAAAAAAGTTCACGAGGTCACCTCCGCGGCGACACGGGTGACCGAGGCGCGCGATGCCTTCGGCATCGCGCGGGTCCACGGCAGCAGCACGCGGCCGAGCAGCACGAGGATCGCGTCGAAGACGAGGGCGATGATGACGGTGAACGCGATGCCGATGACCACCTCTGTCGGGAAGGTGCGCTGGTATCCATCGAGAAAGAGGTAGCCGAGCGTGGTGACCCCGACGAGCGAGCCAACGCTGAGCAGGCTGACTGTCGTGACCGAAACGACGCGGATGCTAGCCAGCAGCACCGGACCGGCGAGCGGCAGCTCCACAGCCCAGAACCGCCCCCACCGCGAGTAGCCGACCGCCGTGGACGAGCCGACGACGTCTTTCGGCACCGCCGCGAACGCGTCAGCCGAACCTCGCACCATGACAGCCACGCCGTAGATGGTGAGGGCAACCACAACATTGGCCTCGTCGAGAATACGGGTGCCAAGGATCGGCGGCAGCGAGGTGAACAACGCGATCGACGGGATCGTGAACAGGATGCCGCCGAGGGTGAGCAGGATCGTCCGCAGAACGCGGCTCTGGCTGGCCAACCAGCCGAGCGGGATGCTGGCTATGAGAGAGACCAGGATCGGCACCGCACTCAGCCTCGCGTGATCGAGGGTAAGTCCCAGCACCTGTTCCAGGTTCTGCCACAGCCAGACCATTAGGCGTCGCCCGCCTGGTCGGTCTTGTCAGAGATGCTGTACGAGAGCTTGCCGCCGGGCGCACTGATGACTCCGGCCGCATAGCCGGTGGCGTCGAGGAGCAGCACGTCGTCACCCTTCTCTGGCTTGCCCGCGGGCGCCAGTCGGCGCTTTCCGCGGTCGGAGCCGATGAAGCTGGCGACGAACTCGCTCGCTGGGTTGGCGAGGATCTCGCGAGGATGCCCCTGCTGCGCGATCTTCGCGCCCTTCTCGAGAATGACCACCTGGTCACCGAGCAGAAAGGCCTCGTCGATGTCGTGGGTGACGAACACCACAGTCTTGTCGAGCTCGCGCTGCAGACGCAGCAGCTCGTTCTGCAGCTCGGTGCGCACGATCGGGTCGACGGCGCCGAAGGGCTCGTCCATGAGCAGGATGTTGGGATCTGCCGCGAGGCCGCGCGCCACCCCGACCCGCTGCTGCTGGCCGCCTGAGAGCTGGCTCGGATACCGGTCGGCAAGTGCACGGTCGAGCCCGACGGTGTCGAGCAGCTCGAGCGCTCGCTCGCGTGCCTCGGCTTTCTTCACGCCGTTCAGTAGAGGCACCGTGGCCACATTGTCGACCACCTTGCGGTGCGGCAGCAGCCCGGAGTTCTGCATGACGTAGCCGATGCTGCGCCGAAGGGCCACCGGCTCGACGAGAGCAATGTCATCGCCGTCGATGGCGATCGAGCCCGAGGTCGGCTCGACCATGCGGTTGATCATGCGCAGCAGCGTGGTCTTGCCGCACCCCGAGGAACCGACCAGCACGGTCGTCTTGCGCGACGGGATCGTCAGCGAGAAGTTGTCGACCGCGACCGTGTCGTCGGTGAACCGCTTGGTGACGGAGCGGAACTCGATCGACATTCGCTATCCCTCAGCTTGACTGGCCCACACGGCTATCCACCTAAACACCATTCGGTGCTCGGCGCATTCCAGATTGCGCGGATTTACAGTCGACCACGAGGGTCTGACATCAGGTCAGGACTTGCGCGGCTCCCCGAAGTGGCGTACCAGTAGCGCGTAGACCGTGTCACGCCCCGCCTCGAGGAAGGCGGTCTCGCCCTTCGGGTCGAAGGTGAAGGCGCGCGATGCGAGGGCGTCCGAGATCTCGATGGACACCTCGAAGGCGAAACGCGTCTCGTCGGTGACCGGTAGGCCGAAGCGCTCGGCGAGCGCGGTGAGCATCGTCTCAGCGACCACGGAGTTGTAGGTGCGGTCGTTCGGGTTCGGCTGCAGGTCGATGACATCGCCGACGCGGAGCGATCGGAAGCCCGCCTCGTGCTCGAACGCGTGCTTGAAGACGTCGAAGGCGGCAGTGAGCGCGTCGACCCAGGTCTCGTGTCGGGCGTCGGCAATCTCGTGCGTGACCTGGGCGAGGGTGCGCTCGAGGTTGCGCGAGGCCAGTGCCTGCAGCACCGCGATGCGGTCGGGAAAATAGCGGTAGACGGTGCCGATGGAGGCTCCCGCGCGCTCGGCGACCATCGCAGTCGTCAACCGCTCGTAGCCCAGCTCGTCGATGACCGCAGCGGCAGCGTCAAGCAGCCCCGCCAGACGTGCAGTGCTTCGGGCCTGCACGGGCTCGTTTCGCAGCGAGAGTGCACCGACCGTGCTGTGCTCTGCGAGGCTTGTGATTGTCACTGGCTTTACTCCTTCATGATCCAGAGCGCATACTACCGCGCCCCCGATGAGGGGGCGCTGCGAGGGTGGTGACACCCATAATTCTCCGGTTGAAGCAAATTATCGACAGTATCCTTCAGTTTTTGCTGAAAGAAGTCTGGGCGTGTCGTCATGCAAGACTGAGCGGATGGCCCGGGCGAGCAGAACACCTACCCTCAGCGAGGCCGTGACGGCACGTCTGCACCGCGCCGCGCGGCTCGAGGACTGGTTCCACGGGCTCCGCCAGCGGTGGGGCCGCCGCCGCGGGCTCGTTCCCGCGGTGGTGCCGTTCACCGGTTATGGGTCGACCGAGTGGGTGCGGGTTCTGTGCCGCATCCAGCTTGGCCAGAAGGGCGCGTCGTCGACCAAGCCCCTCGTCGGACGCCGCGGCTGGCGCAGCTTTACCGGAATCCAGGTCGCGCACGCAGCGGTGACCATCACGGCGGGCGGCGCCACCCGCGAGGTCAAAGCCGACCGCGGCGGTGTGGTTGACGCCCGCATCGATGTGCAGCTCACCCCGGGCTGGCACGACATCACGATCAGCGTGGAAGGCTCGGACCCCGCCGTCGCGCCCGTCTTCATCGTCGATCCGAGCGTGAAGTTCGGACTCATCAGCGACATCGACGACACCGTCATGGTCACCGCCCTCCCCCGCCCCTTTCTCGCGGCGTGGAACACCTTCGTGCTCAACGAGCACGGCCGACGCCCCGTCGCGGGCATGGCGGTGCTCTACGAGCGCATCACCCGCACGCACCCGGGTGCTCCCGTCATCTACCTCTCGACCGGTGCGTGGAATGTCGCGCCAACGCTGACACGCTTTCTCGAACGCAACCTCTACCCGCAGGGCGCCTTGCTGCTGACTGACTGGGGGCCGACGCACGACCGCTGGTTCCGCAGCGGCAAGGAGCACAAGCGCTCCTCGCTCATTCGCCTCGGCGAGGAGTTTCCCGACCTGCAGTGGCTGCTCATCGGCGACGACGGGCAGCACGACGAGTCGCTGTACGGCGACTTCGTGCAGGACCACCCGAACAACGTCGCCGGGGTCGCGATTCGCCAGCTGTCGACGAGCGAGGCCGTGCTCGCCGGTGGACGCAGCAAGGACGGACCGGATGACACGGCCGGCATCGACTGGTACTACGCCCCCGATGGCGCGGGCATCTCCGAGCAGTTGAGTAAGGCGGGAATTCTGCCATCCGACTATTCCGATCGCTATAAAAGTCAATAATTTAGCTATACAAGAGCTTTTCTGTCTGTAAGACTGTTTTTATGACTATTAGCGCGGAGCATCTTTCACCGCAATCAACCACGCCCGAGTGGGAATCACTCATCGGTGAGCAGATTCGCACTCTGCGCATCGCGAAGGGCCTCGATCAGAGTCAGCTTGCCGAGCTTGCCAGCGTGAGCCTCGGCACGGTCAAGGGCATCGAGCAAGGGCGCGGTTCCACGCTGCGCTCGCTCGTGCGGCTCACCCGTGCGCTCGATCGCGAGGACTGGCTGCGCGGCCTCGCGCCGCGCCCCACCGTGAGTCCGATTGACGTGCTGCGCTCATCGCGCATCGAGCCGCGACGCCGGGTCTACCGCGCACGGGGCAACTGATGGCCTACGTGCCCGTCGATGCCGTCGAGGTGCGCGCCTGGGGTCAGTCGGTTGGTGCCGTCGCCCTCGACCCCGCGACCGGCTTCTATGCCTTCGAGTACTTTCCGTCGTGGCGCGGTGAGCTGGCCCCCGCGCTCATGCCGACCGGCGGTGGGCCCTACGTCTTTCCCCAGCTGCCCGTCGACACCTTTCACCGGCTGCCCGCCATGCTCGCCGACGCGCTGCCCGACGATTTCGGCAACGCGCTCATCGACGCGTGGCTCGCCACCCACGGTGTGCCGCGCAGCGCCGTGACCGCGCTGGATCGGCTCGCGTACATGGCGAGCCGCGGCATGGGCGCGCTCGAGTTCGCACCGTCGCGCGGGCCGCGGCACCGCAAGCCGTCCGCCGTGGAGCTGAGCACGCTCGTCGAGGGGGCGCGATCGCTCATCGACGGGGAGTTCGCCGGTGACCGCGAGACGCAGGCGGCCATCCAAGGTCTTATCCAGGTCGGCACGTCAGCCGGTGGCGCCCGCGCCAAGGCCGTTATCGCCTGGAACCGCGCCACGGGAGAGATCCGCAGCGGGCAGCTGCCCGCCGACCCCGGCTTCGAGTACTGGCTCATCAAGCTCGACGGCCTCGGCAGCGACCACGAGCTCGGCGCGAGCGGCACCTACGGCCGCATCGAGTACGCGTACTCCCTCATGGCCCGTGCCGCCGGAATCGAGATGGCGGACTGCCACCTGCTGGAGGAGAACGGACGCGCGCACTTCATGACCCGCCGCTTCGATCGCGGCGACAACGGTGCCAAGGTGCACAGCCTGACGCTGTGCGGCCTCGCGCAGCTCGACTTTCGGCAGCGAGGAACCCACGACTACGCCCAGCTCTTTCAGGCCTCCGACTCGCTGGGGCTCGGACCGGCGGCCCGCGGCGAGATCTTTCGCCGCATGGTGCTCAACGTGCTCGCCCGCAACCATGACGACCACACTAAGAACCACTCGTTCCTGCTCGCCGGCCCGGCCGCCGACTGGCAGCTCGCACCCGCCTACGACGTCACCTATGCCTACAACCCGCAGGGCGAGTGGACCTACCAGCACCTCATGTCGGTCAACGGCAGGTTCGCAAACATCGGCAGGGATGACTTTCTCGCCGTCGCCGACCGCCACCAGGTGCCCGGTGCCCGGGCTGCAATCGCCGCGGTCGAGTCGGCCGTGACGGCCTGGCCCGACTTCGCGGCAGCCGCGGGGCTCAGCGCGGAGCAGGCGCACGACATCGCCGTAACGTTCCCCGGCCACGGGTAGCCTTAACGCATCATGACGAGGTTCTCAGACGGCTCCGCGGGCGACGCTGACTACGGCAGGATCGGCACCGGCTATGCGCGCATCCGCCAGCCCGACCCGCGCATCGCCGCCCAGTTTCACGCGGCCCTCGGCGACGCCCGCACGGTGCTCAACGTCGGCGCCGGAGCGGGATCGTACGAGCCGACCGACCGGGAGGTGACCGCGGTGGAGCCGTCGGCATCCATGCGCGCGCAGCGGCCGTCATACCTGAGCGACGCCGTCGACGCGACGGCCGAGACGCTCCCCTTCGAGGCCGACAGCTTCGACGCCGCCATGGCGAGCGTCACGATCCACCAGTGGCCGAACTTCGAGGCTGGACTGCACGGAATGCGCTGGGTCACGACCGGCCCCGTCGTGATCCTCACCTTCGACCCGACTCCCCCGGTCACCTGGTGGATCGACGACTACGTCCCCGAGCTGCTGGCCGTCGAGGCGAAGCGCATGCCCGCCATCGACCGCGTTGCCGCCGCCGTCGGCGACGTCGCCGAGGTGCAGACAGTGTTCGTGCCCAACGACTGCACCGACGGATTCGGCCAGGCCTTCTACGGTCGCCCCGAGCGCATGCTCGACCCCGAGGTGCGCCGCGCGATGTCGGCGTGGAGCTTTCTCGACGACGGCGTCGTCGAGCGTTTCGTTGCCTCGCTGAGCGCCGATCTGGCGTCGGGGGCCTGGGACGAGCGCTACGGCTCCTTTCGCGAGCTCGACACCTTCGACGTCGGAATGCGTCTCGTCATCGGGCGACGCGCCTAGCGTTAACCT
>Ga0247738_10000542_pt1 | contig 14347 bp, 15 predicted proteins | sample UWRJL013104B2_FD_180936 | JGI IMG/M metagenome (GOLD analysis project Ga0247738, IMG submission 180936) | Plant litter microbial communities from Arlington Agricultural Research Station in Wisconsin, United States - UWRJ-L013-104B-2 | ecosystem: Environmental > Terrestrial > Plant litter >...
GTCGAGGGAGAGGGATGCCGTGACCGGGTCGATCGCGGACTCCTCGTCGCGCAGCGTGCCGAGGAGTTGGTAGAGCTCGCTGACCGCAGCACGGGATGACGCCTCGAGCGCCTCGAGCTGGTCGCGCGCCCGGTCGGGGTCGGAGTCGAGAACCGCTCGCGCAGCGGCGGCCTGCACCCCCATGAGGGAGACGTGGTGGGCCACCGCGTCGTGCAGCTCGCGCGCGATGCGCAGGCGCTCGATGGTGATGGCCTGCCGGGCCACGGTCGCCTGCTCGGCCTCCAGCTGGGCGGTGCGCAGCTCGGTGAGCGCGCGCTGGCGGGCCGACGACCAGGCGTGGCTGCCGAACCACCAGGAACCGGCGAAGTAGAGCACGTTGATGAGCACCTGCTGCAGCATGAACGCCGCGACCGGGGTGAGAACGCCGATGCCCGGCCCCTCGAGCTCCAGCTCCTGGGTGCTCGAGCGGAAGAAGGTGATGAGCAGCCACACGCCCATGAGGCTGACGACGATGCCCCGGGCCCAATTGGCCCGCACGCGATTCGGCTCCCACGCGCCCACGCTGTACATCGCCATGAAGAGGGCGATGTTGCTCACCGTTGTCTCGGGCACCCGCAGCTCGCCCAGGAGCACGAGCATGAGCGCGAGCACGCCGAGCACCGGGATGGGCGCGGTGCGGCGGAACGCGAGCGGGAGCGTCATGAGCGCGAGAAGGCCGGCACTCAGGGCGGGGCTGGCCGGGTCCTCCCAGAGGCCCACCGCCCGCCCGAGCACGAGAGAGAGGATGGACGCCCCGAACAGCGCCACCGCCGTCACCGCGTCGGTCTTGCGCTGCGCCGCATCCGCGGGCGCCCTGCGCCAGTCGAGGGAATCGGGGTCGGACGTCACCCTTGCCAACCTACTGGCGGACCGGCGGGTTGTCCTCCGTCTGCGGACGGAGGCGGGAGCCGACGCGAAGTGCCGACGACGGACTCCGTGGTGATCGCCCAACCCCTACGCTCTGACCATGAGATTTTCCCGGCATCTCGCTCCCATCCTCGCGTGGGCGCTCGTCCCCCTGTCCGTCGTCGGCTGGATCGCGGCGCAATCCATCCCCCAGAGGCTCTCCGAGAGCTCCACGAGCACGGGCGCGTGGGTGCACATGCTCGCCTCCAGCTCGTTCGCGGTCATCCTCGGGGTGTCCGCGGTCGTGCTCGCGGTCATCGTCACGGGGCGCACCCCGGACCGGCCGCGGTCGCTCGGCCGGAGGTACGTCACGGCGCAGATCGTGGTGCTGGCGCTCGCCGTGCTCTGGCTGCTGTGCATCCTGGCCGGTGATGGCCTGCAGGGCATCGAGCTCATCATCGCGGCACTGCTCGTACCCGCGCTCGTCGTCGCGCTCGCCTTCGCCGTGCTCCGCGACCCGGAGTCGTCGGAGCGCCGCGCGGTGCGCCTGCAGCAGCGCAGGGATGCCCGCTCCCCCGGCGCCGCGCGCGCCATCATCATTGCGCGCGTGGTCATCCCGGTCGCCGCCGTGCTGGCGATCATCACCGTCATCCTCGTGCAGCAGAGCACCGTGGTCGTGCACCGCGGGTGCGAGGTCGGGGCGGCCTCGGTGTCATCGGGCGTCGAGATTCTCACCGCCAACTGCGGCGACTTCGTGCTCGACGCGAGCGCCGCCGACTACGAGGCGCTGCAGAACGCCGACGAGGACGCGACCTTCTCGGGCACCTTCGACATCACGTCGCGCGGGTACGCGTTCAGCCCGTTCCCGAAGCCCGTGGCGATCGAGCTCGTGCGCACCGGGGACTGACGGGCGCTCGCTACTCGCTCGTCGCGAACACCACGCACAGGCGCGCGAGGGGCGTCGTGCCGGCGTCCGTCGTCGCCTGGATCTCGACGAAGCCCGCGTACGGCCCGCCATCGATGCCGGTCGGTGCTTGCGGGCCCTCGAGGGTGAACTCGTGCGTCTGCTCGGCGCCGACGAAGATCTCGCCACTGCTCTGGAAGGCGCTGCCGTTGTCGATGTAGTACGAGTCGTACGCGTAGGTCGTGTACACGTCACCGGCACCGGTGTCCGTGAAGGTGATCGCGTCACCGGCCTCGAGCGTGTAGACCTCCTGCAGCGGGATGATCGTGAGTCGCGGGTCGACGAACAGCTTGTACTCGGGGTCGGAGATGGAGGAGCAGTCGAGGCTCGCCGACGTGTCGGTCGTCGAGCCGCCGGCATCCCCGCCGCCCTCGTCGGGGCCGGAGTCACCGCCGCCCGATGCGGGGGTGGTGCAGCCGGCGAGGGCAAGCACCGCGAGCAGGGCCAGGGCGGGACGCAGCAGGGTCATGCACACATCCTGCCGCTGAGCGTCGCCCGGCACCAGAGGGGATGCGGATAGCCTCACTGGGTGAAGATCCCGATGTTCGTCGCCCCGGTCCTGGCGTGGTCAGTGCTGCCGATCGCGCTCGCCGGCATGGCCGCTGCGCAGTCCTTCATCGGACCTCCGTCCGCGACAGTGATCTGGGGTCCGAGGATCCACGTCTGGGCGACGACCACCTACGCGGTCGTCTTGCTCGCGTCCGGCCTCATCAATGCGGTCGTCGTCACCCTGGGGGCCCGTCGACTGCCGTGGGCGGTGCTCTCGCAGGGCTACGTGCTCCTCGTCGCGGTGGGGTGGCTTGCGTGCATCCTCGCGGGCGAGGAGAACACCAGGCTCGAAGCGCTCTTGGGGGTTGTGCTGGCCGGGGCGTCCATCGGTGCACTCTTCGTGGCGCTACTCACCCGCACGAGAACGGCCAGGCCTCTCAGGTCGCAGCGGCGCTGACGTGTTGCGCGGTCGTTCGCGCACCCCGCGGTCGTTCGGAGCGAGCGCGCGTGGCGCGAACGACCGCGCATCCCGATCTCGGCTCCGCTCGATCAGCGGCGCGGCGGACTCAGCGCACGCGCTGGCAGTACGGGCAGAAGTGGCTGCCGCGATTCATGAAACTCTCGCGCACGATCGGGCGGCCGCAGCGCGGGCACGGCTCGCCCTGCTGGCCGTACGCGTTGAGCGAGTGCGCGAAGTAGCCCGACTGCCCGTTCACGTTGAGGTACTGGGCGTCGAAGCTCGTGCCGCCCTCCGCGAGTGCCTTGGTGAGCACGGCGCGCACCTCCGCGAGCAGGAGCTTCGCGCGCGGTCGTGTGAGGCTCGCGGTCGGCTGCTCGTAGTGAACCTTCGCCGCCCACAGCGCCTCGTCGGCGTAGATGTTGCCGATGCCGCTGATGAGGGTCTGGTCGAGCAGCGCGCGCTTGATCGTGGTGCTCTTCTTGGCCAAGCGCGCGAAGAATGCGGCGTCGTCGAAGCGCTCGTCGAGCGGGTCGCGCGCGATGTGCGCGACCGCGGTCGGTACGAGCTGCAGAGGATGATCGGGCGTCTGCACGAGCGTGTCGATGGCCATCGAGCCGAAGATCCGCTGGTCGACGAAATTGAGGCGCAGCGGGCCGTGCTCGGGATGCAGGAGCTCGATCCGGATGCGTGTGCGCAGGTCATCCGTGACCCGGTCGCGCAGCAGCACCTGGCCGCTCATGCCGAGGTGCACGACGAGGGCCTCGGGGGTGTTGTCGGGCTGAATCGGGGAGAGCGGGATCCACAGGAACTTGCCTCGACGTTGCGGCGCGAGCATCCTGCGGCCCGTGAGCCGGTCGATGAAGTCCTCGCTCGGTCCCGGGTGCCGGCGCAGCGAGCGCTCGTCGTACACCTGCACCGATGACACGGTCGCCGCGGTGACGGCGGGCTCGAGGCCCGCGCGAACGACCTCGACCTCGGGCAGCTCGGGCACGGGCTAGGCCGTGGGAGGCAGTTCGGACTGCAGCTGGGTCCAGGCGTCGAGGGCCGCGGCCATCTCCGCCTGCTTCTTGCTCGAGCCGTCGCCCGTGGCGATCTCGGTCTTGCCGAGCAGCACCGTCGCGTGGAACCGCTTCGAGTGGTCGGGCCCGCTATCGGTGACCTGGTAGTTCGGCAGGCCGCGGCCGAGGCGCGCGGCGAGCTCCTGCAGGCTCGTCTTGGGGTCCATCGCGGCGCCGAACCGCTCCGGGTTGTCCATGAGCGGCACGATGAGGCGCAGCACGAGCGCGGTCGCCTGGTCGCCGCCGAGCGACAGGTAGGCGGCGCCGATGATCGCCTCAACGGTGTCCGCGAGGATCGAGCCCTTGTCGCGGCCGCCCGTGAGCTCCTCGCCCTTGCCCAGGCGCACGTGGGCGCCCAGGCCGATGGAGCGGGCCACCTCGGCGAGCGCGACACTCGAGACGAGGCTCGCCCGGCGCTTGGCGAGTTCGCCCTCGTCGAGCGCGGGGTTGTCGCGGTACAGCATGACGGTCACGGCCTGGCCGAGGATCGAGTCCCCCAGGAACTCGAGCCGCTCGTTGTGCGCGAGGCCGCCGTTCTCGTACGCGAACGAGCGGTGGGTGAGAGCCAACTGCAGCAATTCGGGGTCAATGGAGACACCGAGCACTGCGGTCAGCGAATCCGCGTCCGCCGGGAGGGACGCGTCGCCCGAAGGGCGAGCCATCGACTAAACGTCGGCGACCTTGCGGCCCTTGTACTCCAGGTACAGGGGGGTGCCGGCGGAGTCCTCGACGACCTTCGCGCGGTGCGGGAGGCTGTACGTGGTCTTGCCGTTCTCGACGGTCTTGACGAGGGTGGGGGCCGTAGCCTTCCACTGGGCGCGGCGCATGCGGGTGGACGCCCGCGACATTTTGCGCTTCGGAACTGCCATGACTTATCTCTTCTCTTCTGGTTCTGGGGAGTCGTTCAGGCTCTCGAGCCCGGCAAGGGCCGCCCATCGGGGATCGACGGGAGCCTCATGCTCATGACCCGGGTTGTCCAGAAGCCGCACCCCACACTCTGGGCACAGGCCGAGGCAATCTTCCTGACAGACCGGTTGGAACGGTAGTGACAAGACCACCGCATCCCTGACCACAGGTTCCAGGTCGACGTGATCGTCGTGAACCATATAGTCAAAAGCTTCGTCGAAAGAATACGCGAAAAGCTCCTGAAATTCGACTTCGACGGGAACCTTCACGTCAACAAGGCATCTGACGCACTCGCCCTCGGCCTCGGTTTCGACCGAAACGGAGGCGAGAATGCCGTCGTGGAGCGACTCGAGGCGCGCCTCGACGTGCACGGTGGTGCCCTGCCGAACGCCGATGACGGCGTTGCCGAAGCCCTCGGGCTCCGAGACGTCGAGGGTCTTCTCGCGCATCTCGCCCGGGCGGTGCATGAGGTCGAAGACCGCAATGCTGTACGGCGACTGAATGTGGTGTGACACGAGCAACAATCCTACCGGTTGGGCTGGGTGGATGCCGGATGCAGCCTCCGGTGCTCCCCCGCGCGCGGGCATCCCGTTCGCTTCTCCGGAGAAATCGCGCCCAAGTCACAGTGGTTACCGACTTTTACGGCGCGCCGCGCGAAACCTCCGGAGAAGTGACCAGGGCGGGGCGGGGCGGGTCGGGGGGCGGGCGGATGCCCCGCTAGAGGGCCGCCTCGACCTCGGTGAAGGCCTCGTCGTAGATCGCGAGTGCCTGGGCGACCTCGTCGGGCGTCACGATGCACGGCGGCACGACGTGGATGCGGTTGTCGGCGGCGAAGGGCAGCAGTCCCCGGTCCATGAGGGCCTTCTTGACCTGCAGGATGACCCCGCCGGAGACCGGCTGCCGCGAATCCCGATCGTCCACGAGGTCGAGCGCCCAGAAGACGCCGAGGCCGCGCACGTCGCCGATGATCGGATGCTTCTCCGCCAGTTCGGCCAGGCCCGGCGCGAGGTGGTCGGTGCCGATGGTCTTGGCGTTCTCGACGACCTTCTCGGCCGTCATGGCGTCGAGGGCGCCGACGATGGAGGCCATCGCGAGCGGATGCCCGGAGTAGGTGAGCCCGCCCGGGAAGACCTGGGACTCGAAGGCGTTGGCGATCGACTCGGAGATGAGCACGCCACCCGCGGGCACGTAGCCCGAGTTGACGCCCTTGGCGAAGGTCACGAGGTCGGGCGTGACTCCGCCGTCGATGCCCTGCCAGGCGAACCACTCCCCCGTGCGGCCGAAACCGCACATGACCTCGTCGAAGATCAGCACGATGCCGTACCTGTCGCACAGCGCGCGGACGCCCGCGAGGTAGCCGGGCGGCGGCACGAGCACGCCGGCCGTGCCGGGCACGGTCTCCAGGAGGATCGCGGCGATGCCGTTGGGGCCCTCGGACTGGATGACGCGCTCGAGGTGGTGCAGGGCGCGCTCGCTCTCCTGCTCGGGGCTGGTCGACCAGAACTCGGAGCGGTACTCGAACGGGCCGAAGAAGTGGGCGTGGCCGCGGGAGTACTCGTTGGGCACCCGGCGCCAGTCGCCCGTCGCCACGATGGCCGCGCCGGTGTTGCCGTGGTAGCTGCGGTAGGTGGAGAGAACCTTGTCGCGCCCGGTCGTGAGCCGGGCCATCCTGATGGCGTTCTCGTTCGCGTCGGCACCGCCGTTGGTGAAGAAGACCTTGCCGAACGGGCCGTCGGCCTTGGCGATGATGCGCTTGGCGGCCTCGCCGCGCGCGAGGTTCGCGTGCGGGGGCGCGACCGTGGTGAGGATGTCGGCCTGCGCCTTGATCGCGTCGACGACCGCGGGGTGCTGGTGGCCGAGGTTCGTGTTCACGAGCTGGCTCGAGAAGTCGAGGAACGTCTTGCCGTCGTAGTCCCACACCGTGCTGCCGGACCCGCCGGCGATCACCAGGGGGGTGAGCGCGCCCTGCGCGGACCACGAGTGGAAGACGTGCGCGCGGTCGAGGTCGTAGGCGAGCTGGCCGTCAGCTGAAGTCATGGTGGTTCCTTACGAGAGTGGAGCGGGTGGCCGGAGAACCGGCCACCCGCTCACATTACTGCTGGATGCTACTGGCCGCCCTCGGTGAGGACGACGTCGATCGGCGTGTACTCGCCGCTCACCTCAACGCCCTCGTCCGCGAGCTCGGCGAGCGCCTTCTCGATGTACTCGTTCGAGTAGGCCGAGTCGGCGGGCTCCGCCGTGATGAGGTTGAGGCCGTCCTGGTTGACCGCGGCGAGCGCGCCCTTGACCGTCTTGGCCCACGCCGCCGAGTCGACGACGCCGAAGTCGGCGCCCGTCCAGATCAGTTTGTTGACCTCGTTCATCTGCCACAGCTGGTGCACGGGGCCGACCGGGAAGGCCGCCTCCGCGTTGATGGCTGCGTCGTAGGTGATCGCGGCGGCATCCTCGGGGTTGTCACGGGCGTACAGCCAGCCCTTCGTGACGGCCTTGAGGAAGCGCACCGTGGCGTCGGCGTAGGCCGGGTCGTCGAGGCGCGCGGTGTCGGCCCACAGGGCATCCTGGAGCATGGCGCCCTCGGTGTCCTCGTAGGAGACGACGTCGAAGTCCTCCGGCTGGTACAGCTCGCCCGTGGCGGGGTTGACCGTCTCGAGGATCTGCGCCCACTCGTTGTAGGTCATCGCCTGGGCCGCGTCGACGTCGCCGTCGATGAGGGCGTTCATGCTGAAGTCCTGCGTGGTGATCGACACGGACGACGCGTCGAGCCCCTCAGCGGCCATCGCGGCGAAGATCTCCCACTCGTTGCCGAAGCCCCACGAGCCGATGCGCTTGCCCTCGAAGCCCGCGACGGTGTCGAGGCCGTCGCCCTTGTACGACACCTGCAGGGTGCCCGACTTCTGGAAGACCTGCGCGATGTCGGTGAGCTCCGCGCCGGTCGCCTCGAGGGTGCCGAGCACCTTCGGCACCCAGGCGACGGCGAAGTCGACGTCGCCGGCCACGAGCGCGTCCTGCGGCACGATGTCGCCGCCCGAGGGGACGATCTCGACGTCATCGAAGCCCTCCTCCTCGAAGTAGCCCTGGTCGAGGGCGACGTAGTAGCCCGCGAACTGCGACTGGGGCAGCCACTGCAGCTGCAGCTTGATGGAGGTGATCGGCTCGAAGTCGCCCGAGTCGGTGCCGCTGTCGGCCGCGGGGGCCGAGCAGGCGGCAAGCGCGAGGGCGCTCACGGTCGCGACGGACGCGACGGTGAGGGCACGACGGATGCTGTGTCTCATGTGCTGTTCCTTTCGTTGTTGGTGCGGGGATTCAGTGCCGGTCAGACCGGCGCTCGCCTCGACACGAGCCGCTCGAGCAGCGACGTGACGAGGAAGAGGGCGAGGCCGATGGCGATGCCACCGGCGACGTAGGCGAACGCGAGGGCCGCGTGGCCCGACTTCGCGTACGTGGCGATCGCCGTTCCGATGCCGTCGGCGGGGCCGCCGAAGTACTCGGCCACGAGCGCCGCAATGACCGCGATGGAACTCGCGATGCGGATGCCCGTCATGAGGTAGGGCAGCGCGGTCGGCAGGGTGAGGATGCGGAAGGTCTGGAGGCCGGTCGCGCCCGACGCCCGCAGCAGGTCGCGGTGCACCGGGCGGGTCTGGCGCAGCCCGCGCAGCACGTTGACGAACACCGGCACGAACGCCGCGATGGCCGCCACCGCCTCGCGCCCGAACTGGCTCGAGGCGCCGAACATGGTGTTGAGGATGGGCGTCACCGCCACGATGGGCACGACCGCGATCGCGGCGACCAGGGGGGCGAGCATCCCGTCGACCGGGGCGAACGTCGCGGCGAGTGCCGCGAGCACGATCGCGAACACGGTGCCCACGGCGAGGCCGATGAGGGCGTTCGTCGCGGTGATCCCCATGTCTTCGAGGATGATGTCGGAGTGCTGCACGAGCTGCTCCACGATCGCCACGGGGCTCGGGAGCGCGCGCGGTGCGACGTGCAGCACGTCGACCACGAGAATCCAGAGGGCCAGGATGATCGCGCCGACCGTGATCGGCGCGACCACCCGCACCCACTGGGGCGGCCCCTGAGGCTCTCGAAGGGCGGCGATGGCACTCATCGCTCGTTCGCCCGTTCGACGGGGGTGCCGTGCAGCGCCTCGCGCACGGCGGTGACGCGCTCGAAGTACTCCGGTGACTCGCGCAGGGCGTCGTTGCGCACGGCACCGAGGCCGGTCGGCAGGATCTCGGTAATGCGCCCGGGCCGCGGGCTCATGACGACCACGCGGTCGGAGAGGAACACCGCCTCGGGGATCGAGTGCGTGACGAACACCACGGCGGCGCCCGTCTCGGCGGCGATGCGCGTGAGCTCGCCCTGCAGGTACTCGCGCGTCATCTCGTCGAGCGCGCCGAACGGCTCGTCCATGAGCAGCAGGCGGGGCTGCTCGGCAAGGGCTCGCGCGATGGCGACACGCTGCTGCATGCCGCCGGAGAGCTGGTCGGGGTACCGGTCGACGAAGTCGCTGAGCCCGACGAGGTCGGCGAGCTCGGCGACACGGGTCGCGCGAGCGGACTTGCCCAGGCCGTGCAGTTCGAGCGGGAGCGCGATGTTGCCGCCCACCGTGCGCCACGGCAGCAGGCCGGCCTGCTGGAAGGCGATGCCGTAGTCCTGGTCGATGCGCGCCTGCCGGGCGGGCTTGCCGAAGATCTGCAGCTCGCCCGAAGACGCCGTGTCGAGGTCGGCGATGAGCCGCAGGAGCGTGGACTTGCCACAGCCCGAGGGGCCGATGAGGGAGACGAACTCCCCCGCCTCCACCGTGAGCTCGACGCCCGTGAGCGCGACGACGTCGCCGGCCTTGGTGGGGAACGTCTTGCCGACGCCCGATGCGCTTACTGCGAGCGTGCCATTCATGCGGTTGCTTCTCCCCTGCGGTAGTTCTTGAGGCCGACACCGATGAGTGCCACGGAGCCGGCGGCCACGAGCCCGAGGGCGATGGAGCCGAACGTCGGGCCCCACGGTGCTGCCGGGTCGCTCGAGCCCTGCCCGGCCAGTTGGATGAGCATCCTGCCAATGCCGCCGCGCATGCCGATCGAGACCTCCGCGACCACCGCGCCCACGACGGCGCTCGCGGCGGCGAGGCGAAGGGCTGGCAGCAGGTGCGGGACGGAGGCGGGGATGCGCAGGCGCAACAGCGTCGGCCAGTAGCCGGCCGCGTAGGTGCGCATGAGGTCGAGGTGGATGCGGTCGGGGGCCTCGAGACCCCTGAGTACGCCCACGGCGACGGGGAAGAACGCCAGGTAGGAGGCGATCACGGCGACGGAGAGCCACTGCGGCCACGGTATGGTCCCCGCGCGGTCCACCTGCGTGCCGATGCTCGCGATGAGCGGCGCGAAGGCGATGAGCGGCACGGTCTGGCTCACGACGATCCAGGGCAGGAGGCCCCACTCGGCCAGGCGCCAGCGCTGCATGACGAGGCCCAGCAGCGCGCCGACGGCGACGCCGATGAACCAGCCGACCGCCGCGATGCCGAGCGTCGTGAGCGCCGCGGTGAGCACGGGCACGATGAGGGGCGGCGAGTCGCCACCGCTCGCCGACTGGAACAGGCGCGCGACCATGTCCCACACGTGCGGCATGGCGCGGTCATTCGTGCGGGGCAGCAGCATCGCGCCCGAGCCGGTCTGTCCGGCGACGGCGCCCACCACGAAGCCCTCGGCGGGACCGAGGAACTTGTAGAGCTCCCAGATCACGAGCACCGCGAGCACACCGAGCACCCCCCACAGCACCGCTGCCCGCTGCGTGCGCATTACTTCTTCGCCACGATGTGCTCACGGAGGGCCGGCATCACGATCTCGCCGTACTGGCGCAGCGTCTCCTCCTTGTTGTCGTGCTGGAGGTAGCCCGCGAACTGGTCGACGCCCAGCTCCTTCAGGGCCTTGAGCTTCTCGATGTGCTGCTCCGCGGTGCCGAGCACGCAGAACCGGTCGACGATCTCATCCGGCACGAAGTCGGCGTGCGTGTTGCCGGCGAGCCCGTGCTGGTTGTAGTCGTAGCCCTCGCGCGCCTTGATGTAGTCGGTGAGGGCAGCGGGCACGTTAGACCCCCCGCCGGCTGTGCTAGTTCCATACTTGGCCACGATGTCGGCGACGTGGTTGCCCACCATGCCGCCGAACCAGCGGGTCTGGTTGCGCATGTGCTCCACATCGGTTCCGATGTACATGGGCGCCGCGACGCAGAACTTGATCGCCATCGGGTCACGGCCCGCCGCCTCCGCGGCATTCCGCACGGTCTTGATCATCCACTCGGCGATGTCGAGGTCGGCCAGCTGCAGGATGAAGCCGTCACCCACCTCCCCCGTGAGCTTGAGCGCGAGCGGGCCGTACGCGGCCACCCACACCTCCACCTCAGAGCCCTTCGACCACGGGAACTGCAGCTGGGCGCCGTTGTACTCGACGCTGCGCGAGTTCGCGAGCTCGCGGATCACGTGGATCGACTCTCGCAGCGTCTTGAGCGTCGTGGGCGCGCCGTTCGTCACGCGCACGGCGGAGTCGCCGCGACCGATACCGATCACCGTGCGGTTGCCGTACATCTCGTTGAGCGTGGCGAAGACGGATGCCGTGACCGTCCAGTCGCGGGTCGCCGGGTTCGTCACCATGGGGCCCACGATCACCCGGTTCGTCTCGGCGAGGATGGCGCTGTAGATCACGTACGGCTCCTGCCAGAGCAGGTGCGAGTCGAACGTCCACACGTACTCGAAGCCGTACTGCTCGGCCAGTTTGGCCAGGTGCACGGTGCGCGAGGCGGGCGGGTTGGTCTGGAGGACTGCTCCGAATTCCATGTGCTGTGTTCCTTAGATTCGGGTGTCAGATCAGGTACTGGGAGAGGCCGCGCTTGACGAACTGGCCGTCGCCCTTCGCGCCCAGGTACTGGTTGCCGTCGACGACGACCTTGCCGCGCGAGAGCACGGTGTCGACGTGGCCGTCGATCTCGAAGCCCTCCCACGCCGAGTGGTCCATGTTCATGTGGTGGGTCTTGCCCTCGCCGTAGCCGATCGAGGTGTGGCCGTTGGGGTCGTAGATGACGATGTCGGCGTCGGCACCGGGCTGGATGACGCCCTTCTTGCCGTAGAGCCCGAACATCCGCGCCGGCGTGGTCGAGGTGATCTCCACCCAGCGCTCGAGGCTGATCTGGCCGTCGAGCACGCCCTGGTACAGCAGATCCATGCGGTGCTCGACCGAGCCGATGCCGTTCGGGATCTTGGAGAAGTCGCCGAGGCCCAGATCCTTCTGGCCCTTCATGCAGAACGGGCAGTGGTCGGTGGAGACCATCTGCACGTCGTTCGTGCGCAGCGACTGCCACATGGCGTGCTGGTGGCCCTCCTCCTTGGAGCGCAGCGGCGTCGAGCACACCCACTTGGCGCCCTCGAACGAGCCCCACTCCTCGCTGGAGGCCCCGAGCTGCTCCTCGAGGGAGAGGAAGAGGTACTGCGGGCACGTCTCCGCGAACACGTTCTGCCCGATGTCGCGCGCCGCCGCGAGCTGCTCGACGGCCTGCTTCGCGCTCACGTGCACGACGTACAGCGGCGCGCCCGTGAGGTTGGCGAGCATGATCGCTCGGTGCGTGGCCTCCTCCTCCATCTGCCAGGCCCGGGCGACCCCGTGGTAGTACGGGTCGGTCTTGCCCTGCGCGAGCAGCTGCTTGACCATGACGTCGATGACGGGGCCGTTCTCGGCGTGCATCATCGTCATCATGCCGGTGTCGGCCGAGACCTGCATGGCCTTGAAGATCTGCGCGTCATCCGACATGAACACGCCCGGGTAGGCCATGAACAGCTTGAAGCTCGAGATGCCCTCGTCGGGCAGCGCGCGCATCGCCTGCAGGGAGTCGTCGGTGACGTCGCCGATGATCTGGTGGAAGGCGTAGTCGATCGCGCAGTTGCCCGCCGCCTTGTCGTGCCAGGTGGCCAGGCCGTCCATCACCCGCTGGCCGAAGGTCTGCACGGCGAAGTCGATGATCGTGGTCGTGCCGCCCCACGCCGCCGCGCGCGTGCCGGTCTCGAACGTGTCGGAGGCCGCGGTGCCGCCGAACGGCAGCTCCATGTGGGTGTGCGCGTCGACCCCGCCCGGTATGACGTACTTGCCCGCGGCGTCGATGACCGTGTCGACGCTGCCCGCGATGTCGAAACCGAGCAGGCTCGAGCCGGGCGCGAGCACCGCGGCGATGGTCTCGCCGTCGACGAGCACGTCGGCGAGCGATCGGCCCGTCGCGGTGACGACGGTGCCGTTCTTGATGAGCGTCTTTGCCATTGTTCTGGATCCTTCGGTGCGGCTACGGCTTGGGGATGCTCGTGTACGACTCGGGGCGGCGGTCGCGGTAGAACTGCCAGTCGTCGCGCATCTGCTGCACCATGTCCATCTCGAGGTCGCGGATGAGGATCTCCTCGTGCTCGCCCGAGCCCCGCTCGCCCACGAAGTTGCCGCGCGGGTCGATGACCTGGCTCGTGCCGTAGAAGTCGACCGCCAGGTCGCCGTACTCGTTGTCCTCGCGGCCCACTCGGTTGGGCTGCAGCACGAAGTAGCCGTTCGCCACGGCCGCCGCGGGGCCCTCGACCTCCCACAGGCGGTTGCTGAGGCCGGGCTTGGTGGCGTTCGGGTTGAAGACCATGTGCGCCCCGTTGAGCCCGAGCTCGCGCCATCCCTCCGGGAAGTGCCGGTCGTAGCAGATGTAGAGCCCGATCTTGCCGACCGAGGTGTCGAAGACCGGGTAGCCCATGTTGCCCGGGCGGAAGTAGAACTTCTCCCAGAACCGGTCGAGGTGCGGGATGTGGTGCTTGCGGTACTTGCCGAGGATCGTGCCGTCAGACTCCACCACGACGGCGGTGTTGTAGTACACACCCGTGATGTCCTCCTCGTAGATGGGCAGGATCATGACGATGCCGAGCTCCTTGGCGAGCGCGGCGAAGCGCTGCACGATGGGACCGTCGGCCGGTTCGGCGTACCGGTAGTACTTCTTGTCCTCGGTGATACCGAAGTACGGGCCGTAGAACAGCTCTTGGAAGCAGATCACCTGAGCGCCGTCGGCGGCCGCATCCCGCGCGAACTGCTCGTGCTTGGCGATCATCGACTCCTTGTCCCCGGTCCAGGTCGTCTGGGTGATGGCGGCTCTTACAACGGTCATGCGGTACCTCCGGGTGCTAGACCCTCATCATCGAGGGCGAACGTTTCCCCATTGTTTCTGTTTGTGACGGTCGCGTAAATAGACTGGGGAGATACAGACCCGTGCGCCGTGTATGGCGTGGTGTGCTGCCTCCGAGCTGGGGCGGCAGGTCGTTCCGACCCGCCACAGCCCTGCCCACGGAGGCCCCACTTGTCTTTCCCGATCCGACCCCTCGCCGTCGTTCTCCTCGGCACCCTCGCCCTCGCCGGATGCACCCCCGCGGCGTCGGAGCCCGTCTCGACGCCGTCCGGCGACACCCCCGTGACCGTCGACAACTGCGGCACGGAGGTCACGTTCGACTCCGCTCCCGAGCGCGTCATCACCATCAAGTCCACCTCCACCGAGATGCTGCTCGCGCTGGGTCTCGGCGATCGCATCGTCGGAACC